>ENA-ORBV01010394-ORBV01010394.1-microbial-mat-metagenome-genome-assembly--contig:-NODE-10394-length-14909-cov-6.148395_pt1 | contig 14909 bp, 16 predicted proteins | sample MGYA00237777_ERZ505514 | MGnify/ENA primary metagenome ERZ505514 (study PRJEB26160, sample SAMN06269048) | microbial mat metagenome | isolation source: Oligotrophic lake microbial mat | place... | reverse complement strand
ATGATACGGCGACCACCGAGATCTACACCTCTCTATTCGTCGGCAGCGTCAGATGTGTATAAGAGACAGGGGATATAGGTGTGGATCGCCGCCTGCTTGCCTTCGTACCAGGTCAGTGGCGCCCACAGCGCGGTGGTCAGTTCGTCGTCGAGCAGCAGCGTCGGGTCGTAGCGGTGCTCGGCGATCAGCTTGCGCGCGGTGGTGACGGTGCCGGCAGCGCGGTCGCGCAGCAGCAGCGAGACACCGATCACATTTTGCGGCTTGACGTGGTAGCCGTACCGCGGATCGGATACCAGCATGCGCACGATCTCCTCGCTTGCGGCGCTGACAATGAAAACCTCTATGCCATGGTCGGTCAGCGCCCGGAACAATTCCTGGGGGCCCCGCTGCATGCGCGGCACATCGATGGACAGTTGCACCACGTCGTCGCCGACATACTGCCAGGCGGCAATCGGCTCGCCGCGCGCGAGCATGTCGTCCAGCTGGCGCTTGAGTTCCCGCAGCGTGAAGCCGGCGAAGATCTGGCTCGCCCATGGATAACCCACCTGGTCGTCGATCTCGCCCAGGCGCTGGTAATAACTGTTCAGGCTCTCGCGCCGCTCGGGCGTATCGCGAAACGGAATCAGCGCCAGCTGCGGCGCCATGGTTTCGCGCGTCAACACACCGCGCATTTCCATGAAGGCCAGCAAGGCGCCAAGCAGGTCATGGTGGTAGGTGGTGTTGTCGGCGTCGAATACCGCGTAGGCGCCGCTGTGTGCATGGCTGTGGATCAACGCAGCCAGTTGCCGCGCAGCGGCTTCAGGCCAGTGGCGCAGCTGCGCGCTGGTGGACGCTGGCTGCGCCCGCAAGGTGGGGTTCACGGTCCGGGCCCAGGAAAGCTGGGGTCAGAAGGGTTCGTCACGGTTTCAGCGCGGCCGTGACTGCCGCCAGCGCGTCCTGGCCGTCGATGGTCGTCACGCCGCGCAGCCAGGGCGCGACGAGCGACGGGTTTTTCTGCAAGATGGCGCGTGCCCCGGCATGCAGCCGGCCTTTCTCCAGGATCGGGACCATGACCTGGCTCAGCATGTCGGCGCCAAACTGCAGGTTGGACAACAAGGCCGCCACGTTGGGGCACTTTTCCCGGTAGCCCCGTGCGATGGCGGTGTACACCCTGGCGGCACCGAGCTCGGGGCCGAACACATCGTCGCCGCCACTCAGGTAGTTCATCCGCAGCTGCACGTTCATCGGATGCGGCTCCCAGCCCAGGAACACGATCGCCTTGCGGCTGCGGCTGGCGCTCTGCACCTGCGCCAGCATCGCTGCCTCCGACGCCTCGACCAGCGTGAAGTTCTTCAGGCCGAACCGGTTGCCGCGGATCATGCCCTGGATCAGCGCGTTGGCTTCGCTGCCGGGCTCGATGCCGTGGATCCTGCCCCCCAGCTCCTTCTCGAAGCGGGCGATGTCGGAAAAATCCTTCAGGCCCCTGTCGTACAGGTGACGCGGCACCGCCAGCGTGTAGCGGGCTCCGGCCAGGTTGGGAGTATCGAGTACCTGGGCGTGGCCGTCGCGCACGAAGGGGTCGACCACGGAGGTCATCGCCGGCTTCCAGTAACCCAGGAACACGTCGACCTGCCGGTTCTTCATGCCGGTCATCGCCACCGGCAACGATGCCAGCGTTGCCGTTGGCTTGTAGCCCAGGGCCTCGAGCAGCACGGACGCCAGGCCATTGGCCGCGGCAACGTCGCTCCAGCCCACGTCGGCCAGGCGCACCGCCCTGCAACTGGCATCGTCCGATGCGCCAGCCTGCGGGCTGGCGAGGGCGAGCGCAGCGGACAGCACAAGGAACCTGAAGACGGATGGCATCGTAGAACCTGCAGACATCGTGTTGGGGCAGCGGTGCCCGTCGCGCAGTCGCGCACCGCCCGTGGCAGCCGGCGGGCACATGAACGACAGGTTCACGCCAGCGTGGCCAGCCCCATTCTAGGAGGCCGCCTGCGGCCGTGGCTCGCGCCGTGCACCGCGCCGCCCGCGGCCCGGCGAATCGGAGTGGGTCGCCATCCGCTCGGGCAACGTGACCGCCTCGCGCAGCCGCTCGTAAGGCGCGGTCAGGTGCGGGATCGCCATCGCCTCGACGAAAAACTCCTGGAACCGCGGCTCTACCGCGGTCTCGATCTTCTCGATCCGGCGCACCAGCGACTCGATCTCGGGACGCGCGCGCTGGTCGAGCAGCGCAATCCGCGCGCCAGTACCCGCGGCGTTGCCAGCCGAGCTGACCTGGTCGAGCGCGCAGTCCGGAATCATGCCCAGCACCATCGCGTATTTGACATCGATATGGCTGCCGAATGCGCCTGCCAGCCGGATCTTGTCGACCTTGTCGATACCCATGCGCTCCATCAGCAGCCGCACGCCGGCATACAGAGCCGCCTTGCCCAGCTGAATGGCGCGCACGTCGTTCTGCGTCACCCGGATCGCGCTGGCGGTGCCGGTCGCAGGCCACAACTCGTAAGCGAAGGTGCGGGCGTCACTCTGGATGCGCGCACACCGTGCGGCCAGCTCGCCGTTGATGACACCGTCGTGCCGGATCACGCCGGCCAGGTACAACTCGGCCAGCACCTCGATGATGCCCGAGCCGCAGATACCGGTGACGCCGGTTGCGCCGGTTGCTTCGGCAAACCCCGGGTCGTCGGACCACAACTCGCAGCCAATGACCTTGAAGCGCGGCTCCAGCGTGGCCGCATCGACACGCACCCGCTCGATCGCGCCGGGCGCCGCGCGCTGGCCGCAGCTGATCTGGGCACCTTCGAAGGCCGGCCCGGTCGGGCTCGAGCAGGCCAGCAGGCGCTTGCGGTTGCCCAGCACGATCTCGGCATTGGTGCCCACATCGACCAGCAGCGTGATCTCGTCCGACAGGTCGGGCCGCTCGGCCAGCACCACGCCGGCGGTGTCGGCACCGACGTGGCCGGCGATACACGGCAACACGTAGATGCGCGCATTGCGGTGGATCGCAAAGTCGATCTCGACCGCCCAGATCGTGATCGCATGGTCGGTGGCCAGCGCGAAAGGTGCGCCACCGAGTTCGATCGGCGATATACCCAGCAGCAGGTGGTGCATGATGGGGTTACCGACGAAGGTGGCCTCCAGAATGTCGGTCGGATCGATGCCGACCTGGAACGCCACGTCGGCCGCGAGCTGGTTGATCGCCAGCCGCACCGCCTGCGTCATCTCCTTCTCGCCACCCGGATTCATCATCAGGTAGGAGACGCGGCTCATCAGGTCCTCGCCAAAGCGGATCTGCGGATTCATCACACCCGAGGCCGCCACTACCTCGCCGGTGGACAGGTTGCACAGATGGGCTGCGATCGTCGTCGAGCCCACGTCGATCGCGATGCCATAGGTGTGCTCGCGAAAACCCGGCCACACCGCGATGATCTGGTTGCCGCCGTGCACGGCCACGGTGACCTTCCAGTCGCCGTCGCGCAGCGCCTGCTGCAGCCGGTGCAGCACCAGCACGTCGCACTTGAGGTTGGTCAGCCGCCATTCGAACTCCAGCGCATCCTCGAGCCGGCGCAGGTCGCCGGACGGATCGTGCATGTCGGGCTGCTGGACTTCAACGAAGTGCAGCCGCACCACCGGGTTGAGCTGGATGTCGTGCGCCTCGGCCTCCTTGCGCACCACCTGCCGATGCAACTGGCTGCTCGATGGCACATCGATGACGACGTCACCCAGCACCTGGGTCGAACACGACAGGCGCCGTCCCGCGTCCATCGGCTGGGTGCTGCCGTATTCCTGCTCCACCGCACTGAACTCGGACAGGTTCTCGGGGCGCGAGTGCACTCCGTGCTTGGCAAACTCGCCAACCGCCTGCGTCACCTGGCAACGCCCGCAGATGCCGCGCCCGCCACACACCGAATCGATGTCCACGCCCAGCGAACGAGCCGCCTGCAGCACCATGGTGCCGACGGGAAACCGGCCACGGCGACCCGACGGCGTGAAGACAACCAGTGGATCCTTGGTACTCACAATTTCATCCTCTCATGGCGGCGGCGATCATGATCGATGCGCCCCGCACCAACAGCAGCCCGATCGTGCCCAAGACCAGCCCCGTCGCCGCCTCAGGCGCGCCGGCGCTTGCCGACTTCGCGCCGGCCGCGGCCCATCTCGCCATCGGCACCCATGGCCGGCGCCTCGCGGAACTTGCGGATCCAGCGCATGCAATCCGGGTCGTGCCCCATCATGACGTCGGCGGCCATCACCGCCTTGACCACTTCGGCATGCAAGGGATTGGTGATCGCCGAGGTCATGCCCGAGGCGATCGCCATGGTCAGGAATCCGGCGTTGATACCGTTGCGCTCCGGCAGTCCGAAACTCACGTTCGATGCGCCGCAGGTGGTATTGACCTTGAGTTCGGTGCGCAGCCGGTGCACCAGCTGCATCACCTGCACACCGGCCTGGTTGATCGCGCCGATCGGCATCACCAGCGGGTCGACAACGATGTCACTGGCCGGGATGCCGTAGTCGGCAGCCCGTTCGACGATCTTCTTGGCGACGGCAAAACGCACGTTCGGATCCTGCGAGATGCCGGTCTCGTCGTTCGAGATCGCCACCACCGCGGCACCATATTTGGCCACCAGCGGCAACACCGTCTCCAGGCGGTCCTCCTCGCCGGTGACCGAGTTGACCAGCGCCTTGCCCTTGTAGACCGCCAGGCCCGACTCCAGCGCGGCGACGATGGACGAATCGATCGACAGCGGCACGTCGGTGACCGACTGCACCAGCTCGATCGCCTTGGCCAGCAGCGCCGGTTCGTCGGCCAGCGGGATGCCGGCATTGACATCGAGCATGTGGGCGCCAGCCTCGACCTGCGCCAGCGCATCCGCGATCACCCGGCTGTAGTCGCCGGCGAGCATCTCGGCGGCCAGGATCTTGCGCCCGGTCGGGTTGATGCGCTCGCCGATGATGATGAAAGGCCGGTTGAAGCCGATCACGACCTCCCTGGTGGCGGAACTGATGACGGTATCGGTCACTATGCTGCTTCCTTGTCTGTTTCGAATGGAACGGGTTGGGTGTCGCGCTGCGGATGCCAGGGCTCGCGATCGGCCAGCACACCGGATTTCTGGATGATCTCGGCCACGGTCTCCTCCTGCCGGTAGGCCATGACGTGGATGCCGGCCACGCCCTTGATCTCGCGGATCTCGTTGATGATGTCGATGCAGATCTGGCGCCCCTCGAGCGCCTGCTTCTCGGCACCGGCCAGACGCTTGATGATGCCGTCCGGGATATGCACGCCCGGCACGTTGGCACGCATCCACTCGGCGGCCTTGGCGCTGCGCAGCGGACCGACACCGACCAGGATGAACACTTTCTCCAACAGAGCGAGATCCTCGACCTGCCGCATATAGGCGCGCAACCGCGGCACGTCATAACAATACTGCGTCTGGACGAACTGCGCCCCGGCGGCGACCTTCTTGGCCAGCCGGTCGGCGCGCCATTCGAATGGCAGGCTAAACGGATTGGCGGCCGCGCCCAGGAACACGCGGGGCGCATACGTGATCTTGCGCCCGCTCTGGAACCGGTGGTTTTCCCGCATGTCGCGCGCCATCTCCAGCAGCGACATGCAGTCGAGGTCGAACACCGGCTTGGCTTGCGGATGGTCGCCCGCCTGCACACCGTCTCCGGTCAGGCACAACATGTTGCACACGCCCATGGCCGCGCCGCCCAGGATATCGCCCTGGATCGCGATCCGGTTCTTGTCGCGGCAGGAGATCTGCATCACGATCGCATAACCCTTGCGGGCCAGCAGCGAACACACCGCCAGGCTGGACATGTGGCAGTTGGCGCCGCTGCCGTCGGTGGCATTGATGGCATCGACATACCCGTCGAAGATGCGCGCACGCCGGAACACGTCTTGCGGATCGGCCGAATCCGGCGGATCGAGTTCGGTCGTGACGGCGAACGCACCTCGGCGCAACACCCGTTCGAGCCGTCCCGGCGAGCTGTGGCCCGGCAGGATGGGCAACGGATATCCGGGCACCGGTTCGTCTTCGAATTTCACAGCTTCTCCAGCGCGGCTTCGACGGCAGCGCCTTTTTCGCGCGCCACCTTGAGCCAGGACGACTTGCCCTCGAGCCGGCGGTCCACGGCGAGCTGCACGACACGGATCGCCTTGGCGCCGTCCTTCATGCGCTCGCTGCCTTCGACGGCCTCGACCCAGACGCACCGCATCTGCGGCTTGACCTCGCAGTTGCCGTTGGCGCGCACGCCGCCGCAGGGGCCGTTGCGCAGGTTCTTCGGGCAGTTCATCGGGCACGACATGCCGGTGGAGCTCAATGCACACTGGCCGCACATCTGGCAATCGAACAGGAAACCCTTGGTCAGCCTTTCGACCGCCGCCACGGGTTTTTCCAGCCGCTCGTAGCCGATGCGTTTCCACAGCGGGTGCAGCGTGACCAGCACCCATTCGAAAGCGTTGTAGAACATTTGCATGCCGCGCGCATGGCGCACCGACCAGCGACGCACGGCGTGCATCAGGCGGCTCCGTCGGGTTCGGCCGGCAACGCAGCGCCATTGGCGGGTGCCACCGGCAGGTTTTCGTCCACACCGTGGGCACGGATGATGCGCAACAGGTCGGCGTCCGAATACCGCGCCTCGATCCGGTCGGCTTCGGCCTGGGCCTCGGCCTGCAGGTTGTCGCCGCAGCGGCGCGGCTCGCTGCGTTTCCAGTCTGCCAGGTAGGCGTCGGAGCCCGACTTGCCGGCGCGCATCGCGGCGCGGTCCACCGCTTCCTGGAAGCGGTGCGACAACTGCACCTTGGCGGTCTCGCGGCCGGATTTGACCAGCACCTGGGCTGGCACGTCGCGCCAGGAGATCACGATCAGTTTTGCCAAAATACGACTCCTTCGCTGGCATGTTGCAGGCTGGTCTGCAACTCGCCATAACCGGTGATGCGGTGCTCGAACTCCAGGCCCAGGCACTCCGCGGCCCGTCGTCCGGCATCCACCAGCCCGGGCTGCTCCAGCTGGGCCAGGTACACCAGGCGCTTGTAGTTGCCGAAATACACCGGCAACAGCTCGGGATGCTTGTCAATGCCCAGCCCGCGCATGATCAGGCGGTCGAAATGCCTGAGCAGGAAATCCGTCAGGTAAAAGGTGCCGGGTTCGGCGTCCGACAACGCGGCAAAGGCCTGGCTGCCGGCAAAGAACTCGTAGCAGTGGGCACCGGGGATGCGCTCGATGCCCTCGCGCTCCAGCACCGCGTCGAGCTGGCCTGCGGTGCCGCAGTCGGCATACGCCACGAACATGGAGGCGAACTTGCCGCGGTTGGCCTCGATCTTGTCGCGCACCGCGGCGGCAATCTTCTCGGGCCGGTTGTGCAGTTCGGCCGGCAGGCATTGCACGGCCAGGTGCGGCCAGTTGTTGGCGCGGCGCAGCGCGACGATCTCATGCGCCAGCGCGCCGCAGGCGATGACCAGTACTGCGGGGCGCTCGCCCATGGGTCTGGTCCTTGCCGGTGCTGCCGTGCCGGGGCCGGGCTCAGGCGGCCGCGGCGCGCCGGGCGGCGATCAGCGACTTGGCGGTCTCGACCGCGATGCCGGCGTCGCGGCAATAGGCGTCGGCGCCGACCGCCTTGCCGAACTCTTCGTTCAGCGGCGCTCCGCCGACCAGCACGATGTAGTCGTCGCGCAGGCCTTTTTCCTTGAGCGTGTCGATCACCACCTTCATGTACGGCATGGTGGTGGTCAGCAAGGCAGACAGGCCCAGGATGTCGGGCTTGTGCAGCTCCAGCGCCGCGAGGTACTTTTCGACCGGGTTGTTGATGCCCAGGTCGATCACCTCGAAACCGGCGCCCTCCATCATCATGCCGACCAGGTTCTTGCCGATGTCATGGATGTCGCCCTTGACGGTGCCGATCACCATCTTGCCGATCGGCTCGACGCCGGTCTCGGCCAACAGCGGCCGCAGGATTTCCATGCCGCCCTTCATTGCGTTGGCCGCCAGCAGCACTTCAGGAACAAACAGAATGCCGTCACGGAAGTCGACACCGACAATACGCATGCCTTCGACCAAGGCGTCGTTGAGCACCCGGTCCGCCGACCAGCCTCGCGAGAGCAGGATATGGGTGGCTTCGACGACTTCGTCACGCAGACCGTTGTACAGGTCATCGTGCACCTGTTCCGTCAGATCCTCGTCGTTGAGCGAGTTCAGGTCCAGGTCGTCATCAAAATCTTCAGCCATGGTCGGATCCTCAGGTTTCGGGGCCGTGACACGCTTTTGCCAGGCCCCAGATGGTATGAGCCGGCCTGTGCGACAGCTGACTGAATCGCGACCAGCGGTTGTCGCCGCACGACATCGAATTGCGCCGGCCACCCGGCCCGGTTTCAATCGTTCAGCACCCTCGCGGGGCTGGCCAATCCGGCCAGCATCTGCGAGCGGCTGGCGCTGCGCTCGGCACTGGGGGTGTAGCCATACAACATGCGGTAACACTTGGAGAAATGCGGCGGCGACTGAAAGCCGCAGGCGACCGCCACCTGCATGATGGACATCGATGTCTGCAGCAGCAGGTCGCGCGCCCGGCGCAGCCGCATCTCCAGGTAGTACTTGGTCGGCACCTGACCGACATACCGCTTGAACAGGCGCTCGATCTGGCGCCGCGAGACGCCGACCAGCGCGGCGATCTCGTCCAGCGACAACGGCTCCTCGATATTGGCCTCCATCAGCGCGGCCGCCTCGATCAGGTTCTCGTGGAACAACCCGACCCGGGCCTGCAGCGGGATGTGCTGGCGGTCCTGGTCGTTGCGGATACGTTCCAGGATGAACTGCTCGGAGATCAGTGGTGCGATGTCGCGGCCCTGGTGCTGCTTGATGATGTGCAGCATCAGGTCCAGCGGCGCGACCCCGCCGGTGCAGGTGTAGCGGTCCCGGTCGATCGCAAACAGCTGGTCGGAGAAAATCACCCGCGGGAACTCCTCGCGCAGGGCCGTCATGTTCTCCCAGTGGATCACCGCCCGGTACTTGTCCAGCAAACCGGCCTTGGCCAATGCATAACCCCCGGTGCACAGGGAGCCCAGGGAAACGTGACGCTGCGCCAGGCGCCGCAACGCGGCAAGCACGCCAGGGGTGGTGGATCGTTCGACGTGCACACCACCGACGACGAACACGATGTTGGCCGGTCCGGTATGGTCCAGCGCGACCGTCGGGCTCATCGACAAACCGTTGCTGGCCAGCGCCGGCACACCGTCCAGCGTCGCCAGGGACCACTCATACAGATCGCGTTTGCTGACCCGATTCGCCATGCGCAATGCGTCGACGGCACTGGCCAGCGCGATCATCGTGTAGTTGGGAAGTGTCAGGAATACGAAGCGATGCTTGGGCAATTGCGTGACCGGTGACCTGCTCTCATCGCTCATGGTGCTTCGCCAGTGACTGGCGCCAACTAAAAGACAGTTGCGGGTGGGGTGGCAAGTCCGGTTTGTCGGATATGACGTGCAACAGGTCGTATTTTGACAGCCGCGGCAGACCACTGCCAAGGAAATTTCATCATGGCGTCACGCGTTGTTGCCAGAACGACAAAACGGCTGCACGGCTCCGGCTCCACCGGAGCGTCACTGGCTACCCCAGGTCTGCGCAACATTGCGGTCAGGTCGCGCCAGGGGCCTGAGGGCGGCGGGCCCACACGGCTACGGCCTGGCGCGCGGCACAACTAGTCGCGCTGCGCGAACACCGTCAAGACACCGGTATACCCATACAGGTGATGCCGCGCGATCTCGCCGCCAGCGAAAAATCCCACCAGCGGCACATCGCCCAGCGCTCGCCGCACGATCTGCATCTCGGCGCTCGGTCCGCCGAAATGCGGCCCTCCGCGTCCAGAACAACTGACATACACCGCGCCGGCAATACCGCGCGCGGGGTGGGCCGCGGCCTCGGCTTGCGACGCAGCCAGCGCTGTCGCCGTCTCCATCGTCAGCTCCATCGGCTCGAGTTCTTCCCGTATCTCCGCGCAGATACGGATCAGGTCGGCCCGTGCCGCCTCCCGGTTCCGCTGGCAGAACGCCAACTGCATGCCGCTGCTGGCCTGGTCGGATATCGCGATGCCTCGGCGCGCCGGATCCAGCCCGATGATGTGGCGCACGATCACATCGCTGCCGAAATTGCCACCACGCCCCATCGACTGTGCGCCGTCGCCGTCGATGGGACGCACGAGGCCCACCAACGTGGCGCGGATCGCGGCCAGCGCCTCCTGCGGACGCTCCAGCGATACCCCGAGCTCCCCCATCAGCACGTCGAGCGCGGGCTCATTGCCGATCGTCACCAGCAGGTTCTGTTCGGCCTCGGTCACGCTGCGGAACCCCGATATCGGCTGGCACCCCTGGGTCACGCGCGAGACCAGCTGCACGCCCGGGCCAAACGCGACCCCACTGAGACCGCCACTGAAAACACCACCCGCCGCACCCTGACCCCGCATATTGCCGTCGCCGCCGGCGGCAAACTGGACCGTCCGGGTGCGGCTGGCCGACAGGCCGCCAAACAGATAGCCGGAGGTCGTGCGCGCCGCCATTTCGTGGACCAGATCCGACACATCATGCGTGGCCGGATCCACATGCACCAGCGCAGTCGTGGCATCGAAACCCGCACCCAGCGGCGCGACGCCGGAAAACACCCGGTACTGGTCCGCGGGCAGGTCGCACAACATCACCGCCAGCGCCGGCTCGTCGAAATACTCGACGTTGTTGGACGAGACGCCGATACCGACGGTACCGGCCCAGTCGGTCACGCCCGGCAACTCGGCGCTCAGGTGGTCCAGGATGTCGCGGGCCGAGCCCGCGTAATGGTCGGTGATGTAGAGCAGGGCCAGCGTGGGCGACTTCGCGTATTCGGGCAAGGCCATCTGCGCGCGCAGTTGCGCCAGCACCAGGCCGGCCGCCATGATCCAGTTCGGATGGGTGGCATGTCCGTGCGGGAACAGGGCCATCAGGTCTTGCTCCGGCCGGTTGCCTTGCGTGGCGCCTTGCCCGGTGCCTTGCGCGCGGCGGCCGCCCGCTTGCCGGCCTTGACCGCCTCCTTGGCCAGGCCGCTGCCCAGGTTTCGGGTCGCATCCATCGCGGTCTTGCGCGTTACGTCCTGCAGGGCGCTGGCCGCGATCTGCTGGAACTGCTGGGTCAAAGACCCCCATAGCTGCATCGGGTCGATCAGGCTGCCTGCCGCGGCAGTGCCTGCCGGCCTGGCCGCCTTTTTGGCGCCGGATCTGGCTGCGCCACCGACCGTCGATGCCACATCGGACACGGCCCTGGCGGTCGCGCTGGCGCGCTCGCTCGCCATCTGCACACCGCTGGCCACCGAATCGGCGGCCTTGAGCTTGAACGCATTGGCCACGTCACCGATGTTGAAGTTCATGCCCTTGAGCGTGGCCAGCGTCATCTTCTGCACCTCGAGCGCCTGTATCGTCGCCCCGAGCGCACGCGAGTTCTGCTCCAGCCAGAAATGCACTGCACGCAACTCCTCGATGCGTTTCTCGAGCTCCTCGACGTTCAACGACGGGGAAACCCAGTTCGCCAGATTCGGAATCTGGGGTATGGACTGGGACGCACCCTTGGCCAGATTTTGCAGAAAATCGAAACCCGGCACGAATTTGCCGAACCCATTGCCGCTTGTGTCGCCCATGTTGTCTCCTAGGAACGCGGCCACGATCGGCCTGCCGACAGCTTAACGCAATGGCGCGGCGCTGGCGATGGGCGAAGATCCTCAGTATGGCCGGCAACCCACCACCGGGCCGAAACGGCGCACACCTCCAAACGGCGGTTCAATGCTTGTGCGCCATCGCACCGGTGGCCACCGGCAGCTTGAGCTCGACCCGGCTCTCGACACCCTTGGCATCCTTGAACAGCAGCGTCACCGGCACGGTGCTGTCCTTGGGCAACGCAGCCTTGAGGTCCATCAGCATCACGTGATAACCGCCAGGTTTGAGTTCGACCGCCTTGCCGGCCGGCAACACAAGCCCGCCCTCGACGGCGCGCATCTTCATGACCCCGTTATCGAGTTTCATCTCGTGCACCTCGGCGACACCCGCGAGCGGGCTGGCGATGCCGACCAGCCGGGTGTCTTCGCGCGCGGTCAGGGTCATGAAGGCGCCGGTCGCGCTCTGGCCCGGGACCGAGGTGCGAACCCACGCATTCTTGACGTCGACCGTCTGCGCGAAGGCGGACGTGGCGGAACCGGCAAACAGGGCGGTGATGGCGAGGAATCGATGCAGTTTCATGGTGTGTTCCCGTCCGTTCGAGCGTTGCAGGTTCGAGGCCTGTTGCCTATGCACCCCGCACGGACGGCAGGAGATGCAGCAGTGGATTTCAGGCATACGATTATCGATGGTTCGCGCAGCGGCTGGTTTTTCGGCCAGGGTCCAAGCCCAGCCCGCGCGATCATCGTCGATTGACCGGCATCAAGGCGGACACGGAGCGCGCACGGCATGATGCAAGCAGCGTCCAGTGCAGACCACATCCATTCAGCGAGGCAAGCGATGAACAAGACCCAACTCCATGTTTTTCAGCAACAACTGCAGCAACAGCGCCAGGAGTTGCACGACCAGTTGATCCGCCTGCGTGGCGGGGAGGCGAACCGCAGCGAAGCATCAGCGGAACACTTCGGGCATATCGAGGACTCGCGGGCCCAGGCGGCAACCGAACGCGAACTGGAATTCGCCATGGACGAACACGAGTCGGCGGCGATCCGAGCGATCGACCTGGCGCTCAAGCGTATCGAGGCCGGCGTATACGGCGACTGCATGGATTGCGGCGCCAAGATTGCGCTTGCGCGGCTGAAAGCGTCGCCGCAGTCGCTGCGCTGTATCGCCTGCCAGGAAAAGCTCGAGCTCGCCGATCCGGCTGCCTGAATCGCATCCGACCGGGCAGGATGTCCGCGCTGGCAATGCCGTCGCGGCGTCATGACACATAGCGGGTACCATCGCGACACCCGCCGCCATGTCGTATACCTTCGCGTCCGCCACCGTCCTGCTGCTGCTGATCACCGACCCGTTCGGCAGCATTCCGATCTTCGCCAATGCCTTGCGCAACGTGGCGCCCGAACGGCGCCCCTGGGTCATCCTGCGCGAGGTGCTGATCGCCTTTGTTTTACTGCTGACCTTCATGTTCATCGGCGACGCCTTCCTGCGGGTGATGAATCTCAGCGGCCTGTCGTTGCAGATCGCCGGCGGCGTGATCCTGTTCCTGATCGCACTGCGCATGGTGTTTCCAAATCCGCAGGAGCCCGATGCCGCCATCTCCGGCGAGCCGCTGATCGTTCCGCTGGCGGTGCCTGCGCTGGCCGGCCCGTCGGCGCTGGCCACCGTCATGTTGCTGGTGTCGGAGGCGCCCGAGCGCCGGCTGGAGTGGATCGCCGCGCTGAGCGTCACGATGGTGGTGTGCGCCATCGTGCTGGTGCTGGCCGAGCGCATCCAGAAGGTGCTCGGCGAGCGTTTCGTGGTCGCGGTCGAGCGGCTGATGGGGCTGATCCTGGTGGCGGTGGCGGTGGAGATGCTGCTGCGCGGATTCAAGCAGTTCGTCATCCAGCTCCCGTAGCTGCGCACCAAGACCGATGCCTCGCGCGGCCTGCGTCAGGCAGTTCGGATTGCCGGCCGCAGCCGCCACCGAATCAGACCGGCGCAGCGATGGTCTGGTCGATCGCGCCGAACACGCTGTGGCCGTCGCGCCCCTTCATCTCGATGCGGATCGTGTCGCCGTAACGCATGAACTCGGTCGATGGCTTGCCATCGCGGATGGTTTCGATCGCGCGTTTCTCGGCGATGCAGCTATAACCTTTCGGCCAGTCCATGTGGCCATTGTTCTCGACGCCCTGGTTGCTGACCGTGCCGCTGCCGACGATGGAGCCGGCGCGTACATTGCGCGTCTTGCACAGATGCGCAATCAGTTGCCCGAAGTGGAAGGTCATGTCGGGGCCCGCGTCGCACATGCCGACCTTGCGGCCGTTCCAGGTCGATTGCAGCACCAGGTTGAGCCGGCCCTTGTCCCAGGCGCCGCCCAGTTCGTCCGGCGTCACCGCCACCGGGCTGAATGCGGTGGCCGGCTTGCTCTGCAGGAAACCGAAACCCTTGGCCAGTTCGCCGGGCACCAGGTTGCGCAGGCTGACATCGTTGGCCAGCATGAGCAGCCGGATGCCGTCGAGCGCACGTTCGGGCGAGGCCCCCATCGGGACATCGTCGGTGATGACCGCGATCTCGGCCTCGAAGTCGATGCCGAAATCCTCCGACGGACAGACCACGTCGTCGCACGGGCCGATGAAATCATCGCTGCCGCCCTGGTACATCAACGGATCCTGGTAGAACGACTCCGGCACCTTGGCGGCGCGCGCGGCGCGCACCAGTTCCACATGGTTGAGATAGGCCGAACCATCGGCCCACTGGTAGGCGCGGGGCAACGGGGCCATGCACTGGCGGGCATCGAAGGCGAACACATGCCGGCCCTTGCCCTGGTTCAACGTGTCGTACAGGTCCTGCAACTGAGGCGACATGAAGTTCCAGTCGTCCAGCGCCTGCTGCAGTCGGTCGGCGATGCCGGTCGCATAATGCGCGCAGCCCAGGTCGCGCGACACCACCACCAGTTGTCCGTCGCGCGAGCCGTCCTTGTATGTAGCCAGTTTCATGGGGTTTCGCAAAGGGACCGGTGTTCTCCGGCGTATCCGGTGGCGCACCGGGGGCTATTTGCCATGGATAAACTCATTGAACCTACACACGGCAGTCGATTGCTTGAATTCCGCTGGCATCGCAGATGAACACTGACAATTTTGGCCACGACGAGACTCACCTACTTTGCTGATTATGCATAAGGCGCACGCCGGCATCCCATCGGTCGAGGCCGGCTTTGCGCGGAGGTCACCTTGTGAGCGCCCCCAACCCTGGCTTGGCGAGGCCCCCCGAAACCTCCAACC
>ENA-ORBV01010393-ORBV01010393.1-microbial-mat-metagenome-genome-assembly--contig:-NODE-10393-length-14909-cov-10.252023_pt1 | contig 14909 bp, 10 predicted proteins | sample MGYA00237777_ERZ505514 | MGnify/ENA primary metagenome ERZ505514 (study PRJEB26160, sample SAMN06269048) | microbial mat metagenome | isolation source: Oligotrophic lake microbial mat | place... | reverse complement strand
AGCACCTTCGACTCCTCTCCTGACCTTGGAATCCTTAGCTTTGCCCAGCATCTTACTTGCGATTGTAGCGGCTATGTCCTAATGGGCTGAAGATGGTAGAGGCTGACTTTTTGGGGGGACTGCATGGATGCGACTCTAAGTGAAGCGGCGATCGCGGGGCAAGTTAGGCTAAATGTTGGTGGAGGCGATCGCGTAAATTATCTTCAGCCGCAAGTTCATCCTGTCGGCATTGCTCCAAAAAATCGTAGAGCCATTCTTTCGGAACTGTGGGAAAAGTGGGGCTGGTTTCTACTTCAACATACTGCCGATTTTGCAGTTGATAAATGCGGAGGATGTAACCATCAAACCGCCAAAATTCAGGCACGTTCATGCTGGCATAGAGCCGATTTTTATCAATATCGGTGTTGGTAATATCGACTTCTACAATTAGATCGGGGGCTGGATCAGCTTCTAGATCAACATTTCTGCCTGATACAAGCGGCTGATTTTGAATATAAAACGCTTCGTCGGGTTCTGCGCCTTTTTTCAATCCTGGAAAATTGAGCGTGGTTGACCCCATTGTTTTAATTTTCTTGCCGAATCCTCGCACTAAAACGCGAATAAATAGTCCAATCATCCGTCCTGAAAAATCGTGATCTTCGGTTGGCATCGTAAATTCCAGGGTTCCTTCGTCGTAAATGAGGCGGGTGCTGCGGGTTTGGGGCAGCGCATCCAAAATTTGCAGGTAGCCTTCCCAGGTCACGTCATGAATCACAACGCGCTGTTCCCCTTGGAGGGCGATCGCGGTTTGCTGTATATCTTCCGGTGCAGTGCTGACCATAACAGCCTCCATTTAAATGGGAACAGGAATTTTGGCGTTGACTTTGAGCAGATCCAAGCCTAGTTCTACGCGCATCAATGCTGCAACATCATTTATGAAGCAGCAAGAACTAGAGGAGTACTGATGAAGTCTGCTGCATCCAGGGTACATAAATCAACTTCATTAGGATTTTCGAGTTCTATAACTCGGCTAGCTTGAGCCGAGATAGCCTGTTCAAACAAATTACGAACCCCTCGCGCATTGCCAAATGTTGCTGGGCAACGACTCACTAAATCTTGAATCAGTTCAACAGAATAATAAGTTGCTGACTCATTCAGAAAATATCCAGAGGACGCACATAGATTGTCTAAGATTTCACACAATTCATTGATTGTGTAGTCCTCAAAGGCAACGTACTTATTAAATCGAGATTTCAAGCCGGGATTAGACATTAAAAATGCTGTCATCTGTTCCATATACCCCGCTACGATTACGACAAAATCATCGCGGTAGTCTTCCATTGATTTTAGCAGTGTATCAATTACCTCCTGCCCAAAATCGCCGCTACCTCCACTCGCTGAAACCAATGTGTAAGCTTCGTCAATAAAGAGTATTCCGCCTTGTGTCTTAGTAACGACATCTGTCACTTTCAACGCAGTTTGCCCAACAAAACCTGCCACTAAGCCAGAGCGATCTACTTCAACTAAATGCCCTTTTGAAAGCAACCCCAAGGCTTTGTAGATTCGTGAAATCAAGCGAGCAACGGTTGTCTTGCCCGTTCCAGGATTTCCTGTGAAAACTAGATGCATAGACAAAGGTGGAATTGCTAAACCCCGTTCTCGACGAAGTTGTTGCACTCGTACCAAGTTAACTAATTTCTTCACTTCAGCTTTAACGTTGGGCAAGCCAGTCAGTTGATCTAACTCAGCAAGTAGTGTTTCCAGAGACTTCGCTTCTTCAAGACCAGTACCCTGGTCAGATAAAACCTGTTCTCCCTTCTGGGAAGCTCTGCCTAATTGTTCCTGAATTGCTTGAATTTGTTCAGCCAATCTCTCACGATTTGGATCAATGTCTCGAAGTTGAAGTAAATCTGCGAGGGCTTCAATTTTCATATCTAATTCTTGATAAGCACAAGCTCGAAATCCCAAAGCATTTGTATTGCCTGGATCAAGCTCTAGAGTGGTTGTATAGTCTGCAATAGCTTGATCAAAGCGACCTAGCTTTTCCCAAACAAAAGCACGAGGAAAATAACTGGTCGCATCTAATGGCGAGAGAACGATTGATGTTGTGAAATCAGCGATCGCTGATTGTAATTCTCCCAGTTCTTCATAAGCTTTTCCGCGCAAGTAGGTACCATCATCAGTTGGATTTAAGGCAATGAATTCCGTACAGTCTAAAATTGCTTTTGCGTACTCTTGTTTGTGATAGTAACCCCAAGCACGCAAGTAATAAGCATCTGATGTTTCTGATTCAGTCTCAATGACAGCAGTAAATAACTCAATTGCTTCTGCGTAGCTCTGAGCCTTAAATTCCTCCAAACCTTGTGACATTAACTCAGACATGGCTTCATTCCTTGCTATGGATGCTCTGGTCAGTATTCCCTAGAAGCTAAAGAATCTCCCGCCGCGAAAGGGGAATCACGCTTTTAATACAAGAAAACTACTCTTCCTGGTGAGGGCGATTCCCGTAGGGAGTCCTCTGGAAAGCTTCGCTAACGTTTCACGAATCGCGGTTTGCTGTATATCTTCCAGTGCAGTGCTGACCATAACAGCCTCCATTTAAATGGGAACAGGAATTTTGGCGTTGACTTTGAGAAGATCTAAGTCTTGTTCAAATATGGTATCAATCGGCTGCATGGTGCCATCGGTGGTCATAAATTTGTGGTCAGGTGTGGCGCGGAGGGTGGTGCCGTCGTCAAGCTGATATTCCACCAAGGCTTGGGTGCCGCGATTGTGCCATTGAGCGATCGCCTGAGTGTAAACAAAGCCGTTTTCATCGACGCTATAAACCGTGCAGGCTAATTGTTTCTGGACGATTTCACCAATGGCGATCGCGCCATATTCCACCGTCAGGATCAGCGTGTCAGCACTGAGGCAGTATTCCGCGAACTGCACCATTGTTTCCCACAGATCCGTAGCAATCTTGGCTTTCACATCATTTTTTTCTGCACCTTGCACAAAGAGTTCCTGATGCTTTTCCATCTCAGACTTTTTCTTTTTACCCATGGCGCGTCGCAGCAGATCGGCTTGTCCCAGCGAGTAACCGCCCATATCCTGCGCGATTTTCATGATCTGCTCTTGATAGACCATGATGCCGTAAGTTTCGTTGAGGATTGGCTCCAAGATTGGGTGAGGATAGTCGATTTTTTCGCGCCCGTGTTTGCGGTTGATGAACTTGGGAATTAAGCCAGCATCCAGTGGACCGGGACGATAGAGCGCCAGCACGGAGGAAATATCTTCTAGGCTGGAGGGTTTCAGATCGCGCACAATCTGCCGCATCCCCGATGATTCCAACTGAAAGATGCCTTCTAAGTCGCTCTTAGCCAGCAGCTTGTAGGTTTTGAGATCGTCGAGCGGCAAATGATCCAGGTCGATCGCGGGTTTGCCCGTCAGCGCGATTAGTTCGATCGCCTTTTGGATCATCGTTAGGTTTCGCAGCCCCAAAAAGTCCATTTTTAGCAGACCGAGGGCTTCGATATCTTCCATGTAGTACTGGGTAAACACGGCTCCATCGGCATTGCGCTGAAGTGGCACAATTTCGTCGAGCGGGTCGGAGGAGATTACAACTCCAGCAGCGTGGATGCCAACGCTTTTGTTGGTGCCCTCAATCCGGATTGCCATGTCGATCCAACGGCGAAAGGTAATGGCGGGATCGGTGCCGGGAACGGTTAGGTTTTTGGTGTACTTTTCTTGAAATTCCGGTGCAGGCGTTTCGTCGGAAATCATCACCTTCAGCTTGACGGGTTTGCCGCGCACCACCGGAATCATTTTGGTCATGCGATCGCTCTCGCCATAGGGCACGTTCAGCACCCGCGCCACGTCCTTTAGCACCGCTTTCGAGGTCATGCGGTTATAGGTAATGATTTGGGCAACGCGATCGCTGCCATATTTTTCGGTGACGTATTGAATCACCTCTTCCCGGCGATCGATGCAAAAATCGGTGTCAATATCCGGCATGGATTTACGTTCAGGGTTGAGGAAGCGCTCGAACAGCAAGCCGTGATGCACCGGATCAATATTGGTGATACCAAGCACATAGGCAACTAGAGAACCCGCTGCCGAACCGCGTCCTGGACCGACTGGAATGGCATGGTCACGAGCATATTTGATGTAGTCCCACACGACCAGAAAGTAGGTGGCAAACCCCATTTGCTGCATGATCTGGAGTTCGTACAGCAGGCGATCGCGATACTCATCCGTAATTTGATCACGGGATTTGCATTCACGCCGCCACAGCAAGCCTTCCCACGAAATTTCGACCAAGTATTCATCATGGGTGTAGCCATCCGGGATGGAATAATTGGGAATGCGCGGGATTCCCATAATTTCGTAGGATTCCACCTTGTCGGCGACTTCTATCGTAGTGGCGATCGCCTCTTCAACTACATCATCGGTCAGATGATCGCGAAACAATTGCCGCATCTCATCCGCCGACTTCAGATATTCGGTGCCGCTGTAGCGCAGACGCTTATCTTCCGAAATCAGCTTGCCTGTTTGAATGCACAACAGCGCATCGTGCGCCTCCACGTCATTACAGGAAATGTAGTGAGAATCGTTGGTACAAAGGATTTTGATGTCTAATTCACGGGCAATTTTGACCACTTCCACATTCACGATTCGGTCTTCGGATGAGCCATGATCCTGAAGCTCTAGATAATAATCCTCGCCAAACAAATCTTTGTACCATTGGGCAACGCGCCGAGCAATTTCGGGCTTGTGTTGCAAAATTGCTTGGGGCACTTCGCCACCCAAACACGCCGAGGTGACGATCAACCCTTCTTTGTATTGTTCCAGCACGTCTTTGTTGATGCAGGGACGCGCAAAAATCCCTTTGCCCTGATAGCCTTGCAGGTTAGAAATGGTCGTTAGCTTGACCAGGTTTTTGTAGCCCTGGGTGTTTTTTGCCAGCACCACCTGATGATATTTGGGGCGACGCTCTTGCTTGGTAATGTCGCCATTGATCACATACATTTCGTTGCCAATGATCGGCTTGATGTTCCTGCCTTTGCACACCTTCAGCAGTTCGATCGCGCCATACATTACGCCGTGATCCGTCAGGGCGATCGCGGGCATCCCCAACTCCAAGGCGCGATCGATTAAAGCCGGTAGCTGGCTAGCGCCGTCAAGTAGGCTGTAATCACTGTGAATATGAAGACCAACAAAGGACATAATGGCTCAGGCGATCGCAGGGTCGAACTTAGAATACTCGAAGTTAATCGCTATGACTAGCGTTTGTTGATAAGACGCAACCCTAAATGTAGGAAATCTTGAATTAGCACCACAATCAAAAAATGCTCTATTTATGATCTAGCACGAATGTATTATTAAGATCCGATTTTTTGAGTTCCTAAATGCGATCAAACCGATGACGATACACTGAATTCAGGATGAACCGCGTTCGTTTTAGGAGAGTATCCATGCTGGCAGACCTTCGCCTGATCACTGTGCAGGAATACCACCAGATGGCAGAAGCTGGCATTCTAGATGCCGATGAGCGCGTGGAATTAATTGATGGATATATTTTAAAGATGGCTGCAAAAGGAACTGCCCATTCATCTGCAACGACCCGCACGGCAAAATTAATGGAGCAACTTTTGGCAGGGCAAGTCTGGATACGGGTGCAGGAACCCATTCGGCTCAACAACTATTCAGAACCGGAACCCGATATTGCCGTGGTGCAGATCGACCCATTGGATTATGCAGACCACCATCCCACCGTGTCAGAAGTTTACTTAGTGATTGAAGTAGCGGATTCTAGCTTACAAAAAGACTGCGGTTTGAAGGCAAAAGCCTATGCGCGATCGCACATCCTAGATTGTTGGGTACTCGATGTAACCGAACGCAAACTGCACGTTTTTCGATCACCCAGCCAAGATGGATATGAAAGTGAAACAGTGCTGCTAGAAGATGCCGTTATCTCACCTTTGCAGTTCCCAGACGCGATCGCGATCGTCCGAGATTTGCTGCCCAAAGTTCGCGCTGATTGATTGGGGGTGTATTGGGGGCGATCGCTCAGCTTAGTGAAAAATCTGATTCGCTATGCTTCACCAGCAAGGCGCAAAATCTCGGCGTAAAGTTGTGAACTGATCCTAAATCGTGCCTGAATCATGAGAGCGTCTACTATTTGCTTGATCCTAGAAATGAGTTTTCTATTTTTTGCCTCAAGCAGAAAACCGACTAAACCAGTAATATTCAATCCTTCGTTGACTGCAATTCTTCTTCCAAGTTGTTCATCAATCAGCAAGAGTTCTGCATCAAGCTCAAGTGCTAAAGCGATCGCCTCAGATTCGCCCGCATCAAGTTTTTCACCCCGAAGTCTTTCTATCGTTGTCGTATCATTAACCGTTTGAATTGCGATCCACGATTGATTGGGTATGGATGCTGCTTGAGTATAAACTGTTGCAACTTTTGCAATCTCATCAGCAACAGCTTGGGGAATCGTGATACTCCCGTACACTTGCTGCAATAGCGATAGTTGACCAATAGCTGCCAGATTACTGATGGGCGAGGTGTTGCTGACAACAGTCATAACCGTCCTAAACGTTGCAGAGTCGCGACATCGGCTTTAAGATCGTCAACGTCATAATGAATACAGATATCACGACTCGCAATCAGGTGTTGAAATTGAAGCAGGTTCATTTCTAAGAGATTGCTAGCTGTACCGATGCTGATTTTCTGCTGCTGAAACAACAACAGCACAATTTCCTGCAATAACTCTTCTTCTGACAATCCAGAGGCTTCAAGAATCTTGTCGGGAATAACAACGCTCATAAAAGTTTGACTTGACAATGCCTTGATGGTTCTGTCTATAGGATAAGCGATCGCGATCGTCCGAGATTTACTGCCCAAAGTCCGCGCTGATTGATTGGGGATGTGTTGGGTGCGATCGCTCTGAGAAGAATTCGGAAGTTTTACTGTCCGCGCCCTGGCTTGCAATCTGCAAAACCCAACGCTTCTGTATCCAGAAAACTAGCGATCGCCATCTCAATCACGGCTTCGACTGGATATTCAATTTCAGTAGCACGAGCAATCAGAGCCACTTGGATTCGCTCAGGCAATCGTCCTAAGATAGCTTCGGCATCAGCGGGAGAGAGTTGCTCTTGAAGTTTGGCTTGCATCGCTTCTACCTTTCAGTCGGAATCTGGGCGTTGTAAGGAGGTTCGGTGGCTCTTAGAATGATGGCTTCTAGCTCCAATAGTAGCGTAGGGTTTCCCCAGTAAGAAATGAACTGGACTGCAATCCGCACATCATCATCGTTATATTGGTCGAGCCATGCCCACAAAAAAGCTTTGCGCCCACCACTAAAGCGACCTCTCAAACTTTTGGTTTTTCCGATGGAGAGCAACCCATCGGTTTTGTGCCTGATTGCATAAATGCCGGGACGTGCGGGAATGCTATCAAACTCACGGCTTAAGGGCTGGCACTGCTCAAAAGGGGTAAAGGCGATCGCATCTAGAATTCTCCGAGCCTGGATTTACAATTCAGAATCGTTTGTTGTCATGAAAGCAAGAGAGCGTCACTCAATCATGCTCCCACAAATCCTGCCGCAGCCGACCCGATCAGTACTGAGATGCGCGATCGTCCGAGATTTACTCCCCAAAGTTCGCGCTGATTGATTGGGGATGTGTTAGGTGCGATCGCTCAACCCATGAAAAACCTTTTCGGTCTCTGTGCGTGCAACCGGAAGGTTAATGGTACGGAGCATCAGCCAAGTGTATAAAGGTTTAGTAAAGCTCGTGAATTTACGGTAATTTTTCCGGTTAGCCATTAACAAGCCTTGTAATCTCTATAAGATAGATAATTAGTCCTCAAAGCCCCTCATCATACAAAGGGTTTTGAGCGGGGTGCGATCGCCAAGAGACAATGCAGTCTTTAAAGAGAAAAGTTTTGCCTATCCAACCGATTTAGGATGTTATGCAGAAACTTTCTGTCTATCCACCCAACACGGGGTGTTATACGGAAACTTTCCGCCTAATAAGTAGTTAGACCGCTTAGGTTGTCTGTTGGGGCGGTGCTTGAGAACTTTTGGTTGGTGTTTGTTAAAAATTCAGGACATGGGGTATTTATAGGACTGAGTTTCATGATTCTCAGCAGGATAAGGTTAGCGTTCAGCCAATTGAAAACCTACCGGATATGATTTAATCACGTCAGCCCGTAATTCTGCCCCGTGTAAAATCAATGTCCAGTATTTACGACAATATCGAACAACCCCTCCTGCCTGAGTTGCAGGCATACCTGAATCAAGCCTATCGGGCTGATTTTTGTGTCGGCTATTTCAACCTGCGGGGTTGGCGACAAATTGATGCTGATATTGAGCGGTTTGAGGGAGGTGATGGGCAGGCTTGTCGATTGCTGGTAGGGATGTACCGTTTGCCGAAGGAAGAACTACGGCAGGCGTTGGCGATTGGGGTTGAGCTGGAGCGCATTGATCAGGGGCAAGCGATTCGACTACAAACCCTGATGGCACAAGAGTTTCGGCAGCAGTTGACCTATGGCGCGCCCAGTGCCGCTGATGAGGAGGGGTTGCAGCGGTTGAGATCGCAACTCCTCGCCCATAAACTGCAAGTCAAGCTGTTTCTTCGCCATCCCCTCCATGCCAAGTTGTATTCGATTTATCGCCACGATCGCGCCACGCCCATTATCAGTTATGTCGGCAGCAGTAACCTGACTCTATCTGGGTTGAAATCTCAGGGTGAACTGAATGTGGAAGTGGTGGATCGCGATGACACGAATAAGCTGGAGCAATGGTTTGAAGAGCGCTGGGACGATCGCTTTTGCGTGGATATTTCTGAACAACTGGCAGAGATTATTGATGAAAGCTGGGCAGGGCGATCGCTCAAGCCCTATTTCGTCTACTTAAAAATGGCGTATCACCTGTCTCAGGAAGCGCGAGATGGGTTGAGCCAGTATCGCGCTCCTGCCAGTTTTGGACTGTTGCCCTTTCAGGAAGCAGCGGTGCAAATTGCCGCGCACCATGTCAGCAAGCGGAATGGGGTGATTATTGGCGATGTAGTGGGATTGGGAAAAACCCTTGTGGGGACGGCGATCGCCCATCTCTGCGAGGAAGACTATGGCACCAGCACGCTGATTATTTGCCCGAAAAATCTGGAAAAAATGTGGCAGGGCTACATCGATCGCTATGGCTTGCGGGGCAAGGTAGTTCCGATTAGCCGAGCGATTCAGGAATTGCCTAATGTCCCAGCGCGGTTTCGACTGGTACTTATTGATGAAAGTCACAACCTGCGAAACAAAGAGGGTAAGCGGTATCAAGCAATTAAAGACTATATTGAGCAAAGCGGCAGTCGTTGTATTTTGCTGACAGCAACGCCCTACAACAAAACCTATCTGGACTTGTCGGCTCAGTTGCAATTATTTTTGCGCCCAGATGCCGATTTGGGTATTAAGCCAGAAGCCTATATCCGTAGCGTTGGTGGTGAGATGCAGTTTCGCCGCAGACACAGCACTAGCCCCGTGCGATCGCTCTTGGCATTTGAACAAAGCCCAGAGCCGGAGGACTGGCAGCAGTTGATGAGTCGCTACATGGTGCGGCGGACACGCAGCTTCATCAAAAATACTTATGCAAAACAAGATAGAGATCGTTACTACTTAGAATTTGCGGACGGACGGCGATCGTATTTCCCGGCTCGTCGTCCTCGCACCGTTCGGTTCGCAATTGGAGAACCGCAGACCGATCCCTATGCTCGGTTGTATGCCGATCGCGTGGTAGATGTCATCAACGCCCTCAATTTGCCTCGGTATGGATTGGGGTTATACATTGCACTGCTGCCCAGCCCGATTGCGAATGCCGAGGAAGAGCAATTGTTAGCCAATCTTTCCCATGCGGGGCAACGGTTGATGGGCTTTTGTCGGACGAATTTATTTAAGCGATTAGAGAGTAGCGGTGCTGCCTTTATTCAGTCGTTGGAGCGACATATTCTGCGGAATTATGTGTACCTCCATGCGATCGCCCACGATCTCCCTCTGCCGATTGGCACTCAGGATGCAGCATTACTAGATGAAGTGGGCAACGATGAGGATGAAGATTCGCTCTTGAGCCAGGACTGGGAAAGCTCCGAAGATGCGGCTGTGGATGAAGAAGACATTGATCCACAGCAGAACTTCGCTCAACGGGCAGCAGAAATTTATCGCCTGTATCGAGATCACTATCCGCGTCGGTTTAAGTGGATTCGCGCCAACCTCTTTTGCCCAGAGTTGCAGCAAAATCTTCAGCAAGATGCCACCGCGTTGATCGGAATTTTGCAACTGGCGGGAAGTTGGAACCCGCTTGAGGATGGCAAACTGGTGGCACTGGTAGATTTGCTACAACAGCAACATCCCACCGATAAGGTGCTGATTTTTACCCAATTTGCCGATACAGCACGGTATCTAGCAACGGCATTGGCAGACCAAGGCATTCAGGATGTGGGCTTAGCCACAGGACAATCGTCTGACCCGACTGCCTTGGCTTGGCGCTTCAGCCCGCGTAGCAATGAGAAACCCATTCCAGAATCTGAACAATTGCGGGTGTTGGTGGCGACGGATGTCCTGAGCGAGGGGCAAAACCTACAGGACTGTGCAGTAATTCTCAATTATGATTTGCCTTGGGCGATTATTCGCTTGATTCAGCGAGCAGGACGGGTCGATCGGATTGGGCAACAAGCTGAGGAAATTCTCTGCTACTCGTTTTTGCCTGCGGAGGGGGTGGAGCGGTTGATCAATCTGCGGGGACGGTTACGCGATCGCCTCAACGAAAACCAAGAGGTGGTGGGTACCGATGAGGCATTTTTTGAGGATGAGCAAACGCGGGAGATGCTGTTGAATCTCTATAATGAGCGATCGGGGGTGCTGGATGAAGCGGAAGAAGGCGATGTGGATTTGACCTCTGAGGCATTGCAAATCTGGCAAAGCGCGATCGATGCCAACCCTGCTCTGAAAGGCATCATTGAAAAACTGCCTGATGTGGTCTATTCCACGCAGGAGCATGAACCCACGGGAACCGATCCAGAGGGCGTATTGATGTACCTTCGCACGGATAGCGGCACCGATGCCTTAGCGTGGGTAGACAAAGATGGCAACAGCGTCACTCAGTCTCAGATGCGAATTCTCCGCATGGCACGGTGCAGTATTGATACCCCACCCTTGCCGCGCCATCCCCAGCACCATGAGTTAGTCACACGCGGGGCGGAACTGATTGCCGAGCAAACCAAGACGGTGGCGGGAACCTTGGGCAATAAGCGTAGCGCAGCAGCACGAACCTACGATCGCCTGATGGCATACACGCAACACGTCCGAGAAACCACGCCTTTACTGGCAATGGGGACGGAGTGGGAAAGCCTGGAACGGGCAATCGAGGAGATTAACCAGCATCCGTTAAAGCAAAATGCGATCGCCCGCCTGAACCGAGAATTCAAATCAGGAGTTAGCGACGAGCAGTTGGCACGATTAGTCACCTTTCTGCGAGAACATGATGCGTTGTGTGTGATTAACCCAGAGGAACGGCGAGACGGGGCGCAGATTATCTGTTCGATGGGGTTATTCAGAGGCTAAAACTAAAGAGGAACCTTGGGGAAAATGAATTTATTCTAATCAATCGTTACCCGCTCGACTTTACCCTTACCCCATGTCACTCAACCGCAACCGCGCCCAGAAGTACCTTCAGAAGTTTGATTTTGAGTCTTTGTTCATTGAAGAACTGGGATGGGATACAGTCGATCGCGTCATGCTGCCGTTTGAGGTGGATGGCGAACTGTTTGAGGTGGTGGCGATCGCCCAAAAGCGCGGCTTTACGGTGTTCAAGTGCATCACTCCAGAAATTCCGGCGCGTCCTCTCAGGGTAAAGCTCGATCGCCAGTTGACAGATTACAGCAAGTCTCATCTGCTGGTGTTTGGAGATGAGGGCAAGACTCAACAAACCTGGATGTGGGTGCGGCAGGAATTGGGAAAACCCCTAGCCCCTCGGTTTGAGCAATATCAGGTGGGGCAATCTGCGGAGCGGTTGTTGCAGAAGTTGGAGGCGTTGGCGATCGCCTTTGCCGAAGAAGAAAAGCTGACCTTGGTGGAGGTGGCGCAGCGAGTCAAGAAAGCCTTTGATGTCGAAAAAGTCACCAAGAAGTTTTTCACGCGGTTTGAAAAGGAACACGGGCAGTTTCTCAAATTTATTGATGGCATTCAGTCAGAGTTCGATCGCACCTGGTATGCGTCGTTGATGCTGAATCGGCTGATGTTTGTCTATTTCATTCAAAAGAAAAACTTTTTGGATGGGGATATTAATTACCTGCGAAATCGCATGAAGCGGTGCCAAGCTGAGTGGGGCACGGATACGTTTCATTCGTTTTATCGGCAGTTTTTGCTAAAGCTATTTCATGAGGGGTTGGGCAAGCCAAGGCGCGATGCTGAGTTAGACAAGCTGCTGGGCAAGGTGCCGTATTTAAATGGCGGTTTGTTTGAGGTGCATCAACTCGAAGAAAAGTACGAGGACACGATTCAAGTCCCCGATGCGGCGTTTGAGCAGGTATTTAACTTTTTTGATGAATACGACTGGCACTTAGACGATCGCCCGCTCCGCAACCAAAACGAAATCAACCCCGATGTGTTGGGCTATATTTTTGAGAAGTACATCAACCAGAAGCAAATGGGGGCGTACTACACCAAGGAAGATATCACCGAATACATTAGCAAGAATACGATTATTCCGTTTTTGTTTGATGCGGCTGAGAAAGCTTGCAAGATTGCGTTTAAGCCGGATGGGGCATTGTGGGCATTGCTGCGGGAGAATGGCGATCGCTACATCTACTCCGCTGTTTGCCAAGGTGTCGATCTAGAACTACCTGCCGAGATTGCTGCTGGCATTGAGGATGTGTCGCAACGGGGCGGTTGGAATAAGCCTGCCGCCGCAGGGTTTGCTTTGCCAACCGAAACTTGGCGAGAACACGTTGCTAGACGTAAGCGCTGTCTAGAACTGCGGCAAAAGTTGGCAGCAGGGGAAGTGACTAGCATTAATGATCTGATTACTTACAACCTAGATATTCGTCAATTTGCTCAAGATGTGATTACTAGTTGTGAAAGTTCGGACTTGCTGAAGGCGTTTTATCAAGCGATCGAGCAAGTCTCGGTACTCGACCCCACTTGTGGATCGGGTGCGTTTTTGTTTGCGGCGTTGAATATTTTGGAACCGCTCTACACGGCTTGTCTAGAGCGAATCCAGGGGTTTGTAGATGAGGACGATTTGAGGCTGTCGCGGGAGGCAGATGCAAAGCCACGCTATGAGAAGTTCCGCACCACGTTGGCGGAGATGGCAACGCACCCCAACCCGCGCTATTTTGTGCTGAAATCGATCATGCTCAACAATCTCTATGGTGTGGACATCATGGAGGAAGCGACGGAAATTTGTAAGCTACGGCTGTTCCTGAAGCTGGTGGCGCAGATGGAACCCCAACCCAAGCAAGCCAACTTTGGGCTAGAACCTTTGCCAGACATTGACTTCAACATCCGCGCCGGAAATACCCTGGTGGGGTTTGCCAGTTTAGATGAAGTCCGCAAAGCGATTAAGCAAGATGGCGCACAACTGAAGCTCGATTTTCAAGACGATGCCAGCCGCATTGACGAAAAAGCCGAACTGGCAGACCGGGCTTTTCAACGCTTCCGGCAAATGCAAACCGAATTTGGTATGGATGCGATCGACTTTCGTGGTGCCAAGAAGGAACTACGGCGGCGATTGGCAGAACTCAATGATGAACTAAATCGCTATCTCGCCAGAGAATACGGCATTGATATCAACAACCCCGCCGCCTTTGAAAAATGGCGAGCCAGCCATCAACCCTTCCATTGGTTTGTGGAGTTTTACAACATCATCCATCGTGGTGGATTTGATGTAATTATTGGCAATCCACCCTATGTTGAAATTGCCAAAGTCAAAGACTATAAATTCACAGGCTATGTAACCGAAGATTGTGGAAATATATATGCTCCTTGTCTTGAAAGAGCATCTGTCTTAATGAGAAGTAAAGGGACTTTTGGAATGATTGTGCCCTTAAGTGGTTTTTTTACGGGTCGCATGAAATCTTATCAAGACTTGGTTTATGAAGCATTCTCTTCATTACATATTTCGTATTACAGTGGCGATGCTCATCCATCTGTTTTATTTTCAGGAGTAAAATATAGGCTTTGCATTATCCTTGCGACCAGGCGAGACAACAAAAAAGATGGTAATAAAGTTTTTGCTAGTCCATATATGCGTTGGTATGCAGATGAACGAGACACACTATTTAGCCGGATTCAATATTCTCAAAATTTGCATGTAGAAGGTTTCTTGAGATATGCAAAAACCGGAGATATTTTGTCTGTGAATGTCCTTAAAAAGATTCTTCTAAAAAATGAAACTATTCAGAGCTATCTAAGAAAGGCTAGTAATTTCAAAATAAATTACCATAGAAGTCCGGTTTTTTGGATTCGTTCAATGGATTTTGAGCCATATTTTAAGTCGCCAGTAAAAGATAGATCAACAGATCATTTAAAAGATCTGTTTTTTGATAGCAATGACTCTGCTGTTGTCGTTGGAGCAATTCTCAATAGTACTTGCTTCTATTATTGGTTTTCTATTCAAGGCAACTGTAGAAACATAGCAGGTTTTGATATTGAGTCATTTCCCATCGGAATAATTAATCCAAGTATCCAGGAATCTCTAAAGCAGACTTTTTCTAATTTGATGGAGGACTTGCAGAAGCATTCAAAGCGACGAATCTACAACTATCAACATTCAGGAAAAGTTGAATATGATGAGTTTTACCCAAGTCAATCAAAACCCATTATTGATGAAATCGATCGCGTCCTCGCCCAACACTACGGCTTCACCGACGAAGAACCCGACTTCATCATCAACTACGACATCAAAT
>ENA-ORBV01010392-ORBV01010392.1-microbial-mat-metagenome-genome-assembly--contig:-NODE-10392-length-14911-cov-3.533706_pt1 | contig 14911 bp, 20 predicted proteins | sample MGYA00237777_ERZ505514 | MGnify/ENA primary metagenome ERZ505514 (study PRJEB26160, sample SAMN06269048) | microbial mat metagenome | isolation source: Oligotrophic lake microbial mat | place... | reverse complement strand
GGCGATTTGTTCGCCGCCGCAGTGCCGATGGAAGAACTCGATCTCGTTTTCGAGTATTCCGCCAACGGCGAGCTGCGTCAGGGCATTGTGAAGTACGGGAGCATCTCCAATCCCGATCAGCCCGGCGACACCGACGGCGATGGCGATGTGGATATCACCGATCTCAACAACGTCCGCAACAATTTCGGTAGCCAGGGCAACCCGGTGGTTGGCGACACGTCGCCCTTCGACGGCGACGTCAACATTACCGACCTGAACAACGTCCGTAACAACTTCGGCGTTGTTCCAGGCGGCGCCTCGGCCGTGCCGGAGCCGTCCACTTGGATCATGGCTTCCTGCAGCGCGCTGGCGTTGCTGGCCGTGGTTCGCCGGAAGCGGTAGTCGCCGATTCTTGTCGTCTATCCCTCGCGGCCCGCGAAGCTTCGGCTTCGTGGGCCGCTTTTGTTGACGCCACGCGTTGATCTTGACCGAGCCGACAGGGACGGAGTCGAATGGCGTCGCACCGGAACGGACTACGCCTCTCGAGACAAACCCCATGCTGAGCGCCGTTTGGTTTCGCGTGCTCCTGGTTGCCTTGGCCGGCGCCTGCGGAGCGCTGGCGCGCTGGGGAACCGGATATTTGGTGCAATCTTCGCTCGGCCGCACCTGGCCGCTGGGCACGCTGGTCGTCAACGCGCTGGGCTGCATCGTCTTTGGCGCCGCCATGGGCTACATCAAGCCTGAGCAGATGCAGCAACCGGGCGATGAAGTGATGCGACTGGTCCTGCTGACCGGCTTTTGCGGGGCGTATACGACTTACAGCACCTTCGCCTTCGACGTTTACGAGCTCTGGATTAGCCGCGGGCCTTGGTGGGCCGTCGGAAACATCGCCGCTCAACTTATCGCCGGTCTGACGGCGATCGTCCTGGGCGTGGCCATGGGGCGCGCGGTCGGTTAGCGTTGAACTTGCCGCAACAATCGTTTGCGTTGCCGCTCCCCGCAACTAGCATGTGCTATGGCGTGCATCAGGACATCGCGGTCGGAATCGCTCGGAAAATGCTCCCGGAATAGGCATCCATGACCTCTAGACGAGCCCGATCGGGGCGCAAACTGTGGGAACAGCTCGAATCGCGGGTGCTGCTCAACGGCACGGCGCTGCTGCCCGATTTGATTCCCTGGGCCGATGAACATTTGGGATTGATGGACGACTGGACGGTCGAAGCCCAGGGCGACGGCCGCACGTTGCTGTTGCTTTCGACCGCGACGGCGAATGTCGGCGCCGGACCGCTGGAATTGAACGGCGGCGCGGCGCACGAAAACGGCACGCAGGACGTCTTTCAGCGCATCGAGTTGAGCGACGGCTCGCACGAAGAACGCCTCGCCGGGGAGTTCGAATACCATCCCGAGCATGACCACGTCCACTTCGCAGGCTTCGCGGAATACAACCTCCGCGCATTGACGTCCGAAAACGGCGTCGGCGACGTGGTCGCGACGGGCGGCAAGACCAGCTTCTGCGTGCTTGATTTGCTGGACTACGACTTGACGCTGCCCGGAGCGCCCGACGAGCCGGCCTTCGCCGAATGCGACACGACGCAAGGTTTGTCCGTCGGGTGGGCCGACATTTACGATCGTGAACTTCCCGATCAATGGATCGATGTAACCGGCGTTCCCGAGGGCGCCTATTGGCTGGAAGTGGTCGTCGATCCCGAGAATCGGCTGCGGGAAAGCGACGACAGCAATAATACTGCGCGTATTTTGATCGACCTCCAAGCGCCGCGACCGCTCGAGCCTGACGCCTTCGAACCGAACGACGCGCGGGCATCCGCCGCAAGTCTGGGGGCCGGCCCCGTGCAGTTGGAGCATCTTTCCATCCATGCGCCAGGCAACCAGGATTGGTTCAAATGGACGGCGACGGCGGCCGGCTCGGTCGACATCATCGCCAACTTCCGTCACGCGGCGGGTGATATCGACCTGTTCGTGTACGATGCATCGGGCCGGCTGATCGATGCCTCGCAAGGCGCCGAGAATTCCGAAAAGATCACGCTCACTTTGACCGCCGGCGAAGCGATCTTCGTTAAGGTGGTTGGATTCGACAACGCCGTGAATGCGGAATACGCGCTCTCGATCGACGTGGACGGCACGCTAGTGCTTCCCGACGCTTGGGAGTCTAACGACAACTTCGCCACGGCCTCCCACTTGGATCCGCTGACGCAAACCATCACCGACTTGAGCCTGCATTCGGAGACGGACGAAGACTATTTCCGCTGGACTTCGCCCGCCAGCGGCCGCCTGACCTTGAAATCGACCTTCGACCACGATCCGGCTCACGTCGAACTCAGCGTCTACGACATGCTGCACTCGCTGATCGGCGAATCGACCAGCAAACCCGGTCTGGCCGAATTGGCGATCGACGTAGTTCATGGTCAGTTGCTGTATTTTCGCGTCGCGAACGCGAGCGCGACGAGCCTGCCCGGCTACGAACTTGCCATCGCGCTTGCACCGCTGCTACACGGCGACACCGATCACAACGGCCAGGTCGATGTGACCGATCTGAACGCGGTCAGAAACCACTTCGGCGCGAACGGCGAACATCTGGCCGGCGACGCCGATTTCGACGGCGACGTCGATGTGACGGACCTGAACGCGGTGAGAAACAACTTCGGCGGGAGTTTGCCGGAGGAGACGATGGTTGCGGCAGTCGTGGCGATTGGCGGGCAAGCGGAACGGAGAAGCGATGTTTTTGCAGTTGACCTCTTGGCGCGGATTGAGACTCCGACGCATCATTTATCCGACGCTATCCGTGACTTTTTTGACGCCCGCGTCCGTCAGCATTTCAGATGGCGTCCCTCGCCCGGCGCGTACGACGTATAATTCAGGATGAGACGCGTTGTCGCCCAAGGAAAAAACGATGAACAAATTGACTCGTATCACCTTCGACCCTCTCGTCATGGGCGGAAAGCCTTGCATTCGCGGCATGCGAGTAACGGTCGGCACGGTCGTGGGACTCATTGCCAGCGGCTATACGAAGCAAGAAATTCTGAAAGACTACCCATACCTCGAAGCGGAGGATATCCGCGAAGCGCTTACCTATGCGGCTTGGCGCGCAGAGGAAATTGAGGCGCCGGTTGTGCGGCCATGAAATTCCTAATTGACATGAACCTTTCGCCGAATTGGGAACAGGCTTTTGCCGCGGAAGGTTGGGGCGCGATTCATTGGAGCCAGGTCGGCGTTCCCTCTGCCGAAGACGACGTCATCATGAGTTATGCTCGTGATCATGGCCTCATTGTCTTCACGAACGATCTTGACTTCGGCACAATGCTCGCGCTAAATCGAGCTGGCTGTCCGAGCGTGGTGCAGGTGAGAACGCAGAACCTGCGCACGAACTATCTCGGACCACTACTGTTTCCGATTCTGCGCGCATACGAAATCCAATTGCTGGACGGCGCATTGCTCGTAATCGACGAGGCGCAGTCCCGAATACGACTGCTACCGCTGCGTCCATGAGAACGTAGCGCCTTACCGTTCGCTCGTCGCCAATGGTGGCAGCCACGAGGTCATGTAGTACGCCCTCGGCGTCGATAGATCCAGCAGCTTCGCCAAGTCCTCGTAACGGCTCGCGGTGGCCGTCGGGCCGAGAAACACGTCCGTCAGCTTCATCATCCGCTGGTATTTGACCACTCGCACTTCCTCGGCGCGGATATTCGCCAACTCCGCGGCGCGCTCCACGGCCGCGGCAAGGAAACCTTCGCGGTCCGCCAGGCCGTTTTCGAGCGCCTGTTTCGCCGTGAAAACCTGGCCGGTGGCCAACTTGTCCAAATCCGCCGGGTTGTCGCGAAACTTCGGCCGACCTGCTTTGATGATGTCTTTGAAGCGCAAGAAGCTGTCGTCCACGAGCGCCTGAAGAATTCCCCGTTCTTCCTCGGTCATCTGCTTGGTGAAGCTGCCGAGATCCTTGAGCGGATGGCTTTTCACCGAATCGTTTTCGACGTTCCATTCCTTCATCAGGTTGGCCACGTTGTAGTGCGGAATGATCACGCCGATCGAACCGGTCCACGTCGTCGGTTCCACGAAGATCGAATCCTTCTCGTCCCCCACGGCCATCGCGACGTAGTACCCGCCGCTAGCCGCGATGCCGCCCATGCTGACCACCATCGGCAGCTTGCGCTCCTCACGCAGTTTCTTCAATTCGTGATAGAGCTGATCGCTGGCCGTCACGCTGCCGCCGGGAGAATCCACGCGCAAGACGACGGCTTTCACGTGCTCGTCTTGCCGCACCTGGTCGATCTGCGATTTGACAAAGCCTTCGCCATCCAAAATTGCGCCGTCCACTGTGATCACGGCGATCTTATCCGGCGAGCGCCAGTCCCCCTCGACGAACTTTTCCTCCAGCGACGTGCCGGTTTGAAAATAGCTGTGGAACATCGTGTACATGCTGAAATTCGCAATCAGCGAGATCATCAGTGCCACGGACACCCCGCGGCTGAACAGCCAACGGAACAAACCCGGCCGCGGCGGCGGGCCGTAGTGAATCGGGCGCTCGACCACCATCTGGGCGGGAACGATCGGAGCGGCATGCGAGGCGGCGGGCTGATACGGCAATTCCATCGGACGAACTTTCGAAACAAGATTGCGAAATGTCGAGCGTGCCCGGACATTGTACGCGATGGCAGGCGCGCACCAACAGGCGCGGCGCCGCGTATTACTGGCCAGTTCCATCCCACCGGAGGATCGCCATGCGCTTTAACTTCAGTATCAAGTCGCTGATGTTGCTTTCGGCCGTGATTGCGGTCGCCCTTGGCACACTCTCCGGCCAATCCCCCTGGTGGAGCACTGTCCAGGACTCGATCGTCTGGGGAACGCTCCTCTACGCAGTCATCGCCGCCTGGGCCGCGCGCGGCGCCAAGCAGCAATTCGCCCGAGGTTACGCGGTCGCCGGCATTCTCTATTTTTTGATGGCCTTCGACCATTCGTACCGGAGTCTGCCTGGACCGCAACACGCCACGGATCAAGTCGCCCGGCGTGTTTACGAGGTCGTAGAAAATTTGCGCTTCCGAGGATGGATCGACGGAGGTCCGACAGACCAAGAAATCCAGCAGATCCTCCTGCGGCGCCAGGCCGGTCAGCCGACGACCTGGGGGCCAATGTTTGATTGGACCCAACGCACGGCGAACTGCCTGATGACCATGGCAGTCGGCTGCTTCGGCGGCTGGCTGTTCCGTTCACTCGCCTCGAACACCGCGAAGGAAGTCTCCGCGGCCACCTAGCAACCGCGCCGACGGCCAACTACACTCCCGGTGACCAGCAACTAAGCTGTGGGAGGCGTCTCCGACGCCGATGGAGTGGACGTCGCCGGTGGGACACACATCGGACGCCAATGCCCAACGTGTCGGCGTCGGAGACGCCTCCCACAGATTTGAACTTCTCCTCGGTTTAGCTAGCGGAGCGGACTCATGTCGCGCACGATCACGATTCTCACCTTGGCACTGCTCGCTTGTGTTGCAGCTACGGTCACCCGCGCCGCGGAACCTGTCTTCCGCGCCGAGCTGGTCTTCCCGCTCCACCCGCAACACAATCATGCGCCCGGCATCGCTGAAGCGCCGAACGGCGACTTGATCGTCTCGTGGTATCGCGGGTCCGGCGAGCGCAAGGCCGACGACGTGGCCGTCTTCGGTTCGCGCCAGCGGAGGGGCGAAACTGCTTGGAGCGACGCTTTTCTGATGGTCGATACGCCCGGCTTTCCGGACGGCAACACGGCGCTTTGGGTCGACCGCAAGGGACGGCTGTGGCTGTTCTGGCCGGTGGTAATCGCCAACTCCTGGGAATCGTGCCTCACGCAGTATCTCGTGTCGGACGAGTACAGCGCCGATGGCTGTCCCAAGTGGTCGTGGCGCGGGTCGATCTTCTTGAAGCCCGAACGCTTCGCCGAGCGCATGCTTGCCGGACTGAAAGAACGCCTGGCCCTGGGCAAAGTTGGCGAAGAAGAAAAGAAAGTCGCCGCGTACGTCGAAGAACACGTCGTGGATAAACTTTCCTCGCGCCTCGGCTGGCAAACGCGTTGCAAGCCAACGGTGCTGCCCAGTGGCCGCATCTTGTTGCCACTCTATACGGACCTCTACTCGGTCTCGTTGATGGCGATCAGCGACGACGGCGGCGAAACCTGGTTCGGCAGCGAGCCGCTGGCGGGCTTCGGCAACATCCAACCGGCGGTGTTGCGCCGCGACGACGGCACGCTGGTGGCCTACATGCGCGAGAACGGCCCGCTCGAAAAAATCCGCGCGGCGGAATCCAAGGACGACGGGATGTCCTGGGGCCCAGTCGGCACCATCGACCTGCCGAACCCCGGCGCTGGCATTGACGCCGTCCGGCTCGCCAACGGCCACTGGGCCATGATCTACAACGACACCACGAGCGGCCGCAACAGCCTGGCGGTCTCCATTTCCACCGACGAAGGCCGCACCTGGCCCCATACCCGGCATCTGGAAAAACAGGAGCAAGGCTCGTATCACTACCCGGCCATCATTCAGGGCCAGGATGGAATGTTGCACTTCGTGTACAGCTACTTCGTCGAGGAAGGCAAAAGCATGAAGCACGCGGTGGCGAACGAAGAGTGGGTACTGGCGGGGGATTGAGGTAGCACGTTTCGAGGGCGTTTTGACGTAGAATAGAGGCGGCGAAGCCGGGCTAAAACGCAACTCTCCATTCGCGGTGGCAAACCATGGACGCACTACGCATCCCCCTGCGGATCGTTTTCTACCGGGACGACGACGGCGACTGGATCGCCCGCTGCCTGGAATTCGATCTTTGTGGAGATGGCTCCACGAAGGAAGCAGCGGCTGCCATGTTGACGAAAGCGATCGACATCCAGGTCGAGCAGTCCACGGCCGACCGTAACCTGGCCAACCTGCTCACGCCCGCAGAAAGCGAATACTTCCGCATGTTTGCCGCGGGCCACGATGTGGCCGTGGCGGAATTGCACCTCTCTCCCCGAAGTCCTTCGCCGATTTTGATCGAAAGCATGGAAGCGCGGGAGTACGATTCTAGTGCGGCGGATGCAGGTCGCTTCACCACGTCCTACGAACTACCGGTGTAGTCAAATGACGCTCGCGGACGTTTTCATCCACGACACGTATCTGCAGGTGGACCAGCCGCATTGGTGGATGTTTGGCCTGGGAGCGTTTGCGATCGTCGGAGTCGCGACAGTGATCATTACATTTGCGAAGTACCGCAAGCGGCCGTAATTGCTGACGTCGGCAGTTCTTGAGGGATTTCGTGACATTTGCCCAGCCGACCCTATAACGGCGTCAATTCGCCACGCTAAATACACGCTCGCTCAGTTTTCTCACATGGCTAAAGCCCCCAAGAAAAAGCCCGCCGCGGCCTCCGCGAAGAATGATCCAGGCAAGCTTGCCACCGAAATCCAGCGGGTCGATCGGGAGTTGATTAAGCTCGCCAATGAACGGGCGCGCCTGAGCGGACAGGTCATCAAGGCGGGCGGGCCGACGCACTCTGATCTCTCCGAAATCGACTATCACAACCTGGTTTCGGTCCACAACCAGGGGCCGCTCGCGGACCGCGCCGTGGCGTCGATGTTCCGCGAGCTCCTTTCTGGGATCGACGCGTGCCATCAGCGGCAGCGGGTCGCCTATCTAGGGCCGATGTACAGTTACACCCACCTCGCTGCACTAGAGAAATTCGGGCACTCCGCCGATCTGGTGCCGGTCGGCAATATTGTTGCCGTGTTCGAGGAAGTGAATCGCGGGCATGCGAAATACGGGGTGGTGCCCATCGAGAACTCCACCGACGGACGGATCACCGACACGCTCGACACCTTCACCCGACTGCCGATGAAAATCTGCGGCGAGGTCGCCCTGCCGATCCACCACAACCTGCTCGGCAAATGTCCGCGGAGCGATGTCACCGAGGTCTACAGCAAGCCGCAGGCGATCTCGCAGTGTCGCAACTGGCTGGCCAAACACCTGCCGCAAGCCCGGCCGATCGAGGTGACGAGCACTTCGGCTGCCGCCCAGTTGGCCCGCGAAAAACCCGGCGCCGCAGCGATCGCCAGCCTTGAAGCCGGGGTCCATTACGGCCTGGAAGTGCTGGCCGAGAGCATCGAGGACAACCCCGCCAACCAGACTCGATTTGCCGTTATCGGTCAGCATTCGGGCCCCCGGACTGGGAACGACAAGACGGCCCTGATGTGCGACCTGCAGCACCGCCCCGGCTCGCTGGCCGACGCCCTGCAGATTTTCAAAAAGCACAAGCTGAACCTCACCTGGATCGAGTCCTTCCCCTTCCCCGCCGAACCAGGCCGCTATTTCTTCTTCCTGGAGCTCCTAGGGCACGAAACCGACCCGGCGGTCCGCAAAGCCATCGCCGAGTTGGAGCCCCAATCCCGACGGCTGGTGGTGCTGGGGGCCTACCCAAGGGCGACGGCCCGCGAGTAGACTGATGGATTCGATTTTTAGGGGAGTTTGAAGTTTTCAGTGTTCAGTTTTCAGTGAGGACTTGGCGTCCAAACACTGAAAACTGAACACTGAAAACTTCAAACTGTCCCCCCATCCCGCCGCAGGACTTGGACCCGCTACCGTGATTATTGTTCTCAAAAGCAACGTTACCGAAGATCAGATTCGGCATGTGATTGAGCGGATCGAGTCGCTGGGGATGAAGGCCCATTTGAGCCGTGGTACCTACCGCACGATCATCGGCGTCATCGGCGACGAGCGGAAACTGCAGGGAGAGCCGATCACCGCGATTCCTGGAGTAGCCGACGTGGTGCCGATCTTGCCCCCCTTTAAACTGGCCAGTCTGGAAGCGCATCCCACGCCGAGCATCGTCAACGTGGCCGGCATCAAGATTGGCGGCGGGCATCTGGCGATGATCGCCGGCCCGTGCGCGGTGGAAGACGCCGAGCGGATGCACATTATCGCTGCCGCGGTGAAAGCGGCCGGCGCGAACATCTTCCGCGGCGGCGCTTTCAAGCCTCGCACCAGCCCCTATGCTTACCAAGGCATGGGCGAAGACGGCCTTAAACTGCTGCGCGAAGTCGGCGATCAGCACGGCATGCCGATCGTCACCGAGGTGATGGACCCGCGCCGCGTGGAGATGGTGGCCGAGTACGCCGACATGATTCAGATCGGCGCTCGCAACATGCAGAATTTCACGCTGCTGAGCGAAGTCGGCCAAACGAAAAAGCCCGTGTTGCTCAAGCGTGGCATGAGCGCCACGATCAAAGACCTGCTGATGAGCGCCGAATACATCCTCGCCCAAGGAAATTCGCAACTCGTGCTCTGCGAGCGCGGCGTGAAGGGCTTCGATACCGAAACCCGGAACATGTACGACGTCGCCGCCGTGCCGGCCGTCAAAGCGCTCTCGCACTTGCCGATCATCGTCGATCCGAGCCACGCCACGGGGCGGCCGGATCTGATTCCGCCTTGTGCGCTGGCAGGCGTCGCCGCCGGCGCGGACGGCGTCCACATCGAGGTTCATAACTGTCCGGAAAAGGCGCTTTCGGACGGACCGCAGGCCTTGCTGCCGGAGCAATACGCCGCCCTCGCCAAGCAAATCGCCGCCCTCGCCAAATTGTTGGGTAAAGAGATTTCCGCACTCGAAGGAGTTCCCGCGTGAGACGACCGCTGATCGTCGGCAACTGGAAGATGAATCTCAATCGGGCCGAGGCGGTCCGGCTCGCAGAAGAACTGAAGCCCCTCGCGGCCGACAAGCCCGGGGTGGATGTTGTCGTGTGCCCTCCGTTTGTGTACCTCGACGCCGTCCGCGGCGTCCTTTCCGGCACGCGCTGGGGCTGGGGCGCGCAAGATATGGCCCATCAAGCGAACGGCGCCTTCACGGGCGAGGTCAGCGCTGCGATGCTGCTCGATCTGGGCTGCAAGTACGTGATTCTGGGCCACAGCGAACGCCGCCACGTATTCGGGGAGACCGATGCTGAGATCAACGCCAAGACGCATGCGGCCCTGGCCGCCGGATTGACGCCCATCGTCTGCGTCGGCGAACTGCTGGCCGAGCGGGAAGCTAGGCAAACCGGCGCGGTGATCGAAAGGCAGTTCGCCGAGTCGCTCGCCGGGCTAACCCCCGAGCAGATGGTCAAGACTGTCATCGCCTACGAGCCCGTTTGGGCCATCGGCACCGGCAAAGTGGCCACGCCGGAACAGGCCGAAGAGGTCCATCGTGATCTTCGCAAGTTGTTGACCAGTCGATACAATGCGGCGACAGCGGAGGCGGTGCGGATTCAATACGGCGGGAGCGTCAAGCCCGGCAACGCCGCGTCGCTGCTCCAGCAGCCGAACATCGACGGCGCTCTGGTCGGCGGAGCCTGCCTCACCAGTGCCGACTTCGGCGGCATTATCGCCGCCGCTGGGTAAGATCAACTTCGCACATTCAACCCCTGGGGTTTCCGACCGTGTGGGACGCACTTGGCTATTTGTTGACCGGACTGTTGCTGCTGACGTCGATTTTCCTCGTCTTGCTGATCCTCGTTCAACGGGGTAAAGGCGGCGGTCTCGTCGGCGCGCTCGGCGGCATGGGCGGCCAAAGCGCCTTTGGCGCGAAGGCCGGCGGCATCTTCTGGGCCACCTCGATCGCGGCCGGCGTTTGGATTTTGCTTTGCATCTGCACGGTGAAATACAACTCCACCGGCACGAAGGCCTTCGCCGGCGCATCTGGGGCGAACGTCAATCACCTGAAGGACGCTCCGTCGACGATCGGACCGGTGACTGACCCGACGAAAACTCCCGTAACCGGCGCAGGAGACGCGGCAGCGACGGGAACGGCGAATACGCCACCTCCGGTTAATGGCACGGCGACGCAGGGCGAAGTCACAGGTGACAAGGACTTCGAGGACCAGAACTCGGCCCCCGTCGGCGATGCTGCGAAGTAGTCGCCGCGTAAGCGTAATCACGCGCGCTGTCGTCCGACAGCGCTATTACCATTCATCGACATGCCGGCAAGTAAGAGGTGGCGTCCTGTGTTGCTGAGCATGACTGGGTTTGGCGAGGCGCACCGCACGGTCGAGGGACTGTCGGTCGTCGTCGAAGTGCGCACGATCAACAGCCGCTACTTCAAGCTTTCGCTGCGCTGTCCCGAGGGCTTTAACGCCTTGGAGGGCGAAATCGAATCCGTCGTGCGCGAGCAAGTTCGCCGCGGCACCATTCAGGTCACGCTCCGCATCGATCGCGCCCATCGCCCCGACGATTATCGGCTCGACGCCGAAGTGCTCAACGGCTATCGCCTGCAACTCGAAGCGATTCAAAAGCGCTGGCAGCTCCCCGATCCGCTCCCGCTCGCGCACATGCTGGCGCTCCCCGGCGTGGTGCATGAATCAATCGCCACGGCCAGCGACGCTTCGCGAGTTTGGCCGGTAATCAAAGAGACGCTCGACGCCGCGCTCGGCAATCTTGCCAAGATGCGGGCTGACGAAGGACGCGCGATGGCGGCCGACCTGGAGACCAATCGCCTGGTCATCGCGACGGAACTCAAAAAGATCGAAGCCCGCGCGCCGGTCGTGCAAGACGCTTATCGGACGCGGCTCACGGAGCGCGTGAATCGGTCGCTGGCGGAGTTTCAAATTACGCTCGCTCCAGAGGACCTCATCAAAGAGCTGGCCGTCTACGCCGACCGGAGCGACATCTCCGAGGAAACCGTCCGCCTCGCCAGCCATCTGGAGCAGTTCCAAACCATCATGCAGAACGAGGAGGGCGCCGGCCGCAAGCTGGAATTCCTCACCCAGGAAATGTTCCGCGAAACGAACACCATCGGCTCTAAGTGCAACGACGTCGAAATCGCCCGCCAGGTGATCGAGATCAAGACTGCGATCGAACGGATCCGGGAACAAATCCAGAACGTGGAGTGATGCGCTTTGAACTGCGGAGGGTTTGAGACGCGGAAGAGGAATGACAAATTTCTAAATCTGAATGTCGAATCAATGTCGAAGTTCGAATGTCGAATGATTCGGGGTGTTGACGCAGCCCGTAAATTGCCAAGTTGGATTTAACTATCTCCCTTCGGATTTCGTCATTCAAATTTGATTCGACATTCCAATTTAGAAATTCAAATTTCCCCACAGTCCGCTCCGCGTCTTAGCGCCTCCGCGGTTCAAATTGATACTTCCGCCATGATTTCCAACTCGCCCGGTAAGCTCGTTGTTATTTCCGGGCCCTCCGGGGCCGGGAAGACAACGGTCCTGCGCGAGGTGTTTCAACGGGCGTCCGCCCCGCTGGTCGCCAGCATTTCGGCCACCACCCGGCAGCCCCGGCCCGGGGAGCAGAACGGCCTGGACTACCATTTCCTCGCTCCGGAGGAGTTCGCCCGTCGGCGCGATTCGGGCGCATTTCTCGAATGTTGCGAGGTTTACGGCCGCGGCGACTGGTATGGCACCCTGAAAGGGGAGGTGGCCCCTAGATTGGCCGCCGGGAAATGGGTAGTCTTAGAGATTGACGTTCACGGCACCCTCGCCGTGCTCGAGCACTATCCGGACGCCGTGACGATTTTCTTGCGGCCCAGTAGTATGGCCGAATTGGAGCGGCGGTTGCGCGAGCGCGGGACCGAGACCGAGGATGCCCTGCGTCGCCGGCTGGCCGTGGCCGCCGAAGAACTAAAGTCCATCGAACGGTATCGCTATCAGGTCATCAATGATGACGTGGAACTCGCGGTCGCCGAACTGTGTCGCATATTGACCCCTGACTCTTGATAAGGAATCGCGATGATCGACGAATTGCGCGAGGAAGAGATCGTCAACAAGGTCGGAGGCCGTTTCAAGCTCTCCACCCTGATCCAGAAGCGTTTGGTCGCCCTCAATGGCGGACACCGTCCGCTGATTCAAACCGAAAGCACCGACAAGCTGCGGATCGTGATCCAAGAGATCATGCAGGACAAGATCTACCTCGACGCCTCGAACAATCTCCGCGTCACCGGCGCATCGACCGAGGCCGGCGGCCCGCCCGAACTCGATCTGGCGAACCTGTAGGCATCGCTACCAAAACAAGTGATGAGTGCGGAGTGATGAGTGATGAGTCGAAAACTTTCATCACTCATCACTCCGCACTCATCACTTCCTTCTTATGGCCCGCATCCTCATCACCTCCGGGCCGACGCGACAATACCTCGATCCGGTCCGCTATCTCACCAACGCCTCCAGCGGGCGCATGGGCCAAGCACTGGCTGAGGCCGCGCTCGCCCGCGGACATGATGTGGTGATCGTCTCCGGACCGGTGCTGGTCGCCTATCCGGATCGCGCTCAGGTCCACGACGTCGTCTCGACCGAAGAGATGTTGGAAATCTGCCAGCGCCTGTTTCCGGAAGTCGACGGCGTCATCGGCGTCGCCGCTCCCTGCGATTACCGCCCCGAACGTGTCGCTGATCACAAGATCGCCAAGACGGGCGAACCGCTGTTGCTGCATCTAATTGAAACGCCCGATGTGATCGCCACGCTCGGCGCCTCCAAAACCCACCAATGGGTCGTCGGCTTCGCCCTGGAAACCGACGATCAGCGCCTGCGCGCCCTGGCCAAACTAGAACGCAAAAGCTGCGATCTGATGGTCCTCAACGGCCCCGAGGCCATGCACTCGGAAGATAACAGCGTCGAGATTCTCGACCCGCATGGCGCGGTGATCGCCGCCCATGCGGGCCCCAAATCGGAAGTGGCCAAACAAATCTTCGCAATCATCGAACAGCGGTTGATCCGAGCCACCGAGTAAGGCAGTTTAGCCCGCGAAACACGCGAAAGGAATTCGCGGCACAGCGACCAGGGATTCGCTCAGCTGGAAGTTGTTCGATTTAGCACGGCAATGCAACTTGAACCAACTCGATTTTTTTTCGCGTCATTTCGCGTGTTTCGCGGGCCACTCCGAAGGTTAAATCGATGGGCGTTACCTGTTCCCTGGTCGGCATCGTGATGCTTTTCGGCCTGGCGGCGATGGCGCTCGTCCTCGTGGCAGGCAAGCGTGACGAATGACTTGAATCGACCGGCGCGGTGATTTAGACTCGAAGCTCACCTTTGTCACGGCCGCCCCATGCTTTCCATCGACGAAATCGACGGCATCACCATCATCGGCTTCGAGCCGGAATACGATGCCTTGGACGAGCCGGCGATGGACCGCACGCGGAGAGAGCTGCTGGACGCCGCGGAACACCGTCCACCGCTGATGCTCTGCGATTTCTCGCGGACCAAGTACTTTGGCTCGGGCTTTATCGATATCCTCTCCAACGCTTCGCAACAATTACGGGCGCGCGGCGGCAAAATGGTCCTCTGTGGACTGCAACCATTCTGCGAAAAAGTACTCACGGCCGCGAATCTCGAGGAGCTCTGGGACTTCGTCAAGTCCCGCGAGGCGGCCATCGCGGCGCTCCGCCAAGACTGACGTGCAGCGCCTCGACTTGACTAGAGCTACGCGTAATCCTGCGTCGTCGGCTTGATAACTAGCTCCGCCACGTTCGCACGCGGCGGCAGGCAGGCCACCATCAGCGCCGCGGCGGCGACGTCTTCCGGCTGGAGCATCCGCGCCCGGTGTTCGGATGTCGGCGGCGTGGGGCGGTTTTTCAGGATCGGCGTTTCCACTTCGCCGGGGCTGATCGTCGTTACGCGCACGCCATTGCGGCCGTCTTCCAAAGACACGCTCGTGCCGAGCGCCGTCATGGCGAATTTCGAGGCGTTATAGCCCACGCCTCCCAACAAGCTCGCGCGCTTGCCGGACGTCGACGAGATATTGATGATCACGCCGTCCCGCCGTTCGCGCATCTGCGGCAGCACTTCGCGCATGCAATTGAACGCGCCGGACACGTTGATCGCGAACATCCGGTCCCAGTCTTCGCCGCTCAGCTCGTGCATCATCCGTTTCGGCACATTGATGCCGGCGCTGTTCACGAGCTGTCTCTTATACACATCTCCGAGCCCACGAGACTAAGGCGAATCTCGTATGCC
>ENA-ORBV01010390-ORBV01010390.1-microbial-mat-metagenome-genome-assembly--contig:-NODE-10390-length-14912-cov-7.250758_pt1 | contig 14912 bp, 11 predicted proteins | sample MGYA00237777_ERZ505514 | MGnify/ENA primary metagenome ERZ505514 (study PRJEB26160, sample SAMN06269048) | microbial mat metagenome | isolation source: Oligotrophic lake microbial mat | place... | reverse complement strand
ATCGAGGATGATGATGCGGGGATGTTTCTCGCGGGCGAGGCGCAGGCCCTCTTTCCCGCTTCGGGCCGAGATGACGGTGAAGCCCTCGGGCTCGAGAATCTTACCGAGGGCGCGTTGGACGCTCTCGTCTTCGTCGATCACCAAGACTTCGAGCGAGGCCTTGGCGAGGTTAACGGCGGAGTTGTCGGAGGCGTGAGGGGTATTGGCGGCGGCTCTCGGACGGCGAACGCGCGCTGGCATCCGCAGGGTAAACGTCGAGCCTGCGCCCGGTTCGCTCTCGATCGTGACATCGCCGCCCATGATGCGGGCGAACTGGCGGCAGATCGCGAGGCCCAGGCCGGTGCCGCCGTATTTACTGGCGGTGGAAGCATCGGCCTGGGTGAATGCCTGAAAGAGGCGGCCGGACTCCTCCGGAGTCATGCCGATGCCGTTGTCGACGACGTCAATCTGGATCCAATCCTCGCCCGCCAACGGTGCGCGGGTAGCCTTCATCGTGATTTGCCCGGCGTCGGTAAACTTCGATGCGTTGCTCAGGAGGTTGAGCAGGATCTGCCGTAGTTTCGTGGCATCCGCGTGGACCATGCCGATCGCATCGTCGCACACGACGACCAGCTTGTTGTTGCGCTTTTCGCAAAGGGGGGCGACGAGACCGGCGACTTCCTGGACCACGGTCCAGAGATCGAGCGGCTCGATGTAGAGGTCCATCTTGCCCGCCTCGATTTTAGAGAGATCGAGCACGTCGTTAATCAAGCCGAGGAGGTGCCTGGCGGCGCTGAGAATCTTGTTGAGGTCATCCTTCACCGCCGGGCTGTCGCTGTCCTCGGAAAGCAGCTCGCTGTAACCGATAATCGCGTTGAGCGGCGTGCGGAGTTCGTGGCTCATCTTCGCAAGGAAGGAACTTTTGGCGTGGCTGGCCTCCCGTGCAGTCATCAACGCGCTGCCAAGCTCGGCGGTGCGTTCGTGGACCTTTTTTTCAAGGGTGGCATTGGCGTCTTCCAAGGAGATGCGGGCGGCGTTAAGATCGGCAGAGCGCTGCTGGATCGTGGCGAGCATCGAGTTGAACGAGGCGATCAAAGTGCCGATCTCGTCGGTTGACGACTGGGGCACGCGGACAGAGAAATCCTGTCGATCGGCAATATCGCGCGCGGCGCGCGCGAGGAGGGTGATGGGCTTGGATATGCGGCCTTGGAGAAAGTAGGCGACCGTGAGCGCGAAGAGGGTGGAGATCAGGAGGATTCCCCCGGCCCCGCGCACGAGATTGCCGACGCGCGCGTCTTGGATGATATTGGGATCGGCCTTGATATAAAGGGTGCCGGCGACGCGATCTCCCCTGGTGCGGACCGCAGTGAGTATGACCGTGCGGTCTGGAATGCTGAAGAGGGTGTTAAAACGCTGCGGCGGAGGGATGAACTCCCGCGAGCCTTCCTTGATGTATTTTGCGATCAATCGGCCGTCGGCATTGTAAAGGGCCGCCGCCACGATTTCGATTTCGCGCTCCAAGAACTGAAGGGAGAGGACAGGATTGCCCGGGGTTTCGTCGATGGCTGCGGCCGCGCGATCCAGAATAAGGCGTTTCGTCGCGTCGATCCGGCGGTCGAGTTCGGCGTGGGATCTCACGCCATCATAGATATAGAAGCCAACAAACGAGACTCCCAAAGAGATCGTGCAGACCAGCAGGATAAGGAGAGTGAGTTTCCAACGAAAGGGGAGTTGGTTCACGGCAATGGAGTGGTTTTCAAAAAAGGTTCCGGTCGAGGACGAGTCCGATTACGGGGCCTAAAGAAAGGGAAAAAGCTCCGGCGGTCGATTGATTCTCACAAGAATTTTGGGGAGCATAGGTTCATGGTTTTCGCAATGGGACGCTGCGACGATAGTCCGAGTAGGTCACGTTCACTTCGGCGTCGAGGGACTTGAGCCAGAAGGCGCGGCCGCGCAACCGTGTGCGAACGGAACTCAAAAGACTCGGCCGGTCGTCGACGGGCAACGTGTAGGCCATCGTCGTTTGCATGAATTCGATTCGCACGCCGACCGTGGGCGAAAAAGCGCCGGTGCTTTCGACGGTAAAGGACTCGATCACGCCGGTCGGCTTGTGCCAAACGAGGATGGCGCGGAGGAAGAGCGCGGTTCTGTCGCTCGGGTCCCCGGCCTTTAGCTTGGCTTGGTAGGTTGATCGCTCAGGAGTTTCGGCCGCCAAGACCATGGATTCGGTATCGATCTGACGGGCGATGCGGGGTGCGGTGCCGCCACGGGATTGCCTCGCGAATCCCTCTCGGTAGGATATGATTTCTTCGGGGTTGGCCAGCCGCCCATTTTGGGCGACCAAATTCCAACGGCGAAACTCGGGTTGGCCGGCGTCATAGCGCTCAACAAGGTCTTTGCCCTCGGACAAGGTGTGTTGGGTGAAGGACCAACCGGGAGGACCTTCCGTGCGAAAGGACTCCAAGGCTTTGACGACCGTTCGCGTGGGCTCCGCGACCAAGGGGGCCCACGCAAAGGCCGAGAGAAAAAGAAGGGCGGGCATCGACACCAAAACAAGATGCGGGGGAACAAGTTCGAGCATCAAGGTGAAACCGAATCTTTGACGAAATTGCTGCTAAATATACCTAAGAATCGCACCGATACTCCGAAGGTCATATCGGCATCGCATCTTGACGTCCGCCCAAAGCGTAGTGATCTAAAACAATACCAGAATGGCACGTAAAATCAGTTTCATCAATTACAAGGGCGGCGTGGGAAAGACATCCTTGATCGTGAACACAGCGGCCGCGCTGGCCAAGTTGGGCAAACGGGTCCTGCTCTTCGACTTCGATACGCAATCGAACGCCAGTATCTGGCTGATGAAGCTTGATCGTTGGAATAAGATCAACGCCGACGGCACCGGCGCGATCTTCTCGATCTTCGAGCCCGGCCGGGCTCAGGTGAAGGATCTAATCATCAAGGATGTGGTTGAGGGAAAAGCCGGTGAGAAACTTTTACCCGGCTTGGACCTTGTCCCCACGTCCTTCAATCTGGTCGACTTGGAAAGCGAGTATGCCGGCGATCCCAAACGGCCGCCCTACCTGCAATTTTACGAACAAGTCGCGGCCATCGAGGCCAACTACGACTTCATCCTGTTTGATTGCCCGCCCAATATCCTCCGGGCATCGCAGTGCGGCATTTTCACGTCGAATGAAATCTATGTTCCGTCGAATCCCGACGCCCTGAGCCTGATCGGCTTCACCTTGCTCGTCGAGAAGCTGCACAAATTCCATCAGACATCGGCCAGCTTCCGCAAGGCGGCCATGGGCGTCCAAGCGCAGGTTCAGGGAGTCGTCTTCAACTCCATCAAGACCGGGGTGGACATCGAGGTCCCCAAGATGCGAATGCAGCTTCGGTTGAATCAATTCCGCACGGCGAAACGCGTCGCGGCGGCCGCCAAGATTTTTACCACCCAGATCCGCGACGCCATGATCGTCCGCCGCGCCGTGGCGCTGGGGTTGCCGGTCGCGCTCGTGAGCGTCGAAGGCGCGGATGTGGGCCCCGGGGCCGACAACGTCATCAGCGATTACCGCAAGCTCGCGAGCGAGATCATCCAACAAAATCCGGCCGTTTAAGTTTAACCGTCATGTCCGCTCCAAAAGCCACCGCCAAAGAATGGGACGAAGTTCGCAAGGCCTTCGCCGAGTCGATCATGATCGACACGTCGTTGAGCAGCCTCGCGCAAAACCTCGATGGCGCGGACTGGCCGATGCAGAGCAAGGACGAAACTCCGGCGAAATACGTCGATCTGACCTTTGATGAGGTCCAGGAAATTCTGGTCCTCAAGGGTCAGCCGACGGAGCGATTCGACCAACTTGTATCGATCTTAAAGGAAACGCTGGCCTTCGACGACCCGTTTGGCGACATGGTCGAGCAGACCGCAGAGTCCGCCTTAAAGGACAATACGCTGCTCAAAAACCTTACCAAATTGGGTATCCCGGGAGACTTCCCGGTGAAGCTGACAGCGCTCAATTCGGATACGCTCGAATTCTGCCGCTTGGAGAAACTCGCCACTTTGGAGCAGTTCGGGGTCTTTGCCCAAGGCATGGCGCAGAACGTGATCGTGGGCGGCGATTTTAGAAAGTTGCTCAACGCCCTGTCGCATGTTGACGAAGCCTCTTTGGCCGAAGTGTTGCCGTTTCGGACCGGGGTCAAGGGCCTGCATTTGGTTGAAGCGCTGGCGCAGGCGACCCGCGCTGCGGATCCCTTCGCCCATGCGGAGGAAGCCAAGATTTGGTTCAGCGATCAATTTGCGCTCCTAGCCCGCGACGCTTCTTCGCCGGCGACCCTGGCGAGACACTTCGTGGTCTTGGGGAATCCGGCCTTGGAGCAGAAGGCGGCGGCGCTCTTGAAGCCGAGACCCCGCGGGGCCAAGGCCGATGGCGGGTCCAAGACGGGGTTTTTCAGCTCGTTGGCACGGCTTTTCAAGAAGTAGACTTGCCGCTTTGGAAATGTTAGCTACTCGGGTGATCACGCTCAGTGGCGTGATCCTAAATGGCTGATTCCGCAGATTCCCGTTTCTCATCATCGCGCCCTTCCTCGGCACGGCCGGTTTTAGCCCTGCCCAGGCGGCGCGGCTTGACCCGTGCACCGCTGGAGATTTCCGAGGCATCGTTCGCGGCCCGCCAATCGATTCAAGCGATCGTTTCGGCCACCCGCTCGCCGTTCGGCACGCCGGTCCGGCTTGGTGACTTCCAGGTGGCCGATCTCGAACGTTCCCTGCGTAATTTGGAACTAAAGCTGGCCGAGCGGGAAAGGATCATCGGCGACACCGAGAAGCGCCTGGCCGACCGTGAGCGTGAGCTTTACGAGTTGGAGGCCCTGCTCTTGGCGAGGGAGAAACTCTTGGCCGCCTCGCGCCAGCATGCTCCCGCGGCGCCCATTTCGGCAGAGGAAAAGGCCGCGCTCGTCCAACTACGCGACGAATTGGACCGCCAGCAAGTCAGTCTGGCGGAGTCGAAGCAGGGTATTCGCGATCGCGAGCAGTTTCTCGACGAGAGCGAGTCGAAACTCTTCGAGAAGGTCCAGGCCCAGCAGGAAAAGGAAATTCAACTGGATCAGAAAGCCGACGATCTTCGCGCTCGCGAGCGGCGCATCCGTGAGGGCGAGGCCAGTCTCGATCCCGCGAAGGCAGCCGCCCTCAAGGCCGAAGACGAAACGGCGCGGGTCCGAGACGAGCTCAACGAATGATCTTGGTGGGCTCCAACCGTTGGCGGCGTTGCCAATCGCGCGTTGACGTGGTGCCAACGGGCCTAGAAAATATCGGCAACATTTTCCCTTTCCAGCCGTCCCAACCAGGACTCTCTCTTGCATGAAATCCCTTCGTTTGGCCCTCTCCCTCTTTGCCTTCTCCGCGTGCCTGAGTCACGCCCAGGAAGAACGCCAAGCCCCGCCAACGGAGATTCCCGATTTTTCGAACCTTGATGAATACATCTACGTGCCGAAATCGACGATGGTCTTCGGCGTAAGAAACTTGAGCGGTCCAAAGACTTCGTTTTCCGGCAAGGGTCGGCTGACGGCCGACACGCAAAGCGGTTCCGCGACCGGCGCCAACGAGACCCGGATCTATCACGATGGCGGAGTCTTGCCCGATGTGCGGAATACAGTCGTCGACAATGGGGATGGCACCAGTTCTTCGCTTCCCGCGCCGAATGACGGGAAAACCAACACGTGGTCCTACATCTCGGACAAGCAGCTCACCGCCGAAGGTTTCATGACCTTCCGCACTTACACGGCGGACATTATTGATTCGGCGATTCGCACCCGCGACGCGGGCCGGACCTCGGGAGTCGAACTCGGCGTCGCCTATGACATGGGCAAGGTCTTCAAGCGTTTCGACTGGAGCATCATCGCCGGCGTAAGCGTCAACGACATCTCTTCTTCGCTTAACGATCTGGTCCAGGCCAGGCTCACCACGGTCACCGACACCTACAACCTCTTCGGTCGCCTGCCCCCGGCAGCGCCTTATTCCGCGCCCTCGACCATCACGACCACGGTCACAAACGCCGACGGAACGTCGAGCTCCGATTCGGCGGACACGACCACTTTGCTGGGCAATCGTCCGCTGGATCGGTCCACCTCGACCTCGGTCAATTCTACGAGCGTCCGCAACCTTTGGAAGCTCAAGGGCGCCTATTACACGATGCGGGCTGGTCCGATGCTTACCTACCAGATCACCACGCGGCTGAAGGCCCAGATCAGTGCGGGCCTCGCGATCGTTTATGCGGGTTCGACCTATACGGTTGACGAGGCGTTTACGCCCGAAACGGGCGCGGAAATCACGGCCAACTTGAAGGACGAGGCCAACAAGTATCTGCTCGGTTACTATGCCGACGCCACGCTGCAATTCGACGTCACGGAGCGCACCGGGTTTTATCTCGGTGCCATCTATCAGGCCAACGGCAGCTACGACCAGGCGATCGCCACGGCTACGGCCAACTACGTGACCAAGGTCGACCTCGACGGTTTGAACGGCCTGCGGGCCGGCATGACGTTCCGGTTTTGATCCGGGATCTCGGCGGCAAGGCAACAGCCCCGACTCACTGCAGCGAGGCGAGCACCGTATCGATATCCCGCAGGCGGTCAGCGGGGAAAAATGAATTCAAACGGGTGATCACCTGTTGGATTATCCCATCCGGGCACGAAGCGCCCCCGGTGATCAAGATGCGCCGTGCGGGGATCGATCCGCTCCCGGCGTTTTGCAGCGCCTCCGGCCAGAGCGCCAGGGCCTCGATATGCCCGGCCCCGCCGCCGCCGTAGACGAAGTGCTCGACTTCGGCGATCGACGTGATGTTCGCCTCGCTTTGGATGAAGAACGCCTTCGCGCCCAGCTTCGACTCGCAGAGGCGGTAAAGTTGGTAGGTGTTCGACGAGTTCCTGCCGCCGATCACGAAGGCGGCGTCGAGGGGCTCGGCGAGGGCCCGGCTCAAGGCGTCTTGGTTGACCTGGGTCGCGTAGCAGAGGGTATCCCGCCGACTCGTGCCACCGACGTGGAGATCGTCGCCGTGTTTCTTGCGATACACGCCGCGGAGATGCTCGATGATTTCAAGGGTCTCGTTCATCAGCAGCGTTGTCTGATTGACGACCGCAACGCGTTGGAGATCGCGATCGACATCAAAGCCGGGCGTATGCCTGCCCGCGAAGACCTCGAAGAAGCTGGCGCGCACCACGGGATCATCGCTGGCGACGATCTCGGCGAGCCGACGGGTCTCGGTAAGGTTGCGCACGATCACCGCCGGGGCGTAGCGGCGCGTATTGGAGAATGTGGCCTTGGTCTCCTCGTGCTCGCTTTTCCCGTGGATGATGACGGTGTAGCCCTCGCGACCGTAGGCCCGGGCGGCCTTCCAGACTTTTTCCACGAGCATGCAGGTGGCATCAAACTGACTGATCGCGAGGCCGCGGCGGACGAGACGACGCTTGTCGTCATCGGTCGCGCCGAAGGCCGGGATGATCACGATGTCGTCGGGCGTGAGGGTGTCCCACAACGGGGGCGAAGCGGGCGTGCCGTCGACGGTGTAGGGATGGCCCTTGTCGGTCTGGAGATAACGCAGGCCGCGCCGGAGGAGGTCCTCGTTGACGAAGGGATTGTGGATCAGCTCCGAGAGCATGAAGACGCGTTTCCCCGGATTCTCGGCGAGGGTCTCGTAGGCGCGCTCGATGGCGTTTTTCACTCCAAGACAGAAGCCGAAGTGGCTCGGGATGACGTAGCGGGCGGTGCCAAAATCGAGGGTGACCGGTGCATCGGCGGTGCGCTCGTGGCGGCGGGCCAAGGCCTTGATGGCGGCGCAAAGCCGCGATTGGTAAAGGGCGCTGGCGGCGGAATCCTGACCGTAGATCGCGGCGTTGCGCTCCAGCGCCGGGCGAAATTTATAAATGAAGTCGTTCTCGCCGAGGTGGAGATAAGGGATGTCCACGAGGTAGGGCTCGAGCTTCTCCAAAAGCACGGCGAGCGAGGGGGCGAGACCGGCCGGCGACGCCGCGAGGGTGTCGAGAGATTGGAAGGCGATCTCGCTGTCGGCGGGCGTGCCCTCGACCCGCGTGAAAAATACCTGATACCCGCGGCCGCCGGCCTCGGCGGAAAAATAGTCAACGGGCGCGGTGTGGCTGGCGAAAGCGGCTTCGAGCCGCGCCGTGGCCATCGCGAGGTCGGTGCCGGTGAAAGGGAGGCCGGCCTTGGACCCGAGGCGGCGCACGGCGAGTTGGTTGCTCGCGTTGAAAGCGAGGATGGCGACGAGCGCCGGGGTGGCTGGGGCGGGAGCGAGCATGGCGGGATCAGGTCGGGGCTCGGCACTCAATCCGCTTCGATCTCCTCGGGCTCGTCGGCAAAGGGATCGCCGCAAAACTCCCAGCCGAAGAAATCGTCGGCGTCCAGGAGGGTTATCACGCCGGTGACAATCTCGGCGCGCGCACGGGCCGGGATCGCCGGATAGTCGAGGGCGAGTTCCTCGAGGAGCCTTGATCGTGCGGCGGTGCGTCCCGCAATGCCGGTGAGGAGGTCTTCGGAGCGGGCGAAAAGTTCGTTGACGAGATCGTGGCTGGTCATGGCGTCGCGGTTCTCAAGAACGGGGTAAATCGGCGGAGACGGTGGCTTTGCCTCTGACCGCCGGAGCGGCGGGCCGATCCGGTTAAGGTCGGGAGCACAGATTCGAGGTGGGACATGAGATTCGGTGGGAAAAAGAAAAGATCGGGTTTTGCGGTGAATTGGCAATGCCGGGCGAGATCTTTGCCGGGCGTGGCGTTCAAGTTCGAAATCTCTCGTCGAAGACGAACACCTCGGCTTGGCCGATCTTGATCTTGCCGAACTCCGGATGTGCGGGGTTTAGCAGATAGTTGAATTCGCCCAACACGACCGTGCTGGGCACCCGCAGCACGGCGCTCCGGCCGGTCTGTATCCAAGTGGCACCGAAAGTCTGGGTTGCCGACCCGTAGGGCAGGGCGCGCCAAGAGTCGGGCACCCGTGCGGGATGCTCGATCAGGGCGAGGGGAATCGTGGCGGCGATCATCACCCAAGGACGCGCGAGGAGGATCCGGGAGTCGCGCAGATTGGCCAAGACCTCCAGTGCGGCGAGCGAGCGTGATTCGCTGCTGTAGGCCACGCGCACCCCGAGGGGACTCCATCGCCCGCCCAGCAACCGCGAACCCTCTCCCGAAAAGGCATCGATGGCATGGGGCTGGCGGCAAAGTCGCCAAACGGTGACGTGGCTCACGTCACGATGCCGTGCCCGAGCTGCCCGATGAGAGTCTCGACCGCCCGGGCGCCCTGTTCGGTGCGCGCGAGGTCGAGCGGCGTGCGGCCGCCGAGGGCGGGCAGCTCCTGGTCCAGCCAGCGGCGCGTGTTCTCGTGCGTGCCGAGGAGATCCTTGGCTTGGTCGTAAAGCCGCATAACGCGCACGGCGCGCTCACCCTCGGGCACGTTGAGACGGGCCTTGGCGGCGACGCGTCGCGCATAAGTGCGGGGCGGGATATGCACCAGCTTGGCCAGCTCATCGACGGTGAAGCCGGCCTCGCGGCCGAAGACGACCAAGTCGAGCATGGGCAGGCCTTCTTCGACCCGGCTCGCCAGCCCGGCGTGATCGTGGATCGCCGGATAGGGCGGGGGACTTTTCTGCGTCTTCTTCATGTCGGGAAGATGAGTCCGATGTGTGGAGTGACGCAAGCCGATAATGCCAAATGGCAGTATTGGCTCTGCCATTTGCCGAACTCAGTTCTTCAACACTTCGGCGAGCTTGGCGACGTCTTTGCCGCCGCCCATGGCGAAGTCGGGTTTGCCTCCGCCCTTACCGCCGAGTTGGGCCGCGAGATTCTGGATAATCTTGCCCGCCTGATGGCCGGCCTTGATCGCGGCCGGGGAGCAGAAGGCGACGACGCTGGCCTTGTCGGGGAAAGCGGCGCCGAGTTGCACCACGCCCTCGCCCAGCCGGCCGAGGACTTGGGAGCCAAGCGAACGCAGGGAATCCGTATCGTCGACGGTGACGATCGCGGAGACGAACTTGAGGCCGTCGCGGGTCACCGCTTTGGCGGCGAGATCTTCCGCGAGGGAGGCGAGGGCTTTTTGCTGAAACGCCTTCAGTTGCTTTTCGATGTCCTTTTGGTGGGCGAGGAGGGCTTCGAGTTTTTTGTTCACGTCGGCGGTGCCGGCTCCGAGGTGGGCGCTGACGGCGGCGAGGGCGGCCTCGCGCGTGGCGATGAAGTCAAGGGCAGGCTGGCCGGCGACGGCTTCGATGCGGCGGGTTCCGGCGGCGATGGCCATCTCGGCCACGATCTTGATCGTGCCGATTTCGCCGGTGGTGGCGACGTGGGTGCCGCCGCAGAGTTCGCGGCTGAAGCCGCCGATGTCGACGACGCGGACGAACTTGCCGTATTTGTCGCCGAAGAAGGCGAGGGTGCCCTCGGGTTTCTTGTCGAACTCGGTCTCGTAGGATTCGACCGGGGCGTTGTCGATGACGCGCTCGTTGATGAGCTTTTCGACCTCAAGGAGCTGGGCGTGCGTGACTGCTTCGAAATGCGAAAAATCGAAACGCATGCGGTCGGGCGTCTTGGAGGTGCCGGCCTGGCGGACGTGCGTGCCGAGGATTTTGCGGAGGGCCCAGTGGATCAGGTGTGCGGCGGAATGGTGGCGGTTGATCGCGCGGCGGCGGACCACGTCGACCTCCAGGGTCGCCGGGGAGTTTAGGGCGGGGAGTTGAAGGTTAAGTTCGGGCGCAAGCTGATGCAGATGGCGGCCGAATTTGTCCTTAATTGTGTCGACGATGTGGACGAGTTGGCCGGCGATGAGCGCGGTGCCGGTGTCGCCCGCCTGTCCGCCCATCTCGCCGTAGAAAGGCGTCTGGTCGAATACGAGGAACGTGGCTTTTTCGGACTTCACGACCTCGATGAGTTTACCGTGGGCGTGGGTCTGCGTGTAGCCGAGGAAGGTCGTGGGTTTCTGATCGACGGCGGCGTCGCCCTCGGTGGCGGCGACGATGATTTCTTTTTTCTGGGCCGCGCGGCCGCGTTCGCGCTGCTTTTCCATTAACTTGTTGAAACCTTCGACATCGACGGTGAGTCCCCGTTCGGTCGCGAGTAACTCTGTCATGTCGATTGGAAATCCGTAGGTATCGTAGAGTTCAAAGGCGACCGCCGCCGACACGCCTTTTTTATCTAAGAGTATCTTGCGTCCGTCGCTATATTCGCTTGGCGGAATCACCACTGGAACTAGGAACTCTGAATCTAGATTTTTCTCAAATACCGCCAGGCCTCGCTCAAGTGTGCGCCCGAAGCTCTCTTCTTCACTGCGAATGACGCGTTGGATGATCTCCTGTCGTTCATTTAGCTCAGGGAAAACCGGGCCAAGTCCCTCAACCACGGGAGCGACGAGTTTCTCAAAGAACCCAATCGGGAGTCCGAGCTTTCGACCGTAAAGAATTCCTCGACGAAGGATTCGTCGAATCACGTAATTTCGCCCTTCATTTCCGGGCATAATGCCATCTGCAACTGCACACGAGACGCACCGCGCGTGGTCGGCGAGAACGCGAAATGCCACGTCAATCATTTCTTGTTCGGCTAGATTTTCGCGTTTGTCTGGCACAGTTCCGCGGTATTCCTTCCCCGACATATCACTAACTTTTTTGAAAATCGGAGTGAAAATGTCTGCCGCATAGTTTGAGGGATCGGCGAAGAAGAACTTGAACCCGTGCGTCGCGGCGTAGATGCCGGCGACGCGCTCGAAGCCCATGCCGGTGTCGACGTGCTTGGCGGCGAGCGGGGAGAAGGTGCCGTCGGCGTTGGCGTTGAATTGGATGAAGACGTGGTTCCAAATTTCGATGCAGCGCGGGCTCGATGAGTTCACGCCCTTGCGGCCTTCGACTTCGTCGTCGGAGGGGAGCAAGTTGAAATGGATCTCGGAACAGGGGCCGCAGGGGCCGGTGTCGCCCATCTGCCAGAAGTTGTCCTTGCGGTTGCCGTGGACGATGTGGAGCGCGGGATCGAGGCCTTCCTTTTTGAAGAGCTCGGTCCAGATCGCGTTGGCCTCGGTGTCGAATTCGGAAGGATCGCCGGGCTTGGGCGCGTAGACGGTGGCGTAGAGACGCTTGGCAGGAATGCCCCAGACCTTCGTCAACAACTCCCAGCCCCAGGTGAGCGACTCCTTTTTGAAGTAATCGCCGAAGGACCAGTTGCCCAACATTTCGAAGAGCGTGTGGTGGTAGGTGTCGTAGCCGACGTCCTCGAGGTCGTTGTGTTTACCGCCGGCGCGGATGCACTTTTGGGTGTCGGCGGCGCGGGTGTCTTTGGCCGCGCGGGCACCGGCCCAAGTGGAAACGTCGGCGGCGCGGTCGCCGAGGAAGATGGGCACGAACTGGTTCATGCCGGCGTTGGTGAAGAGCAGTCCGGGCGAGTCCGGCAGGAGCGACGACGACGGGACGATCGTATGGCCGTGCGAGGCGAAGAAATCGAGGAAGCTCTGGCGGATTTGGGCGCTAGTCATGGAAGGTCGGAGAGATGCCGGCGGAAAACACGGAACACGCGTTAGGGAAAATCAGGCCGGGCCGGTTCGGTGTTTTTCCGCGTGTTCCGCGGGTAAAAAATGGTTCAGAGGTTCGCGATGATCGCGTCGGCCATGGCGACGGTGCCGACGGAGGGCTTGCCGAAGGCGATGTCGCCGGTGCGGGTGCCGCCGGTGACGGCTTTCTTGACGGCGGCCTCGATGCGCCGGGCGGTGGCTTCCATGGCGAAGCTGTAGCGGAGCATCTGGGCGACGGAGAGAATTTGCGCGCAGGGGTTGGCGATGCCTTTGCCCGCGATGTCGGGGGCGGTGCCGCCGGCGGGCTCATAAAGACCGAAAGGCAGGCCGAGAGAATTCTTGCCGGCGCCGAGCGAGGCGGAGGACAACATGCCGAGCGAGCCGCAGATGACGGCCATCTCGTCGGAGAGGATGTCGCCGAACATATTCTCGGTCACGAAGACGTCGAACTGGTTGGGATCGCGCGCGAGCTGCATGGCGGCGTTGTCGACATACATGTGGCTGAGGGCGATGTCGGGGGCGTGGGCGGCCATGTGCTCGGTGACGGTTTTTCGCCAGAGCACGGAGGTTTCGAGGACGTTGGCCTTGTCCACGGAGCAGAGTTTCTTTTTGCGCGAACGGGCGGCGACGATGGCGACCTCGAGGATGCGGATGATCTCGGATTTTTTATAGACCATCGTGTCGACGGCCTGGATGTCGCCGTCGGGGAGGGTGGTGGTCTGCTTGGGCAGGCCGAAGTAGAGGCCGCCGGTGAGTTCGCGGATGCAGACGATGTCGATGCCGTCGGGGATGCGCTCGGTCTTGAGCGGGGAGGCGTCGGTGAGCTCGCGGTAGAGGAGGCCGGGGCGGAGGTTGGCGAAAAGGGTGAAGTGCTTGCGGAGCGGGAGGAGGGCGGCGCGCTCGGGCTGTTCCTTGGGCGGGAGTTTTTCCCACTTCGGTCCGCCGACGGAGCCGAAGAGGATGGCGTCGGATGCGGCGCAGAGCTGCAGGGTGGAGTCGGGAAGGGCCTTGCCGTGGCGGTCGATGCCGGCGCCGCCGACGTCGGCGATCTGGTAGTCGAAAGTGAGGTTCTCCTGCTTCGCAACGTGGGCGAAGACGCGGAGCGCTTCGGTCATGACTTCGGGTCCGATGTAGTCACCGGGCAGGACGGCAAACTTGAGAGTGGGCATGGGAAAAGGGACGAGATTGCCCAGCGCGGACGAGCGGTGGCAAGAGGGGAAGTAAGAGGAGTAAGAGGAGTAAGCAGGATAAGAAGAGTAAGGGGACGGACTGAAGGTTGGGGCTTTCCGTGAACGGATTCGCTGGCACAACCGTCGGTGGGCTGCGGCCCGTTTACCCGATGGTGCTTTCGCTTTCCGCTTGGTGGTTGATATTGCTCGCCGTGCCCGTGCTGCTGGGCGGGGAGGCCTTGCTGCGGCGCGTCCCCTGGCTCGTGCGGGGCAATATCCCGGCGGCGGTCGCGGGCGGGTTGTTGGCGGCGGGTCTGGTGCTGGGGCTGCGGGCGACGGGAGCATTGGAGATCGCGTGGCAGACCAAGGTGACGGCGGCGTGGTGGACCTGGCTGGCGACGCCGGAACCGGAGTGGCTCACGCGGCCGGCGAAGGCGGTGAATCTGCCGCTGCTCGTGGGCTTTTTCACCTGCGTGGGACTGGCGGCGCCGCTGAGCATTTTGCGCACGGGCGGGCGGGCGTTGGTGATCTTGCTCGGGGCCGCGACGCTGATGGCGGTGCTGCAAAATCTACTGGGCGTCGCGCTCGCGAAAGCGCTGGGCGCACCGCCGCTCCTCGGCGTGGTGTGCGGGTCGCTCACGCTCGTGGGCGGGCATGGGACGGTGCTGGGGTTTGCGTCGCGGTTTGAGGAAGCGGGCTTTGCGTCGGCGGCGACGGTGGGCGCGGCAGCGGCGACCTTCGGGCTGGTGGCGGGGGGCCTGTTGGCCGGGCCGTTGGCGGAGTGGCTCCTGCGCGGCCGTAAAATCGCAGTCACGCCGCAAGGCACATCGGGAGCGATCGGGCTGAGCGGCCGGGGCGGGCTGCTGGCGGATACGCGGGCGTTTTTCGGCGACCGCCGGGCGGCGTTGACGCATCTGCTGGTGCTGGCCGCGTGCATCAAGGCGGGGGCATGGGTGAGCTTCGGGCTCGCGAAGCTCGGCGCGGCGTTTCCGGCCTACATGGGGGCGCTGCTGGTGGGCCTGGCCGTGCGGGCGGCGCACGATGCGGCCGGCGGACACTGGCTGCGGGTCGACACGCTGGCGCGACTCGGCGGTTTGCTGCTGGCGCTGTTTCTCGCCGTTACACTATCGGCGCTCAATCTCGCGGAGTTGGCGACGGTAGCGGGGCCGATGCTCGTCATCCTCGTCGCAAACATCGCGGTGTCGCTCGCTTTTGCGGCGTTGGTC
>ENA-ORBV01010387-ORBV01010387.1-microbial-mat-metagenome-genome-assembly--contig:-NODE-10387-length-14922-cov-4.669990_pt1 | contig 14922 bp, 11 predicted proteins | sample MGYA00237777_ERZ505514 | MGnify/ENA primary metagenome ERZ505514 (study PRJEB26160, sample SAMN06269048) | microbial mat metagenome | isolation source: Oligotrophic lake microbial mat | place... | reverse complement strand
AATGATACGGCGACCACCGAGATCTACACCTCTCTATTCGTCGGCAGCGTCAGATGTGTATAAGAGACAGGTGTCGGACACAAGCATGTCAATCTCAGCGGCAACTTCAAGAAGCAAGTTACTGTTCCAGTAGGAGCATTGTTCTGGGAGTTTCTTTTTGACATCCTTTCCACTTGTTGTTGCCCATTCAAGGGTGAACTTGTTGAAGATAGGCTCGGGTGTTGCCGGATGAATACCAACGGCATGATCGATGCGTGTAATCTTGCTTCTTTGGTACTTCAACTCGGCCTTACCAACCGTTCGTAAGAATGATCGAAGTCTCTCCATCTGTTGATTGTTGATCCCAGCAAGACGTCCTAAAGCCAACGTCTGTGGGGTGTTCAGTACAGCCGACTGTAGGACAAGCTTCTTTTGGTTGGCAATTGACACATAATTGCCGGGATCCTTATGTGCCAAGTACAGCAACATACCCTCTTGGTGTACCTCACTATAAAGCATCTCTTCAATCCATTTGCTTCTCTTTGCTTCCTCTACAAATGATTTCGCGGTCTGCGAGTCTGGTGGTAGGATCACTCGTAACTTCCGGCCATTCTTGTGCTCGAGAGTCAACACCCGTTCCTTCTTCGCAAACCGTTTGTGAAGAAGGTTCTGCAGAATCGTCTATTCTTTCATCTGTGAAAGAACAATGTCAATATTTCTCTCGCCCACTTCAACGTCAACATCGTCAGTTAAATCAACTGGAGGCGTGATAACAGCAGTGGTGGTTGCTGCTTGTGTTTGATTATTGTTTGGTGTTTATATAAGCCGACGGCTAAGTTCACCAGTACTTATTGTGCCGGTGTCACTGGCTGCAGGCGTACTTATGCATTCTTCAACTTCTTTTTCTTCTCCAATTCGATCCACCCAAGCCTCGATAACATCACTGAGGGATGCCTTGACAGCGACAACAGCAGCTCTGCGAAGCACACGCTCGGACCTTTGTGTGTATGCACATTTGGATCCTTGTTGGCTGGCAAACATAATTTCCTGCTTTACGACATCTATCAACTTGGTAATGTAGGTAGACATAGATCTTTTATTATTGTCGTTATTGTTGTCGTCTGGCGTCGTCTTACTATCACTCCTGTCACCACAATCATCATCAGCAACAGCATTAACCAAGCTTGCTGCCAGACGTCTGGATATTTTGGTCCTAATTCCCGGCAAATGTATGCCAACAATTGGCACCCTTTCCAGGACACCTCCCAAGGAATACATTCCTTTGGGCTTCTCCACGGCGAATGCGTCTTCTTCTTTTTGACCAAACTTGAGGAAATAGACTGGCTTTCCTTTGGGCCTGTAAATGGTGTAATGACAACCAATAAGGTCCCTCCATTTTTCAAATTCTGAAGTTTTGAAACTGTCCGCGGGTCCATACAAAATGCCACACTTCCGCAACATCAGCCGCAAGTCGTTCCAAGATGTGTCCAACAACTTGCACAGGCTATTAGCCTCGTCACCCATGAGCCTCCACCAGTAACAAACTGTTCCCATTGATAATTTCATGACAAGATCAGCGAGTAATTTCTTGGATTGAACAGAAGACATAACGACTCCTGCTACAGGGCTTTCCCCACAATTGTGGCCGGCCAATGCCTCCTCCATGATGTGACGAAGGCTCTCCTAGCTTGCAATTGTCAACAAAGTAGTCTGCATTGTGTGGTAGACGCCGCGGATGCTGCCATGGTCCGCTATTGATATCAAATATTTCGACGCGAAACATCTAGTTGAAATGCGGTGCAAGTGTGCTAACCATAATAGTCTAGAGAGTACGAGTAACAGTACCAATTTGTGGTACAAATTGTACATGGCTTCTACGCACGTATTTTTCTACGCTAGCTAGCTAGTGCTATAGTATTTCGACAAGTGTATCGGTCGATTTTTTTTCAGCGCAAGGGATCACATCGTGCCGTGTGGTTCATCGGCGTTTTTGGGTTATCACGGCAGTGACCACGTTCTGCTACGTACAGTACTACCAGGTACTGTCACACGAGCACAGAACCGCCTTGTTATTCTCTTTCCAACAACACAATCACAATCTCACCATGAGCGACAAAACGGACTCACCCCAAAGCCGCCATGGCGCTGCTACGGCTTGGATTACCGAGGAACTAAAACAACTTCAATATGGCGACAAGGAGATAAAGAATGTTCAAATGGCTCTCAATAAGCTGGAAGTCTACAGGAGCATTACGGAATCTATGTTGACTACACGGTTACAGAGATTTTTGAAACCTGCGGATTCACAAGCTGAAGATGCGGTGGCAAACTTAGGAGAAGCTGCCTTTTATTGCATGACCCAGTTTAACATGCTCTACAAAGTCGACGCATGCGGTTTTTATAAAAATGCTCGCCTAACGAGATCCCTCCTGGAAGAGCATAATTTGACAGACTACATCGAGGCAGCAGATCACGGGAAGCACCACGCTGAGTCCCGCCTGGATTTTCTCACCGAGCAGCAGTCAACGGACCGCAACAACGAACCAAATGGCTACGTTTGCCTCATTGCTTCCTCTGGCACTGGAAAAACACAACTGGCGGCAACTGCAAGTCTCACATACGACAAAGCCACCACGATTTATTTGAATATTGGGAGCGGAGAGGGTCAAAGTTTTTATCGTCCGCACATTAATGAAGGTTCCCGCTTGTTGAAAGAAGAAATTGAACATTTCATGACGGAGATGACTGGCAGTAACAAAGGGAAGAAGAGAATCACAGCTAACGAAATCTCTACCTGGGCTTCCAGCGATCTCGACGATGGACGCTTCTATTTCGTTCGCATTCTCTATCACTTGCTAACTGGGGAGCCGTTCATACCGCCAAGGGGGATGGAAACGCGCATAAAACTGAAAGCACTGAAAAAGCACATCCAGAAGAAGAAGTATCTTGTTTTCCTTGATGAAGTGCCTCCAAAAGGAAGCGATGAATACCCAATTGCTCTTTGCTTGAGAGATATATTCCGATATCTTGGGATTGCTCCAATTTTGATGAGCACACACACGGGGGCGCAAGACTACGTTGGGAGCATTTCTCGGTTCTCCTTAGACATTTGGACTTGGGTTGTTTCGACGTTACCGAAATTCGAACCATTCCCTGAGAATCCCCCAGCTTGTCTAGTAAAAACTGAGCGGCCCATAGTGCTACAGTTTGCCAAAAGCCAATTGTCCCAAGGATGTACCTTGCCAGAGATTATTCACGGACTGCAAAGAATGCTGCAACAGCGGAAGCCACTAGCATGGACGTTGCGCCCATCACTTCAACTGGCGCAACTGTTTTCCACTGATATTTACATTGATGGCCAAAGCTTTGCGTCAGCGCACAAACTAGTTGGTCACCATTTCGGCTGTTTGCTGCAGGACGAAGAAGGCGGAAAGAAGAGTTATAACTGCGCGGAGGCACAAAATTTTGGTGACAATATCACCGTGGCGCCTGTTTCCGCTGCGAAAGAGCCTCTGCTGTATCTCGCTCTAGTGACATGGGATGAGACAATGCTCCAAGACAACAGTAAAATTTCATTTCCACTTGTCAACGGAAAAAAGAGAGCGCTGACGGTGCGCACTGCATTTGAGAGATGCCGCGCCGATTTCACTTCAAATGCTTCCACTGGAAACCCGAAGGCAGAAAAGTCCGACGGGGATTTATTGGAGGTGCTTGTTCATGCCTCTTTGACTCTTGCATCCATGAAGACTTCCTCTGGTAACAACAACGAGTATCTCGCGGGCATGGACCTAAAAGGCGTCATTCCTTTAGTGCGTGCTTTGATGTTGGATCAATGTTTGGGGAAACTTCCACCAGTCCCCCGCCTGTTCAATGAACTTGTTTTCGATTGGCCTGTAGTCCCAGCTTTGGGGGGTTCTGAGTCCGGATTACCAAAAGAACTAAGTGAATTCTGTGGTTCATCTCTGGGATATCTTGAGAGACCCGAAGATAACGCAATGACGGATGGCTTGATATCGCACATGCAGTATGATGGAAAGAAATCTAGAGGGCCGTTCATCAGCATCGAGTGTAAGAATTATTCTGGAGGGGTTGATTCTTCTGTCCTAAAAAAAGTATTTCAGCGCATCAAAGGTGGCATACAGTGTGGCTTGGTATTTGTTTCTCATATCAAAGAGGGGGCATTTCAACAAACAGGTTTGGAAAATGTGAGATCAGCCTGTTTTTCGAAACATCACGACTCTGACTCGGTGAGTGTCATAGAGTGGAATATGGATAATTCGGAACCTGCCTTCTTGCATGTCAAGGGAGAACCTTTCAAAGCCAAGAAGGAGACATCCCTACTGGTTGTCATTATTTCTGTCGGCCACATCGATGCGTGTATCGGCCGCAAGAGACGCCGGCTTGATAGGAACTGTGCAAATTGTTGAGCTATGGAAATTTTCACAGGATCCTCTGGATTTGGCCGCTCGCGGGTGCTGCTCACCTGGGACAATAAGGATACACTCCCGGAGTGTATTCTAACAGTTTCCTCATCTTCGGCGCAGGCAATAGCAGGAAGGCTTATTTAAAAAAAACTGTTTGTATCCATTGTCAATTCTGTTGTTGTGGAGGCATAGAAAGCCAGCATTGGGTAACTTCATTCTGACACCCCAGAGCCAGCATCGTCACAAGCAAGGCGAACCGTCGTTCGCCCATATCTCCACATTCTGTCCTGTCTGGACACCTCGGGTCCAGAAATGTCGGAGTATGAGCCTGTACCCTACCGTGATGGAGTGGTTTCGCTCCCCTTACTACTAGCTAGTAGCACCTAGCTAGCTAGTAGCTAATTTGAATTGTAGAAGCAGTAGCAACTAGCTAGCTGCTCTCCTGCTACTGAAGAGCTAGTTACTTCCCCTTAAGTGCCGGTAGCAAACGTGCCTGACTGAGCAGGTCTGCGAATTGAACCGACTCAGTCCAGTCCGTCAAGCCGACTGCAGTGACGGTGAGATGCAGTGAACTTAAACCTAAAGTGCTACCGACCTACAATGAAGCGAACCTAGACGGCGGGCCATAGCTTCTATGGTTACTTACCGTAGGATTTTCTCGCGACTGGGTCCCCATAGCAAGATAGTTCTCGCCATCAAGATATTAGCGGGTAACTTTTTTCACTTCCTTCCCAATCGGATAAAAACTCTAGCCCTCGGTACAATTTGGTAAGATCGTTTGGTAAGATCGACATCGCGTTGAAGTCCCAAGTTCGTAGTTTAGTACTGGTGGGTTTGGTTTGGTATAGCACTTTTTGGCTCAAATGGATTTCGCCACATGCAAGAGCAAGAAGTGAGAAGGGGAAGAAGTGCCAAACAGTGGCGCTTTCGCCGGACTGCAGTTATAGATAACCCTTATTTCCTAAAGTTCCTACCTTCACCTCTGCTGGGGTACGCTGCTGCCTGCGTCCACCTAGTTTAATTTATCGACTGCCAGCTCCTACTAGCTAGCTAGAGGAGCTAGCAACAGTAGTTATGCAGCGGGGGTAGTGCGCAGGCGGACTTGCTATTCGGTTGACTCGGAATACAGTAGCCGAGCTCTCGGAATGCTGGTACGTCGTACTAGCTAGCTAGCTAGTAGCTACAAGTAGCTAGCATGTCGTACGGTAGGGATGGATGGAGAATCGGAGATCGCATCGGATAGCCCAGTTTCTGTTCTCACTCGGACCTTCCGCATTCCCTGGACTGCTTTGTGACCGCTTTGCGTGCTACTCTGATAGTAAACTGGAAGGACTGGACACCGAACCCACATTTATCTGTGAATGGCCTGACAGAACATCACACTGTATTTGTGACTGGCGATGTTTAAAGGTCAAGTCGACTTTTACACTCACTGTGTCACCAACCGTAACCAGAAATGTGACAGGCAAGACGCCAAGACCATACTGTTAGGCCATTACGTACGATAAAAAATAGCCCTCACCCTAGTCGATTAGGACTACTAAACGGTCTATACAAAACATCAATTTTGTCCTGAGTCTTGCAAAATTAGCGGTTTTTGGTCGTTCATCACATTTTATTGCGAATGAAACCATACATGTGCCACTTGAACTGGTTACGACGTTTCCGATACACATGCAACCATGTTGCCCGAGCTGCCTCCCAGAGAGTCCCAGTAGTACTCTGACTAATCTTCCAGTTTATCATCCAGACAAGATGAGTATCGGAAAGCATCTCACTCTCTTGCATTTTAAGCACCACCATTGTTCGCTAAGACATATGCTGTAGCACCCGCATTTTCAAATACTTTAATGAATGCCGATATCTTTTGTTCTCACAAAACGTTAAGGTAAGCAATCGATTCGATATATCATTTCCGGCGATTGGTTAACTAGTGTAATGGCAGTGATGTTCGCATACGGAATCTATGATGTTCATTTTGATTCATGGTTTGTGGTCGGGTTGGTGGGACCGCTGCCATAGGAACCATGCTGCCAAGCAAGAATGGGATAAACATACCAAAATTGTCCTGCGTCGCAGAATTTACCAGCTAGTTGCCGTAGGAGCAATGATACAAGATTGATCTCACCTATATGATTTGCTTCTATTTTATTCATGACTTTGCTTGTTATTCATATACATTACCGCTTCTATATACTGAAACTAGTGAATACAGATGCATTCGCAACGAGACCACCAGGTCCCTCTAAAGGAGAGTGAAACAAGGAAAATCATTTACATGAGCCACATCGCCAAAGACGCTGCAACCAAAAAGGCTCATCCTCCTTGCGACACAGAAAAGAAGGTGCATGCCAATGATGATGATATCAAAGACGGCGAGATTGCCCCGACAGAGAACGACGTCCTCCTTGGCCGTGGAGGGAAAAACAACAGCCACAGTGGAAATGAAAAACTAAGAGAGCTGGCACGTGAAGTTGCAGCCAAATACCATGTATCTTCCAAGAAGGAAAAGTCGTACCTGAGTAGAAGTCTGGTACAAAAGGTGCAGGAGATGGATCCACCTGGAAGGTTCCTGAGACGGCATCCCAAGAACAATCGCTGGGAAGACCTGAGTGCCGATGACGACAAATGCCGCGAGAAATGTGCGCAAGTGTTGCGAGATGCCGTGGCCTTTATCGGTTTGAAAGACGCACCACTTCCTCGTGAAGCTCGCTTCGAACAAGCACGACAACAACAAATGCAACAACAAATGCAGCAACTTCCCCCACTGCAGCAACCGCCACCTTCGTCCTTTCCCATGGGAGGACAAAATGCGGCGTTACCACGCCTTCCTCCTTTCCAGATAAACCCTGTGCCATTTGCAATGAGTGCAGCAAGCAGCAACAGTATCATGAACCATCACCAACAGATGATGTCAGGAGCTAACTTTTCACAACAAAGGTTCCAGTTCCCTTCATCCAATAGTAGTTTCAATAATCAATCCTTTGCGACAGCAGGCAGAGGCTCTCTCGGTCTTGGTCCATCTACAGCTGGATCCTTTGAGCCATCACTCATGTCAACTGGGCAGCAGCAGCAACAACAATTTCGTAATCAGACATACAACAACATGGCACAGACGATGCATCTTCCACCAGGGATGCGACCAAGCGAAGGGATGCGACCAAACGAAGTTAGACAGCCGAAACGTCGACGCTTGAGTGGAAGCTATTATGAGCGTCGACGCAATAGCGACTTTAGTTACTATGACCAGTATGCAGAGACACTGGGTACCTATGATCGACGCTCGTCGATGAACCATAGCTATCCAGGGGCTACCGATCGTCGCTTATCAACGAGCAACCGTCATCCAGTGGACTACCAGCAGCTCGAAGCGGGGCCTGGTCCACGACTGGCAAGCCGGAGAGACTCACTCTTTGGCAACCTGTCACTGCCTGGGGGTTCCGACCATAGCGGTCCAAGTTTACATGACTTTGAACTGTTTCCCGACATCAGTGCTACGGCTGACCACAGCAACAACAACCTTGCAGACGAAAAGGATAACGATGAGTTCGCCACTGACTTCTGTTGAAAGGTGATACGATTGAGGCCGGATTACTGATGTCCGCTCTATATGCTGGCGCCTTGTTCGTTAGGACATCCCGGCCTATGTGTACGTGTTCCAGCTAGTGAAAAAGAAGTAAAGATAATTGGGGTGCTTGCTATAGAGAGGCGCGGCACAGCAAATGGTTCAAGTAGAATTCATATAATAGTATTTCATTTTTCTATCACCTTGAAATGACGGTATATTGTGAAGTCGTCTGATTGGTGTTTGCTCTGTTTTGATACTTGGAAGTGGCGGGTGCTTCTAGAGGCAAGAGGATCTATTCAGACTTTTGGTGTGTAATTCGTTGCTGCTGCTGCTGCTGCTGTCGAACAGACTGTTTCAATGATGCCAAAGTCGAAACACGAACTACAGTATCTTCATGCACCCAACCATCGGGCAGTTGCATCATGAATCCTCTCTCCTGCTTCCATTTCAAGGCTTGACAAAGGACAACCACGCCAAAGGGAACCGTGCGAATTATGAATTGATGGTCTTCATCCCAAACAGGACAGCCCTTATCTTTGACCACTCGATACAGAGCAGGAAAGGGTGCATACTCTTCTATGACAGGACCGATTCGGACGCGCTTCGTGTTGCTATTGTCCGTGGAATCGTTTGCTTGGATGCTCAAATTAGGTCGACTTGGTATGCCCGCAAAATGCGTCCTGGCTGGATCCGCCTGTAAATTGACATTGATTTCTTCCTCCTGCTGCTCTGTTTCTTCGTGCTCGGCAGCAGCAGCTCGCGCCTCCGCAGCTATCCGACGAGCCTCATCTGCGGCGGCTTGTTGTTCCATGGCAGTAATATCCTGTTGAGGGAGAGACAAAAAACGACGGACGCGTGTGAGAGGACGATTGAATGTTTGCCTTTCAATAATCAGGGTGATCTGCCGAGCTTACCCCACGACAGGTCGGGCAAGATTGCTGTTGGACCAACCATTCTCGAAGGCAGCTGCATAAAAGAAAGATGAAAGAAGAAGGGTCAATTTACAACAATGAATACAGAAGCTAAGTGCCACTGATGCCACTCATAATAAAAACCAGATCACACACACGATTCTGTTGTCTTCTCTGACCTTTTGTGAAAGACGTGCCCGCATCCTGGCAGTTTTTTGCAATCATTGACCGTCATGGTATCGCGACAAATGATACAATCGGCTCCCGCATCCTCCAATTCTCCTTCCGTCACATTTTGAAATCGATTCATGCTGGCCATGAGCCGTCGATATTTGGCAAAAGCCACCAGTCGTTGTTTCAATGCTTGAAAGCTCACATACACTTCTCGGAACAAGTTAATGGGCATGCCATAATACGTCAACACAATGCAAAAGAATGTGACATAAAACAAGAATTTGGCAGCCTGCGCTTGGACTTCGACGGCAAATGTAACGGTGGCCTTGTGTTCCTTCCAGGGATGGATCCATCGATGGACGCGTTGGTCGGGATTGGTTTGCTCGTGTAGATAATGCATGCATCCATCAAGGGCATGTAAATGCCACAATACCAAATTATTCCACGCACTGACGAGTAAAATGGCGGCTTCAAAGCCAAACAAAATACTCACGGAGGGTCCATGGGTCAAAATATCTTGTCCACACCAGTGAACGGCAAAAATATCAATGACTTGCAAGATTACCAAAAACACCCACAATTTGGCATGCTGCCATTGCAAAACGGGCCACCCATTCCAAAACCCACCCTCTTGTACCACAATGGATTCTTCCGTCACGCGCAAATGACCTTCTCGTAAATCGGCCACCCAATGCAGGCATTTGGCCAAGACCAACAATAAAAACAAAATCCCATTGGACACGGTCAATTCGGATCGAAACATGGTCAACGCCAAACAGGTCTCGGTCACATTCCATCGAAAAAAGTCGCCCAATCCTTCGGCTTCGTGGAGTCGCAATCCACCCAAAAATAAGCGTGAGACGCCACGAAAGGCACCCACACACGTGGCTACCAAAGCGTTGGCCAAAATAATGTAGGCCGCCTATTAATTTGTAGGAATAGAATAAATTGAGAAACATGCAGGAAAAAAAAAGACAAAGCACAAGAGACAAACGGTGAGAACAACAAATCGGATAAACACGAAAATAAAAACAGTGTCGTTGCCGAATTCAAATGCCTGCCATCCTGGACAAGACACATAAGACGCGTACGTACCTTGCTGGATCGAATGTACACCAAGGCCAAATACCATTGTTGACGTGTCCGCAAGGCATACACCAACAAGGCAACCGCTGCACCCAATGATGTTTGTGTGTAGGACCATCCCTTCATGCCAGCCGTATACTGTCGTGCCTGGGGTGGTGGTGGGGGTTCCATATGAATGGGAGGAATGTTGTTGAAATTGTTGTTGTCGTTATTATTGATGAAATTCATATTATTATCGTTGACCTGCTGTGGCTGTAGTAGAGGATCGTTCAGAGCCACATTTTCATTGTTATTGTTGTTGTCGCCTCCGTCGTTGTTCCCGGTTTGCGCAGCCTGTTCTTCTTGTTCTTGCTGCAATATAATTCGTTCGATTTCTTCCTCTTCCCGACGAAGGTTTTCTTCTTCGTCCTCCAACGGAGGAGGAGGATTGTTTGCCTGCGGATCTTCCATGATTTTTCTTTTGGACAATGTGGCGTCTCGATAGCTATCTGTATTGGATTCTATTCGGTACGGTATGAGTTCAAGCGTTTCCCCGGATAGCTAAATTGTTGTCGTTTGTTGTCATCAACGATCAAATGTCGTGGAGACGTTAGATGTCGAATCGAAGAGAAAGACGATTTCGAATCGAAGAGAAACACAAAAACCGCCAAGATTTGGTGATGGAGTCTCATAGCAGTGGGAACGATAGGGCTCGAGCTACATTGCCGCCAATTGGCAAAACACCCCCCCCCCTAGTTTCAATCAATGGAAGGGCTGATGTCCGTTTAATTGACTGAGGTAAGTCAGTGAGCTTGGTTTCTAAATTGGATTTTGTTTGTAATTCTCTCCTCCAAACAAACCTTCTCTCTGATCAAGGCACATTCATTGATGCCTATTGATCCAATCCTGTAACTCACAAATTGTTTGCAACATCACTATGCTGATGTTTCCGTTTGCACCTCCCACAAAACATTGAGCCCTGCTGTAGCTAAAAACTTTATCAAGCCATGATGAGCAATCTCTATGGATCAAATTGCTTTTATGTCTTTGGATTCTATTCCAGGATCATTAATTGAGAAAAATGTCAGCTTGAAACAAACAGACTCAATTGTTTGATGCCAACAACTCATCTGTGACAGCCTTAGTTTTTAAGATCTGCAAAAGGAATTGTTGGCCCCATTCCCCTTTTTTTATTGGCTAGCATGTGTTAACATCAACTGGAGCATCAAGAAGGCTGCACTGAGGCAGTCATTGCACAAGATGAAGAAGAACAAAAAAAAATGCAACCTTTTTGAGCCGCTTCTCGTCTTTCTCAGAGAATTGTGTGATTGTGTTGATGTCACATTGTGCATTGTCATAAGAAATGTACATTTTGTTCTTCTTCTTTCTTCTGTGCACTTGCTTTGCAGTTATAAAAAGTTAAGATGCTGTGCATCTTGAATGTCACACGTCCCAACTGTTTGAGTCGACGAAGGGTGTGCCCCCTCAATGTTGGCACTGATTTCCTCTGCAACAATGGGATGCAAGCTCTTCCAATTTTTGTCTTGACATTTACGGATGAAACACTTTGTTAGTTGCATCGGAGTGATGACTTTCTTTGAGAATGGAAGTGCTGTGACACTTCTCTGATGAAACATCCTGCCCCAGTGACCTGCCACTCATGCTGCGTGGCCGTTGGTCAGATTGAAGTTGAGAGCAATTGCTCAAGTGTCACTACTAGTAGTTAGCTACTGGTAGTTACTAGCCAGCTAGCTAGCTAGTAGCAGCAGCAGCTGGACTGTGTCAGATCCAAGGACATAGCCGTTTTAGAAGCACACTTACTCGAGCGCAAAGTGTCTCCACCTAGCGCATAATTTGGTGCTTAACGTAAGAATCTTTTCGACTCAACAACGAAGGACTGCTAAGGAGAAATCCCTATGCAGTTTCCAAATGACCGCGGTGCACAGGGAGCGATCGAGATTTTATGTTTTCCAAACATCAAACCGAATACCACTCACTACACGTGATTTTACTACATGCGTTGCGTGGTGCCGGAGCAAGCATCTGTGTGGTCTTTTACACGGTGAACTCCACCACATCGAAAACTGCTGTGCAGTTTTCCCTTCACCATTACTCCAGTAGTCTACTGTAGGACATAACTAGCTGTGCAGCTTTCAATCCTCTTGCATTGGAGATACTACCGAAACCTCCCATCAGTCATCAGTCTACATTGGATCTATCGAGAGCAGACTGTGGTAACGATAGAGTAAGTGTGGTATCCAAAACTATTCTTCAACTATTAGTGTATATTTCATCGTTATCCGACCTCTTGGGCTTCACCACCTCAACCATCCATCACTTCACGACGCTCTAATCTTGCTCGAGCAGGAAAGAGATCCCCGAACACTCCCTTGGCAGATTACAGCCATTATTCATTATTAATCATCATTGGTGATTGATTTTGAAAATACAACCTCAGAGAAACAAGCGAGCCCTTAACCTCAGTACCAAGTACCAAACACCTTTGGATTATTCTTCACAAGCCAAGCCTGAACAACTGCCTCTATCCACAACAACATGTCACGAAGAAGAGGAGAATTCGAGCATCGTACCTCCATTTTTGAAGGTGCCTTTCGCGCTTGGTCTCATCTTGGAGGATTGGAACCCGAAGCCCTCGAGTCGTTGCCGGCCTCCGACTTGGATCCCTTGACCAACCCCATTGAGAGTGATCATCGCTTGAAAGGAAACAAGAAGGCCAAAAACGCCGAAGGAGGAGAACTCGCCCGCAATCCCGATGGAAGTGCACGACGAGAATATCCCTACGAACCCTTGCCGCGTTCGGGGTTGGCACATCCCTACGTGCAAGCCATTTTGTCTCCCTGGTTGGGACCGGATGCCGACAATGAAGCCATCCAGTTGGGATTGACCACCCTTCGTACTTGGTGGCAGCATCGTCGCAAGGGAGAATCTGGAAGTGCCATTGCAGCGTTGGGGACGGAAAAAATGAAGGGTGTGGTAGAAGGTTATACGCGTCATTTCTTTACGTTGGCCCATTGTTTGATTATCAATGACAAGGAACAACCTCCTCGAACCTTGCACTCGAAAATGAAGGAACTAGACAAGCAGCGAAACAAGCGCAATAAGAAACGGGCGCGAGAAGATGAGGACACCAAGTTAACCGCATTGGCCTTGAATGGAGGATTTGCGGGTGCAGCTGCTGGTGGCAATCCCAACGAACAAGCACAGATAGCGGCGGGGATCAATGATGCCTTGACCGACACCACCCTCAGTCCCTTGGAGCGTTTGCATGCGGCCCAACGAAGACAATTGGCGGAAAGTGGAGGCATCCACAGCACGTTGCCGGGTGTTGGCGGCGGGGCCTCCGATGGTGGTGTTGGAGGAGGAGCTCCCGATGTCAGTGCTCTCCCCCCGGTCGTGAACATGAAGGGAAAGTGTGTTCCTGGAAAGCTGGATTTGCACGGAATTGTCGATACGGTCAGTCATCACGCGGCACAACTGTCCCATCGCGGAGCTTCGTATCCTGCACCTGTGACCAGTAGTAGCAGTGGCCCTATTCCTGCTTCAGCGTCATCGGCTCAATACGGCGATCCCTCCACGTTCCCTGTGGTCTTTATTGGGGACAAGGGTGACATTCAAATTGCCATGACGGTGGATGGAATTACGTGTGCTCACTGTGTCAAGATTGTCGAGACAGTCTTGAAGGGCTGCAATGGCAACAAGTCACCCATTGACGGGTTGCTGGATGCTGCTGCCGATCGTGTCCTTTGCAGTGTTCTCATTCGAATTGACCACCCCGCCAATGGCAAGAGAATTGCTTTCGAAGCAGCACGAAATCTGGCCATGGTGGGATACACGGCCAAGGCCAAAGAAATGGATGTTGGAGACCCAGATGACAAGAAGGCTACCGTTGACTTGCACGCTCTCAGTCAAGCGTTTGAAGTTGCAGCAAGCAATAAAAGTGAGAGTATCTTTGGCTGGCACATTCCTTGCACTTGTCCCGACAATGGTATCTTGCGAGACGATTGTTCTAGGTACGTAATTATTCTTATTTGGTCCTGAAGACTTGTCGGCAAACATATTATTTTTTTGTTTTGCTAAATTTCTCTTTTTATTAAATCTGTAAAGACACTCCCAAATGAGCAGCCACATCTTTGAAGCGTTTGAAGCTCGTGCCCAACAAGTCAAGGAATTAATGTCAGGATCTGGAAAAGGATTCAGTACCCAACTTTCAGACCAGAACAAAATGGATTCTTCGGACCAAAACCAAATGTCTATGCAACAGCGGCAACAACAGCGGCAACCACAGCGGGCATCACTACAACCAATGCGAGGAGGTTTTCAGCAAGACCCTTACAGTGCCCTCATGGGTGGCGGAGGCCCCCCTCCACAGATTGCTACCAACAATAACAATATGAACCAATACGGAGACCCTCTTGGGGGCGGAATGAATGGATATGGCGGAGGAGCACAAAATGTGGGAATGAATGTCGGCAGCATGGATCGTGGTGGGCAACTGAGCCCCCTTGGGAACGAAGACGACATGGGGATGCCAAATATGCGGGTGGAAATGCCAATGAGGGGAGGAGGAGGCCGGCGGGCGTCCCGGAATCCTTCCATCATTTCCTTTGGAGGTGTGCGTGGCATGTCTGTGACATCGGAGGCGACCTTCGGAAGAGCCATGTCCGGTTTATCTGCCTTGAGTATTGACTGGGAAAATCTAGAGGACTTTGATGTTAACGTGGATCACTCCTGTCTCTTATACACATCTGACGCTGCCGACGAATAGAGAGGTGTAGATCTC
>ENA-ORBV01010384-ORBV01010384.1-microbial-mat-metagenome-genome-assembly--contig:-NODE-10384-length-14923-cov-6.843864_pt1 | contig 14923 bp, 24 predicted proteins | sample MGYA00237777_ERZ505514 | MGnify/ENA primary metagenome ERZ505514 (study PRJEB26160, sample SAMN06269048) | microbial mat metagenome | isolation source: Oligotrophic lake microbial mat | place... | reverse complement strand
GGTAAATACGAACGGCCCCATCCTGTCCCCGATGTCGGGAGCAGGATGGGGCCGGGTGGGGGCGGTTGGTGGATTAGCTGAGGGGACGGCGCACGTACTCCAAATGCGCTTCTGTCAACTGTGCGATCAGATCGGGAAGTGTCTGTGCGTAGACGAACAGTGCAATGGTGTCGCCGCTGTTGTCGCTGGCGGTGATGTCGATGTAGCAAGTACCGTCAAATTCGACGGTGTAGTCATCGGGGCTACCGACTGCGACGGTTGTTTTTGTGGGGCGGTTGGCGTTGTGGTTTGTCATGTGTGTAACCGTACTCCTTCCGTACCGCTAATGCAACACCTAATCTAGATTTGTTGGTTATGGATTTCCTGTACAGCCTTACATACCGAACAGACACAACCGGGCCGGGTGTGAACGATCAGCATATGCCCACACTGTCCACATGATGAGTCCATGAGTTGTCCGGCAAACTGTAGGCCGGGGCACGGTGGGAATGGTGGGGGCGGTTCTGGTGAGTGTACCGGGCAGTAATCACGGGGACTATGCGGGCGTTCCACTATCCACGTCCAACCGCTTTCTGCGGCTTGTTCCCGTATGTTGCCAATTTCCCAGTCATGCGCCCTTACGGTTACGTCACATCCGGCAGCATCGCAGTAGACGGTTGACGGGGTTCTAGATATCATGGTGTCCGGCCTTTCCATCCCGTGCCCGTATACCCTTGTGTTTGAGCGCCGTTAGTATGGCGGCTATGGCCCCGACGTATGCTATTACCCATCTCATTTGTTCCTTTTCGTTGGACGGGTTCGCCCCGTGTATTCGGTTGGATGGTTTATCTGATTGTGGATGATGAGCGCTACTAGCGGGTGTTCGGCGCTGATAATGATGGTGCTACAAACCTGACACAACATTAGCGAAACACGTTCCACGACTTCAAACGATCGGGGGCGCTTTCGTCGTTGTCAAGAATGTGTTGGACTAGTTGCCGTTTCTGTTCGGCGGGTTTTGCTTGCCTTCCCGAACTACCGTACAGCGTGACCCATTCCCCCTCATATTTGACTTGTGATTCTGACCCGCTACGGGCGTAGGTTCCATAGCTGAGTATCTTCGTAGCAATTTTGGTTGCCTCACCTTTATTCATACCAATTCTCCCATGATGTCTAGATTGTGTAGTTCTGTTTCCCCTGGCGGGATATGGTACCCGTCACACGTCTTGCAACGGGACGGGTAGATCGTGTGGCGGGATAGGCACATCGTACACCAGATAGCATGTTTGTAGGGCCTACTTGCCTTGTGGGTGATGTTGCGGCCGCATAGGTCGCAGGTTCTGGTTCCGTCCATTTTGGGGCGGTGTTTTACGGGTTTCTTGGTTGGCTTGCGTTTGGGTTTGGCGGGTGTGTTAAAGGCGTCAAGAAACGTCATGGGGCACGTCTACGGTTTCCGGTTTTATCGGGTCGGCAACCACATCAAACGGTAGTTCTTGTTCAATGGAACTACCCAAAACTTCTACGATTTGGGGCGTTAGTGGCGTAGCTAATTCCGGCAAGGATTCGACCACAGAAATTATGGCTTTAGCAAGTACAGGCCATGTCATCATTAGTTTCGCCTGCATGGCCCGATGGTATTCGGGATGCGAACCAGCTACCAGCCATGCTCGCCGTAAGAATTCAAGTTCCCCAGTCATGCTACCCCGAACAGATCGACTATCAGACGGCAATCAGTCGTTGCGGTCAGCCAGAACCCTTCCATTGATCCGATGGGCACACATGACGACAATGCCAGACCGGGGGTCATGTTGACGATGGAAGCACCCCCTGCGTCCCCCGTGTAGACCCAACCGGGCCCGGTGGGGTCCGTCACAGTCACATTTACGAACACGGGTCCGAGTATGTTACAGGGGATTTTGTAGGCTGCCCCAGCCGTGACACGTCGATCGAATAGGCGTTCTGGTCGTACTGCTTTCACTTGGTTTCCTCCGTTGTAGGTTTCTTGGATTTGGGCGAAGTCTTTAAGTATGGCGTATCCGCAACACTGGGTTGGTATGGCGTTCGGTAGGTTCTTATGTGGCAATGTCACACAGTCCAACCGTAAGGTACCCTTACCTTTCAGGTACACATCACGTAGCCATTGCAGTTTGTGTATCATGCGTTGCGTCAACGGTTGTCCAATTCCCAACAAGCACAGTACGTTGACGGTTGTAGAGTTATCTTTACCAGACCCTGCGGACTGGAATTGTCCCGAGTATTCGTATATCAAATCATCTTCGGCGTTCGTGATGACATAGTTGTATTCGTTCGGGGCCGGTATCCGCCTTGCTCTAGCGGCTTGGTCGATTCCACGAATCAGGCTAGGGGTAACTATTCGGTCTGGTTGTTCGTATTGGCGTAACACTCCTGCGTAGTGAATCCCGTAGTGGGGTACGTTTACTAGTAGCGGGCGGTGTTGGCCGTTCGAGGATCGTACTACGGGGTCCGTAAAGATTTCTGTTCGTGGCACTATCTCATATGTCATGTGTTCCCTTTCGGTAGAAATTCGGTGAGTAGTAACGGGTCAGAATTGTCGAACGGGTTAGGGTCATCGTTCCACACAAACGAGTACGGGACGGACGGCAACGGGGGCCACGGGGAATAGTCGTTGAGCGCCAACCGGTGGAGATGGGTTGTGTAGTCCACATCGGGGTCAACACAATCGACACAGGGGCCTACAGATGTCCGTTTCTCTTGCGAGTCGGGCCGGTCCAATGTCATCATGCGGGTCTGTGTGTACCATTTCCCGAACGTGGGTTGACGGGTGTCGGTACCGAACCGTGTCTGTTTGAACCCTACTGATTTGGTTGCTAACAGTTCGTTCAAGGCGTCGGCGGTTGTGGCCGATGAGGATAGGCCACGGGTTTTCATTGACCAAACCCCATCGGTTAGCGTCATGTGTACGCCGGATTGTAGGTATTTGATACCGTCGTATTCGGTACAGTCCCAATCCCCTAGGTTGGGGCCACAGAACAAATTTAGCGGTTTGGTTGTGAATATGGCGTCCGTTTCGAGTGCTATCAAATCGGGTCCCGCTAACGCCATGGCGTGTTGCAACATGGCACGGGTGTAGGCGGTGATATATCCGGCCCATAGGGTTTCATGGTAGGCAGGTTTGGCCCATTGTTTGCCGTTCCATGCGGCCCCCTTCGATTGGGCTAGTTTGCCGTACAGCGAATTCAACGCCAGTTTTAGCGCTAGTTGTTCCGGTTTTCCTGCGGCACGTAGTGCGGCCCGTTCCTGATACATCTCGGATACGAAAGAGAACGGCCGGGTGCCGTCATCGGCCGGTGGTAGCCACGATTGGATGGCATTCTGTCCCGTAGGTAGTTCCACGCCCCAATACCAACCGTTAACATGTTCAGGGTACACGATATTGCCACGATGATTACGGTGAGGTACAGCGGGCGTATGGGAGTGCTGTTTACGGACGTAGTAAAGCGCATAATCATGTTTCACTTTCACGTTGGTTCGGTGCAACCATTCCCCCGAAATGTCGGGGAGTTTGGTCATCGCATACGGGTAGGCAGAACGGATATCGTACTGATAGACCGGCCCCAGATAGGTGCCACGTCGAAACATCTCGAACCGTCCCCCATAGTAGGCAGACTCAGCGGCACGGACTAGGGCGGTATCGGCGTTACGGTTGCGGTGGACGTTGACGTTCTGAGCTTTCAACACCGCCCCAGCTACCGCCCCTGGCCCGTGCCATCGTGACGGGAAGATGTTTACGGCGTTCAACCGTTCCCGCAACGAATCACATAGCTGTACCAGTAGTTGTAACTCACTGGTCATATACGCTTCTATTTCGGGCGTGATGGAAGCGAAACCGGCCCGTTGTAGTTTCATGGCGGCAACTTCCGCCAACAGTTCATCGTTCCCCGGTAGGTACTCCCGGCAAGCGTTCACAAACGACGTACCAAAAAACGAGAACACATCGTACAGGGTACGGGTTTGCTTGGTCCGCTTACACTTGACCAACAACGATTTGCCTTTAAGGAACCGTATTTGATATTGGCCGATAGTGACCCACTTGGCGGCCATGATCGAACGGTGTTCCCGACAGTCTCGGAACATCATGGTTACGTCGTAGGTTCCCGCAAAAATGACGTGGATGGCGTCCTTCGGGGCACGGAACAACAACGGTAAGCATTGTTGGAAGGTGAGTGAATCCCCGGTTACACGTAGGCCGTCAGAATTACCGAACAAGGCAAAATGGTGTTCACCATCGGGGGTCGTGTAGCCTTCCCCGTCCCAACCGATGAACCTACGGGTTTCGATCGTTCTACGCCATTGCGTACCGGGTAGCTTGTCTTTACGTGTGGCACGGTTGACGGACGGTGTGCGTGGTGCCCGTATGATGGGAATGGTTTCTGTGTAGTCCATGAAAGTTCCCCTTTCAGGTGGACGGGTTATTACGATAGAATTCTTGGATGGCACGCCAGAATTCGTCTTCGTCAATATCCTCGAAGCTAGTGGCCTCTAGGAATGACGGCAGGTATTCGGCCATGCGTTCAGCGATCTTATCCCGAACGTTTTTACGCTGTTTGTTGCGTACCCGTTGTTGGGAATAGCCTGTAAAACCTCGGTCTATGGCCCGTTTTTTGCGGGCCGCATACTCTGCTTTATAGTCACGTTTCCGCATCAACGATCTTTCAACTTACTAGTTTGTGTCAGGATTGGGAATTGAACCCAACTAGCTAACTCGAACCCCGAGCCTGACGCACCACATTTATCACCACGATCGAATGGTGAACCGTGTAGCCCATATCCACGCAAGTAATGATCTATCCCGTGGAGCGTTCCCCTGGTCGGTACGAACCGACATCACGCTATCTGTATCAGCGGATCACCACGTGCAGGGGATTTACCATCTCTACAACCGCCACGGTATAGAGATTTGTTGCAAGTTCAGTCGGCGGGGGCTTTCACGAACTTGACGACCGAGTTACCAGACGAGGTAACGATTTCCACGGTGGACACACGGAACGGGAACCACTCCTTAGCGGTTGCCGCTACCAGTGTCGCTACAACCTGTGCGGCCCCCGTGGTCACGATGCCAGATTGGCCGTCATCGAACGTCACCCGCATGACGGCGTAAACCGGCATGAACCCAACCTCATACGTCGAATCTTGCAGTTCGGCACCGTTGACGGTGAACGGGACACCGATGATGTCCCGAAGGTGGAGAACTTCCGAACCCAGAATGTCGTCAATACTGTCGGCATCCATGATGTCGAACATCATCTGTTCGGTATCGAATTCGGTTGACTTCATCGCAGCGATGGCGGTAGCGGCCATCTGTTGTAGTTCTTCCCGCCGGTCTACTACGACGGTTGTATTTGTCTTGGCCACGTTGTTCCCTTTTCTGTTTGGTTTGCGGTTCCCGGTTGGGTCGCTGGTTTGAACTTTAGCACCATCGGGTAGGGGGTAGCAAGCATCCCCGATGTTGGTTATGGGACCCATTCCCATTATCACCTGATGGGAATGAGATTGGTTCTCATTCCCACCTGATGGGAATGAGATTGGTTCTCATTTCCACTCACCGATAATGGGAATGAGAATCGCCTAGCACACAAACCCGTCGCGTGTCAACGGTCACATGGCACAGTGAGAATCGTTGAGAATGAGAATGAGAACCGGTAATGTCCGGTCCCATGGAATTCGTCCCCCTAGAATCAGACGACACTCTCCCACCATCGGATGACACCACGGAACCGGCAACGTCCGACGAACTTTCCTGTGTGGTTTGTGCAGCCCCATTGTTCTACGGTGGCAGGGGCCGCAAACCCAAATACTGCGACGACCACAAACCTATTCGTACCGCTACCGGTACCGGCAAGGGTTCGGCCAAAAACATCGACGTACTGATCGCACAGATGACAGACCTATATCTCACGATGTCGGCCGGTCTGTCTTTCATCCCTGCCGCACAGGCTGACGGTATGATTATCGCCGTAGAGGCAAATCGGCTCGCCGAATCCTGGCGGCCGTTGATTCTACGGGACCCAAAAATCCGCCAATTCTGGGAGAAAGTCTGTACCGGTGGCGGTTGGGGAACCGTACTGATGGCCCATGGAATGATAGCTATGGCAATCGCAAACAACCACGGGGTCACACTCCCCGGTTTAAAGAAAGCTGTAAACAATGTCTGAGGTAATCGTGATCGGTGACGATGACGACGCTACCGATGTGGTCGAAATTGTTGAAGCGGTAGCGGAAGCTATTACGGAAGCTGTAACCGAGATTGTCGAAGCTGTAGAGGACGAATCGACCGATGATGCTGTTACTGATATCGTACTTGGCGGTTTGGTCAACGCCGTCGAAACACTCACGGCAAAAGTCGAACAGTTGGAATCCGACATCGTGGTTACTGAATCGCTCGCTGAGTTGGCGGTTGACATCGCCGCTGACTCGCAAATTGATGTGTTACCTATGGTTGAGGAATTTACGGAAGAGCCAGAAACCGTAGAGGATGACGTGCCGCCCCCCACCCGTCGGGGCCGTTTCGGTAACTGGTTTTTCGGGTGAACCAAACCGTACAGGAAATTCCTACGTTGACGTGGGATGACTTCTACGCAATGTGGCGCACCGAATACAAGCAATCCGAACACGTAACCGTCATCGGTCCTACCGGTTGCGGTAAAACCACTCTGGTCACTAAGTTGATCGAACCACGGGGGCACGTCGTGGCTTTCGGTGTCAAGTTCGTGGATGAAACGTTTGCCAAACTTGTAAAAAAGGATGGCTGGGCACGGGTCAAGGGTTCGTGGAAGTCTCGCCCCAAATCGGCGCAACGGGTCGCCCTATGGCCGAACGAATCCGACCTAGACAAGGTGGTCGAAGTCCATAACAAGATTTTCGGTGATGCTCTCAAGGAGATTTACCGTCAAGGTCATTGGACTGTATGGATGGACGAACTGACCTATCTGGCCGATCATGTCGGCCTCAAAAAGTTGATTCGTCGTCTGTATATCCTGGCACGTTCCAACCGTATCAGTCTGGTAGGTTCGGCGCAACGTCCGGCGTTCATCCCATTGGAAGCCTACAATCAGGCTACCCATTTGTTTTTGTTCTACACGGGCCACGAAACCGACTTGCTCAAACTTGGTTCCTTCAACGGCACATCGGCCCGTCAAGTCGCTACCGCTGTAGCGACACTACCGGAACACTATTTCTTACACGTCAACGCCAAAACCCGTAGACAAGTCATCTCGACCTGTCCCGTGTGAGACAACAAGAAAGGCAAACATGAACCCTTACCATATCGGCGTAGGATCGTGGATCATTACCGCATTGGAAGTCATCATTTTGGCTTTCTTGTGGCGAGGTCTTTCGGCCCGTCTTGCCGGTTCCGAGAATCCCACAAGCGCCAAAATCGGTGCTTCTATGGGCGCAACGCTCTAACCAACCCTGAAAGGTACTGAAATGCCAAATGCACTTGCAATGGGACAGGCTCCCCCAACCAAAAAGGACGCCGCACCCGTCCGACTGATCTCGTTCCTTCGTGGCGCAGTCGATCATGCGGAACCGTTTTTCGACCAGACGTTCACATTGAACGCAACGCAGCAGAACCTTGGACCGGTGGATATCGCCACCTACGGGTTTGCCCGTGCAGTCGTTGTCCGTGTCGATATCGTTTCGACTGGTAACTCTGCGACTGTTGCCGTTGCGGAAGATGGCCCATGGTCGTCGCTTTCCGAGTTTGCAATTTCGGACGTGAACGGTGCCCCTATCTTCGGGCCGCATGGCGGATACGAAATGTACTTGCACCACAAGTACGGGGGATTCCGTGGCCAACGTGATCCGAAACTTGGTCCTACTACCGCTTTTACGGCGCTTTCTACTGGCGCTGGCGCTACTGCCGGGTCCGGTGTGTTCACTCTGCGGGTGAATCTGTCCCGTGGCGAACGGGACGGTTTGGGCGCACTCGCAAACATGAACGCATCAAGCGCTTACAAGTTGCGGGCCACCATCTCGAACCTGCTCGGTATCTTCTCGGTTGTTCCGAACGGTGCGGTTACGATGCGTGTTCGTTGCACGTTGGAAGCGTATTCGCAGCCGAACCCGACTGATGCTGCTGGCCGTCCGCAGGCCGTCGTTCCCCCGGCCAACGGCACGACTGGTTATTCATCACGGTTCCAACCGCAGGTGACGGCAGGTGCAAACACTGTGAAACACACTCGTGTAGGTAACTACGTCCGCAACCTGATCTATGTGTTGCGTCGTGCTGGCACTTCCCGTGCGAACGGTCAGGCCGATTTGCTGACCCAACAGTTGCAATGGTTCGTTGACTCCCGTCTGCTGACCAACAAGCAATACGAAACGATCCAATTTCAAATGGGGGAATGGTACGAACTGACTTCCCCGACGTACGAGGCCGCTGGCGGCCCCGATTACGGGGTGTTCATTCTGCCGTTTATGACTGAGTTCGATGGTCGGGCCGGTTACGAACTGCGGGATATGTGGCTCCCAACCACACAAGCAACCCGTTTCGAGCTGCTGATCCCGTCGCTGGCAAATGCGGGCGTTCTCACCGTGATGACCGATGATGTGTCCCCGAACGGTGTAGTGTTTTCGTCGTGAGAATCGGGGGCGGTGGCGACACCGAAATTGATACGTCTACTACGACGTATGCCGGAATGATCGCCGTGGCGGCCATTCTCATCCTGATCGCTATTCGTATGGGTCTTGTGAAAGGAGGGAACTAATATGCCGGGATGGATGATGATTCTTCTGTTGCTTGCTGCTGGTTATTTCATCGTGCCACGTGTTGTTGCCATGATCCGATGACCATCAACAATCCGCCCAAACTCATCGGCATTCTTTTGGCGATGGTACTGCTTACCGTTGTGTTCGGTATGGGCACGTTGTCCGAATCGGGCTATATCGGTCTCATGGGTTTGATGATTGGGTACTTGGTTGGTAACGGTGTTGCCGCCAGGAATCACCTACCAGTCGAACCCACCATTACAAACAAGAACTACGAAAGGGATTACTGAACATGGCACGTAAAAAGGTGCAAGAAATCAACACGGTGACCGGTGAGGTTCTGCCTGATGGTGTCACTAGTGTGGTCGCTACGTCGGACTTCGGTACCGATGTGCTGGTGACTACGGTTGACGGTGAATCGTTCAAGCTCGGGCACGTTGACCAGTTGGCCGAAGTTCTCGAACAGATCGACAATCCAATCCTGTGAAACTCTCGCTTGGTATCTCACTAATCGGTGTCGGTTCCCTGCTCATTTGGGCCGGGTTCCGTGGCGAATCGGTGTGGGATATCTTGCGAGACACTATCACAAATCCCGGTGACGTCGGTACTGGTGCCCGTGCAAGTCGAGAGGTTCAAACCGCTTTCGATACTGCTAGGTCACGGGTCCCACAATTCTAGTCGTGGGCGGTAGGACGAAAGGTGTTCGTTCCCCTTTCCCCCTCGTTCTACCGCCCACACTCGAAAGGTTGACATGATGCAAGCCCAACCGGTTATTGCAGCTTCCATGGGGGCCGCTGTTGCGGTGAACACGGTTGCAGCGTTAAAGGCTAGCGATGCTCGTTACCCGGCCCCCCGGCTGATAGCGGGCGGTTTCATCGTAACAGTTAGCTTGCTGTTGCTCTCGGAAGTACAGCCCAATATTGCTACATCGTTGGCGCTGCTCATTGTGGTTGCATCGTTGATCGGCCCGAACGGGCCGGTGTTCCTCAAATGGTTAACTGATCTAGTCTCTTGAAAGGAGACAATTATGGAAGGCATCATTTCCCTTCTCACGGCAATGCTCGGTATTGCTATGATTGCCGTCATCGTGCAGTCTCGCAATACTTCGACGGTGATCGCAGCGGGCGGTACAGCGTTTTCACAGTCCGTCCGTGCCGTCATGGGTCGCTGATATGTGGCAGGCAGGTTACGGCGAAGATTTGATGAACATCGACCCGTCTTACCCGTCGAACGAACCCGTTTTTGTCGGTGCAGGCTTTCAACATCAAGTGTCATCGGGTCGCACGTTCTCAGACATCAACGATGACCGGGTGACTTTCATCGGTGACGCCATGGACCCTACGGTGATGTATCATCGTTCCCAGTCGTTGGAAGGGGACCTAGATTCAACCGGTTTCGGTGCCGCTCATGGCGGTGTTGTGTTCCCTGGCGGTTTCTCTCAGTCGCCTTCTACGGTGACCCCTGCCGGTAATATCCCCACGGACACGACACAACCGGGCGGTGAAATCGTACAGTCGGAAGAAACCGGTTTGTGGTATGACACGTTGCGACCGAACGCCGGTTATCAACTCCCGTCGTGGCAGTCTGATGAGGTTTACGCCGCTGTTACCGGGGACACCATTTCGCAGCCTTACGGTGTGACTGATCCCCTACTGGTCGAAATTGGGGAACGGTTGCTAGATCCTTCCCCGTTGGCTTCTGTTGTAACGATGTTCAACGATGGTTCCACACAGGTTCGTTTGTCCCGTGAACCGTCCACTCCGCAAGCGTTCTACAACTTGTGGGATACGGCGCTCGGTGCTGAGAACTGGGACGGTCGTAAGGCTGCTATGAACCGTCCCGTTGCTGATCCTGGCCCGTGGTTCGAGCAGGCTATTGTCGGTGGTATCCCGTCGCCTACGGGTGCTGGTGGTTCCATGGTTGCTAACAACTCGTTCGAGTTGGCTGCTGAGCCGATGACTTTCCGTGCACCCCCTGAACCGTGGGATACCGGCCCGAACAACGCTAACGGCCGTTTCGTGAATGGTGGCCCGTGATGGCAGACGTGAACCTGCCTGGCGGTGTCAAACTCTCCCCGAGAGTGTTGGGGATTGTTGTGGTCGGTGGTCTAGCGGCCGGTCTGCTATGGCGTCGGTTCGGTGGGGGCGGTGGTTCTACCGCTGCTGTTGCGTTGCCTGGTTCGTTGTCTACTGGCGTCGAGAATCTTGGTTTTGACACCGTGGGTTCTGGGGCCGGTTCAAATCGTCGTGATGTGCAAGGCAACGGAATTACTCTCCCGGTTACGAAATGGGTTGTGACGGTTGGCGGTGTCGATTACCTGACTGACGGGGAAACGTTGACCCCTATCGGTGGTACTCAACCGGTAACGAACCGGCCCCCCGTTGTCCCTGTCGAACCTCCTCAAATCAACCCGATCCGTACCGCTGAGAATCAGGATGATGATTTCATTGTTCGTGCGCCCGATGGTTCTATTACTGATTACGGTGATTTGGCCTCATATTTCCTTCCGAACAGCCCCTATATCTACCCTATCAACCGTTGAAAGGTCATCGTGAATAACGAGCTATTGGTCGTGGCAGGTTCTGTACCTGTAACCCTGTTTCTGTTGTCGTCTATCGGTGCGTCTGCCGCTGCTATTACCGGTAGGGATGATGCGGCTATTCGGCAAGCGTTGGCGGTTGCGTCGGTTGCCATGGTGGCGGCCGCTGCTGCTACCGGTTCCTATGCGGCTACGTTCACGACTACCGCCGCTGTAGGGTTCACGTTGTGGTCAATGCGTGGAGTGTGGAACGTCCCGTCATTGTCGGACGTGATCCCATCATGACTGACGAACAGATCGCTGAAATCTTGTCTGCACTTCAACTGGAAATCGAACGGTTGTCTGCCGATATCGCTACCGTCGTAGCGTTCATTTCGGTATTACAGGCGGGTATCGAATCGTCCCCCATGGGGCAAATGCTCATGCGTGGCTGATTATGAGCCGTCAAGTTTACTACTACCAGAACAATCAGGTAGCCCTATCATCTGAGCAGGTAGCTCAGATTGCGTATCAGGCCGGGTTTCGTGGGCAGGATTTGGTTACTGCCGTGGCTATCGCTAAACGTGAGTCTGGTAACCGTCCGAACGTTCACGGGTCCGATCAACCGCAAGCCCGTTATTCTGGTGACAGGGGTCTGTTTCAAATCAACTCGGTCCACGACGCCAATTTGATTAGGGCCGGTCTGATCCAACGGTCTACCGACTTGTTCGACCCGTTGACTAACGCCCGTGTCGCTTTCTCGTTTTACAATTCGCAACGCCAGTCGTTTAGTCCTGCATGGAATGTTGCGGCCGGTGGTTGGACTGCGAGCGGTTCCCCGACGTATGGCACGTCGAATAGTGCGGCCCAAACTGCGGTGACGAATGCGGCCAATCAAGGGTTGTTTGGTAGGTCGTTTACCCCTGTGCCCGGTTCGCCTAGGGCCGGTGATGGTGCTGGCCGTAATGATCGTATTACCCCGTTGGTTCCTAACCGGGTTCGGCCCCCTGGCATGTCTGATGCCGACTGGGGACGTTTGCTGATCGAACAGGAACGGGAGGGCGGTGGTAACTGGTTGACCAATCCGTTGTTTCCGTCCGGCGATTTTGTAGGCGAAACGTTTGGGGCTATCAAAAGTACCGGTGATGCTATTGCCTGGCTGTTCGATCCTGACAACGTGGTACGTGTGTTGCAGGTTGCTGCTGGCGGTGCTCTCATTCTGATCGGGTTGGTTTCATTGTTGAAGGATACTTCCATCGGGAAAGTTGCTAAGGACGGGGCTATGTTGGTCGCTACTCGTGGTGCGTCGGCTGTCGCCCCTAAAGCCACTCCTGCCGCTACTCCTGCCGCTACCCCTGTCGCCGCATGAGGAACCTACAGCGCAATATTCGGGCCGAATCACAAGGTGTGTTCAACGCTACCGGTAACCTGATCGTGTCGGTACCGTGCCCGGTTGGCCCGTCGTGGGAGATTAAACAGATCGCCGTGTCAACGAACATCACAACGGTAAACCCCACGTGTACCACATACATCGGTACCAATGCTTCCGGTGTAGTCATTTCGACATCGTTGACCGGTAACGGTGACACCGATTCGCAACCCAATGTGACGTTGCGGCCTGGTGATTCGTTGGCGGCCGTTTGGGGGTCCGGTGTTGTTGGCGCTATCGGTAAACTCACATTCATCTATGATGAAGTGGCTTACTGATGGCTTTTCGTTCTGCCGCCACTACCGTAGTGGCCCGTCTGTTTCAATTGTTGGACTCTACTGGTTTCGTCCGGTTTGCTTTTGACCGACGCGTACTGCCGACGTTTGCAGCGATTCCTATTGACGGGTACGCTATAGAGTATGACACGCCAGAATGGACGAATGCAAATACCCGTACCGGACTGATATCATCGGGTAATCCTGATGCGACTTCGATAGACCTAGCTCGGACTGCTATCTATTCGGATATCAACCGGGCATTGACCCGCCAATATTTGGCGTACTTACAATCTTCCGCTCAGTACGGACCGGTCCCTGCGAATGACTACGCCCAAGCAGAAATGTTAGCTGGTGCTCGTGATAGTGGACCGGACCCGGCCAACGGAGCAACGGCTACGGTCATAGCGTTCGCCCGTCAAAACTCTAGCACCGTGCTGATAAGGTCAACCGACGGACTGTTCGTGGATCAATTGCGGGTAATTGGTTCTACCGTTTGGGTAAACTTACCCTCCCCCGTTGCCGGTTGGACAGCCGCTGGCGGTACAGAAACCCCGATGTTCAAAACGTGTGATGGCCGGGTCTATCTACGTGGTCGAATCGAGAACACGTCCGGCGTTGCTAAACCGTGGTTCTCGGCGATAATCAACCCAATGCCGGTAGCGATCCGGCCCCTACAAAATCGAGCACCGATAGCGGTAACTAACACCGGTTTCCTCAACCGATCGCCCCGTTGCCTACTCATCTCGCCCGCTGGTTTACTCCAACTTGACGCACTGCAAACCCTCGCCGGTGACTCAATCATCCTTGATAACACGACATGGGAACTTGACTAGAAAGGTCAACCAATGACAAACATGATAAACCCATCGGAAGTAGACACCGATACCGATGTGTCCGCTGATCTGTTCAACGAAACCGACGGGGACTACAACTCGGAAACGTGGGATATGCCCCCGAAATTGTGGGTACAACCCCAACGGTCTATCTCACTCGGAGCTGACCGGGTAGAATTCCAAACGATATGGGTATCGGATACTGTGCAACGGCGTGCGGTTCAACTGGTGCCCGGTAGGGGGAACAATGAACGGAAACGAATCACGATCGTTCCCTACGGTGGACAACCCGGTAACGACTTGATTACGTTGATTGCCAATGAAGATGTGCCAATGTTCACGTTCGTGAACAATGTTCCCGTAGCGTCCGTGGGTTATATGCCTTGGACGAGTTCCCTAACCCCGTTCGTGTATGAAAGTGCGGCCCCGATTTGGGCGGTCATCGGGACAACTACCGGGATAGTGTGCCCGGTTTGTGTGATGACAGAATCCTATTTCCCGGAAGGTTGCTGATATGGCTATCCTGTCACGAATCGTCACACTCTCCACAACCCCACAACTGGTTGCTACGCAACGGGGTTACGTGATCGAAGATGTAGGGGCGGTGTTCCTGTCGGAACCGTCCGCCGATATCTTTATCGGTGGTATCGGTGTTACGGCTGCCGCTGGTACCCGTGTGGCGGTTGGTACTACGATGAATGTCGATATCGGACCGGGTGATGATGTGTGGGCGGTTGCGTCTGCCGGTACCCCTACGGTTCGTGTGTTGACTACTCGGAACGCTCAACCATGAGAATTATTAGCAGTCGTAGCCCGGCGTCGTTGGCTGTTGATCCGGCGTTCATCGCACAGTATGCGCCTACCGTGTCGATACGTTCATCAGATTTCGTGCAGGAAACTGGGGCTACCGCTGGGGTATACATTGATACCGCTACGTGGGGTTTTGCTGACGCAGTAACCCAAACGATAGCAGGACGAATCCCTGTAGGGGAACTAGGTTCGCTTGTGGGGCTTAGCCCCACGGTACGGGTCAGGTGGTTCGCCCCTAGCGGTTCTGGGGACGTCTATTGGCGGGTGGATATGCGATCTTCTGCCCCTGGTATATCTATGGCGACCAGCCCGACCACAATAATTC
>ENA-ORBV01010383-ORBV01010383.1-microbial-mat-metagenome-genome-assembly--contig:-NODE-10383-length-14924-cov-6.514111_pt1 | contig 14924 bp, 9 predicted proteins | sample MGYA00237777_ERZ505514 | MGnify/ENA primary metagenome ERZ505514 (study PRJEB26160, sample SAMN06269048) | microbial mat metagenome | isolation source: Oligotrophic lake microbial mat | place... | reverse complement strand
ATCCTTGTCGGCGGCGAGGGCGGGGAGTTTCCGGACGGTGAGGACGCCTTCCTGGCCGGCGGGATTCCAGACGGCGACGGCGAGGGCTTGCGGGCTGTTGTCGAGCAGGGAAGCGAGGGTGGCGATCTTGTAGTCTGCGAGCTTGCCTTGCGTGGAGAGCCGGCGGGAGAGATCGGCGACACGCTCGTCGCGAACGGTGAGTTCGCGGCGGGCGGAGGCGATCTGCTCGCGGGAGGCGTCAAGCTGACGGGAAGAATCGGAGGCCAGGCGTGAGGCGGCGTCGAGGCGGGATTCGAGCGTGGCCAAGACGCGGGAGGACTCGGCGGCCTTGGTGGCGGCGTCGGCGAGCTCGCCGCGATGGATGAGACGCTCGGCCTCGACCTGATTTTGCGCGGCGCGCAGAGAGAGCGCGGCGATGGTCTGTTCATCGCGGAGGGTCGCGGTGGCCGTGCGCTCCGAGACGTAGGCTTGCCCGAGCCAAGCGGCGGTGAGGGCGAAGCAGGCGGCGGTGGCGAGGGCGATCCACGTGGGGAAGGCGATGATCTTGGCCGAAGGCCGGGCGGGCGCGGGTGCGGCAGCGATGGTCGCAAGGATGCGGGCGCGAAGGGCGAACGGGGGCTCGGCCGTCGGGGCGAGGTGGGCGAGTTCAGCAACGGAGGAACGAAAGGCCGCTGCGACTGAGGCGAGGGAGGGATCTGCAGCGACTGCGGCTTCGAACTCGGCCCGCTCCTCCGGGGTGAGCAGATCGAGCGCGGCGAGCGCGGCGAGTTCCTCGTGGCGTTCGGCGTTCATAGGCGGGCGGCGAGTTGCTCGCGGAGTTTGAGCAGGCCGCGACGGATGCGGGCCTTGACGGTGCCGAGCGGGGTGCGAAGCCGGGTGGAAATCTCCTCTTGGGTGAGCCCGCCGAAAAAGGCGAGTTCGAGGGCGCGTTGCTGGTCTTCCGGCAAGGTGGCGACGGCGGCGCGGACGGCGCTGGCCCGGTCGCTGGCGGTAGCGGAATCGTCGGCGGACGGGCCGGAAGTATTCTCGTCGAGACCGAGGTCGGACGGGGCCGAGTCGGCGAGAAGTTCGGCGCGGCGGCGGCGGGAGCGGAGCCGATCGATCGCGCGGTTACGGGTGAGCGTGAGGACCCACGAAAAGGCGGTGCCGCGGCTGGTTTCGAAGGTGCGGGCTTTTTCCCAGACGGCGATGAAGGCGTCGTGAACGACATCCTGCGCCTCGGCGGCGTCGCTTAAAATTCTGAGCGAGGTGGCGTAAAGCGGGCGGGAAAAACGGTCGTAGAGTTCGGCAAACGCGGCCCGATCACCGGCGGCCACCCGACCAAGCAACCGGGCGTCGGCCACGTGGCGATCATCGGGTTCGGGGGAAAATCGTGATTCGCTCATGCGCTGGGGTGAAGGCGCCGGGTTATCGCCGGACACGGACACTCCGAACGCGAGGAACGCGGTGGAGCGTGAACACAGAAAAAAAGCCATGGTTACAACGGTTCATACGCGCGCGGGAAGGAAAGAGATGCATCGGGCGTCGGCGGAGCGAGGAGAAAGTCTTCGGAAAAATCGGGTTATTTTACAGGAAGGCCAGCCCGATGAGACCCAAGAGAAGGAGGAGCGCGATCACGGAAAGGGCGACACGCTCGCGTCGGGTGGTGGCAAAGGGCATGGAGTTGATCAGAGGCCAAGCGGCTGGAGCCGTTCAAACGTCTCGCGAACAAACGGCTCGTTCCCGAAGTCGGCCCACGGCCGGTTGCTGGAGACGCGGACGAACAACTGGTCGCCATCACGGCGGAAGCCATAGCGCCAGGCGATGCCAAGGAGTTCGACGATGTTGTAAGGGTCGGCGAAGGTGATGGGGCGTCGGTCGAAAAGGTGCCAAAACCAGACGTGCTGGGGGTAAGTCCCGCTGCGGAAAATGCGATATTCCGCCGGGGGCAGGGCGCGATCCGGAATCGGGGGCGCCTCCCGGGTCGCGGGAGCGGGCACGGCGACCCAGCCTGAGCCGGGCCAGCAGGCGTCGGGGGTATGGGCCGCGACGCTGCTCACGCTCGATTGGCCGGCCTGCCAGTAGGCGAGATAGATCGTGACCTCGGTGTTGCCGGCGGCGGTGCGACCGAGGTAGGTGCGCTGGGCCAAAAACTCGGTCCGCAGCGTGGAACTGAATTGATAAAGGTCGCGGGACGTGTCGACACGCCAACCGGCGGCGGCCTGCGGAAGAATCGCAAGGAGGTTGGGCGGCGGCGAGTCGATCCGCGCACTTGCCCGGGTGTTGCGGTAGAAAAAGGCGACGAGTGCGAGACTGACGACCAAGACGGAGGCGAGGGCAAATTGGAGGTTGGGCCCGGCCGGGGTTGCCGGAGCCGCAGCCGGCTTGGGCGGCGGAGGCGTGGCGGGCCGTCGTTCGAGCAGGAGGGCGAGGCCGCCGAGGACGGCGGCGGTGGTGCCGAGGACGGCAAAGCCGGTGGCGTCGTGCCAGGTGCCGGCGATGTCGATCCCGGCATTGGCCAAGAGAGTGAGTGCGAGCGAGCGGATGAAGTTCATCAGCAGCGCGAGCGGAGCGGCGAGCGCGATGATGAGAACGCGGGCCCAGGGGCGGCGGACAAGCGTCGCGGAGAAGAAGACCCCCGCGAATACGCACGAGACGAGGCTGCGGACGCCGCTGCACGCCTCGGCCACCCCGACGGCGGTGGTCGCCAGCTCGATGACGTTGCCCTCTCGGCGCGCCGCGACCCCGAGAAGGTGGAGAGCCGAGAGGACGTTCTCCGTCACACGGAGCTGCAAGCCGAGGGTGAGGCGCGAGTAGGTGCCGGGGGGAATCGGCGAACTCATGAGCCACAGGCCGATCGCGACAAAGGCGGACCAGTTGCACGGAACGAGCCGGATGCGGTCGGAGGAAAACACGATCAGTCCGGCGGCGAGCAGGGCGACCAAGGAGGCGACGAGGAGAAACTCGACGAGCGCGTGGGCCCAACCGAGGGAGGTGGCGTAGATGCCCGCAAGGCCGAGCGTGGCGAGGCCCGCGAAAAGACATCCGGCAAAAAGGCTGCGGGTCAGCCAGCCGGCCCGCAGATAACGGCGGGGGCCGGACGTGCGGCTTTCGTGCAGCAACATCACGAAAAGAAAAGGCATGAACAGACCGTGGGAGAGGTCGGGGTTCCGCAGCCATTCGGGCCAAAGCCGAAACGAAAGGGCGACCGTGAACGCGGCCAAAAGGCCCAAATTGACTTTGGCCAGAAGCGAGAGCGGGGGAATGGGCGGCGAGGCGGTCATGGATTCAAGGCACCGGGGGCGGCGGGACGCGACGCTGCGCCGGGGTAGCGCTCCAGCAGGGCGTAAGTAACCTCCAGAGGGACGGGAAGAATGGGGAGAAAGGTGACGATGCGTTGGGCGGCGGATTCGTTGTTGAAAAAATCGGCGACGAGATTGAGCCCGATGAAGGAAGCCGCCGCGAGGGCTTTGAGGCGAGTGATCTGTTCATCCATTCGGGCGCGATCAGAATGCACGCCGGCGACACAGAGCACCGAAAAATGAGCACCGGCGTTCTCGATGTCGAGCGGCAGCCGGGCGCGCTCGAATTTCGTGTAGAAATTTTGGAAGAGAACCGGGTCGGGGTAGCGGATGAGGTGGGCGCTGAGGAGCTTGATGACGGGGGGAGTCAATGGACGGCTGAGGAGGGTATTGAACTCGTAAGCGAGCCGAGGTTGCAAACCCGCGCGCGCGTAAGCGGCGAATCGCAGTGCGAGCGCGGTCTCATCGTCGAGGCGACCGACGGACCGCCCGAGTTGGTCGAGCGCGGTGAAATTTTCGCCCAGCGAGAGAAGGGTCTCCACCTGGTAAAAGAGCGAGTAAGGGGGCGAGTCGCGGGGCCAGGGGCGGAGCAGGCTGGTGCGGGCGGCGGCGCGTTGAGCGGACTGCAGAAACAGTTCCGTTTCCAAAAGGGTGCGCCAGGGTTTGATCCGAGGGTCGGTGTTGCCGAGAAGGGCGCGCAAAGGAGTGTCGTCCCGCAGTTGGCGTGTCGCGAAGATCAAGGCCCGCATCCAGGCGCTGGCGTGCGGTGAATCCGCAACGAGTTCGTGGCCCGCCATGGCGGCCACTTGGGCAAAGTCGCCGCGGGCGAGGAGGGCACGAAACCAATCCTGAGCGGTCGCGGCCCGCCGGCCGGGATGCTCGCGATAAAGCCGGGCAAAAAGGGCGTCGGAGATCACGGGCCGAGAGGTCTGGTAGTTGCGGGCGAGGGCGAGCCCGGCGAGATAGTTGGACGGGTCGAACTTGTAGGCGTTGTCGAAAAAGAGCAGGCCCTCGCGCACGCGGCCGGCAGCGAAGGCTTGGTTGCCCTGCTCAAAAAAATACGCGCTACGCGCCTGCGGCACCCGATACCAGAGCCCGGGCCAGGTCACGTGAACGATGCTGACGGGATAGCCGATAACCCGCAGAAAGATGAAAACACCGATGGCACCGGCCAAATAAATCCCGAGCAGCGAACCACCGGTGTAACCGCCGACGCGACCCCAGAAAGGGCGCACGGCGGAGGTGTTGACCGAGCAACGAAGCCCTTGGGGCGTGGCGACCAGCAAAGGGCAGACCCGGGTGAAGCGGGCGGGGCGATCCCAGTGGAGACAGGCATCGCAATGCGTTTCGTAGGCGCGCCCGGAGTCGCTGGGATTTTGGCACGGGCTGCGGCCTCGGCCTCCGCGCAGCCGGAACCAAGATTTGCGGGTGTTCCAATAGAACAGGCCCCAAACGAAGCGGAAAAAATCTGCGAACCATCCGATCACGAAAATTACCGTGGTCGGACCCGACGGACCCAGCAAAGAAAATTTGGGCCGGGCCCGGTCGGGGTTTTTTAGCGGCGCGAGGCCGAGGTGCGGCGATAGCGGCGCCAGCCAACAACGCCGAGACAGACGCCAAGAAAAAGCGCACCGTAGGTCGAGGGCTCGGGGATGGGGCGGATTTCGCGATCGTAATACTGGCCGCCCTGCACGCTGACCCAGGAGGTGTTCGCCGCGGGGGCGATGCCCGTGAAGGTGATCTGGTTCTGGGGCGCAGCGCCCATAACGTCGAGCACGGCGGCGGGGCCGGAGGTTTGGGTGAACCCGCTCGTGGCATACCAGATGTCGTCGCTGCCGCCGGCGCCGTTGTTGACCCAATTGACGACGCTGACTTGGACGCCCGCCGAAATAAACAGATTGGCGGAGGACAGGATGGTCGAGGTGCCGGAGCCAAAATCGATCGTCATGTTCTGCGTGATGTAAATATTGCCGAAGGTGACGGTGGCGCTGTTGGCGAGGGCGAGGGTGCCGCCGCTGAGGATGAGGTTGCCCTCGAAGTTAAAGGTGGTGTTGAAGGTGAGGGTGCCGGCACCGGTCTTTTCGAAGGTGCCGCCGGAGGCGGAAACGACACCGATGGTGCCGAACATATCGGTGTTACCGGAGGCGAAGTCGGCGACGACTTTACCGGAGGAGCCGATCTTGAGGGTGGTGCCGAGGGCGGAGTCGAAAGCGCCGGTGTTGAGCGTGCTGAGGGTGCCGAAATCGAGGCCGACGGTAAGGGTGCCGGCGTCGAGGTGGGTCGCGCCGACCGTGCCGGTGAGGCCGGTGGATTTGGCGAAGGTGAGGTCGCCGGAGCCTGCCTTGGTGAGCTGGCCGGTGCCGTTGCCGATCGCGCCGGAAATGGTGACGTTGCCGTTCTGTGCCGCGGTGCCGACGGTGAGGTCTTGGTTGGCACCGGCGGTGCCGCCGGAGAGATTGAGGGTGGTGGCGGCGTTGGCGGTGATCAACGAGGCGCTGCCGAGGGTGATCTGGCCCGTGTAGTTATTGGCGCCGAGAACGTTTCGGATCGCGCCGGTGCCGCCGATGCCGGTGCCGTTGATGGTGGTGGCATCGCCGCCGAGGAGATCTCCGTTCGCGGTGCTGTCGAGGTGGAGGGCCGCGCCGCCGGCGACGGTGGTGGTGCCGAGACCGCCCAGACCTTGGCTGTTTTGCAGGCTGAGGACGCCCTGAGAAATCGTCGTGGTGCCGCTGTAGGTGTTGGTGCCGGAAAGGATGAGGGTGCCGGCGCCGTTCTTGGTGATGCCGCCCGTGCCGGTGCCGACCGTGCCGGAAATCGTGGTGTCGCCGGCGCCGCGCACATCAAGGAAGGAATTGGACGCAGAGTTCATCGTGCCCGACAAAGTGAGGACGCCGGAATCGGATTGGATGCGGGAATCGGCGTTGAGAAAGGTGCTGCCGGCCCAAGTGTTGTTACCGACGAGATTTTGCAGGGCACCGTTGGCGAGGTAACCGGTGCCGTTGAGGTAGAGGCGCTCGCCGGAGTTGGTGGTGAAATTGCCGTTGGCGACGTTGCTCAGCTGAAGAGTGCCGCCGGTATTGACGGTGGTGGCGGTCGCGGTGTCGTTGGCCGCCTGGCCGAGGGCGTCGCCCTGCTGGATATTGAAGATACCGTTGTCGATCGTGGTGGTGCCCTCGTAACCGTTCAAATTGCTGTTGATAATCGACATCGTGCCGATGCCGGTCTTGGTGATCGAACCGTTGTTGATGAAGGCGCTGAGCGTGAGGTCGGACAGATTGCCGGCGCCGCCGACGACGTTGAAAGTGCGATTGGCGTTGGGCACCGGGAAGGGGCCCTGGTGGATCGTGAGGCTGAGCGAGCTCGTGCCGGTGCCGGCGATGGTGGCGGTGTTGCCGGCGGAGGCGTTCACGGTGACGGTGCCGTTGAGGTAGAGGCCGCCGGCGGTGCCGAGGTCGATCGCGCCGCCGTTAAAAGTGAGGCCGGCGACCGTCTGCGCCGCGTTGAGATTCATCTGACCGTCCTTGAAGAGAGTGACGGTGGAGGTGTAGTTGATCAGTTCGCTGCTGGTCGTGCCGGTGCCGGTGGTGTAGCGGGCGGTGTTGGCCGCGCCGGTGCCGTCGCCGATGATGAGCGCGCCATTGATGCCGAAGTAGCCGGGGTTGACCGTGTCACCGGGGTAGGTGTTGTAGGTCGTGGACATGCTCAGGGTGCCGTGCTTGATCGTGGTGGAACCGGTGTAAGTGTTGACGTTGGCGGTGTAGCGGGCGATGTCGGCGGGGTTGGTCATGTCGATGACGACGTTGCCGGAGCCGGTCATGCGGGCGTTGACGTAGATGGCGCGGTTGTCGACGGCGCTTGTGGTGCCTTTGAGCGTGAGGGTGTTGGCGCCGAGTGAAAAGGTGGTGAGGTCCTGAAAGCCGGGGGTAAAGGGGGTGTTGCCGAGGGGATCGTTGATGGCGCGGTTCCAAGCGGGACTGGTGGTGCCGAGGGCGAGGTAGCCGTTGCCTGAGGTGGCGATGGTGGCGTCGCCGGAGAGGGCCAGGCCATCCTTCCAGCGATTGTTGGAATTTGCCCCGACCAGAGCGCCCGCGCCGCCGACACCGGTGCCGGCCAAGGTTAGAGTGCCGTTGCCGGCCCCGATCGGGGCGCTCACGGAGACGAGTCCCCCATCCAGGCGGAGGCTAGCGCCCGATGACACGGTGGTGCCGGTGGTGCCGGAGCCCAGGGCGGTGATGTTTTGGAGCACGAGCGTGCCGGCGTTGACGGCGACCGCGCCGGTGAAGGTGCTGGCGCCCGAGAGCGTGGTGGTGCCGGCCTGCGTGAGGGTGCCGGTGCCGCCGATGATGTTGGCGACGGCCAAGGCATCGGTGCGGTTGAAAACAATGGCAGAACTGTTGGTAATGTTGCCCGAGCCCAGAGCGCCGGAGGTGCCGGCGTTGCCGACTTGGAGGGTGCCGGCGCCGACGGTGGTGGTGCCGGAGTAGGAGTTGGCGCCGGTCAGGATCGTGGTGCCCGCCCCGGCTTGGGTGAGGGAGCCGGAGCCGCTGATGGCGTTGGCGACCGTCTGGCTGTCGGTGCGATTAAAGGCGAGGTTTGCGTTATTGGTGACGGTGCCGGAGCCGAGGTTGCCGGAGGTGCCGGCGTTGCCGACCTGAAGGGTCCCGGCGCTGATGGTGGTGAGGCCCGAGTAGGTGTTGGCGCCGGTGAAAAAAACGGTGCCGGCTCCGTCCTTGGTGAGCGTGCCGGTGGTGGTGCCGATCACGCCGGAAACCGTGGTGTTGCCCGCGCCGCCGATCGTGAGGTTTTGCGCCGCGCCGGAAATATTGCCCGCGAGGGTGAGCGCGTCGGCGTCGGAGTTGATGCGCGCGGCCGATCCGAGGGTGATCGGCCCCGCATACGAGTTGGTGCCGCTGATGTTGCGCAGGGCACCGCCGGAGCCGACGCCGGTGCCGTTCAGCGTGAGGGCTTCGGCGCCGACGGAAATGCCGCCTTGGAACTCGAGCGCGGCGCCCGACGTAACGGAAGTGCCGCCCGTCGTAGAACCGAGCGCGGTGGAGTTTTGGATATTTCGGTTCCGCTGCAGTTCCAGTCGTCTTCCACCGGCGCAAACGCCAGTCCGATCTCCGGGGTCACGGCCAACGTGGACGGAAACCAGCTCGCGCTCACGTCCACGGGGCTCAACACGACTTTGGCCAATAGCTCGGGCACGCTGGTGATTTCCGCGCCTGGCACCTACACCGTCGCAGCGTTCGCGACGAATCTCGGCGGCACCGCCTCGGATATCAATTCGTTCACAGTGGTCACGACGGCGACCCCGCCCACGGTGGTGATCAACAGCCCGACCGCCAACAGTGTTTACACCTATCGCACGGGCAGCGCCGCTACCGTGGTGCCGTTCTCTTTTACCGCGAATAGCAGCCTTGGCGGCATCCGCACGCTGACGGCCAAGGTTGATAACGCCAACGTGGTCTTCACGGCCACCGGTCTTGGCACCCTGCAGGCGACCGGGTTCATCAATCTTCCCTACACGACCTCGGGGCCACACACCGTGAGCGTCACGACGATGGACGACAACGGCACTGCTTCGGCCACGTCCAACTTCACTGTCAACGTCGTGTCGCCGGTGCCGACGATTGCGATCGGCCAGCCCACCGCCGGCGCGACCTTCACGGCGGCCTCTGGTGCGACCACGGTAAACGTGCCCTACACCTTCGTCACCACTTCGAACAACGGCTTCGTCGTTGACAGTGTGAGTGCCTCGCTCGACGGCAATACCGTCACGATCGGCGGGACGACGGGGCTGGGCACGGCGACGGCGACGAGCACGGGCACCCTGACGGGCGTCTCGGCCGGCACGCATACCCTGGTCGTCAAGGGCATCAGCGCCGGTATCGAGGTCACGGCTTCGACCAATTTTTCGGTTACCGCAGCGACGCCTCCGCCCACGGTCGTGATTAACACGCCTGCGGTCGGTGCCGTGTTCACGCGTGTCTCCGGAGCCGCGGCTCTCGGCATTCCGCTCACTTTCACCGGCACAAGCACGCCAACCAGCGGTGTCATCACGCAGCTCGGGGCTTCGCTCAACGGCACCAATCTTTCGGTCGCTTCGACGAGCCTCGGCCAACGGGTCGCCACCGGTTCCGCGACGATGTCGGTGTCCAACGCCGGCACCTACACGATCAGTGTCACCGCCATCGACGCCAACGGCACGGCGAGCACCTCCCGCACATTTAGCGTCGTTGTTGTGCAGCCACGCACGGTCTACGGCACGACGTTCTTCGACGTCGATGCCGACGGCAATTATGACGGCGAAGATTTCGGTCTTGGCGGTATTACGGTCAAGCTGCTGAATTCCGCGAATCAAGTCGTCGGGCAGGGTGTTACCGATAGCGGCGGTGACTACTCGTTCACCGGTTCGGCCCCGGGCACCTATACCGTATCGGCATCCGGTTACTCGGGACTGAAAGCGTCGACGCCGAGCGATCAGACCATCACGATCACGAGCGGCGACGTTGGCGTTCCCAAGATCGGATTTAGCCTGAATTTTGCAGCCCTACGGACCATGACAGCCGCCGGTTACACCATCGGATACTGGAAAAACAATATCGATAAGGCGATTCAGGGTAAGACCTCCGGCACTCAAGTCAGCAAGAGCGCGCTGAACACATATACCGGTCAGATAGCCTCCTTTAGTCTGTCGGTTTACGACGGCATGACCTTGAAAACAGCGTCTTCCACCATGGGCTACAACGGATCGACGCCCTCGTTGCTCCTCTCGAAGCAACTCTTGGCCTCCGAGTATAACTATCAAAACGGCGCCTATTTGAACGGGAACCGCACGCTCACCATGTTGTTCCTTTGGTGGGGCGAGTTTGTGCAGGCGAACCCCGGTAAATATTCCAATACCTACGTGCTGTGGACCAAGGATTGGTTTGACGCCTATAACAACAGCCATGGCGGTGTCGTGGCGGGCCCTCTTCCCTGACCGAGCGACGAGTCTGCCAGCTCGGGCCCGAATTCAATGTTCGGGCTTTTTTATGCCCGGGCGCGATCGCACGACATGGCAAAGCAAAAACAAGACCGTGATTTTCCAAAGGAGCGGGCTGGCCGACAGAACGGTTTAAGCTCAAGAGTCACAGCCGTTCCTTATCGCCCCTCATGAAAATCATCCTTTCACGTTTTTTTGCCGCGACGGTTTTTACCGCCGCTTTGGTGCTCGGTCCCGTTCAGGCAGCCGTCAAAGTGGGGGAGGCTGCTCCGAATTTTACGCTCGCCGATATCACGGGCCAGCGACACTCGCTGGCAGAGCTCAAAGGCAAAACCGTGGTGCTCGAGTGGGTGAATCAGGAATGCCCTTTCGTGGTGAAGCACTACGCGAGCGGGAATATGCCCGCGCTGCAAAAGTCCGCCACCGCCGACGGCGTCGTCTGGCTGCTGGTTAATTCGGGCAAGCCTGGCGCGCAGGGCGACTTCGCGCCGGCCAAAGTCGGCGAATGGGCCACGCGTCACAACGCCGCGTTCACGGCCTATTTTCGCGACCAGGACGGCAAGGTCGGCAAGGCCTACGGGGCGAAGACGACGCCGCAGATGTTCGTCATCAACAAGGACGGTGTGCTCGTCTATAACGGGGCGATCGACAGCATCCGCTCGACGGACCGAAACGATGTTCCCAAGGCGAAGAATTACGTGACGGAAGCGCTGGCGGCGCTCAAGGCCGGCAAGCCGGTCGAGGTGGGCAACACCAAGCCTTACGGTTGCTCGGTGAAATACTGAGCAAGCACCACGCTTCGGACGAAAACGCCTGGCCGGGGGCGTGTTCGCGCTCAGACCTTCACCTGAAACAATTCGGGGTGCATGACGCCGTCGGCGACTTTGTTGACGGTGCCCGTCATCAAAATCGAAAAGCCGTCGCCGATCTCGATGCCGATCCGGCCGCCGGGCATGTGCACCGTGACGTTGCGATCGACGAGGCCGAGGCGGTGGGCGACGGCGGCGGCGGCGCTGGAACTGCTGCCCGAGGCGAGAGTGTAGCCGGCGCCGCGCTCCCAGATCTCGATGCGGATATTGGCGCGGTCGAGAATTTGGAGGAACTGAACGTTGGTCTTGCGGGGGAAGAGCGCGTGCGTCTCGAAATGCGGACCGTAGCGGTGCGCGAGCTCGGGCGTGACGGCGGGGAGGGGAATCACGCAATGGGGGTTGCCGATGGTCGCGGCGCAGAAGGAGAACTCGCGGTCGAGGATGGAGATTTTTTCGTTGAGGACTTCGCGCGCCGGGCCGGCGATTGCGACGGGGATTTTGGCGCTGTCGAAGCTCACGGAGCCCATCGCGATGGTGAGGAGCCGGCCGCCGTCCTTGATGACGACTTGGACGTGGCCGCCAGGCGTTTCGACGGTGAAGGCGGGCTTGGTGACCAGTTTTTGATCCCAGAGAAAGCGCGAGAAGATGCGCAGACCGTTGCCGGATTTCTCGGCCTCGGAGCCGTCGGGATTGAAGATCCGCAGGCCGAACTCGCTCTGCGTCGAAGGCAGCGGGCCCCAGAGAATTCCATCGGAGCCCACGCCGAAGTTGCGATGGCAGACGACGCGGATCTGCTCGACGGTGGGAGCCGGCGACCACGCGGGGAAATCGCGGGGATCGAGGACGATGTAGTCGTTGCCGAGGGCGTGGTATTTGTGGAAGCGCATGGAAAGGGCTGTTTGTAGACAGAGACTCGGGGTCACCGCACGCGAAAAGGCCGGGCGGCAACCGGCGCGGCGCGGCGCTCCGTGAGCCTAGAGAAAGCGGAAGGCCTCGTGGAGAGCGGCCTTGGCGCCTGTCTCGAGATTGCGGCCGTGGCCGACCACGATGCGGTCGAAATCCCAGCGCATGATGCGATCGATCGAAGCGCGGAAGGCGGCGCGATCCTTGATCGAATGCCGCATCAGCAAACAAGGCCCGAACCGGCAGTAACAACTGTTCACCATCAGAAGAATTTTCGAAAGCAAAGGCATCTCCGGGCCGAGATTGAAGCAGAGATCGGTGAGGATCAGGCTGCGGCTGGCGCGATGGAAAAAGACGACTTCGTTGATCCTCGGCGCGCCGGCGACGAGGTGCTGACCGAAGACCTCGCTCCAGGCCGCCGGCGCCGTGTCACCCAGAAAATCGCTGAACTCCAGGTCGGGCCGATACCCGGAGAACCCTTGCGCAGCGTGGAACCGGACCGAGGGGAAGGCATCCATCCAGCCCGACAAATAGGTGTCGTGGTAACAATTCGGCGCCACGACATGGGCGATGGGTCCAAGCATCGCCAACTCCCCGGCCAACGCCGGTGTGTAGGCCACCGGCGAATGAACCCAAAGCGATGCGTCGGGAAGGCGCACGACGGTCATCCGATGGCCCAGCGCCATGCCGAGGTAGGAGAGCGGGGCATTGACCTCCCACATCGCGGGCGCGACCGCCCGCAAGCCGGAGTCCTCGGTCGGTGAAGTGCGGGAATCGCTCATGGGCAACAAGCGCCGAAAGCTTATCTTGGGCGGTCCTCAGCCGGCGGTTTTATAGCCGAAGAGACCGCGTTTCTTGATCGCGGCCACGACGATGTCCGGAACCATGCGCTCCCACGCCGGATCGCCCTCCTTGATGCGGCGGAGCACATCGCGGGAAAAGATATGCAGGATCGTCGGATCGAAGCCGACGATGCAGTCGATGTAATGCGCCTCGAGGAGGTGGGAGTAGAGGTTGCGGAGATGTTCGACGATCTGGACGTTCTTGGCGTTGATGAGCACGCCCGAGGCGAAGGCATGGTTTTGCGCGCGGGGACTGCCCGCAGCGCCCGCGTTGGCCGGGGACCCGTAAGCATCGAGTCCCTCCTGGCGCATCGGATAGACGTAAAGCTTGACCGAATTGCGGAAGAGACGGCCGAAGGACTCGAGAATACCGCCCTCCAAGTTCTCGTAATACTTCTCGTTGAAGATTTCGACGAGGTTGTTGATGCCCATGGCGACGCCGATCATCTCCTTGGTGTAGCGGCGAAAATACGAGGTGAGCCGGTAATACTCGGAATAATTCGAGATCAAAACGTTGAAACCGATGTCGCCGAGCAAATCGACGCGGGCGAGAAAGTCCTGGGCGTCGAGTTCGCCGGCGGCGAGCAGGTTGTTCATCGTGATCTCCATCAACACGACGACCTCCTTGCCCTTGACGGGGGTTTCCTGGACGAACTGCGCGGTGGCGCAGTTGAGCATGTCGACGTTGACGTGCGTGACCGGGCGGAACGATCCGCGCTCGACGAGGATGGCCTTGTGGTGGAGCACCTCGGAAGGCTGGAGCACATCCCCGTCGGGTCCGAACATGACGGCGTTGGTGAGTCCGAACTGGACGAGGAGGAGCGACATCAGCCGGTTGTCGACGTTGTTGAAGGCCGGGCCGGAGAGCTTGAGCATATCGACTTCGATGCGGTCGGCGGAAAGGTTGTCGAGGAGGGAGGCGACGAGCTTGCGCGGATCGGCGTTATAGTAGAGCGCGCCGTAGATGAGGTTGACGCCGATGATGCCGAGAGCCTGTTGCTGGAGGACGTTTTCCTTGTCCCACATGCGGACGTGGAGGACGACCTCGCTCGGGGGGCCGCCGGGCTCGGTCTGGAAGCGGATGCCCATCCAGCCGTGGGCCTCGTTGGTGCCCTTGAAATTGCGGGCGGAGACGGTATCGGCGAAGGCGAAAAACGTGGTGCGGTCGCCGCGTTGGGCGGACAGCCGCTCGTTGAGAAGGTCATACTCGTGATCGAGCATGAGGCCGAGGCGCTCGCGGGAGACGTAGCGGGGAGCCTTGCCGTAGATGGCGTCGCTGAACGTCATGTCGTAGGCCGAAATCGTCTTCGCGATGGTGCCCGAGGCGCCGCCGGCTTGGAAGAAAACCCGCGCCACTTCCTGTCCCGCTCCGATCTCCGCGAACGTGCCGTAGCGAGGCTCGTCGAGGTTGATCGTGAGGGCCTTGCGATTGGTGGTGAGAAGATCTTTTTGCTCGCTCATGGCGGGAAAGCTACGGCGCCAGCCCCGCGACGCAATTCGATCCTGCGCGCGAGAGTGCGACCAGGTTACACTCGGCACATCCGGGGCGAAACTTGAGGCCCAAACGCCTGGGGAGCCGGAGTTGCGTTTCGACTGGCTGAGTCGGGGAATGCGGCTACGGTCCGCTTTCACCCATGAAGAACTTCTTTTCCGCCCTGCTGGGCTCGCTCACCGCGCTCGTGATTTTCACCGGTGGCGCCTTGCTGCTCATGCTCGGAATTCTCGGTGCGCTGATCGCTTTGGGCGACAACCAGAAGGCCCCGGGTATGGAACGCGGCTCCTATTTGGTCTTCGATCTCGGCGCAAACATCACGGACTCGCCGCCTCTGATCGACTTCAGCCAGTTTACCGGGACGCCGACCCACACCCTGCAATTGCGCGCGGTGACCCGGGCGCTCCGGGCGGCGAAGACGGACGACCGTGTCGCCGGACTGCTGCTGAAGGGGACGGTGAGCGCGGACGGTTACGGCTCCGGCTTGGCGGCGCTGCGGGAAATCCGGACCGCTTTGCTCGACTTCAAGTCGGCCGGCAAACCGATCAAGGCCTACCTCGAGTCGTGCAGCACCAAGGACTACTACCTCGTGATCGAGCATGAGGCCGA
>ENA-ORBV01010381-ORBV01010381.1-microbial-mat-metagenome-genome-assembly--contig:-NODE-10381-length-14924-cov-14.070183_pt1 | contig 14924 bp, 8 predicted proteins | sample MGYA00237777_ERZ505514 | MGnify/ENA primary metagenome ERZ505514 (study PRJEB26160, sample SAMN06269048) | microbial mat metagenome | isolation source: Oligotrophic lake microbial mat | place... | reverse complement strand
TTTTTGTTGATGGCCAACAAAGCCGCTCAGCAAGAAACCAAGAACGCAGGGAAGGACTCAATGATTTGGCCGATCAACTTGGAGCAAATCAGCCGCCTCTAGGTCCTGGCAATCCTCAACGCAGGAGTGAAATAGCAGCCAACAATCCCGATCAGCTAAGGGGCCCAGAAGACGCTGGACAAGGAATTCAGGTAAATCCTCTTCCACCAGGCAATGATTTTTCTACTGGCAGAGATGATGACAGCGCTGGTGGAGGCGAAACTGCTATAGCAGAAACTCAAGCTGCTTCCAACAACAGAAGTGGCCGCCGTCGTGCGAACAGATCCAGATCTCCACAAGTTCTTTCCAGAAGAAACCGCTCCAGAATTGGTGGAGATGGCCGTTCCATTCAAGACACTATCAATGATGGCAGAAGCATGATTTCCGACTCTCTATCCTCGTTGGCCGACATTGCCAACAGCATTCATAACCCACCACCTGGTCCACCAGCTGTTCCATTGAACAATGATCCAATCGCTGGAATAACAGCTCTTTCCCAGGTGATGCGGACGGTGGCTCAAGGCATCAGTCCAGAGGTGGCTCAAGCTACCGACCGACGGCTTTTGGCTTCCTTGCATGGGCTGCTGAACAATTATGACCAAGCGAACCGCATCACAGCTGTTGTGTCTCCATTGGATGGGGCCATGGCAGCAGCGGCAGCAACAAACAACAACTATCAAGAAGAGGAAGAAGACTGATCATTGCGAAGCCGTTGGACTGGCAACAAAATTAGGGAATAGGAAATTTTATATAATTCATTATTTGTTGTCAAACGAATGCAAGCAATTATTAATTATCAAACCAACAAAGAAATAGAAATCAAATGGTAGTGACATCAACCTCTTCCTCAGTGGAATCCGAATTGATTGAAATGATTTCTTGTCCCGCCTTTGCAACAAAATAATTGTCATCATCTTCGGCGTCCTTGTTGCAATCCAAGCGGCCAGAAGAGACAGTCTTATACCATTTTTCGTTGGCTTTGAAATCGTTGCGTTGGTTCTCAGTGAGGTACAAAAGAGACTCCTTGATGTCAGTGGGTTCTACCTTGGGCATCAACTTGTAATAAATTTTACCAAGAGGGTAGTAAGTGGCCTTGTAGCATTCTTTGGGCAAGGGCTTTTCCTCTCTGGTCTTGTAGTAGCAATATTCCGCACTGAGCATGCCAAATTTTTGGAAAGACTGCTTGTTGTGATCTCTGAAATTGACGAGCACGATGTCCTCAATTCCTTTGATCTTTGATTCTGGGCGGCTTCTGAAAATTGACAAGGCAAATTTGGTATCAGTAGCCAAGACGTCCATGCCGTTCTTGCCTTTCTTGGACTGCGGACCAAAACACTTTTCCAACAAATTGACAAAGCGATCGAAGCGCTCGACCTCCAAGGTGGTGGCACTCTTTTTCCATTGTCCCAAACTTGTGTTTTTTGGAGGCAACTCTTGGTAGCCAATGGCTCCTTTGGCAAAGTCATACGCCACCAAAGCAAACAGATTGTTAGCAAATTTCACATTGGCCTTGACGTTGTGTTTAGTTGTGAGCGGTTCAGGCATGACAAGACCAGCAGCAATCATCAAGCAAATTTCAAAGCCCTGAGTCAACAGCTCGGCGGCACCACCAAAGGACTCTTGAAAGTGGGCAATCATCTTAACATTTTTGGTGGTTGGATCAGCATACTTGACGACGAGCGTAGGAGGAGGAGGAGCCTCATCATCACTGGAATCCGCGAATGTAAGTTTGAAGGACTTGTGTTTCTTGTTGGACTTGTGTCTCTTGTTGGACTTGTATTTCTTGTTGAGGTAGGGAGGAGGATTGTTAGTTGGAATTTTTCCGTTGTACAGAAGTTCGTTGGCGGTCGAGACCTCATAGGGAAGGTCGAACGAGATGTCCACCTTGGCTTGGACAAGATCCTTGAATGGCCAGTTCTTACAATCCATTGCATTTGCAGGTGCCCAATGATGGATCCATTCCACTTTGACATCCGGAACTCCGTCCCATGGTTGCTCTTGGTTGTCGTTATTTTTGGTTCCTTTTTTGCTGGACATTGTTTTGTTGTTTTGGATACGAAAGCTGACTACTTGACTAATGAATTTTTTGTGGTTCATCAATTAGATTTATTTTATTGACAATGTCAACTCAAAACTACTTACCCTGGCCCAGCGTGTCCAGCGTGTCCAGAGTGTCCACTCCAATCCAGCGTGTCCAGCCAGTGTGTCCACTCCAATCCAGCGTGGAAACTCAACTGATCGGCGATCCATTTTTCTCAATAGCTGCCTTATGTAAATTTTGAAACACGCTGGCTACACTTCCACGCTGTCTGTTGACATCTATCATCAATTTTTGCATTGGATTCACTAGCTATTTAAATTGATCGCACCGGAAACTTTTTCTATTGTTATTTGTGTTAATTTTGTTGTTGCTTGTTATCAATGATTTGCATGGATAGGCCAGTGTCGCATCAAGACTAAAAAAATAAATAGATTCTTTTTATCTTTTAGTTAATTAAGCCATGCGGTCTTTCACAGTCATTTGGGATCACAAATGAGAACTCAAAACAATCTGTTAATTGATTGCTCCTAATTACTAAAAGAACCTCTCTGACGCATGTGAACGGAAGCCAGATGTCCAACTGCTTACCACAAATTGGAAGAATATCTTGTCTCTATTTTTTCCACCATTTTTGATAGCTCAACTTTCAGGCTTTTGGCACAAAATTCAGGCTCTTCTCATTTGTAGCGCTACAAGAACGAACGAGTGAGCGGCCGGCCGAGTGAATGAGCGAGTAGGTGCCATATGGGCCGAGTGAGCGAGTAGACGAGTGGCCAAGTGAGCGAGTGAGAGTCGGTACGAACAAGGTGCGCGCACTAGCGACGCAACGGCGAGTGGACGGACGAGTGGACGGACGAGTGGACGGACGACGACGTCACACCTAGTGGAGTAGTGACAAGTAAAAAAAAAAGAAGACTGCTAGTAGCTAGCTAGCTAATTTTTGCTTTATTTTTTTGATTACTTCTATCAAAGGCATCAAAAATAAATAACAAAAAATAAATAACCATGGTGGACCACTCGACTCGACTGGTTGCCGAGTGGACGAGCTAGTGGACGAGCTAGTGGACGAGCTAGTGGACGAGCGAGTAGCCGAGTGGGTGGACGAGTTGCCGAGTGGGTGGACGAGTTGCCGAGTGGACGAATGCACAAGTCGTTTGTCGAGTCGTCAAATAATAGCTCAACAAACTATTGAGTGACTGTTCTTCACCAGCTGTCATCATGAGAAGAGCCTGAATTTTGTGCCAAAAGCCTGAATGTTGAGCCATCAAAAAGAATCAACTGTCGAGGCCGAGGCCGATGCCGAGTGGACGAGTGGGTGGCTGGACTAGTGGACGAGTGGTCGAGTGAGTGGCTGGACGAGTGGAAGAGTGGTCGAGTGATCTACTATCACTACTATTTCCGACGCAGTGGACGAATGGTCAATGGTCGAGTGATCTACTGAGTGATCAAGAGTGGCCGGACGAGTGGAAGAGTGGCCGGAAGAGTGGCCGAGTGGTCGAGTGATCTACTATCACTATCTACTATTACTACTATTTCCGACCGACGCGAGTGGTCGAGTGATCTACTATTGACACCTGCCATCTGCTCATTCTGCTGCCTGCCATCTGCTGATGCCATCGGCAACGGCAACGAGCCTAGCCGCCGAGTGGGTGGCCAAGTGGCTGAGCCGCCGAGTGGGTGGCCGAGTGGGTGGGTGGCCGAGTGGATGAGCCGCCGCCGAGTGGGTGGACGAGTGAGTGGCCGAGCCGCCGAATGAGTAGCAGAGCTAGTACATCATGAACTACAAATGAGAAGAGCCTGAATTTTGTGCCAAAAGCCTGAATGTTGAGCCAGCAATATTGGATTGTGTTTTCAAATCAAACATTTCCAAAAAAACAACAACAATAAATACCCAAACCAAAACTTTTCCTACCATTGATCCAATTCTCTCAAGGTAAGAACACTCTTGTGCACTCGTCCACTAGCTCATCCACTCGTCCACTCGGCCACTCACTCGTCCACCTTTTGACTCACCCACTCACTCCACTCACTCGGCTCCACTCATTCGGCGGCTCGGCCACTCACTCGTCCGTCCACCATTACGCCTCCATAACACAACTCGGCCACTGCCACTACACCTCGGACTACAACTCGGACTCGTTCGGCTCTACAATGCAACTCGGACTCGCCCGCCCACTCGTTCGGCTCCATAATGCAACTCGGACTCGCCCATCGTCCACTCGTCCACTCTCGTACTTGGCTCCATAATGCAACTCGGACGTCCACTCGTCGGACAGATGCGCATCCCAAGAAAGAAATTGAAGCATGTTGCTAGACCAAATCCTACAGTTATACCCAAGAGTCCTACAAGATTGGATGCCTTGGCAGCCGCTGCTTTTATTAAATTGTCTTTGGAAATTCCAAATGTTCCAAAGACTCATGTGGAAGAAGAAGATGATGATGTGTTAGAGGCAATGGAAAAAATGCCTGCTTTGCTGGAACGCAGCATTGTTGACAGTGATGATGAAGATCCAACTCCAGATCCAGCTCCAAAGCCAAAGCATCGGAAGTATTTATACAATGATTTGGCCAAGCATAGCAAGTTTCCTTTGGGGGCAACCAAACCTTCCAAACAAAGCAAGTATCCTGGATTTGAAGGTGTGCCGAACAAGCCTAAGAAGCCAGCTCCTAAAGCAGGAAGGTCTACCTTGAAGCAGACAGTTATTACCAATGATTATGGATTTGGATTAGGTTATGCCCTTCGTTCCAAGGATAAGCCTAAAGCCCAGCCCAAGGCCCAGTCCAAGGTCAAGCCCAAGGCCCAGTTGAAGCCCAAGGCCCAAGCCAAGTCCAAGGCTGATGATGATTCTGTAGAGTCTGTATATGATGAAGAAAATTTATTCATTGCTGCTACAGACACAGACCATCCTAAGCCTCCCAAGGTTGGTGAAGACCTCCGGCAGCTACACAAGGAATGGGCTGAGTATGCCCTGGCAGGCATGAAGGCCAAAAGTTATGATAAAGCTGCATGGATGTCTTACCTTGACAGCATATCTAATCCGCAACTAGAAGCTTATGCCAGAAAAGCCAGGACTCTAAACACCAAGAAGAAAAGTAGCAAGGTGTATTACGACAAGAACAAAGACAAATTCTTGGAAACCAGAAAGCTTATCAAGACTGCATGCAGTAGCAGCGATCAGGATTATTTGGTGATTGATGTAGAGCCTTTTGTCATGCCGGAAGCAAATACTTCTGATTCTAGCCTTGCTATGAACTCCAGCCCCACAGTTAACTCAAGCTCAAGCCCAATGGTGGTGGAATATCCTACTTTGAACTCCAGTCCTGTTGTGGACTCAAGCCCAACTGCTACCACTACTACCGTTGCTCCTACTTTGAACTCCAGTCCTATTGTGGACTCAAGCCCAACAATGGAGTCTACTTCTACTCCGGCTCCTGATGGTGCTCCTGTGGAGTTTGTTGGTATGACTGCTACTGTCTTGTCAATGCCTGAGCCAACAGACAAGAAGAGGAAGCGCACTAACAAACACAAAATTAAGGACAGTAAGTTGGAATTTGTAATCAATTTCTCGTGCATGAAGGAAGGCCATATGTTGCATCTTTGGCCACACAAGGATTGCTTTGATTGGCTACACAGGTACAGAGTCAAGCTCCATGGGGAGCCTGAATCCCATCGTTTGCATGAACTCAGGTGTAAGGTGGCTGCTGGTGAACTGCAGAAGCCTACTTTCAAGTGGACCAAGCAGAAGGAGCCCCTCATTTGGTCCGAGGCTGTGATTACAAGGAAGAAGAATCAATTGCTGAAGTTCATTGATGAAATGAATAGTTTCAACGAGGCCTGCTGGACTGCTGCTTCTTCTTATGATGGAGCTTTGACTGAAATGCAAAGATACAAATGGATACGCATCTGTCGGAACAGAGAACAAAGGATCCTTGCATCAGCTTTAAGTGTATCTACTAGGTAAGCCAATCACTTTTGTATTGGAAACTTTGTGCAATCTTTTCATCACTCATCTCAATGCTTTGATTGCTCAGTGATTATCATTTATTCAATGGAGTAATGGCTCTTAGAAAGATGGATTTGTTTACCATAGAAGCATTGAGTGATGGAAAGGAATCAACACTCATCAAGGTGCAAGATGTTCTTAGGTATGCTGGATACAATTGGTGGAGTGATGGAGCTGCAGAAATCATGCAGATAGCCTGGAACATCAAGAACAGGTATGATTACAAGATGCCTCATGAACCTGAAGCTTGGCTTCAGTTTCGAGGAGTGTCAAGAAAGATCTTGATGTTGATTCTTCAGGATGGCTTCTGCATGCATCCTGACACAGGCATTGTTTGTGATAGACATGTAACCAATGTGATGTTGAGGCTTGGTTACACTTCTGTTGATCCAAAAGACAAGCAGAGAGAAATCAAGATAGCTGAGCAAATTGAACAGTATCTGCCCAAGTACAAATACAGGAAGCTAAACGAGGCTTGTGCTTGCCCAAGACAGTTGTATGCCAATGCCTCCAATCATGCTTGGATGGAAGCAGTGGCCAAGCAAGTTGGCTGCTATGCCACTTTCATGAAGGTAGTCAAGGGAGTAAAGGTGGGAACGCAGTCCAGCCGCAATCCCACTGATCAGCTGGATGAATTGGTCTTGTCTGCTGCTAAGAAAGACTATCATCTGGAAGTGGGTGCTGAGGCAACAGGACAATCAGTAGCAGATGCAATTGCTGCTGTGGAGGCTGCAAAGGAGGTCAAGGAGGAGGGGGTCAAGGAGGAGGGCATGGAGTGTCCAGATGGAATCTTTGCTTTGCTTTAGGTAGTCAATTGTTTTGTGTAGCATTCATTAGTTTTTACCATTGATAATTTATTTTTTGTAGACACCTTCCAACACCAGTTTATTTGATAGCTCATTGGATCCCTTGCAGAAATGAGAACAGCCTGAATTTTGTGCCAAAAGCCTGAATCTGGAGCTATCAAAAAAGAATCCTAGCGGCTACGGCGCACCAATGTCACGCCTGGCATGCCATCAAAGCTGTCATGCCAGGCTCTCTGCACATCCTAGCCAGCCCTAGCACAGCCGCGACGATGGCTAGCTAGCTAGCTAGCTCACTCGGCTAGCTAGCTAGCTAGCTAGTGCGACGGCCGCCACAGGTAGCTAGCTAGCTCACTCGTCCACTCACTCGGCCACTCGCTCACTCGTCCACTCACTCGGCCACTCGCTCACTCGTCCGGCCGCTCAGTTGTCTGTCTGTCGGCGGCGCTCACTCGCTCACTCACTCGGTCACTCGCCGTCGTCGCGAATTGCCTTTTTAATTAATTTACAAATTAAACAATTTACAAAATCAATTGATTGGGCGCCCTTGCAATTGTGTCCAGCTCTGGGGCTGCCGCTGGGAGCTCTTCATCCAAAGGCAAATGTCTTTGGATGGTAGGAGCTCTTGTGTTGTACCGACGGTTCCTACTTTCAGAAAAGCATGTGTGGCAATTTGTAAGGAAAAGACACACAAAGAACTGTTTCCGTATCCACTCCGCATTGTAGAAAAGCTGGTGCCTGTGTTGAGCTCTTAGAATTTTATAAATGTTGAAGACTTGGCTGAATTTGTGTTCAATGTCCTCCCGCAAAGAAGAGAACCTTGTGTTGATTATTGCTTGAATTTCATTTGGTTGTTGGTAGGGTTTGATGATTGTGGCCAACGTAGCAAAAATTCCATCTCCGTACAAAGCTGGGTAAATTGGGACGGACTGGTTGTGCCACAACGGCTGGAGAATTTGGACCAAGTAGTCATTCAATCCACTCAAGTTTTGGACACCATTGTCATTGTGCCGCTGAGAGCAAATGTAGACGCTGCCTATCATGCCATTGGGCAGATGCACGACTTGAGCTTTCAATCCATGGCCTCTGAAATATCTGTTGTAAAAGGCTCTTTGAACATCCCGCAGCTCTTGGTCGTCAGTGGTTATGATGCCAGCCCTTGGTCTTGTTGTTGGCAAGTCAGTGTCGTCAAGCCAGCCAAAAACTCTAAAGCCTTCAAAGGGAATGTAAACTTGATAATCAATGTTTGTGCCATCCGACAGTCTTACATTAACCACACCATCCAACAAAATGTTCCAAATGGCCTCCCGGAAAGAATCAATCCAAGGAAGCCATTGTCTCATGGAATCACCACTGAGCTTGTGATAAAATTTGTTGTAGACATGGTTGACGAACTCTCGTACATAATAAGTGTAGAGCCTGGGATCCCCTCCAAATTTCTCCTCAGAAAGTTGAGTAAAAGGTTGCCCGTTCCGGAGGTGGTACAAACTGATGAGGAGGGCTTCTTCACCAGTGAATGAAAAGCCCCTTCTGTCTGGAGTTGTGAACTGTTGTGGAAGCCGCAAGTGTCTCTTCAAAAGCTGCAATTCATCAATCACAAAGCCATAGGTTGAAAAGGAAACATTGTCATCTGGAATCTCACCAATGGTCCGTTGGGCTGGAGGAGGAAATCTCCGTATCCGGTGAACAAAAGTTATTTTGTCTTCCAAGTCCAAGCAACAAAATTGATAATAGCAATGAATCCAAGAGAGAGACAAATGAAGAGAGCTAATCAATTTGTGGACTCTGTTGATAGCAACGATTCCTCTCTGCTTGGTCCGGATCATGATGGCAGCCAAGGTGGTGGCAACAAAAGCATGGATGGCCTCAAAATCCAAAATGTGCCGCTGCAGGTCTTCCACGTCCATTTCTCTGCTAGGACTCATGGCAGTTCCTCTGTAGAGCCAATTGGTGGACCTACGGCTAGTCCTGAAGCCTTCCACTGTTATTTCATCTTCTACTGGGAGGTTAGATGTGTCCATCTTGCCGAGTTGTGTTTCTTGAGCTGCGGCGGAGTTTTTGTAAAATCCATTTTGTTGTTGTTTTCCCAGATTCCAAGGGACCTTGTGCTGTCCAGTTGGGATGAAACAAGAAATTGTGTGTTTCGACCGAAACAAGAAATTTCATGATTCGGTCAAAACTTGAAGTTTTGATTTGTGCTCGAAATTTCATGCACGAAACATGAAGCTTTGGCATGAAACTTCAATTGCGGACTCTCCAATGCACGATGCGTTGCTCCGCCCAATTGGTTTTCACACGAGGCAGCCTTGGCACTGTTGGCAGTTGGCATGGCCTCAGCCCACAGCGCGCAGCCCAACTGAAGGTCAGACAAACAGCCTGTCTCCAAGGTGCTAGTTGAGGAGCATCTGTCCCCTTCACTTCTGCCTAGCTGATCAGAAGCAGCTTGATTGACACCGAGCAGGAGGTGGAGTTGAACACTGGCTAGCACCCAGTTTGATTGCAACTGTCAGCAGTCATGCCATTGGCAGTGGCCATTCAGTGACGGCGGGACTTTTGGCCCTATGAGCCAACTGCTGGGTAGCAACAGGTTGTCATTGTGGGGATCTGTCGAACAACTGTCTGCGCATTTGCATGGCCGCATGTTGTGTTCCGTCATTCATCAGACGATCACCGGGGGAAGGGTGGGCGGCAGCGCTTCCAGCTGGCTTGGTCAGGTGTCTGGCACTGCAGCAGCAAGGCAGACAGCTAACTGGTCGGCCTGGCCTCCCCGGCCCTGTTGAAGCTGACCCCTCTCCTTCAGCACGAGCATGGAGCTCGAAAACCGGATGGAGCACAGCTGAACTGGCAAATGGCACCAGTTGTGGCTGGCTGTTGCTGGCACTCGTTGGGTGGCGCCACTGCGAGCACACCTTCACGTTGTTGCACTGCTAGCATTAGGTACCAGCACAACGTGCACAGCACTACTCGAGCACAATGTGGTAATAGTTCGCGAGAACCCCTCCCTATTTTTTACTCCACTAGTCCCTGTTGTTCTCATGTTTTAGTATGATTAGATGGTGTTAGAGTCATAAAAGGCCGTTTGGGTCTACGACTCTACGCACTGCATTGCTTGAGAAGCCTTCTTCTGAATTCTGATACAGTGCAGTAGATCTACAAGTACCTACTACTACTGGAGGAAGTACCAGTAATTCTTGGACTACATTTCAGTTCGCATTCGTCGACTCCTGCGTTGCTCCTTCTTATTAAAGCGTACTGAAATTTGACCAGTTGGTCCCCCTGAAGAATAAGATTCCTTCTTGTTTTCCATGTGATCGCATTGTGCACATTCACAACACGTCAGGTTGGAACAAATTCGAACAGATCGGGTTAACTCTTTAGCGTCGCACAAATAAAAGGCCTTCGGTTTTACTCTTGGGGTATATCTTCGTGTAGGCCAACTTATTTAAAATTACGTAAAGGGCCACCCATCAGGATCGACCCCAGAGGTAAGATCCTCCGTGGGGAATGCGAACTATCTCTTCGCGTCCTGAAAATGGCCTCTGTGCTGCACAAAGACCAAGTAAGGTAGAGATTACAAGAGAGATGTGAGTGATCAGTCCCCAGTCTTACTTTATTTGACGACATAAATTTGCCACAGCAATAACAAAACGACAACAACACAAAGACAACAAATCCAACCCAACCTACTAAATCATGCATTACAAAAAGAGACAACGTGAAAACGATGCACCCACGCTCTTGTCAATGGACTACAAAGTAGGACCCGACACCGTCATGATTGGACGCGGCCGCAAGTGCTTGAACAACGAAGGCAATCGTCGCTTTCGTGCCATGGTCAAGATTGAGCTTCGAGAGTACTCCGCCGGCCGCAAGGCCAAGAAGTCTTCCATTATCAAACGCATCTTGCGCGCGATTCGCAACTCCTGCCCCCTGGGCATTGGCTTTGTCAAACAAGATGCTCTCACGGGACGCTTCTATACGGCGACGGAAACCGCGGCCAAAGTTACCATTGCCCAGGCCTTTCGTGATTGTCTTCATGAACACGGATACAAGTCGAGCAAACAGCACAAACAGTTCAAACGGGATATTGCCAAAGGCAAAGTGAACCCGGAAGACGGGGAAATGTGTCTGTCTTGCCAAGAAGAAGTCCGCCAAGAAGAAGAAGAAGATGTTGCCCACGCCACTACATCGGCTGCTGCTGCGGACATCAACGAAGAAGAAGGATGGGAATCCGTCATGGACAAACTTGTATTGGCAGACCCAAAGACAAGCGACAAAGCAGTGGAGGAGCCGTCGTTGGATTACTGGGAATACAACCAACTTCTCCCTCCTCTGGACTGTGAGAGTGGCAAAGTGACTACTACGACCACGACTACTACTATGGATGCGAAGCCTACCGCAGGACCGGAAGTTCCTGTTGCTACCTTCAACGGCTTCAAGAGTACGTCAACGCTCAAGGAAGTGGCGGATCCCTTTGAACCTCTTCCTCTTGCTACCGCCATGGAAATGGACTTTACGGGTGTCATCTGTGAGCCAGCTACGACTACAACTAGTCCGCGAAAGTCGGACCCTCAAGACACCGACACCTCAGACTCGGACAATGATTGTTCTCACGATACCGGCTGCTGCAACTGCGATGACGACACGGATGAAGAAGAGGCGGCCATGATTGCCTGGTCTTGTGAGTTTGTGTCCTGTCCTCGCTGCTCCTATGTCGAAGGACGGGGGGACTTTGGGTTGCACCCACTCCCCATTGCCGACATTCGCGAGTCATTGATCGGTTAAGAGACAAGATGAAGAAGATGATGTTCACGGTCACTACGACGTGTATAGTTTGTGATGAGTATGTGTGTGTATATGAAAGAGACATGCATATACCGTGATACATACCTCCGGCGCCGTTCGACAAACGACACAATTCACCACACAACGGCCGGTCACCTACGTCGAATACATTCATCCACTACTTGTCTGAGCGAGCGACCTGCTAGTCCGCAGGCTCTACAGCTACACCCGTACTTCCATATATCCATTGCAGTAATATACTAAAGTCCTTTGCTTCCAAATACATTATTTATCTATAGTAGTAACCCGTTTAGTTAGTATTCGAAAGCCTCTTGTCTCGAACTCGGAAGACCTTCAATCCCAGGCATCTCCCTTGTATCGCCGAGGATGGCTTTCGAGATGTCTAAGATTAGTCAGTCTGCTTGTCAGACCTGTCCGAAGTGGTTGAAAGAGCTATTGCTAATAGCAGATCTAGTACCAACCAGACGTTTGGTCAAGAGGTCAAGTTCGCTGCTTTACTTGCTTGCCTGTTACCTACTCTAGCTAGTTACTTACCTACCCACCTCCCGAACGCTTGCTGCCCGGGTCGTAGTAGAAACACCTGTTCCAGCCAGTTCGGAACTGAAGGCGAAGAGCGGCAGGGAGGGAGCAACAGGCAATCAAACGTACTGATGACAAGCCTTCTTCCGTCACTTCACACCTGTAGGTACCAGTACATTTCGTACCCAGTCGTTTCAATACCTAATAGCCAAACAAGCTACTCCGAAGTTCTGCTATTAGTAGGCCTTGCGCTTCTGCAAAAGAGATAATTCATCTCTACATTCTATTTCTTTTCGGGCCTATGGGGCCAATCGACTATAACGATTGGCCTCCTTGCTTTTCCCCTCCCCTCATCCTTCTACATGTACATGTAGATTTCTTATCGGGCCTGGAACCACTCTCTGCAAGGATAGGCCTGCTGGCTTTTTCCCCGAGACGGAAAAACTAGGTCTTCGTGCTATTTTTCGGGAGGTGCGCGTCGAGCGGCCCGTGTGCTTCCAGACCACTCGGGATTCATTTCTTCATACACGTACTGAGGGGAGGCCAGACCACCTGGTGTATCGTTTTCTCATTTTTTTCTCACCATTATTAATTTTCATCCCACTGGCATGGTCCCTCTGGTGATCTGAAATTCAATCTCACCGGACAACAAAACGATGATGGTGGTAGAGGCTACACTACTGTCCCTGATAGATGCTTATTATGTGCATTTTGAACAGAAATAAATTTGCACCAGATAGATAGATTCAACGCAATTGAATACTACTTAAACTAGATAGATTGGCTTCCCAGCTTGCTAGGCACATCAGCATCCATCAATCACGACCTCCACCAAGTCGAATCGAATTGATAAAGTCAAGTAGAAGCAAGTTGCCAGTGACCCAATCTCATTTTTATACACACATTCTTTATTTCCAAGATGATGCGAAAAATCGCCTCTACGCCTTCCGCCGAGCTGAAACGGATTTCGTTTGATCCCACCAGCAGTACAACCACTACTACCACTACCTCTTCAAAGAACTACAGATGGAAAACCTTGTTAAAGACGTACCGCTTTAACATTTTATTGGGGGTTGGTCTCTTGGCATGTTTGTCTATGATTGTCAAATGGGCCGGTCATGTCGAAAAAGCCATTGCCAAACTCCAACATGATCATCATATCAAGTACTTTGACAAGGGCGAAACGGGGTATTTGGCCGAACATTATTGCATTGACAATTCCAAGCGAGAAGAATGCTGTACTCCCGAACATTGTGACTCGATTGTCAAACGCTCCACTCTCTACAGCGAGTGTTGTGCCAATTTGCCCCAACCAGCTAGTTACATGGGTCGTTCCAAAGTCTTGCCTCTTCTCATTACCTCGGCACCTCGGAGTGGTACCAAATTCATTCAGCAATTGTTTACCCGCGTCGGATTGCAAGGCTTGACGACCGATGAACATTCCCCCGAACATGGTGGAACGGTGTCGTGGAAACACATTTTTTTCGAGGGCAAAGAACCATACACTGTCAGCTCGAATCGTGCTCATGAAAAACGACCTGTATCACACTTGTACGAGTCCAAATTCCGAGTCATTTGGCATTTGGTCCGCGATCCATTGCAGAGTTTGACGAGTCTGGCCTATACGGAACCCCTCTGGGAAGACACGGCGCAATCTCGCCACTACATCCAATACATTTCCAAACACGTGCCCCTCTCCAATGCAACGACGCTGTGCCAAAGTTTGGATATTTCACCAGAAGAATGGAATCATCGCATCAACATTACGAAACAAAGTGCAGTCGCCATGGCGGCAGCTTTGGACAGTGATTCCGCTCATGTCGTCGCGACCAAGGAAAAATTGAATCGCTTTCTCGTCGCGCGGGCCATGGAAATTTATTTGTATTGGCATGGCTTTATCAATCATTTGAACGTTCCAATCTTTCGATTGGAAGATTTGTCCGTTCAAAAAAATGTCACCATCTTGGATGAAGTCTTCGCTTCGGTCGGAATGACGCCACCCAAACACGACGATGTCTTGGCCTTTTTGCATTACAATCACGTCTACACCAATAACAATAACAACAATCGAGGACGGCAATTGTTGCAAGTGGACGAACCTCCGCGACGACAACTTCGTGGTGTCAATCACGAGGGCAACAACATGTGGAGTATGGAATTGCACAAGAATGCACGATATCATCGAGAAACTTTGGATTGGAAGGAGCTTTGCAAAGTGGATCAAGACAGTGCGCAAACATTCTTGGCCATGAGCCAATCCTTTGGATATTACATGCACCTTCAAGTAGAAGCTCTTTGTTTGAACTATTAAGTCAAGCCAAGTCAAATCAAATCACAGTTTAGTCGAGTACGATGCCATCACGTGGAATAGTGGGTTGGTTGGTTGCTCCCCGCCCCCTTGACGTAGCACGCGACAGGACCCGAAAAGCTTGAATGACACACACACACACACACACACACACACAACTCATGTATCCGTTTTCGTTTACATAATGACTACTGCATGAACAAACTAACTAAAAAAGTCGTCACTTGATATTCGTTCCTTGCTGTACTCAAATCGTATGCTGCTCCTCGAGACAAATTTCGACTCATCAGTGGCCTCCCTTGGGTGCTCGTTTCGCGTGCATGGCTTGTTTCGTCATGCGGACAGAAGCTTTGCTTGGGACGACATCAACAAGCATGTTGGCTCATGAAAAGATGGGCACCAAC
>ENA-ORBV01010380-ORBV01010380.1-microbial-mat-metagenome-genome-assembly--contig:-NODE-10380-length-14925-cov-5.591730_pt1 | contig 14925 bp, 14 predicted proteins | sample MGYA00237777_ERZ505514 | MGnify/ENA primary metagenome ERZ505514 (study PRJEB26160, sample SAMN06269048) | microbial mat metagenome | isolation source: Oligotrophic lake microbial mat | place... | reverse complement strand
TCTCGTGGGCTCGGAGATGTGTATAAGAGACAGCTGCTCGACGGCACCGACAGTCGGTCCCTTGGCGTCGATGATGCCCTTGACGGCGCGCATCGCGGCGGCCGTCTGCTTGCGATTTTCCTTGCGCTCGGCGATCGGGTCGCCCTGGGCCATTGCGATCGTTGCGCCGCCCACCATTGCTCCGGCAGCGAGTGCGCCGATCACCGCCAAAACGAGAGTCTTCCTCATGAGCCATCCCCTTTGAGTTCAACCGGCCGGCGGGGCCTTTGGACCTCGACGACCAGCATTTGTTGCAGAGGTTGGCGTCAAAGCGAACAGGATAGATGCAAAATCGTCCATCACGACTGCGTGTAGTGGGGGCCTGCCCACGGGCCACCGGGGATTGTCAGTTTAGCCGAGGCGGTCGATAACACGGCATGGCCGACAAGAATGATCGCAAGATCCGGGTCTGGGATCTGCCTGTCCGACTGTTCCACTGGGCGCTCGTCGTCCTGCTGGCGGTGTCCTACTTCACCGCCCGCGCCGGCGGGGAGTGGATGAAGTTTCACTTCTGGTCGGGCTACACCATCTTCGCGCTGGTGCTGTTCCGTATCGCCTGGGGCTTCGTCGGCAGCACGACCGCGCGCTTCACCGATTTCGTCAAGGGGCCGTCAGCCGCCATTGCCCACCTCCGGGATCTGCTGGGGCGCGGCCGCCCCCGCGAAGCCGGGCATAATCCGGTGGGTGGCGCGATGGTCGTGGCGCTGTTGCTTGCCGTGCTGCTGCAGGTGGTGGCGGGACTGTTCTCGGCCGACACCGACACGGGCATGGTGAACGGGCCGCTCGCGTTGGTGGTCGCCGACAAGTGGGTCGAACGGGCGACCGCTTTCCATAGATTCTGGATCAACGTCCTGTTGTGGATGGTGGCGCTGCACGTTCTGGCTGCCATCGTCTATCTCGCCTGGAAGCGGCAGAACCTGATCGGCGCCATGATCACGGGCCGCAAGCCGCTCGACGACGTGGTGGAGCCGGGCAAGCCCGCGCCGAAGCTGGTCTTCGCGCCGGGCCGGTTGGCGGTGTCGCTGCTGCTCGCGGCCGCAGCCATCGTGTATTTCATCGTGAGAGCCGGCGGCTGACCCCGGCCTTGCTGCCCGGAAAGCCCCCCTCTAGGGTGCCCGCTGCCCTTGTGAATTTGGATTTTGCATCATGAAATTTGCCGGTACCGACTCCTATGTAGCCAGCGACGACCTGCGCGTGGCAGTGAATGCGGCCATCGCGTTGCAGCGTCCGCTGCTGATCAAGGGCGAGCCGGGCACCGGCAAGACCGTGCTGGCGCATGAAGTCGCCAAGGCGCTCAAGTCGCCGATTATCGAGTGGCACATCAAGTCGACCACCAAGGCGCAACAGGGTCTCTACGAGTACGACGCCGTGTCCCGCCTGCGTGACAGCCAGCTCGGTGACGAGCGCGTGAAGGACATCGGCAATTACATCAAGAAGGGCAAGCTCTGGGAAGGCTTTACGCACCCCGAGCGTCCGGTGCTGTTGATCGACGAAATCGACAAGGCCGACATCGAGTTCCCGAACGACCTGCTGCTCGAGCTCGATCGCATGGAGTTCTACGTCTACGAGACGCAGCAGGTCATCAAGGCCGAGCAGCGCCCGATCGTGATGATCACCTCGAACAACGAGAAGGAGCTGCCCGACGCCTTCCTGCGCCGCTGCTTCTTCCATTACATCCGCTTCCCCGACCGCGAGACGATGACCCAGATCGTCGACGTCCACTTCCCCGACCTGCAGCGCAACCTGCTGCGCGAGGCGCTGAACGTCTTCTATGACATCCGCGAAGTGCCCGGCCTCAAGAAGAAGCCTTCGACTTCCGAGCTGCTCGACTGGCTGAAGCTGCTGATGGTCGAGGACATGTCGCCGGACGCGCTACGCTCCAAGGACTCCAAGCAGCTCATTCCGCCGCTGCATGGCGCGCTGCTCAAGAACGAGCAGGACGTGCATCTGTTCGAGCGCCTGGCCTTCATGGCGCGGCGGGAGCAGCGCCAGTAACGCCCCCTGTGGCCGATGGGAGATCGCGATGTTCGTGAACTTCTTCCTTGAACTGCGTCAGGCCAAGGTGCCGGTCTCCATCAAGGAATATCTCGCCCTGATGGAAGGCATGGACAAAGGCGTCTCCGATTTCAGCGTCGACGATTTCTACTATCTGTCGCGCACCATCCTGGTGAAGGACGAGCGCAACCTCGACAAGTTCGACAAGGTCTTCGGCCATATCTTCAAGGGCCTCGAAGCCGTGCCCGGCGAAGGCATCGCGGCCGAGATTCCCGAGGAGTGGCTGCGCAAGCTCGCCGAGAAGCTTCTGACCGAGGAAGAGAAAAAGCAGATCGAGGCGATGGGTGGCTGGGAAAAGCTCATGGAGACGCTGAAGAAGCGGCTCGAGGAGCAGCAGAAGCGCCACCAGGGCGGCAGCAAGTGGATCGGCACGGCCGGGACCTCGCCGTTCGGCGCCCACGGCTTCAATCCCGAGGGCGTGCGCATCGGCCAGGACAAGAACCGTGAGGGCCGTGCGGTCAAGGTCTGGGACAAGCGCGAGTACAAGAACCTCGACGACACCGTCGAGATCGGCACGCGCAACATCAAGATCGCGCTCCGGCGCCTGCGCAAGTTCGCGCGCGAGGGCGCCGAGGTCGAACTCGACATGCCCGACACGATCCGCAGCACCGCGCGCAACGCCGGCTACCTCGACATCAAGATGGTGCCGGAGCGGCGCAACAAGGTGAAGCTGCTGATCCTGTTCGACATCGGCGGCTCGATGGACGCCCATATCCGCGTCTGCGAGGAGCTGTTCTCGGCGGCGCGCTCGGAGTTCAAGCACCTCGAATTCTTCTACTTCCACAACTGCCTCTACGAGAAGCTGTGGAAGGACAATCGCCGCCGTCACGTCGACACCTTCTCGACGGCGCAGCTGCTCCATACCTATCCGGCCGACTACAAGGTGCTGTTCGTCGGCGATGCCTCGATGAGCCCTTACGAGATCGCCTATCCGGGTGGCTCGGTGGAGCACTGGAACGAGGAGTCGGGCCAGACCTGGATCCAGCGCGTGGCCGACACCTACCGCAGCGTGGTGTGGCTCAACCCGGTGCCGGAGCGGCACTGGAGCTACACGCCGTCGATCCAGCTGCTGCAGCAGCTGAGCTCCAACCGCATGTTCCCGCTCACGCTGGGCGGTCTCGACAGCGCGATGAAGGAACTGAACAAGTAGCCCTAGGGGAACGCAGATGAAGACCGGCCCGGCGATCGCCGAAATTCTGAAGAAGGAAGGCGTGGAGTATCTCTTCGCCTATCCGGTCAACCATCTGATCGAGGCATGCGCCGCCGTCGACATCCGCCCCATCATCGTGCGCCAGGAGCGTATCGGCCTGCACATGGCCGACGCCATGTCGCGGATGACCAAGGGCCGCAGGATGGGCGTGTTCTGCATGCAGAGCGGGCCTGGCGCGGAGAACGCCTATGGCGGCGTGGCGCAGGCCTTCGGTGAATCGATCCCGCTGCTGGTGATCCCGCAGGGCTATCCGCGCCGCCTCGCGCACGTGCCGCCCAACTTCAACTCGACGCTCGCCATGGCGCATGTCGCCAAGCACGCCGAACCGATCACGAACGGCAAGGAGATCGCCAACATCATGCGCCGGGCCTTCAGCTTGCTGCGCAACGGCCGCGGCGCGCCGGTCATCGTCGAGCTGCCGGCCGACGCCTACGGCGAGGACGCTCCCGATCCGCTGGTTTACGAGCCCGTCGTCGTCACCAAGTACGGACCGGATCCAGCGGCTGTGCGCGAGGCGGCCAAAGTGCTCATGGCTGCCAAGCGTCCGGTGATCTATGCCGGCCAGGGCGTGCACTGGGCCGAGGCCTATGCCGAACTCAAGGAACTTGCCGAACTGCTGGCGATCCCGGTCTGCACCAGCCTCGAAGGCAAGAGCAGTTTCGACGAGACCCATCCGCTGGCGCTGGGTTCGGGCGGTCGTGCGTATCCGAAGGCGGTGCGTAGCTTCCTCGACCGTTCCGACGTCATTCTCGGCATCGGCTGCTCCTTCACCGAAACCAATTTCGGCATCTCGATGCCGGCCGGCAAGACCGTCATCCACGCCACGCTCGACCCGGCACATCTCAACAAGGACGTGCCGATCAAGTACGGGCTGGTGGGCGATGCCAAGCTCACGCTCGCGGCGCTTGTCGAGGCGGCCAAGGCGCTGGGCGCCACCAAGCGCGACCCGACTACCGTTGTCGCCGAGATCAAGTCGATCGCCGACGAGTGGCTGAAGGAGTGGATGCCCAAGCTGACCAACAACGAGGCGCCGCTCAATCCCTACCGCGTGCTGTGGGACCTGCAGCACACCGTCGACGTCGCCAACACCATCATCACGCATGACGCCGGCAGCCCGCGTGACCAGCTCTCGCCGTTCTGGAAGACGACGCAGCCGCACACCTACATCGGCTGGGGCAAGACCACCCAGCTCGGCTATGGTCTGGGCCTCGCCATGGGTGCCAAGCTCGCCTGCCCGGACAAGCTCTGCATCAACGTCTGGGGCGATGCTGCCATCGGCTTCACCGGCATGGATTTCGAGACCGCGGTGCGCGAGCGCATTCCGATCATGTCGATCCTGCTCAATAATTTCTCGATGGCGATCGAGCTTCACATCATGAAGGTCTCGACCGAGAAATACCGCTCGACCGACATCTCCGGCGACTATGCCGCGATGGCGCGGGCCTTCGGCGGTTACGGCGAGCGCGTGACGAAGGTCGAGGATATCGTTCCCGCCATTAAGCGCGGCATCGAGCAGACCAAGAAGGGCGTGCCGGTGCTCCTCGAGTTCATCACCTCCAAGGAAGTGACGATTTCGGTGCCGAAATGACCGTCGTCCTCACCCCGACCGAACAATTCGACGTCGAGGCCCGCGACGGTCTCTGGATGGCGGCCGTCGATGCCGAGCGCGTCACCGGCTGGACGCTGAAGCCCGAGGGCATGTGCCGAGCAGAACTCTGCGTGCCGTTGCCGGCTTCGGTCACCAACGGCACCGAGGTCGATGTCGAAGCCTTCTGGAAGAAGCTCGGCGCGCCCGTCATCGCCAGCGAAGCGCGCGACGTGTGGGCGCTGGGCGCTCCGGCCGACGAACGCAATGCCGCGCTCGAAGGGCTGCAGGCGCCGGACTTCACCCTGCCAGACATCGACGGCACGCCGCGTTCGCTGTCGCAGCTCAGGGGCAAGAAGGTCTTCCTCGCCACCTGGGCCAGTTGGTGAGGCTGCCGGTTTGACTTGCCCGTGTGGCAGCAGCTCTACGCCGAACTGAAGGACAAGGGTTTTATGGTCGTGGCAGTCGCGGAGGAAAGCCGCGGCGCAGACCATGCGCGGCCGTGGATCGAGCAGGCCAGCTCGGACTACTGGCAGCTCATCGACACCGAGCACCGCCTCGAAGATCTCTACAATCTCGTGAACGTGCCGCAGGCGATCTGGATCGACGAGCAGGGCCGGATCGTGCGGCCGCCCGAGACGGCAGGCTCGACCGACCACTTCCGGCGCATGGACCTCGAGACGCGCACGATGAGCCCGGAGGATCAGGCCGAGCGGCAAGCGGCGCGGCAGGCCTATCTCGATGCCGTGCGCGCCTGGGTCGACACCGGCAAGCATGCGCTGTCGGCCGACGCCACGCGCGCCGGCCTGCCCAAGGTGACGCCCGCGATCGCCGAAGCACGGGCGCGCTTCCGGCTGGGGGTCTGGCTGCGCACCCATGGCAACACGGTGGAAGGCGACCGCCAGATGAACGAGGCGAGCAGCCTGCATCCCGACTCATGGAGCCTGTGGCGCCAGGCGGCCGATCTCGACGAGGTCGGCAAGGCGTCTGGCATGGAATTCTGGAAGCGCGTGAAGGCCCTGGGCGACCAGCCGTACTATCCGCCGCCCAAACTTTAGGCGCGTCGATCTGCCTTCCGTGGCGCGATCCACGAACGCGAAGCGGGTGCGGCGTCCCTAGTCCAGCCGCTTGTCTGGACAAAAAGGTCGAATTGCGTTTCCATGAGCGGATTGGGGGAGATTCACATCACGCATTGGCACCGCGCGGCGCGGAAGGCTTTTGTTGAGGCCGGAGCATGACCGGCGAGGTCGTCGACACGGGCGCGGCGAACTCCGCCGAGGTCGATTTCGTCGCCTTGCAGCCCGGCCAGACCATCGGCCGCTTCACGGTTGTTTCCGTCCTCGGCCAGGGCGGCTTCGGCATCACCTATCGCGCGCGCGACACCCAGCTCGGCCGCGAGGTCGCGATCAAGGAATATCTGCCGACCGCCATCGCCATTCGCCAGGGCGGCGAGACCGTGCTGCCGCGCTCGACCAAGGTCGCCGAGGATTTCATCTGGGGCCGCGACCGCTTCGTGGCCGAAGGCCAGACGCTGGCGAGCCTGCATCACGCGCCGGGCATCGTGCGCGTCTTCGACTTCCTGGAGATCAACGGCACCGCCTACATCGTCATGGAACTGCTCCATGGCGAGACGCTCGAGGACCGGATCAAGAAGCAGGGACCTCTCGACGCCGCCGCGGTCGACCGCATCCTGACGCCGCTGCTCGACGGCCTGGAGCAGGTTCACGCCGCGGGCTTCCTGCATCGCGACATCAAGCCCGCCAACATCCTGCTCAGCGCCAAGGGCGATCCCACCCTGATCGACTTCGGCGCCAGCCGCGCGGCGATGGCCGGGCGCAGTGTGGTCATGACGGCGGTCTTCACGCCGGGCTATGCCGCGGGCGAGCAGATGACGTCGGCCAAGCAGGGCCCGTGGACCGACATCTACGCTTTGTCGGCGACGCTCTATCATGCGATCGCCGGCAAGGCGCCGCCCAACGCCTTCGACCGCATGCTCGACGACGACTACCAGCCGCTGGGCAAGCTGGCGCCTCAAGGCTTCGCGCCAGGACTGATGGCCGGCATCGATGCCGGCCTGGCGGTGCGCGCGTCGGACCGCCCGCAGACGATCGCCGGCTGGCGCACGCTTCTTTCCATGGCCTCGCCCGGCGACGACGATGCCACGCGGCTCGCGCCGCGCCCGGCCGACCCCGGCGCCACGGTGGTGACGCGGACACCGACACTCACACCGGCACAGGTGCCGATAAAGGCGTCGACGCTACAGCCCGCGCCGGCCATGGATCTTCCACCGCCCCCGACTCCTCCAGTCGCGGCACCGAAGAGCAAGACATCACTCTACGCCGGCATCGCGGCAGCGGTGCTCCTGCTGGCGGGCGGCGGCTACTTCATGCTGGCGCCGACGTCCGGTCCGCAGGCCCCGTCCGCGCAAGCCCTCAAGACCGAGGATCTGGAGAGAGTGCTGGCCGAGCGCCGCGCTGCCGATTCGCAGGCAGCCGACAAGCGCCGGGCCGAGGAGGAGGCGCAGCGCAAGGCCGACGCCGAGGCCACCGCCAAGCGTGTCGCCGACGCCGAGCTCGAGCAAGCCCGCATCAACCGGCAGAAGGCCGAGGAGGATCTGGCCAAGCTCAAGGCCGAGATGGAAACGCGGCGGATCGCAGAAGCCAGCCAGCGCCAGCAGTCCGATGCCGCGGCCCAGCGCGCCGCCGAACAGGCCGCCCAGCGCAAGGCCGAGGCCGAGATGGCCGCTCTTCGCCAGACCGAGGAGGATGCCCGCAAGAAGGTCGCCGCCGAAGCCGAGGCCAAGCGCGTGGCCGACGAGGCGCTCGCCAGGGCCCAGACCGAGCGGCAGCAGGCCGATGCCGCCGCGCGCGTGAAGGCCGAGGCGGAGGCGAAGCAGAAGGCCGAGGCCGACGCCAGGCAACTCGCCGAGGCGGAAGCACGCCAGAAGATCGAAGCGGAGGCCAAACAGAAGGCGGACGCCGAAGCCCGGGAGAAGGCGGAAGCCCGCCAGAAGATCGAAGCGGAGGCCAAACAGAAGGCGGACGCCGAAGCCCAGCAGAAGGCGGTCGCCGATGCCGCCGCGCTTGCGGACAAGAAAGCGGCGGAGACAGCGGAGACGGCGCTCCGCCTGTCGGTTCCCGACCGCCAGCGCGTGCAGGTGGCGCTGACCTCGCTCGGCTTCGACACCCGCGGCGCCGACGGCGCCTTCGGCCCGCGCTCGCGCGACATGGTCGCGGCCTGGCAGAAGGCCCGCAACCAGCCGGCGACCGGCTTCCTCTCGGGACCGCAGAACCAGGCGCTGCTGCGCGAGGCGGCGCCGGCGCTGCAGAAGTACGACGAGGAGCAGAAGAAGAAGGAAGACGACGAGAAGAAGAAGGCCGAGGAGGCCAGGAAGAAGGTCGAGGACGAGGCCAAGGCGCGCGCCGCGGCGCCGGCGCCTACTGCCCCGGCTGCACCCGCGCCGGCCGCCGCTCCGGCCGCTGCCCCGGCGGCCCAGCCCAGCGTCGCCGCTGCGGCGCCCCCGGGCGGCGCCCGCGTCCTCGACGGGACCTACACCGGGTCGCTGAACGTCACTGCTGGAAGCTTTGACCACCTCATGCATGTATCGGTGAAGATGGTGAACGGCAGCGGAACCGGCACGGTCACCAATCCAAAGTGCGGCAGCCTCCCGATCTCACTGAGGGTCGATCCCTCGGGAAATGCGACGGGCAATATGAAGTTCACGATCAGTACGGTTTGCGACAGCGGCAGCGCCGGTAAGGTTACCGGCCAGGCCGAAGGCAACAAGGGCATCAGGCTCGAAATGGATGGCACGACGACGAGCGCCCGCGGCCGCGGGAAGATCAGGCTGGCTGAATAGGCCAAGCTCCGCTTGGCCGATGAGCATCAGCTGCGGCTTAATGAGAACCGACGTGCGCTGGGTGGCCGGCAGGAAATCCTTGACAATTTCCTATGATATCCTATCTATTCTGTGCGTTCGATCGATCGCGGCGAACAGATCTGCAGAAGTGGAGAGGAATCGAAAAAATGTCACACTTTATTTCCCATTCGCATCGGAGCTTTGTCGCGTGCAATCAAGGGCTTGAGGCGAAAATTCCCGCGCAAGATAGGAAGCCGATCGTCGCTTGCGATCACACATGCGTGAGCGATGGGCCGGCTATAGGCGTGCCCCATCTGCTCGGCTAGGCTGCCCGCCATACTCCAAACAAACAGGAGACCGGGATGGCTGTCCTCAACGTCAACGGCAAGGCGCTCAATCACAACGCCGATCCGCGTACCCCGCTGCTATGGGTGCTGCGCGAACAGCTCGGGCTCACCGGCACGAAATATGGCTGCGGCATCGCCCAGTGCGGCTCGTGCACGGTGCTGATCGACGGCGTGGCGACGCGCTCCTGCCAGGTGCCGGCGAACTCGGTCGGCAATCGCAAGGTCACGACCATCGAAGGACTCGCGGCCAGCGGCCAACTGAACAAGATCCAGGCCGCGTGGGTGGCGATCGACGTGCCCCAGTGCGGCTACTGCCAGAGCGGCATGGTGATGGCAGCGACCGCGCTGCTCGCCGCCAAGCCCAAGCCGACCGATGCCGACATCGACGCGGCCATGACCAACATCTGTCGCTGCGGCACCTACCAGCAGGTGCGTGAAGCGATCCACGCCGCGGCCAAGGCCTGAGGGGAGGACGCATCATGACGATCCATCAGACCTCTCTTCGTCGCCCCTCTCTTCGTCGTAGGGGCTTTCTGGTCAGCGGCGCTGCCGTCGCCGGCGGCTTCTCGCTCGGCTTCCACGTTCCCTTCGAGGACGGCGCGGCGCATGGCCAGACCGTCAAGGAGCTGAACGCCTGGGTGGTCATCCATCCCGACGACAAGGTGGTGATCCGCATCGCCCGCTCCGAAATGGGGCAGGGCACGCTCACCGGCCTCTGCCAGCTCGTCGCCGAGGAACTCGAGTGCGACTGGAACAAGGTCGCCTGGGAATATCCCACGCCGGGCGAAAACGTCGCGCGCAACCGCGTCTGGAAGAACTTCTCGACTGGCGGCAGCCGCGGCATCCGCGAGAGCCAGCAGTATGTCCGCGAAGGCGGCGCCATGGCGCGCGAGATGCTGATCGCGGCCGCCGCGGCGCAGCTCAAGGTGCCGGCAGCCGAACTCATCGCCGCCAACAGCGTCATAACGCACAAGGCCTCGGGCAAGACGGTGGCCTACGGCGCGGTCGCCGCGGCCGCGGCCCAGCTCGAGCCGCCCAAGGAAGTGAAACTCAAGGACCCCAAGGACTGGAAGATCGCGGGCAAGCCGGTCAAGCGGCTGGACACGGTCGACAAGGTCACGGGCAAGCAGATCTACGGCATCGACCTCGTGCTGCCCGGCATGCTGGTCGCCACCGTCCGCGCCTGTCCGGTGATCGGCGGCAAGCTCAAGAGTTTCGACGCCGCCAAGATCGAGAAGATGCCCGGGGTGAAGAAGGTCGTGGCGATCGACGGCAACGCCGTCGTGGTCGTGGCCGACACCTACTGGAATGCCCGTACCGCGCTTGCGGCACTTCCCACCGATTGGGACATCGGCGACCTCGGCAAGGTCTCGAGCGAGACCATCGCCGCCATGCTGAAGGAGGGTCTCGACGCGCCCGAAGCCTTCGTCGGCAACAAGGCGGGCGACGCCAAAGCCGCGATCGCCGGGGCGGCCAAGAAGGTCGAGGCGACCTACAGCTTCCCCTACCAGCACCACGTCACCATGGAGCCGATGAACGCCACCGCGCGCTACACGGCCGACAAGTGCGAGGTCTGGTGCGGCACGCAGAACGGTGAGGCGGCACTTGCCGCGGCGTCCGAGGCGTCCGGCCTGCCGGTCGCCAAGTGCGATGTCATCAAGCAATTGCTGGGCGGCGGCTTCGGCCGGCGCGGCCGCTCGGACTATGTCCGCCAGGCCGTGCTGGTCGCCAAGGAGATGCCCGGCACGCCGATCAAGCTGATCTGGTCGCGCGAAGAGGACATGACGCACTGCCAGTATCATCCGATCACGATGGCCAAGATGACCGGCGGCCTCGACGCCCAGGGCAATCTGGTCGGGCTGCAGATCCGCATCTCGGGCCAGTCGATCCTGGCCTCGCTCCTGCCGCAGAACCTGCAGAACGGCATGGATCCCGTGATGTTCCAGGGCCTGATGGCAAGCGGCGTGGAGGCGGCCTACGGCTACAATGTGCCGAACCTGCTGATCGACCATGCCATGCGCAACCCGCACATCACCGCGGGCTTCTGGCGTGGCGTCAACACCAACCAGAACGCCGTCTACATGGAAAGCTTCATGGACGAGCTGGCCGACGCGGCCGGCCAGGATGCGCTCGCCTTCCGCATGAAGCTGCTGAAGCCCAAGTGGGCGGCGGTGCTTAAGGCGGCGGCCGACAAGGCGGGCTACGGCAAGCCGCTGCCCGCCGGCCACTTCCATGGCTTGGCCCAGGTCATGGGCTACGGCAGCTATGTTGCCGGCGTCGCCGAAGTCTCGGTGAACGCCGACGGCCAGCTCAAGATCCACAAGATCACCGCCGCGACCAATTGCGGCCACGTGGTCAACCCGGCGCAGATCGATCGCCAGGTCGCGGGCTCGTTCGCCTACGGCCTGTCCGCCGCGCTCTACGGCGAGATCACCGTCAAGGATGGCGCCGTCGAGCAGACCAACTTCGACAGCTACAACATGATGCGCATCGACGAGATGCCGCATGTCGAGACCGTGCTGGTCCCGACCGGCGACTTCTGGGGCGGCGTCGGCGAGCCGACCATCGCCGTGGCCGCGCCCGCGGTGCTGAACGCGATCGCCCGCGCCACGGGCAAGCGCGTGCGCAACCTGCCGTTGATGCATCACGAGCTGAAGAAAGGCGCGTAAATGGGCCGAGTACTGTTGCCGGTGCTGGCCTCAGCGGTGCTGCTGGCCGGCCCGGCGCAGGCGGCCGATGCCCCATTCAATGGGCCACCGGGTGCAAGTTCCTGCACCGGCTGCCATGCTACGACTAAGATTGCCGACTCGGTGATCCCGCGTATCGCCGGCCGCAAGGCCGCCGACATCGTCACCTTCATGCGCGAGTACAAGAGCGGTGCCTGGCCTTCCAGCGTGATGGGCCGCATCGCCAAGGGCTTCGACGACCAGCAGACCGACGCCATCGCGACCTGGTTTGCGGCTCAGCCTGAATAGGGACGTCATGTCGACACGGCGCACCTTCCTGAAGCTCACTGCCGCGGCAAGCCTGGCGCCTTCTGTCGCCTCGGCGCAGGGAGCCGGGGCCGGCAGGGTCGTGGTGATCGGCGGTGGCTACGGCGGCGCCACGGCGGCGCGCGCGCTGAAGGCGCTCGAGCCGAAGCTCACGGTCACGCTTGTCGAGCCCAACCCGGTTTACACCTCCTGTCCGTTCAGCAACTCGGTGCTCGCCGACCTGCGCCAGATCTCGCAGCAGGAATTCCGCTACGACGGCGTCAAGCGCGCTGGCGTGGTGGTGGCCGAAACCAGCGCCACCGCTGTCGATGCCGAGGCCAAGACGGTGACGCTCGCCGACGGCAACAAGCTCTCCTACGACCGGCTGGTGATGTCGCCCGGCATCGACTTCAACTGGGGTGCCTTGCCCGGCTACGACGAGGCCGCCGCCCAGAAGATGCCGCATGCCTGGAAGGCGGGGGCCCAGACCACGTTGCTGCGCAACCAGCTCCAGGCGATGGACGATGGTGGCCTGGTCGTGATGTCGGTGCCGGCCAATCCCTACCGCTGCCCGCCCGGCCCCTACGAGCGCGCCAGCCTGATCGCCTACTGGCTGAAGATCTGGAAGCCCAAGTCGAAGCTGCTGCTGCTCGATGCCAAGGATGCCTTCTCCAAGCAGCGCCTGTTCCAGAATGGCTGGGCCGAGCTCTATCCCGGCCGGATCGAATGGGTGCCTTTGTCCAAGGGCGGCAAGGTGACGGCGGTCGATCCCGCGACGCTCACCTTCACGACCGAGTTCGCCACCCACAAGGCCGCCGTCGGCAACGTCATCCCGCCGCAACGGGCCGGCGCCATCGCGGGCCAGGCCGGCGTCGCCGACCGCACCGGCTGGTGTCCGGTCGAGCCGGTGGCCTTCGAATCGACGCTGCGGCCCGGCATCCATGTGCTGGGCGATGCGGCGCTCATGGGCGGCATGCCCAAGTCGGCCTTCTCTGCCAACGCCCAGGCCAAGGTCTGCGCCGCCGCCGTCATCGAGCTGCTGGCCGGCCGCAAGCCAGCGGACCCGATCCTGATCAACACCTGCTACAGCCTGCTGGCCGCCGACTACGGCATCTCGGTCGCCGGTGTCTATCGGCCGGACAAGGGCCAGCTCACCGACGTGCCGGGCGCCGGCGGCGTCAGCGCGCTCGAGGCCGTGGGCGGGCTCCGCGGCCAGGAAGCGCTCTATGCCGCGAGCTGGTTCCGCGCCATCACCGCCGAGACCTTCGGCTGACGCCGTGCGGATCTTGCTCGTCATCGCTCTGGGATTCCTCGCGCCCGCTGCTGCTGCGCAGCAGGTCGTGGGCGATGCCATCCCGGCCTCGCTCACCGGCCAGTCGGGCGATGCCGCGCGCGGCCGGGCGATCGTGGCCAACCGCAGTACAGGGCTTTGTCTCCTCTGCCATTCCGGTCCGATCGCCGAGGAGCGTTTCCAGGGTGACCTTGCGCCCAGCCTGGCCGGCGCGGGATCGCGCTGGTCCCCGGGACAATTGCGGTTGCGCATCGCCGACGGCGCGCGTCTCAATGCCGACACGATCATGCCACCCTACTATCGAACGACCGGCCTGCAGCGGGTCGCCCGGAATTTCGACGGCAAGACCATCCTGTCGGCGGCGCAAGTCGAGGATGTCGTGGCCTATCTCGCAACCCTGAAGGACTGAATGGATCGACGTCGCTTCCTTGCCGGCACCGCCGTTCTCGTCGTCCTGCCGCTTGGCTCCGCCTCGGCAACGGCCGAAGCCATGGCCGAAGCCATCAAGAAGGTGGTGGGCAATTCCGTCGTCACCGAAGGTCGCGTCACGCTCGACCTGCCGCCGCTGATCGAGAACGGCAACACCGTGCCGCTCGTCGTCTCGGTCCAGAGTCCGATGACCGTGGCCGACCATGTGAAGGCGATTCACGTCTTCAACGAGAAGAACCCGCAGCCCAACGTCTTCTCCGCCCGGCTCTCGGCCCGCAATGGCAAGGCCACCATCGGCACGCGCATCAAGCTGGGCGACAGCCAGAAGATCGTGGCCATCGCCGAGACCAGCGACGGCCGCTTCTGGAGCGCCAGCGCCGACGTGATCGTGACGCTGGCCGCCTGCCTCGAGGAGTCGACCTGATGGCCAATGTCCTCGTCAACGCGCCCAAGACGGCCAAGCGCGGCTCGGTCGTGGAGATCAAGGCGCTGATCCTGCATCCCATGGAGACCGGCTTCCGGCCTGGCACCATGGGCAAGATCATCCCGCGCAACATCATCGAACGCTTCACCGCGACGTGGAACGGCACCGAGATCTTCGACATGGAGATGTCGCCCGCAATCGCGGCCAATCCGTTCGTCTCCTTCTTCGCGGTGGCGAGCGAGACCGGCACGGTCGGCCTGCGCTGGACCGGCGACGAAGGCTTCGTCGTCGAGGAGCGGGTCGTCATCACCGTCGAATGAACGTCCTGCACTTCGGCATCGGGCTGGCGATCGTCTTCGCCGCCTCCTACGCGACGGCGCAGGTCGGGGCGGACAAGCGGCGCTCCGGCACCCAGGACATGGGCGAGGCGCTGCAGAAGATGCAGGACGACGACACCGCCAATCCCGGCATGCTCTTCGTCCAGCTCGGCAGCCAGTCCTGGGCGAAGAAGGCCGGCGCCGCCGACAAATCCTGCGCCGACTGCCATGGCAATGCCGGCACCAGCATGAAGGGCGTGGCCGCGCGCTATCCCGCCATCCCAAAGGGTGCCGAGGTGCCGGTCGATCTCGAAGGTCGCATCAATCCTGTCTCTTATACACATCTCCGAGCCCACGAGACTAAGGCGAATCTCGTATGCCGTCTTCTGCTTGAAAA
>ENA-ORBV01010379-ORBV01010379.1-microbial-mat-metagenome-genome-assembly--contig:-NODE-10379-length-14928-cov-5.361053_pt1 | contig 14928 bp, 11 predicted proteins | sample MGYA00237777_ERZ505514 | MGnify/ENA primary metagenome ERZ505514 (study PRJEB26160, sample SAMN06269048) | microbial mat metagenome | isolation source: Oligotrophic lake microbial mat | place... | reverse complement strand
TTCAAGCAGAAGACGGCATACGAGATTCGCCTTAGTCTCGTGGGCTCGGAGATGTGTATAAGAGACAGGTTCTACAGGATGCCCTTAAGAGGAGCTCCACTTTATTGGTTTTTCTATAATGCTATCTATTCCATAGCGCTGCTGACCGGTCGATTAACTGTTTTACGGTCTGTCTAAATAAAATCATTTACATAGGCAGACCGTAAGTTCTTTGTGTCAATAACGAAGTACAGTATATCCTATAGTAAATAACAGGTCTGGGTACCCGGTTTTCAACTCCACACGTAGAAAACGCGTAGAACCCAGTACATTTACTGCTGTAACAAAGGAGGTTCGTTATGTTGATAATTGTTTCACCTTGATGTAGCAAAATATGTCGCCGCACACTAACTCGACCAGGATCTCTTGCCGCACACCATCTCGGATACCCCTCGCGTACTAGTACTCCCGTACATTTCCTAATACCGATGTGTTACCTACTGTTCTACAGTACAGTACGTCGTTTGTACGGTTTCTCAATCCTGAGGGGTATCGAATGCTTTGGACGCGCACGCGTAGCCACTCTTTCCATTTTTGATTTTTCGACCGCTCTTTTGACTGACTCGTCATGCGCAGAGGGTTCGTTCTCACAATTTTTAGGACAGCTTTTACTACCATGGGGTCGGTTTATCAGTTACGCGCATGACCATCATGATGGGTCTCTTCCGACCACGGGGTCGGTTTCTCAGTTCATGTCCATCATGATGCATCATGATGGGTCTCTACCGAAATCCATCATCACAGATGGAAGTGCTTCACTTGTCATTCCTCTCGTCTTGTTCACACTTTTCTCATTTCGAGATTTACTATTGTCATAATTACATTCAATTGTATTACTTTATTAATTCTTTCCAACTCGAACCATTTCAACAATGACGATGAACGTAAACAACAACGCCAAGAACAACCGCAGCATCCGCAGTAACGAAGCGACCAAGAACGATGACGAGAATCGCGTTCATTGGATTGTCCCCAGTTCCCGAGAAGAAGTTCAATGGCAACTCCACAGCAAGAACGACGGCGACAATGACGTCGAATGGTCCATGCGCATTGGCATTGATTTGCCCTGCGCTCTTTTCGATGGCAGCAAGAACACGAACAACCATGACAGTTTCCATTCCGTCGTCTTTGTCTGCAAAGAAAAAACGAACAAACGACGCATGTTCAAGCCCTTTTCGCGCATTCGCAAGTTTCTCAGCGAACAAAAACAAGAACTACGCGTCCTCTTGCAAAAGATCCGCATGGAAAAGCATCGGGCACAAAAGCGCCGCGACAACCAGAAGAACAAGCAAGTCATGGACGAATGGGACTCCATCATGACGTCGTCCTCGTCCTCGGCTGCGGCGTTTGCGTACTACCCAAGTCTTTTCTAAGCATATTCTCTGGTCGTTTGACAATGGAATGGCTGTATCGATCGATCGAAGAAACGAACCTTGAAGAATCGGAGTGCTTTACATATTCGAACGGAGTAATTTCATACTGCGGGAGTCACTCAAGAACGAGTTGACGAGAAACAAGCAGCGTCCTCGACAGAAAGAAATGCGGAACGCATCCCATCCAATCACAGTCGAGTCGTGTCGTCCTCCATGCCTGAAGTATCACATCTGAAACTGCGCCAGTGAAAGACATCGTTGCTATAATCTGGAAAGCACCATGCACTGGTCGTCATGCTCAGAGCTGACTCGCAAACCGAAAAAAATACATGAATAGGACATTCCTAATTTTACATAGAAATCAATCAAAACATTGAAGCATTGCCTTTTTTACTTCTTTTTATGTAGTCGTAGCTTCCACCCAGCGTCCTTGGACAATTCTTTGCCTTGTCTTCTGTCTCTTTTCTAACGTTCTGTGTCGAGACTTCTGTCTCGTTTTCTTCTTCGTTGGGAATACTTGTACAAGGACGGTGTCCCCCTTTACAAGACCGCCAATACGCGCGAGAGGTTTCGTATGGCTCAGATTTGGAGCTGGTCCAAAACTGTCGCGCCGGCAACAGCATGTCGAGCAGCTCAAGGTTCTTCCAGGAATATATGCATTACGTGAATGTCGCCTTCCTTCTCGACGAATACTTTCTGTTTTGTGGATCCAAGGGCACCGCCGCCGTATGCTCTGCTAGAAAACCAAGACAAGCCTTGCACAGATCAGAAAAAAGTAAACAGGCTTGGGATGAAAAACGACACACAAGTTGCCTCCTACTGAACTCATTCTCGTCCATGGCGCAAGTGAGGGCCTCTAAAATCCCTGTGCTGTACAACGAACAAAGAATGCAGTGCAGTAGTCTTTGCCGTCTTCAACCTATTAGCTAGATAATCAAATGAAATTCTAATGAAGTAGGCATACACACAATTTTGTCTGGGCTATCCGGAAGCACGATTGGAATTAGTCATTTGACGCCGGGGCAGCGTTTCGGTTAGTAAAGTAGTGTACTACTTTACTATCCAATTCATTACTTTACTAACGGAACGGTTAGTATACTAATGGGAGTCGTACTTTACTAAGCTAACTTTACTAAGCTAACGGCCGCTAGTAAATTACATGTTGGTATAGTAAAACAGTACTCTGTTTTACTCACGGGACTCACACTTTACTCACGGGACTCATACTTTACTAACCGAACGGCTACTTTACTAACGGAGCCGTTAGTTTACTTATGGAACCATTAGCATGCTAACGTTAGTTAGTAAAGTAGGAGTCCCGTGAGTAAAGTATGCGTTCATTCGTGCTTCCGGATGGCCCTGTACTCTGTAGTAAGGACAAAGCGTCGCACACATGATCTCAATTGGTCTGCCATCCGTCCGTTAATAAAGTAAACACAACCACGAAACTACAACGAACATCGCGATCGGCCATCAACTTCCTCCAAAAGAAGGGTTCGAAGTTTCCTTGGATTCATTCATTCTTCTTCTGATCGGATGTTTGTTGGCACTATTGATTCTTCTCTGTTCATTATTTATCTTTTATAAGCACCCCTTCTATTTACTAGCTAGCTAAGACCAACCTCAAGTAAAAATGAATCATCCATCAAGACGAAAAGCAAGTGGTCATCAACGACAACTGCTGGTGTATTTATTTGTAGTACTGTCTTGTTCAGGAGGTGGAGTGGCTGCTTTTACGACGACGACGACGACAAGTACACCACCACCAAGGCGGGCAGCCCATACAAAATTGGATTCCACGTCGGATGATGTCACGGCCCAAGAAGCTTTGGAGCGTACCAAAGCTCATTTGCTAAAATTACGGGAACGCCAGCCTCTCCCCAAAAATCCCATTCAAAAGATTGTTCATGACGATGATGACGACAATACTACTGATTTGCATCCTCAACAACAACAAAGCATTCAATTGGAAACGAGATATCGGCATTACATTATGCAACCTGCCAATGTGTTAAAGGACGCATTGAAAGAACTCAAGTTGAACACGAAAGGACGCAAACCTGATTTGGCACGACGATTGGCCCAACATGATGTAACCAAAGGACCCTATGCAGTGATTGGCGCGACGGAAGAAGAGGTGGAAATTGCACCCTTTGTCGCTTTGGACGATGCAAATGATGATGTTCCGTATCCCGTCCAATTTGCAGGATTGTCCTTGTCGCAAACCGCCGCCAAGGCTTTGCATTTGGCAGGATTTTTGCAGCAACCAAGTCCCATTCAAGCAGCCGCCTTGCCGGCCATGGCCTTGCGAGGAGAATCCGTATTGCTGCATGCTCCCACCGGATCGGGAAAAACATTGGCCTATGTCCTTCCCATTACCGAATTCTTGTGGCAGCACGACCGAGATGGCGAGGACGATGGAGTAGCCTTGATTGTGACGCCCTCCCGAGAATTGGCCTCTCAAGTGGCGGGTGTGGCCACGACGTTGGCACCACCGGGAAGTGTCCGATTGATTGCCCATCCTTCCAATTTACACAAGAATGGTGCCAAAGAACGGGTCGACCGATCGTACGCCGACAATCACCGAGGAAATCCTCAAATTGTGATTGGGAGTGCCAAGGCCATTACCACATCGCTCTATGGAAGTAGCGACTATCCCGTATCTCCTACACCCAAACCGGCGGCCTTGGCCTTTTTGAAAAATGTCCGCGTGTTGGTATTGGATGAAGTCGATCGATTGTTGGGCGTCCAAGGGAGTACCAAGCACGCCAGTGGCGGGAAGGATCATGAAAAACCGGCCGCGATTTTGGCCGCCGCCGTGGCCCGACATACCCTAGGACAAGCACAAGTTGTGGCCGCCAGTGCTACGGTAGGACGACCCCTCAAACGAGAATTGTCGCGTGTCTTGGGATTGTCACCTGCCAAGGGACCTCGTGTCATTGTCGCTCAAGATGCTATTGAGGAGGCCTCCTCTTCTTCTAGCACTACCAGTAGGAGTGACCAACAACAATCCAATAAAAACAACAAGAAGGACAACACTGATAACAACAACATGAAGACAACAACACGCTTAGTTACCATCCCCGATACCGTTCAACATTACATGACCAAAGTCGTACTCAACGCGGAGGATGAGGCTACCTCGGTATCTCCGGGACAATTACTGGTTCGTGCCTATCAAGTCATTCAAGACATTGTCAATAAGCACGAAAAAAAGAGCGCTCGCATCTTGTTGGTCTTGACGCGAGGATTTGGCATTTCCACGCAACATGTCATTGGAGCTTTGAATCATTTCAATTGTCAACCACCACCGCAATCCTTATTGGATGCCTTGCAAGAAAATGTACAAGGGACCGACCAATTGATGCAAGTTCATCAAAAAGTCAGTGGTGCCACCGGCGTTGGACAATCCAGTACTCCTGCTGCGGCTGCTGCTATAGAGGAGGAAGAGGAGAATGCCGAGGAGCCGGAACGACAGCAATCATCATCATCATCGTCGTCGTCATCATCATCATCATCGCTGTGGGTTACGGGAGAAGATACCATTCGTGGATTGCATTTGGATGGATTGGATGCTGTCATTGTCGTGGGACGACCACGGGGACCCGATGAATATACTCATTTTGCTGGAAGGACAGGACGCGCCGGAAGGTCTGGCAGTGTGATTGCTGTGGTGTCCGATCAAGAAGCATACAAGCTTTCGGCGTGGGAAACGATTTTGCAAATTCAATGGCAGCCGTACGAAGAAACGGCGATGGACAAATAAAAAGCTAGAGGTTGTGTACAGAGGTGGTGTACGGATGATGAAGAAAGATCTCATAAGAGAATGTTATTTAGGTTTGATTTAAGTTTACAGACAAGTTCTTATCACCAAATCAGTTTTCAAAACAAGAAACAAGTTTAGCTTTTTAGCTAGCAGAATTGCATAATGCTGCGCCGGTACGTAAACCAGAATAAAAATAGATCCTAATCCTGTCAGGCTAATCGGTTTTAAAGGTAATCAAATACTAAAAAACGATGGAAGTGTTAGACGAAAACCATCTTAAGAGAGGGCAAAAGATGAAAGAAACGGAGAACTCACCTCGGGATAAGCTTGGGCGTCGTGATATGTAACAAAAATGCTCGGGTTGCTGGTGTTGTCCGCGGTCGAGTCAAACAGGAGTTGGGTTTTGTGATCTCGAATGTCAGGTGTCAACGCATCCGCCTGGAACAAAAATGTTGACATCAGTGAGTGAATCACCCCTGTATGTTTCATTGGGCCCAAACCATCTGCTACGCCAAAAACATGCAAGTTCTCACCTGTCCTCGGCAATACTCTCCAACCACTACTCGGCAGGCCATCATGTATTGGCGGCCCTGAAGATCTGGGACAGCATAGGTACTATGGGAAGAATACTTACTATCTCGAGCGAAGTAAACGCCCTTGCCGTACATCGTAGCATTCTTGCCACAGAATGACCTGTTGAACCCTTGCTGTGTTGAAAAAAGAAGAAAAACATCTGCTGAGCTACGACTGATTCAGCAGTATGAAGCACCATTCAACTTGATTTGGTTCACCACGTCCGATCAAATCAGTATGAAATTACCTGCAGAATTTTGTCCATAGTTTGATGATTCGTCCCATGAAAAAGCCACTTCCGCTCAAAGCGTTGGAGAGCCTCCTGCACAAAAACACCGCCGCTTTGTCCAGTCTCGCGGTGACAAATCGTCTGTCGTTTCACAACGTAGGTCTGCCACATGGCCAAATTTTGGATCCGCTCCACCTTCAGGATTCGTGTCTTGGAGGACATCGTCGAAAAGAAGGCTGCCTCCACATCCGCTCGTTCCTGGTCCCCGGGTTTGAGTTCAACTTTCTCCATGACTGAAGTGTCCGCAACGTCAATCCAATTTCTTGGTGTATCTAAGGCTCCTTCTCCAACACTTTTTTTGATCACCTCCAAGTCGTCAAGTGAAGGGATTCGTGTTTTTTCAAGTTCGAACCACCCCGAATCCCTAGACACCTGACCTTCATCTTGCTGTTCCATGCCAGCGAGAGCAAACACCACAAGTTGCTGTGCTACAGCCTCGTCCGTATGGTGGAGCTACAAACAATGGATACCTGTTGTTGAGAGAGGATGGCGCACGAAGAAGAAGAGTTGAACTCAGAACTCACCTTAGTACCAAATGCCCATCCATCCGGCCTTTGCTTTGAAATCTGAATGACATCGCCGCCACATAAAACCAGCATGGGCTCCTTTTTGATGTCGGCGGGTGCTTCTTCTGCAACTGCAACTTCAGAGAGATCGAAAGTAGATTGCGTTTGATCAGATTGGTCTGTACTGGCCGACCCTGTGCGTCGGATATCTCGTTCGAATCCAGTCGCCACCTTGGTCTGCTTCATCTTTTGGAAATTGATAACATACCCAGGAAGGGGTGAATACTCTTTTGAGCCTTTCTTGTATGCTTCTTCAATACTTTTGGTACAGCTGGCATTGTACAGTACCCAGCAGTCGTTAGGGTCACCAAACACCTCAGAGTGATGATGATTTTTCATGAAGCCGTTGGTTTCTTTCCACATCCAATGAATGTTCATGCTTGGAGAAACCGAGAGTTTTCCTGAGAGGCTCAGCGCCTGTTCAATGTCACCTACGTTTTTGGTCACACGGGGTATGCAAAAACCATCTGATGCGGTGCGAATGCCCACCACACTGTCTCGGAAGGCTGCCAGTTCCCGCTTGTACTTTTTGGTCTTCAGAGATTTTGAACGGTACATGAAAAGGACAGTGACAAGGGCGACAAGGACAATCACAAGGAAAAAGATGATGGTAATAGCCCAAGCGGCAAGCGGTCCCAATGGATAGGTGTCGTCAGGAGCTGCAGAAAGACCACACCCAACGTCAGCAAAACAAACGCTTTCGATTCCATTCGTCAAAACAGCCGACCCGATTTCGTTCCCGACTGTTCCGATATCCTCCCATGCCAGTCCGTCGCCTGCTGACTTAACGTTGAATATAGAGTACAACGGGTCCTTCCGGTCGCCCTCGGCTGTAAAGGCTACATGTCCGCTAACACCGTCAAACTCTAGACTTCGAAGCAATTGTATGACCGCTTCGCCGTCACGTCGATCATTTGAAGAGGCTAGAGCTGCAGCAAGAGCCCGGATAGCGTCAGCAGTCTCAGCGGCAAATGTCGGGAGCTCCTGTAGAACTTCTTTTCCAGCCTCTCTCTGGAAAGTCTGAAGCTCTAGCATAAAATCTTCGTAGACGTGGTCGCGGTTGTACAAAGGGGTGAGACCAATGTAGCCCGGATGTGCAGGCAGCCAGGAATCCTGCAGATTGACTTTTTTTGCCCAGCTTGACGGTCCGATCCAAATAGTGTCCTCTGGAACAAGTCTTGATTCAACAGCTGCTTGAATGATTGGTATAGCATGCTCAGGGTGTGCGACTAAAAATATCACACGTGAATTGACTTCTGGATCAGTTGGGATACTTTCAAAGACCTGACGAAGTCCTTCTTCATCAACAATGCCTTCTGTGAGGCGGATTGTATCACTGAAGATCCGAGAAAGGGACCAGGGCACACTGTTAACACACAAAGCACACAATTATAAACATAATTTCAGCGAAGCTCTATTCCTACCTAAAGGCAACTTGTCCAAACCAAGTGCCGTGATCACCGACCCACGATTTCTTGAAAGCATTGACGGAATCTTTGGAGAATAGTGTGTCGGTGGCTAAAATACCAATCTTTTCCCACCCGAATGATCGAAGCATTGCAATGATAGCGCCAACTATGTAACAAAAGCCAAACGAGTGTGAGAATGCTGCTTCAAGGATGTTGCTGTACAACTTCGCAATATCATTTCTGGAACGTGCCTTCTCCGCGCTCATCGTTTGGGCTGACCATTCTGCTAAAGTTCGGGAACTCAATATCGTTGGATAGCTGCGCAGAGTCGCTTGATGGAGAAATTTGTGGCACATTTTCTAAAGCTGCGATTCTTGATAGAGCCATGGTTGCGCCCGAGCATCGAGCTCCGATAACGCCATGCATAGGTTTGTTTCCGTTCTCGGTTCGTATTTTCCAATAGCTGCGCATGGTGGTTGTTTCATCGCACATCGAGTCCTCTAGAACGTATTCAAATCGAATGTTGCTTCCGTCGGGAATAACATTCCACCACCCTTGATTGATGAGTTTCACTGCGAGGAGTGGATAGAAAAAGATAGATTAAATAGTAAGGACGTCGCTTCTCATAGTTGAAGACACCACATAACATGCAGATGAAAAACCTTGCAGCAATAATAACAACAGAAGATGGCGATTCAAAATAAACCAATGCGAAGCACCGATTCACCTGTAACTTCAAAAATATCAGGCGACCAATAATATTCAGAAGTATCGAAAACACCAGCCAAAGAAATCAAAGACGGATCTTCGACCGCCAAGACGTCCGTGCATCCCGCCTGCTCCTGTCCAGCCGATGGCGCAACCAACCCAAACAAAACCAAAAGGCTAATGAGGACATTCATGTTCATAATTTCAATTCCGATAGCTGAAGGTTTGTAGATTATTGATGTTGAAGAAAGTGAGCTCTTCGTTGGGTTTTGTTTGATCATCCAGTCAATCGTTGTTTTTGCCAGTCGTGAAAGAACATCTTGGGCAGTCTGATCTGATTTACCGCTTCAAATAACTCGTACGTACAGTACGCGTCCCGCCGCCACACGCGCGTCGAACAAAGTTTGGCCAGACGCACAGATACTCAAAATTGTCCCCACAAACTTCACACGAGTTCGCAGTGCCAAATTGTGCTCTAAGCTCACCCTCAAAGTAAATGACGCACTCTCCAGAGGGTTGTATATCCTTTTTTGGTATTAGAGTCACTGCAACCACAAAGGCGATTCCTAATGAAGGTTTTGAACACAAGTAATCAGAAAGATTGATTTGAACACAAGCAATCAGAAAGATTGATTTGGCTGCAACGATGAATGTGTTTTTTCTCTGAACATTGCGTGGTCTCTTTCAAGACAAAGTCAACAGGTGACTTCAGAACATGAGATTAAAAAATCACACAATCACAACTTTGTCATTTCAGTGCCTGCAGTAAAATTAAGGCTGATAGACACAAATGGAAACACATTGTTTTGTCATCGGTTGTTGCTTAAAAAGCAAGAGGACAACTTTGGCAACAAAAGCACACATTTTAGGACATTGACCTTTTTTTAGCCAACAGCAGGTCTAGCCTACATTTTCGTATTTATGAATCATTCAGATTGAAAAACAGAGTAGTCATCAACACAACACTGGGCGATGAGCAACAAATGACAAGTTTGTTTTTCAACCCATTCAATCCATGACACACAAATTAGCCTTTGTGTTCTTTTGACATTTGCTTGCTTCATCTTTTGAGTGGATCAAAATGACCACATGGTGATAATTGGTGTCACACCATGAAAACATAACTGTGCAAATCTGTCCACAACAAAAACAATAAACAACAAATGTCTATTTTGCTTTAGACTAGACAATGTGCTTCAAACCCAGCGGGGTGCTTCAGACACACAAGTCCAAGTAAAGTTGTGACTCCTGTAGCTACCCAGGAGTGGCAAGGCAAATGGTAATAAACTGACTGGGAAATGTCATTGCAAAGGGAGGAAAAGAAGAGGGAGCGTCATGTTGTTAACTCACGGTGGAATGTGGGGGACTCTCTGTGTCATGTCCCCGTTAAGAAAGGGTGGGTTGGTGGTGGTGCAGACAATGATCAAGATGCAAAATTAGATTCCACAATGGGGACCAACTTGTGATCCCCTGCCACCAGTTACCCCGTTTCCAGTACAAATCTGTCAACAAAGCTTTTCAGAACCTGCTTTCATTGCGATTTCTCATTGACTCTTCCTGAGAAAATCAGACCTCACAATCTAGCTAAGCCGATAAGCCACTGGTAAGCAACATTGATGGGGTATATGCAAAGAAAGAATGCAGGGAAGTGATTCATCTGGCTCCATGGAACTCCCTCACAATGCTGCATTTGAATGGATGTTCTACTAGTACTCTCGACAGTGTTCGAGTGTGCGCCCTTTTTTGAGACGGAACAGAAAAACACGCCCGATAAAGTTCTTCGCTGTCTCGAAGACCACAAATAGTCGTAGCGGGACAAGGGAAGCCTACTGGCTAGCTAGCTAGCAGCGTATTCTTCTTTTGATATGACATCTTCAGCTGTATGCGATTAACGAGAACTTTCTCTTACGAAAGGATTTCTGTCTGCATCAATTCTCATTGCAATCGGACAAATTTCGATACGAATTTTTTGTCCCGTAAAGGAAAGAATTTGGAAGGTTGGTGTTTTGGCGAAGCAAGCAAGGATCAGTTGCATTGCAGGAATTTAATGAGAACACGCGGAAGGAGATCAGATAGAATCGGGGCATCCAACATTACATGTTCTGTACTTGTTGGAGCTAGTTAGTTTTTTTGCTTCGTCACGTGACCTTGCAAGTGCCAAAAAAGAAACTCCACGACAGAGTGAATTCAGCAAGAATCAATCAATGCGAAGGTCAAGATGCCAAGAGCCATGGGACTGACATCTTCCGAACGATAGGAGGGGAAAGATGAAGAGTTTCAAATCACTCTCATAAAATAAAATAAAGACAATCCAATCGAAACAAAACAGAAGCAAATTAAAGTATCGTAAAGCAAAATTCAAACAAGAAACATGAAGTCATCCACCAAGAACTTTCTCGCTCTTTCCTTTCTCCTTTTACCCTTGCACTCGAGTCATCATCACTCTGCAATGGTTCTGGCAGATGTCCTTGAATCGAATCGAGATGCGATCATTCTCGAGGATTGCGAGGGCCATCCCATGGACGGAATCAATTATGTCAGGGCACCTGACGGCAGCTGCATGACCGCCGAAGGTCTCATGGGTGTTTGGGGCTGCCGGCACGAAGAATCGTCGTCGGTAGAGCATACGGTGTGTTTGCCGTCGATCGGCGGAAGTGTCATTGGTCGAGTAGGCGACACTTGTGGTTGCTGCGGCGAATGCGGGGAAGCTATCGCTCTTTGCCCCTGTCCATGTGACCGATACGATGGAGGAGTACTGCTGGAGGAAAAATTGTTATGGGGTATTACAATGAAGAGATGCCATCCTCCTGGCATTGCAGAGGCGTTGGTACGGGAAGACAAAAGGTTTTCTTGCTATGAGAATTGCGGACTGCTGACATAAAAGTAATCACTGCACTGCCACAGTGCTGTATTCATAATGTTATGTATTATATAGGACAAGTAATTTTATGTTAAGCGCAACGACCATTGTAATCAACAGTAGCAGTAGCTTTTTGGTTGAGGAGATTCATTCTTCGCTGATTCACGGACTGACTGACGAGGCTTTCTCAGAGATATATTAATAGCCGACGATAAGCCCTGATGCGCTAACCAAGTCACGCAATCTTCTCTCACGAATGCACCCAAACGAAACGAACTGTAATTCCAAACTGCAATTCTTGTCGCGTGGGTGAATGCCATGCTGCTTCCACCTCCTTGCACAGTCAGTCAGTCATGGTTACATCAAGATCTATTCCACACCCGTCACCCCTACTCCTTCCAACAAATCCGCCGCCAATTCTTCGCCCATTTCCTTGACAAATCCACGTATCCATGCCTTGGCCGCATGATCTTCGTGGTCGGCTTTTTTGTTGAGTTTGTCCCACCGATCCAATCCACGTGTATGGTAGGTTTTGACCGAGGCATTGGCATGATCGTTCCCGCGTGGATCTTCCCGGTACAAGTATTGTTCCGGACTTCCCAAATAATGATGGACGCGGGCAATGGAAACCCGATTCAAATCTTTGTTCACCATGGTTTTGGGATCCGGACAAGCATGCGTCGAGACGTGGTGGACACTCATAAATTTCTTAATCGCCGGCACGCGCTGCAAATGCATCAAGTTTTTGCCATTGGCGTGTTTGCGGGGTTCACGATACAAATAGCGTTGGGTCAACATGTTGCTGGCATTGATGGACGGCGGAACGCCATGGTCGACCAGACTTTGCTTGGAATCTTGGGCACCAAAAAAGAATCGTGGCATGTACACGCACGTGTGATTGACATCGGGGGCGACCATTTCTTGATATTTCAACAAGCGCATGACACTGCCGGGTTTTCGAAAGGACACGCGTTCGGTAAGATTGCTAAAATAGCCACTCGCATAAGATGGCAGTATATATTCATCGGTATCGACCAACATGAGCCAATTCAATCCCATATCTCGCAGTGCTGGAATGCAGGTACGGTAAAAGTTGTTCTGACGGACTCGATGCATCATGAGACCGGTATTGTTTTCAAAATCAGCGGCCGTGGCAGTGATCTTTTTTGGCATGTAATCCTTGTCGGTCCAATAGGTGATATTCATCATTTTACGAGAGGACCATCGTCGAAATATTTTGCGAGGTGTGGTCTTGCTGTCTTCGTCGATCGTCACAATAATGTGCCGCAGAGGCATGACGAAATAATGATATGCCAGCCATTCAATGAGCCAATGATTGTCGTCCTTGATTTTGAGGCAAGCTGCAAAGGAGTCACCAGGTGCAAGGTCAGGCGGAGGAGGAAGATTGGCAAAGGGAGCTTCGGGGTCATAGTTTTCATTGATCCATTTGGGCCATTCGCCAGGTTGTTGCTCAATCATGCCAGCGCCCTTCCATTCTTGATTTTTCATTTGTTTATCGGCTTGCAAACGGTTTTCCTTGGCTTGCTCCAGAGGATGAATGCCTCCATTACTGATACTACTACTACTACTTGAAGCAGCAGCAGTGCTAGCACCAGCTCCTGCTTCTCCATTACACATCATGGGCAGGTAGTGCAAGGAGTGAAACATGAGCGTGGAACTGGAACCAATCATGACTCCTACCAAGATCCATTGAAGAGCACTCGAAAAGGAGGACGAAGAGGACGAAATCAAACGGTCTTGGCCATGGCTCCGTGTTCGTAGAGTCGGAGAGCTTTTGCGGGAAGAAGAATCAATGCTCTTGACACGCCGTGGAGTACACCTGCCCATGTTGTTGTTGTGGTGGTGGTGGTTGTCTGGCGAATGTTCCTCCGCCATTTGCCTGTAACTGCTAATGGGGCTGCTGCCACTACTGTAGATATTGCTGCTGTTATTGCTGCCGTTGCTGCAATCTGTAAGAAGACTCTGAGTATGGCGCTTGCTGATCGGACTGTTTTCACCTGAACCGGTAGGAGAAGACGAGAATGAACTGGGGTCGGGAAATGGCATGTTGAGAGACAGATGATGAGCGAGCGAGATACGATGCCTTGCTACTAGTACAGATTATGAGGATGGTGGAAAATGACCCCAAAATCAACGTCAAACTTTACTCTAGTAGCTAGCTAGCTAGTACTCTAGCTAGCCTCTAGTCCAGCTAGCTAGCTAGTAGTACGTACCTCACTCGATCGTTTATCGTGGTATGGAGCTCGCCGCGTCTTGGAGCGAACTCCAAAATGAAGTGGACGTAGGTAAGTAGTCTACCTGTAGGATGTGTAGGTACTATACGCTACGTACAGACACCGTAATATGAATTGTGCTCCAACCTAAATGACCTTAATTAATGTCCTTTCACGCGAAAAATGACTCAAAGTTTGAATTTTTAAAATTGCAGTACTTGTACCTACGATACGATACTAGTAATAGCACTTGTACACGCTTACGTACATACTAGTAGAAGTCAGAACATGCCGGTGGCTTCGTCTGTCTACACTCTCACTAACAGGCACAACACACTGCCTACTAGTACCATGAATAGCAAACGAGGGGCCAAACATAGGCATCGACACTGTGCGAGAGGTAGCCCCTGCTTGCTTTTGCGCTATCCGTTGCGTTGGGGTTCAGCTACAGTGCTACGTTCTCCCAACAGCATGCCGGCACAGTGCACCACATCACTGCAGTGAGATGATTGATTAGGCGGGGAGGCGAACGACGGCGGGGATGCCAGAGCCGGGGTAGTAGGCGATGCCTGCAGCTTCAGTTGACGGAGCCAGCGAATCAATAACGCAACCGAGCAGACATACCACACCTGCCAGCAGGATTTCGCCCCGTTCGCTCAACAAACTGACGGAAACAACCGACGAGCAGATCTACTTCACCGACAAGGCAGGATGTCATTGTTCAGTTGCCTTGTTTGAACTGAACAACTAAAAGTAGGTACTAGTAGTCAGTCGGTCGGTAGCTCTAAACACGCAAGTATGCGTGGTCCGGGGAAAAGCTAGCTAGCGACTGATGGTATTGTACGTATGGTATGGTACCGCTGGGGGCGTGACACCCAGGTTTCTCGACGGCATAAATCCGTTTCTCTTTCTCCAGTAGAGTTCAGGTTTCGTTTAAATGTTTTACACGTGCTCCAGTCACACTCATGCGACCTGATTACAAACCAAACCGTCCAATCGCCTAAGTAATCAAAACTGGAAGCCACTGATGTGGCAGGCCCCCAACATTTTTAGAACTGATGTCTCACTCATGACTGGCACCTTTCCATGTTTAAGCACTGTCTCACTGGCA
>ENA-ORBV01010377-ORBV01010377.1-microbial-mat-metagenome-genome-assembly--contig:-NODE-10377-length-14929-cov-5.835443_pt1 | contig 14929 bp, 9 predicted proteins | sample MGYA00237777_ERZ505514 | MGnify/ENA primary metagenome ERZ505514 (study PRJEB26160, sample SAMN06269048) | microbial mat metagenome | isolation source: Oligotrophic lake microbial mat | place... | reverse complement strand
GGACAAGCCAACTCCCTCGCCCACAGAGAAAGCCACTGAAAAGCCTACCTGGTGGAGTCAACGAGAGACTGATAAACCAACTAATACCCCAACAAAGCAACCAACTGGAACACCCACGATAAGGCCAACACAAAATCCCACTGAGAAACCCACATCAAGTCCAACAACAGTACAACCTACTTTGCGGCCTACAACAGTACCGACTGGTAATCCAACAACAGTACAACCTACGTCCTTTAAGCCGAGTGGCGAGCCTTCGTCGAGTCCTACAGACCAGCCAACTGGGAATCCGACTCAGCAAGTCACGTTGAAGCCGTCAGGAAAGCCAACACAAAGTCCTACTGTTCCTGTTGCCGAAACAAACGCACCAACAGACGCTGCTCCAACCAATCGTCCCCATTCGTCTTTTCGAGATTTTGTACTTGCAAATCAAGCAAACCAGACTATCTCTAGTTTTCAAGATTTTGCACCTGCACATCAAGGAAACGAAACACTCTCGCACACTGCTCCACAAAATCATTCCCTTCCTACCAGGAAGCCCAGTGAGGTGGCCACTGACAAGCCCACGGCGCATCCAACTATGGCACCATCTGCAAGCCCAAGTCAAAAACCTAGTCCATCCCCGTCAAGTGCTCCCAGTGGCTCGTCATCATCCGCGCCGACACAAACTGTGACACAAGAGCCTTCCACTGGAGTTGTTCAAGGCGTGCTTTTAGAGGCCCCCACTCAAAAGCCAACGAAGTCGCCTTCTAGTCTACAACCACTAGTGTCAACTTTGGCGCCAAGTGTCTCGCCTACTACCCTCAAGTCGACCACCAATTCTGCAGTCACTGCTACAACCGTTTTGGAAGACGATAAAACCGATTCAGAACACGACTCTACTGTAACAAGTGACTCCCCCCCTTCCACACCAAACGATTCTGCTTCAAGTGAACTTCAAACTTTAGCAACAATCTCCATTAGCGATATTGGAGAAGAACTCGATGAGGCAGATTCTCTTGTTGTTGAGACTAGCATTGTTCAGTTTCTCTCGAAAGAAATAACAGAGATTGAAGGTGTCCCGGTCTTCTTTCTCAAGGCGCATATTGAAAGTCAAGATATTCGGTCTAAAATATCTCTTTTATATGTAACCCTGGACGCAATCACGGTGGATGGTACTTTGGATAAAAGCTCATTCCTTGACGCACTTGGGGCAACCCTTAAAGACAAGCGTGATCAATTGGATGAACACATTCATACTGTATTGGATGCATTTTCATCGCGAGGGACTTCGAAACCTGCAGGAAGCAACACAAATACGGGCGATTCAGATGGGGGCTTCAACACGGTCGTTGTGGCAGCTGTCATTTCTCTTGCCTTTATTGTGCTTCTGACCTTGCTCGTAGGATGCGTGGCAATGGCGCGCAAGAACGATATTGATGAATACGAGAAAAATATCGCGAAAGTGACGAACAATTCCTTGGGAAAATCATCTCAAAGTTTCACCGGAAGCAAGAGCAAGACATATAGTATCACGGGAAGCAGGAGTAAAAGTGTTAGTCAAAGCAGAAGCATCGGTCAAAGCAAAAGCCATGGCGGAAGCAAAAGCATTGAGGCTTTCGAGCCTGTGCAACACCATTATGATATTGAAATGTGCATGTCAGGCCCATCAGATCTATCCGTGTGCTCGGATAAATCTCCCAAGTTGCTTGCTCCCCCGTCCTACGATCAATCCACTATGAAAGAGGAGGTCGAATTGGTGGCAATAAAAGAAGAAGGGCCCACAAAGGCGCACATAGCAGCAATTAGTGGCGGCGGTCACCAAGTTCAAACGGTGAGTAATTCGTCAACGAGAAAATCTGGTTTGGGCCTGCCTAGAGGTGCTCATTCATTTATTTCTCTTCATGAAGGCTGAAATGCTTTGTCAGCACGGAGATAGCGATCTCGAAGAAATCAAGCTGTCAGAGGTGTCTCCTCGGTCTTATGGCGACAGCGTTCATGGTAGTACGACCGTTTTGAATGATCTTGTGCTGGCCGAGACGTCATCGCAGTCGGTTCGGATGTCCTCCCCGAAACCATCTAAGAGGGAGCGATCGTTTGGGCTAGGAAAGAGGATCAAAAGCGACGGCAGGAAAACTTCTTACGGCAATCGTCCCCAAAGTGATCCGCTTGTTCGTCGCGAACTTTCCAGTGGCAACAGAAATGTTGCGCACGAGCGCTCACGCTCGGCTGGTGTCGCTACTCTAGGGTCAAGAACAAGAAGTAATTTTTCAAGCTCGTTCAGTCTTTCCAGTGAGGCTAGCTGTTCCTCGTATTTGACGGACTCCAGCCAGACCGATGCCGCATCTAGGAGACCATTCGATGAGCCACCGATCCGCGTAACTAGTGACGGAGCAGTATGTTCGGCTGTCGCACGAAATAGGACTACATCCACGAATTATTCACGAACCAGGACAAGGTCCACGAATTATTCACGAAACAGAACGAGGTCCAATGGAACAGAGCGATACATGTCGTCTGGCAGCAGCGCCCACTCCCGTGGAACTGATGGTGACTATTTTTCATCAGATGGTAGCAGCGGCTCCGCGTCGCAGCAACATGGCCAGCAAGAGGGATCCATTTTACTGAAATTGAAGCAAACCGTTTCAACAGGATTCTCTCGAACGTCGGCGCCCAAGCCTGACGACAATCCTCAACCCTTTGTGCGAAAGATGACACTGTCAGGTCTTACTGCCAGTGGCGCCGTTGCACAACCAAATCTGAAGAGCCCAAATCTGAAGAGCAAGAGTATGTTCGACGACGGAAAAAGACCGTGGAGCATCATGAGTCCTACTGCGGCAATGAGCCCTGCTGCGGCTAGCTTAAGTGGAGTGACGAAGATGTTTGGTTTTTAAACCAATTACTACTAACTAGCGCCATGTCGTCGTACCCAGCGACGCGAGGAAAACTAGAATCTCCTCGACTGTGTCGTGTGGATTGATTGACCAAGGCCGCCTGTCCCGACACTGGACGCCGTGTTAAAAATATATGATGAAATATTTATCTTTTCAATGGAATTATTAGTTTATGCATCTTACAAACACTGAATATTTTTAAAGCTTGGTGGAATTCGTTCAAGGGCTGATGACCGTCAGCTTTCTTCTTTGGTTTGCCGTTTTGACCATGAGAGCTGTAATTGCCGAAGCTGTCATCGCCCTTGTATCAACATTGTCGATGGCCACAATAATATCCCCGCTCTCGAGAAGTCCCTCCAGAGCACTGCCTGGGTTAACCTTGTGCACGACTGGTCCATCAATAGTCGTATCAATAACAATGCCCAATTTCCCAGCTGGTGCGATGACATCCTTCGTTGGCTTGCCACTCAGGGCGCTCGATGGACTGAGAGCTCCACCACTGCCAGTCGGACTCTGCTTGTTGCCCCATGGCAACTTGGAAAAGAGAAAGGACGACGCGCCACTTGTCATACTAGCGACAGATGAGCCTCCGGGATGAATGGAATAGCTCATGGCAGAGGCTCCGCCACTTGGGACGGCTCCTTGTGGCATTCCTGCCAGACTTGGTTCGATACCGGGTTCCAAACTGTAAGCGTAAGACGCGTTATCCATGATCGACATGTCACCATTGGTAGTGCCGCCCATTTGGCTTTGCGAGTCTGTTTCTTGCAACGCCAATTGCTGAAAGTCTTGACTCCGACCGGCACTGCTGGTGTATAGATAGGAGCCCGAGGCAGAGGAAACACTGCCTCCATCCCCACCACCACCTGCCGATGGCCGTTTGGCGGTGCGACTGGCGCGGGTATTCTTGTTACCTCTGGCCCAAGTGGGACTGCCATCGGCGTCGGCCGTTTCAAATTCGTTAACGTTACCATCCACATCTTCTGGCTGTTGCTTTTGTGCTCTCAATTTCAAGACAAAACGGATCAATAACAAACCGGCAATGATAAAGACCACGCCGCCAATGGCAGCTCCTACAACCGCCCACAATGGCCAGCCACTGTCCTCATCCTCTAGATCAGTGGTATTGCCATTGGTAATAATCAAAGGAGGCACCAGAACCGACTTGGTAGGTGCCGACGTTGGAGCTGCGACCAAACTGACCGGCACGGGTTCCATGGCCACGACATGATCGAGGGCCTGAAAAAAGGAGTTCCCTTCGGCGGTCGAAAAGTCTTTGACGAGATTGACAAATTCTCTTCCTTGCGCTTGAAATAACTGGTACAACCACAAATCCCAATCTTCTTGTGTCAAGGACTCATCATAGGCCATGCCATCGACGCCCAAATCCACTTGCAAGACGGCATCCTCCACCAATGCTCGTTGTTGCTTTTGTTGTTGTAATCCACGTCGAACATTGTTGTTTCGGCCTTGACTGGTTTTGCCACCACTGACACTACTGGCATCGACGAGTCGTTGATAAATGACACTGACCCGAATATCGGCCACGGTTTGAAGGGCCCTCGAGGATCCAATGAATTCTTCGGCACTCGCCAAGAATAACGTGCGAGTCCCTTCGTAAAAGGGTGTCGGAATGCCATACAATTGCAAGGATACTTGTCCACTGACGGCATGTTGAGGAATGTTGTTGTTGGTGGTGGAAACTTCTTGTTGGGTTTGAGGTGCTTCTGTCGTGGGTTCTTGGGTGGTAGCTTCGGTGTTTTCCCCGTAGAGTGGCCATTCCGTTTCTTCCTCCTCGGCGTCATAGTTGGTGGTAGCATTCAAAGCATCGTCGTCATCAATAATGAGAGAGGAGGTATAGTTGGACATTCCATCGAATGTCGAAGTATCATTGGGATTCGAAATGGCAGGGATAAAGACCAGGGCGTCCACTTCACGAGTAGGTGCCAGGGTGGGTGCTGGCGACGCTGTGGGTGCCGGTGGTCGAGTGACTGCCGTGACGGATCCTTGGGACGAGGGATTCATGGTATTTTCTCCCGTTTCAAAGGTTGTAGGACTGTCCGTGTCGTCTTCGTCCACGGCAATGCCTCCTTCTGTATCTTGATTCTCTTCCTCTTCTGGAGGAGTTGTTGTTGTTACTGTGGTATTGCTGGCAGTGGCAGTAGTGTCAAAGGTATAATACTCGTCCTGGTCAGCTGGAACTTCGGTTGCTTTGCTGCTGTCTTCTACTGCTGCGACAGGAGCCTCCGTAGCAACAGGAGCATCCGTAGCAGTAGCGACAGGAGCCTCCGTAGCAGTAGCAATAGCAATAGGGGCATCCGTCGTAGTAGCAACAGCACTGGTAGTAAGAGGTGTCGTCGTAGGCTGGGTCACAGACGGAGCTGAAGTAGGGTAAAAGGTAGGAGCTGCCGTGGGATCGGAAGGCATGTTGGTATTCCCCCAAAACTCAGAATAGTCATCATCAGCATCGCCTTCTGCAGCAGCAGCATCCGTGCCTTGCTTGGCTTGGACAGGCTGACGGCCAGAGGATCCACGGGAATATGCCGTGCCACCACCACTGCTGCTAGCAGTAGTACCAGCTTCTGCCGTACCAGTCGTACTCGAAGTTCGTGCCGTAAAGCCACCCGCCGTGGTGGCTGTGGTAGCCACACTCGTTCGGCCAGTGCCACCAGAGGATGGAAGACGACTACTAGCAGCAATCGTCGGCAAAGAAGTCATTGCCATCGCCATGGTTATTACTAGCAGTGTGGCCATTGGAAAGTTTTGTCGTCGATGCCATCTTCTGGTACTAGTAGCAGTGCTGCCACTGATGTGATGTGTGTCAGATGATTTCATGATCATAGTGCTACTCTAGATGTTGTCGTTGATGTCCTTAATTTGGATACAAGAGCAGCTGGTTTGGTCTGTTCTAGACTTGGTCTTTCTTCAAGAGAGCTATGAAATGCCGACTTTACTACGACTGTAGCGAGGTTTGATATGTCAAGACAGTAGACCCAATAGGTATGCTATACACATACACTTGAACAGATAGCCAAAGTGAACACTCACTCGTACTCGCAAGTGAGTTGTTGTCAATCCAAAAAACCAAAGACAACGGCATCGTTTTGCTCCACAAAATTTTGAGTTTGTGGCTTGGCGGGGAAGCAAGGCGAGCCTTGTCATTGCTTGGCGCCTTCATTTTTTAGTCACGATTGCAGGCCATGAATGCAGTGGGACCTCGTTTTGGCAGGTTACAAAGTGTCTTGTTCCTGCAGTCTTCCTAAGCACTGGTAGCCCACTCATGACAAGCAACAACCATGACCTCCATTCACAAAGGTGAGCTGACAAAAAAGCTGCACACAGTTGAGACTGATGGGACAATGACAATGGATTGCGCAGTCTGTTCAAGATTGTTTGGTCCGATGCAAGAGCCGAGAGGATGTCGATGATTGATGTCTGTGATGATGATCAAACTGCTTTCATGTCAGTTGTTGGGTGACGCAGAGGCTACAGTACAATCCATTCCATCCTGGGATTCTTGGTGCAATTTGGAACTGATGCAAGGCAGTGTGTTTGATGGAAATGCATTGGCAAGTGCTGCTGAAACAGACTGATGTGCTGTGGGTCTGGAAATTGGAATGTCTTTCATTGTGAAACCATGATGCCACTAGACAGGTCTGGCCATGGGTATTGCAAAAAAGCTTTTGGGGATTGCCAGGCTAGAGAAGCTGTCAAAGATGGAATGGAATGGAATGGAATGGAGCATGCACATTGATGATGGAGTCAAAGAATTTGCGCAAAAGAAAATTCTGGACAAAAAGGATTCGGCTGTGTTGCCCAAGTTGCATTGCAACAGAAGATCTAGATAAAATGCATCAGCTTGTCATCAAGCTAGGGTTAAAACTGCAACTTCTTGTGCAGCAGCTGATCCTCAAGACAGGAGCATCAAGGGTGCTGCAATCTTGGACTAGGACAATGTGAATGGTTGGCATAAGAAAAAAATGAACTGAAAAGAGGGAGACCCCGTGTGGCGCAGCTGCCAAGGCAAGTGATGGAGACTCAGACAAAGCAAAGGCAACGGACAGTGATGAAGATGCAGACCCCTGGACAGCCCAATCCGATCCTGTCAAATCTTTGAATTCAGAAGCTCCAAGAGCACGGCCAAGTCTTGTCGTGCCTGCAAACCCAGAAGCTCCTCCTGAACTTGATGCCAACCTCATTCTGCTTGCTGCAGAGCAAGAACTAGAAATCACGCACGATGCAAGCTTCATGTCTGTGTAGGTCGCTCGCAAGAATTGAAGTGATGTTTGGCAATGCTCCACATGGCTGCATTCTCACTGGCAAATGTCACATGGTTGAACAGGCACATCTGTGGAAATCCGGATGGATGGTGGAAGCAGTGGACAAGTCCATTCGCTCATCTCATGCATGCACAGCAGAAACACAAAGTCACAATTGGCATGTTCACATTCATCAGATGTTTCATTGTGTTTGCCAAATGCAAGTGCTGCTATGCACAGGATTTAAACTTAAAAACTGCCAAAACTGGGGTCAGAGGGCAAACTTTGCCAAAGTCCGGACATCACTTGTGTTTTCTTCCAAAGGAATTCCTTCTTTTCTCTGCTCCCAAAAAAGGAAATGTAAAATCAAGCAGGTGTCAGCCATAAAATTGGAGAACCTTTCTTGGACATTCATTTGTGTTATACTAAATTTGTGTTGCTTGGTTGTCAAATGCCTAGCTGTAGCATAGATGATCCACCCTTGGCTTCTGTAGGAAGGGTTCGGCGAAGAACCGTCAGCGGAGCAGCACCTGACTCACTACAGCACCAGTTCTGTTAACAGGCGCTGTAGTTTGGTACAAGGTAGCACTGACTGTAGTAGTGCACAACACTTTGCTGGTAGATTCAGTTATTCGACGCCAAAACGAGAACAATCAGAACACGCAGATCAACAACACGAAGCGCACCTACATGTGTGTCTTCTTTCAGAAGCGTTGCTGGTACAGTACTACTAGTACCAGATAACCAGGTACAGTACCTGGTACCTGGTATTCGGGCCGGGGATTGACAGGTCCGATCTTCACTCGATCTAAAAAATGAGACGTTCTTTTAACCGGCATGTGTCTTCTGCAGAACCGTGCCAAATAGTGTTGGCCGTCGTTGATTGACAGTCAGATCTTTCAAATAAACCAACCACATAAAACATTCAGATCCCATTTTTCGTACTTGAGCAATCTCCAATGAAATTGTCATTCCTTTTCCTTTTCTCCGCGCAGCGGCTGTCGTATGGCCACACAGCAACTACTAGTAATTCGCTTAGCACCACAAAGGATGCCACGGATGCCAGTTATGTGTTTCATTCGGTGAGGACGGGTTGGATGCCGCAACCGGCGCCAATTATTCATATGCGGTCCGTACGCGTGGTGGACCGGTTCTTCCCGGTTCCATTAAGAAAGGCCTGGACACTGCTGCTAAATCGGGGCTTTCTTTTCCTGTTCTGGATGCCCTGGTGGCTGGTGGGGCCCTAATGGGAGCGCCTGTGGACATAAGTCAGGCCGAAGCCCTTCTGGACTGCGCGATGACCCACGAGGAGACACTTTATCACTTCCACGAAGCGATTCCAAAAGCCCTTGACTTGGTGCTCAATGATCCCCTCAAAGTGGTGAATGATGGTGGACGCATCGTCCAGTACACCGATAAAAGCTACAAGGTGGCTGAGAACTATGAAGTGACCATTCGTGGAACCACGTTGTCATGCTTTGTCGTGGACCCCGCCGACACCGATTATTTGACGACTTTTAATGCTACCATATCTACCATGGTCGGAGGCGCTGCCTATGCATCAGACATGGTATTGACTGAGCTTGCGCAGAAAACGGGCAGTGGTGCAGATTATAGAGATTATAACATCAGCATTCTGGTGGAGGCGGACGTCATTGAGCTTCCGATTGTGGGTCTTCTTGTGCTTCCAAGGAGGTACTGCCTTGATTTGGAACGAACCGCCGGCTCTGCACACAACGGCATCAGCGGTGGACCTCAAACATATTCCTTCTTGGAAACTATAACACGAACAGAATCCGTAACTGTGGAGACGTCTACGCTAGGTATACCCATTGTTCGAAATCGCAATAGGATGGTCAAGTTAGACATGGTGGCAGATGAGAATATCGGCAATTTTTTTCCCACCTACCATACAATCGACGAACTCGCTGCTTGGATGAAACATGCCTATCGGGATTCCAACCCAAAAGCAGAAATGCTGGCTCTCTTTGAAGCTATCAGAAGCGGGTATAACTTGTCCTTTATGATACCGTGTCATCAATTAATTGCATACGGCATAGAATCCGAAGACGGAAGCATTTCAGAGGATTCGTGCTTCCAAAGCTTGTGGGAGCTGAAAAAAAGCATGCAACCATTGTTCCCTGATGTCACCTTGGAGATTCTTGCCATGACAACTGCGTATGGCTCTATTTTCTTTATGGACGAAACAGCGGCGGATTGGTACAATTATTTCATGGAAAATGACGCTATAGATACGCTAATGCGTGAGAGAACACCCGGGGATACCTTTGGATCCGAAATTGCGTCTGACGGGAAGAACTCGGGAGATTTTCGGCCCGTTCTCTTTGTGAACCCCTACTACTCAACAGATGAGCTCCGAGATCGCTTGAACACCTCCATGGTCATTGGCGACGAGCTGCTCGAATGCATTCTCCTAGAAAAAAGTCTTAAAGAAGCCGCATCTGCAGGCGAAGGGCTTACTGGAGATGCACCCATCGTCTTCCCCTCGGACCTTGTTCGCCGCTTGCGAGAATTTCCCAACGGAACCCCCAAGACTTGGCCCCCGTCGATTCGTAATATTAGCCAGTTTGGCTTTTATGGTGGCCACGCGTCGGAGTCAAAGAGAATGCTACGAGATATGATGTTTACAATGAACGGCCGCTACATGAAGAAGAATGTCCAATGGGGTGAAACATTTGAAGAGCGTCTGAAGACTGGAAATCTAACCGCCAAGGATATTGGGAATGTCGCGAACTGGATAACTATGGTGCGATACAAACGGTTACTCTCGGATAATGACGCCAATTTCGCAGATATTCATTCTCAGTTTGAATCGTTAGACAACCGAAAGGATTTTGCGAAGAATGTGGCGGCGGGTGTACCGAGGGAGAATCCTTGTGGAGTGATCGCTGATGACAGCGAGATTCTTTTGCTGATTTTGGGCATGGTCACGGCAGCCTGCGGGGGTGTCAACGCTATTCTTTCGAGTGCACATAAGGCGATGCATTGGCTTTACTCCAGACACCGGGGGGGGTATACGAGATCTGGTGGAATCCATGGCTGGCAAAGGTTCCTTCCAACCTATGAGCTTTGCCTTGTCCTGCTCGGAACAATTATTTTTGGTGCTCTGTACATTCCCGTTTTTATCCAGGTAATGACGATTTTAGCCTGTCATATGCGGTGGACCTATAGTTTATATGAGACTCTTCGTAGCTCACGAGTTCTTTTTGTCGCAGCTGATCCGAGAGCTGGAAGCTGCCAATTTCGACACTGAATACATAGGCTTCGATATAGAGTACTCATCTCTTCAAACACTTCCAAACAAAGTCGGTCGCCATGCCTTGGTTACACTCTCCCAAGTTCTGTCACATTGCACAAATGCACGGCCGGTGCTTCTCATCTGTTTGTCAGCCGTTGGACTAGCACTGGGGATCGTCATCAATCTCCCGTCGGTTGCTATCGCATGTATTGTATTCCACCATTATGTGAAGAGAATTTGTGTCGGCGAAGCAGAATTCCCGGAGGATACCACAATCCGTGACTTTCATTTGCGTATTTTCGTTGACCGCGGCGGCACTCAAGACAACGACGACGAATCCAACGCTCAGAGTAGTGTATCGCCCACTAGCCAGCAGCAAAGCGAACAACGAGACTCTGCGCATTCTAACAGTGAAGTCTTGGACCGGCTTTCTCCATCGGACTCCGACATCTGTTTTGGAGACGATAACCACCCCGGCACCAAAGCTTGGAAAGAAGCTGTCAAATCCTCTCTGGAGCACTTTCCTGGCACAACCAATTGGGGTCCTCCCGTTTACAAGTTCATACGCCACAAGCTCCAAGGCAGAGACTATTACGTTGATGATGGCGGAGACTGGAGGGAAGCTACTAACAATGAAAGGAGGGAATGGTTTGAAAGACAATTTGAAAAAGAGAAGGGGGAGCGCTCAAGTCGGGTTGGAATAGGACTTGTCGATCAAAACGAGCACAGCGGAAAGCGCGATGACCAGCCAGAGACGATCGGACCAGGCGAATCTGAAAACTTAACAGAAACTGATTTTAGTGCATCTCACAACGACTGCGCGAGCGATTCCATGCCAGTTGCTCTTGATGTTTGTTTTGGAAAGAAAGGTCACGCGGGAACCAAAGTCTGGATGGAGGCTGTCAAGTCATCATTGGAGCACAACTCTCATACAAAATGGAAACTTCCTGTGTATGAATTCATCAGGCACAAGCTACCTGGCAGGCGCTTTTTTGTATGGTCCTCAAACTCTGGACGTTGGGAGGAAGCAACGGAGGCCGAGATGAGGTAATGGTTTGGAAAACAATTCAAGGCTGAACGTGCTGTTTTAGAAAAGCGCAACAAGCATTCGTGAACGAACGTATGAAATATATACTCTTCCAATTTACTGTGTGTATGAGGCACATCTAGTCTGAGCAAATTAATTACATGCTTTTCATTTGTGTTTCTCTACAGTCTAAAAAATGGGCAAATCGCATTAGAGTTCAGCGCCCACACTTTCTTTCACACCTGCCATTCTCCTGCCGCCAGCATCTTCATATGCATTGTATGCCCCTTCTCCAGATGTGTCACCATCGTCCATGAGCTCTCGCATCAACTCAGCCTCTAACTCGGCCGCTTCGTTACCCAGCCCTTCTTCGCTCAACCACCGTTCGGCATCCAAAGCGGCGGCAGCACCACTGCCAGCGGACGTGATAGCCTGGCGATAAATCGAGTCTGCCACATCACCCGCGGCGAAAATGCCCGGAACAGATGTATAAGTGGAGGTGCCCACGGTTTTCACATATCCTGGGTGGGCTGGATCAAATTCCACAATGCCCTCCAAAAAGGACGTTGTAGGTGTGTGCCCAATGGCTACAAAAACAGCATCCACTTTAATTTCGGTTGTTTCTCCCGTGACAACATTTTTCAAAATTGCTCCTGACACAACCTTGTCACCAACCTCATCACTGCCGGCGTCGGCCGGAGTAGGACTATCGAGATCCACGTCTTCTTCCTCAGGTTCGTCAGCATTATTGTGGATGGTTCGTTGTTTTTGTTGTGCACCCGCAGATTTGCCCAGAATTTCTTCCAGGGTGGTATTCCATTTAATGTCAATCACTGGGTGATCGATAACCCGATCGGCCATGACTTTGGAAGCCCGAAAGGAATCTCTACGATGGACCAAGGTGACTTTGCTCGATGTGCGTGCCAGGACAAGTGCATCCTCCATGGCCGTATCACCACCTCCGACAACCAAAACTTCTCTGCCGGCAAACAAAAATCCATCACAGGTGGCACAACTGGAGACTCCACCTCCCCGCAAGTCGTATTCCCCGGGAATGCCCAACCACTTACTTTCGGCACCCGTGGCTACAATAATACTGTGGGTTTCGATATCTCCCGTCAGATTGGTTTTGATGGTGAAGGGTCGTTTGGAGGCATCAATACTAATGACCCAATCATCTTCAAAGGCCGCCCCAAATCCCGCCGCTTGGTGTCGCATCAAGGCAATGACAGCAGGTCCAGTGACATTGGACAGTGCTGGATAATTTTCTACATCCACACCCTTGCCCTGCAATTGTCCTCCCATACTGGGAGCAATAATAAGTGGGCTCAACCCAGCACGTGCGGCGTAAATCGCAGCCGACATTCCCGCTGGTCCTCCACCAATAATCGTGACCTGCCACAAGCAAAAAAGAAATCATAATAATGTGAATGATTGAAATAATTCAAAAGCGCGCATAACCAGACCCATAATTAGAAATATAAACAACAGGAATAAAGAAACAGTGCTGTATGTGTACATTAGTCCTCGTTCGTACGTACCGGTTGAGGAAAAGGACCAGGTGTCCATCGTTTATAGGTAGGATCCGATTCTTCTTCATCTTCGGCTTCATTTTCGACTTGGGCATCCCGTTCTTCGTCCAATCGTTTTTCCAATTCGGCCTGCAATTGATCCTTGGTGGCCAAGTGCAAATTGGGCGATCCTCTACTACTGGAGGAAGAGGAGGAAGTGCGTCGGGAAGATTGTTGTGGCTTTTTCTCTCCGTCACCACCCGCACCACTGGAAGAAGAAGAAGATTCGTCCGAAGAAGAAGCACCCGCTGCAGCCGGATCAAATCGTTTCTTGGTGGGTGGTCCTTTGCCATATTTCTTTTTCAACTTGCGAATCAATGTTGTGGCCGAGGATCCCACGCACTCTTTGGAGCCCTTGATTTTTTTGGCACACTTTTTATAAAGAGATTCCACATCCGCTTCGGGCTTGTTGGGATCGGCCTCTAGATAAAAGGTCTTGAAGGCCTCCCATTCAATGGCGACATTTTCAAATTCCGCTTGACGAATGGCTTGTTGGACCGATTGTCGTAATCGTTGTTCTCCAATGCCTCCCTTTTCTTCATTAATGGGACGACGGGGATCCCCGACAAAGTACATGAAAGTTGGCAACGATCGAATACCGAATTTAGAAGAAACTTCGTATTGGGCATTGGTGTCCACTTTGACAAAGACAGCCTTGTCTTTCATTTCTTTGGCCATTTTTTGGAAAATAGGTGCCATCATGCGGCAGGGACCGCAAGAGTCACTGTAGAAATCCACCACCACAGGGAGACCCGTTTCCATGGTGTGCTTTTCCAAAAGACGATCGAATTCTATTCCATAAATAATGAATTGTAAAAGTCATTGTGTTGTGTTTTGCGTTGAAGGCAAAATTGATTATTGTTGAGTGTGCCAGTACGAAGAGCAGTAGGCAAAGAGGCAAAAAATAGCAAGGCAGTCAGTCAGTCAGTCAGTCAGTCGGAAAGAGATGGGGATATGTAAGCTCCCAATAATGACAAAACAATAACACAACAAAGACACGAAACACCGACACTACATACCATGGGCGGAACGGATGTTACGAACCAAAGGCCTAGCCGTAGCAACGCCCAGAAAGAGCGCCAACAAGACAAATCGCATCATCTTGAAGCTGCAAAAATACTATTTTATTGGAAGACTCTGCTACTAATTTTGTTGTACTTGATCGTAAAGTTGAGCAGCTGGGATAGATCGATGGAGTGCAGTGAGTCTTTTGTCGATTTTGCTCTTTTTAATTCTTTGTGGCAATTCCTACATGGCGCCAACTTCCTCAACTTACTGGTCTTGTTTCTTGGGCGCGAGCAAAAGAACGGTCATTGGACATGAGTATAAGTAGGTAGGGAGGCCAGACGAATGCCACGTATTCAAATTCAATTTAGTCTTGCTTATAAATGAACTCGTGATTGAATATTTGAAATTTATCTTGTCGCAGAGGCACCCGAAGGCTAGCTAGAGGTCAGTCATGGATTTGTTGTGTGCATTTTGCTGTAGCCGGGACTAGCTAGCTAGTAGCCATCATCAGACCTGAAATGGTTCGCGGAGGTAGGAAGAGCGGCGCCCAATTTTGGTAGTGTTGGGAGGGGAGGGAAGCATCAAGTTAGCAACATGTACGAACAATCAGCTTCGTTCGTTGTCCTAGATCCAGTGTGATCCAATATCATCGTATAACATAAGGAGCGGCGTAAGGCATACTTGGGTGGCAGTGTCATTTTGTTTCAGAAGATGACCTACAGGCTTTGGATTGGAGTGTCGTTGGATTTGTCAAACTGACCCAGCTTGCATTTGCTAGTAGTGGTATCCAGAATGACAGTGGCAGGCAAGGACTAGGTACACATAAACGAAAGCTAGGTTTTCAAAAGTTCCACCACAACAAAATTAATGATCATGCATCATTTTTTTCCTTAAATTAGTTTTAAGTCTCATATGTATTAATAATGTATATC
>ENA-ORBV01010374-ORBV01010374.1-microbial-mat-metagenome-genome-assembly--contig:-NODE-10374-length-14933-cov-4.459545_pt1 | contig 14933 bp, 12 predicted proteins | sample MGYA00237777_ERZ505514 | MGnify/ENA primary metagenome ERZ505514 (study PRJEB26160, sample SAMN06269048) | microbial mat metagenome | isolation source: Oligotrophic lake microbial mat | place... | reverse complement strand
GATCGGGCTCGCCCAACATGTCGACCAAGATGCCTTCATAGGAGGCCAAATTCGACATATGCGAGAAGTTAGGCTTGAGCGGGTCACCGCTCTGACGCCCGGAGGCTTTGGATGGATAGTGCATCGCAAACGCGCCCACGAGCGGGTTGAACAGGTACTGATCGCTATCAAAGTAAGGTGCACCGGCGCTGCGCTTGGCTTCATCCTTATACGGAAAGAAGTCATGCTGATTGAGTGCACGCATCATGGGCACGATGCTGTTCATCAACGCGGATGATTTGGCGTCGCCGAATTGCCAGGGTACTTCCCATGCGGGCAAGGAACCTTGAAAGACATCGGCCAACTTCAAATCTGACGGCGGATTGTTTAGATCAAACGTGCGCAGAGTCGACTCGGCCAAGTAAGGTTTGAGCGTGGCCGGCGGGAACATCTTGTCGCCGAAAATCTGCGTGACGCTGCCCTTCGGAGCGAACAACACACGCGCCAGCGCATCAAGCTTGCCTGCGAAGCTAGCAAAGCGGTCGATCTCCTGGGCCTTCGGTGCCCGTCCCAACACAAGCTCGAAGAGCCGCCGGATCTGGTCTGGCTTCTTCTCGCCCACTTCCTTTTCAATGCGCTTGGCCAGATGCGCACTCTCTTCTTCCACCAGATAACCATTCATCATCGAAAGCGCCTGCAACGGCGTAGTCGTTGAACTCCGCCTCTCACAAGACTCGCTAAACACATTCGCATCAAAGGCAGACATCATCGGCAAAGGCAATGACCGCCGCTGGAAGATATACACAGACCGCCGCTGCGCATCATTTTCCTTCTCGTTCGGCTCCCACATCAAATCGCCATTCCGCCCGTAGCGCGCAAAGTCGGCCAAATCCGCAGGCAAGGGTGGAAACACACTCGGCCCACCCATCTCCAGATTCAACCGGCCAGACACCTGCAGGATGCTGTCGCGAATCGCCTCGGCTTCAAGCCGCCGCCGATTAAACTTCGAAAGCAATCGGTTGTCCGGATCTACCGCACTGTTATCCGCCGACTGCCTGTAAGTCGCCGATGTAACCATCAACTTATGCATTGCCTTGGTATCCCAGCCACTATCCATAAATTTCACTGCCAGCCAATCGAGTAATTCGGGATGCGCCGGTCTGTCCCCGTTGACACCAAAGTCGGAAGTCGTTCGTACAATCCCGGCTCCAAAATGCTGCTGCCACAAGCGGTTCACCCACACCCGTGCCGTCTGCGGATTCTCCTTCGACGCAATCCATTTGGCCAGCGTCATCCGGCGCCCGCGAGTCACAAATTGTCGATAACGGTCCGTATCCAGCTCAGCCGAATCGGAATGCCCTGTGATCGCCGATAGAAACCCCGGCTCCACAACGTCACCCGGCTGCCGGTAATCTCCACGCAACAAGATCCGCGTCGGCGCAATATCAGGCCCGCTAGGCGGCCCCGCTACATTCGTTACCGCAATCACATTGGTCTTCCAGCGGGTAAGCCGTCGCTGGTAAACCGACAACTTCGCACTCAATTCCCCATGCCGTGCCTTCTCCTCGGCACTAAAGATCGACTTGCCAGAATACTTCGCCTCCGCCTCACGCTTTATATCGGCAAGGCCCAAAACCTCAAACCGCTTCGACGCATCCAGCCCCTTCGCGTAAGCCGCACGCAACCTTACCAGCATCGGCCCTTCAACCTCATCGAGAGCCGTCTGCTCCTCGGCGTCGCCAGTGCGGTCGGCATCTTCAAGCAAGCTCATATAGCCAGCCACTTCCTGCGCCGTAAACACGCCCCGCTCAGCCGGCTTCAACTTCACCTCAAGCCGCAAATCAGCCTTCCCAAACTCCTTCGCCTCCCGGGCGCGAGCCTTCCGCCCTGCCACCAGCTTCACCAGCAGTTCCTTCTCAAAAGCCTCAAGTTCGCCCTTCTCGGGCCCCTCTTTCAGTCGCTTCTCGTAAACGGCAATCTGCTCCTCTGCCTTCTTTGCCATCAACTTGTCGGCATAAGGCACATCCACATCCCGGTCAGCCTCAGTGGCTTGAAAGAATGCCTGCAAACGGTAATAATCGCGAGTCGGAATCGGATCGTATTTGTGGTCATGACAACGCGCACACCCAACAGACAAACCCAGAAACACACTCCCCGTCACACCAGTTACTTCGGCCAGATAGTTCTGACGCACATCGGCGGCCACCAGATTCGACCGATCCCATGGGGCCACGCGCAAGAAACCGGTCGGCACAAATCCCTGCACATCCGGTTGATAATTATTCCGTGTCCTGGAGTGCTCATCCCCGCCCGCAAGCTGCAGCTTCACAAACCGGTCATAGGGCACGTTCGAGTTAAATGCCTCGATCACCCAATCTCTGTACCGCCAGGCATTCCCAATCGCTCCATCCCCCTCAAGCCCGGACGTCTCCCCATACCGCGCCACATCCAGCCAATGCCTGCCCCAGCGCTCTCCATAACGAGGATCGTCCAGCAGCCGGTCCACCGTCTTCTCATAAGATTCCTTACCAAACCGCGCCAGCTCTTCCGTACTCGGAGGCATCCCGGCAAGATCCAGATAAAGCCGCCGGGCCAGAGTAGAAGCCCCAGCCTCCACCGCCGGACGAATCCCCTTAGCCTCAAGCTTGGCCAACACGAACCGGTCCACCTCGTTACGAACCCAGGCAGTATTCCCAACCACAGGCAACGGAGACTTCACCGGCTTCTCATAAGGCCAGCGCCAGGCCACCTGCACCGTCTGCTTCTCAGCAGGCATCGAACGAACCCAATCCTCAAGCAGAGCGATCTCACGGGCATCGAGTGCCCCGCCCACCGGCATCTTCGGAGCCATCTCCCCACGCACCATGCGAATCAACGGGCTCAGTTCTGGATGCCCGCCCACCACTGCCTTGCCATGCTTGGCACCTCCCGCAACGGCTGAAGCCAGACTCTCCACCGAGAACCCGCTCGTCTTTACCTTCGCGCTATGACATGCCCCGCATTTCGCCAGCAGCAATGCATCGATTTCCGCAGCGGTAGCGAACCCAGTCACGATTACAACTAACAAAATAAGGCGCAGCACGATGTCTATATTCTATGTCGAATCGCCAATGCAATAGAATGCGACTCAGTGGACCTTCAGCCTCAAAGCGTGCTCGGAATCTGCATCGCAACTTTGGGCGGAGCCGCAATCGGCATCGAGCGTCAACACTCCGGCCACGCCGACGGCCCACATTCCCACTTCGCCGGCCTCCGCACCTTCACCTTGCTTGGCGCACTAGCCGGAACCTCAGCCTACCTCTGGACTGCTGGCCTTGAGATCCCCGCCTCCATACTCCTGGCAGGAGCAGTCGCGCTTATCCTCACTGCATACCTCGCCGCTAGTCGTCGCGACGTCGATGCCACCACAGAAGTCGCCGCCCTCATCGTCCTCGCCGCCGGCTTTCTCGCCGGGCTAGGTTCCTGGACACTCTCAAGCGCCCTCATCGCAACCACCTCGGTCCTGCTGATCGAGAAATCCCGCCTCCACGGCATCGTCCAAAACCTCCCCGACGTCGGCCTGCGAGCAGGCTTCCGTTTCGCCCTGATGGCACTCGTAATTTTGCCCCTGCTTCCCGAAGGCCCCTACGGCCCGCTAGGCGGTATCCGCCCAAGGGAACTCTGGATCATCGTTCTCCTGATCTCTGGCCTCAGCTTCACTGGCTACGCGGCAAGACTCATCGTCGGCGCAAGTCACGGCTATGTGGTGACGGGTATCCTCGGCGGCCTGATCTCCTCCACCAACGTCACCTACACCCTCTCACGCATCAGTGCAACAGAGCCCACCAGCGCCACTCCCCTTGCCATCGGAGTGCTCACAGCCTGCACCATCATGTACCTCCGCGTTGCCGTCGTAACCACGATTCTCAACGCCCCACTTGGCCTGGCCCTGATCCGCTACTGGATCCTCCCCGCCCTGGTCGGCGCAACTATCTGCATTCTCGGCTTGCGCAGTACGGACAAATCCTCCGAATCAGGCCCTCCCCCCAGGAACCCGCTGGCCGTAGGCGCAGCGCTCCAGATGGCCGCTCTCTTCCAATGCGTCCTCTTCGCAATGACCGCCGTTCACTCCTCGTGGGGCCAGTCCGGCCTCATTATCTCCGGAGCAATCCTCGGCCTCACCGACGTCGACGCGCTCACCATCTCGATGTCCAAATCCGCCCAAATTCCCGAGCATCTCGCAACCGCCGCCACCGCCATCGCAGTGGGCTGCCTCGCAAACTCTCTCTTCAAACTCGGCATCGCGCTCACCCTCGGCCGGGGCGCATTCCGGGCCAAAGTCGCTATAGGCTTCCTGGCACTCATCCTGGCTGCGACAGCGGGCCTCGCCTGGGGCCTCTGGTTCTAGACGCTCACCACGGCGCATCCCGACATACGGATCAGATCATGCGCATTGCTCCGCAGCCTCCCCATGAATCCTTGAATCCTCCCACGCCCGATCACCAGCAGCTCACAACCGCTCTCCTTCACCACTCGTTGCACACCTTCTACCAGACTTGCATCCTCAAGAATTTCGAGTTCCGGTACGTTGCTCAATCCTGCCGTTGCTGCCGCATAATCTTCCTTGGCCACACGCAAAGCAAAGTGGTGCGCCCCTTGCGCTATGCCGCTCTCAAACTCCGATACAACGCGTGGTCTGGAGTGCACTACCCGCAGGCTCGCTCCAAATTTCTCCGCCAACTCCTTAGCTTTCCCGATCACTTTCGCCGTCTCCGCCCCGCAATCCACAGCACAAACGATCTGTTGCGGCACTCTGGTTTCGATCCCATCGGGCGAGTGCGCGCTCGTCCAGACAGGCACCTCGCTATCATGCAGAACACTGGCAGTCACAGACCCCAACAACATCTGACGGAATCGTGTGTACCCCATCGTCGGCATCATGATCAAATCCACCAAATGAGTTCCCGCATACTCCGCGATGGCCGCACCGGCGTCCCCGCTCACCTGTACCCGTTCCACCTTTAAGCCTTCAAACTGTCGAAGCAGGAATCCGTCCAGCTGTTTTGCCGCCAGATGCTTGACGATATTGATTTCCGCCGCAACCGGCAAATTCTCAATAGCCAGCACCCCCATTCCCTCAAACACATGCAACATCGTCACCCGGGCCCCAAACCGCTCGGCCCAATGCCGAACGACAAGGCTCGATGCTTCACTCTGCAATGAAAAGTCGACTGGAAAAAGAATGTGCTGAATCACTGGATAGCCCCCAAGCCGATGCTATCACCTGACGGCAATCCGAACTAAGCCCCAAACTAAGCGGCAGCCGCCTGCTTGGCTGAAATATCCTTGATCCCAACCATCAGGCGATTCAAGCTATCCAGCACGTGTTGCGCCGATGGAACCGGTCGTCCCTGCAACAAATCCTTCGGTGCCCCGTAGTTCCCATGCGAACTCATCGGCAAATCATCCACCACCGGCGCTGCAACTACCGGCTTCGCCACCTCCACAACCGGTGTCAACACCACAACTTCCACACCCCCGGCCATCTCCACGTATTCGCTCATCAGCGAATCCAGACGGTGCCGTTTCATCACCACCATCTCGTGTATCTGCGCTGCCAGCGATTCCGTCTGGCGTAGTTCCGACATCAAGGCCTGAATTCTCTCAAGCGTTACGGCAAGCGTGTTGTGTTGGGCGGTTTTGGACATAGTCTACCTGCACATTCCATCGGACTAGCCTTGGGAAACTTAAGTAGGCCTATCGATTTAAAGGGAGTAGACGTCAGTGCGCGTCTTCATCCCCGCCAGTCACAACCCCGCGCGGCTTCGGATTCTTCCGGTCCTCTTCCACGATCTTCCGCACCTGCTGCGCCAGCGTCGGCGCATGATACGGAATCCCGTCCTTGATCGTCCATTCGATCTTCCCTGATTGCGGCACACCCTCGGTCTTCGGATACAGAATCCGAAAGTCAGCCAGCGGGTTCCCGTCAACCACAATCAAATCCGCCAGATACCCAGCCCGCACATAACCCAGTTCCTTCTCCTTGCCCATGATCTTCGCGTTATTGGCCGTCGCCTGCGTAACCACCTGCAACGGATGAAAACCCGCCTCCTGGTGCAACTCCATCGAGCGAATAAACCCGAACCCGAACAGGTTGTAAATAAACCCGGCATCCTCGCCAATCCCGATCACCCCGCCACGGCGTCCAAAATCTCGAACCGCATCCATCCACAAGCGGTAATTCATCCGCCACTCCGCCTCATCCGTGCTCGTCCAATTCAAAAAGAAGCTCCCATGATTATTTGGGTCTGGAGCGAAGAACTTCTCCAGCGCCGGATGCAAATACTCCTTAAAGAACGGCTGTGTCTGATACCGCAACAAATCCCGCGCCGCCTCATAGATATTCAGCGTCGGGCTCCAGGCCACCTGCGCCTTCACCATGCCATCCAGTACCTGCCCCAACTGAACCGGGTCGGTCTGCCGAAACAGTTGTCCCGCATAACGGAAACGATCCACTTCGTACTGATGGTTGAAGGAGCCGGGAAAGTTCTGTACTCCATCCTTCAATGCCGCATCGGGTATGCCATACCAGTGCTCGATTGAGGTCGTCCCATATTTGATGTCATGCCACGCATTGGTCTCAGCCACCGCCGCGTGATGCGCCGTGCGCAGGCCCTGTTTGTGTGCCTCATCCTGCATCACACGCATCGCAAAATCAGATATCTCGAAAAACTTCAAACCATCCGCACCGCTGTTCTTGATCTGTCGTACACGCAACCGGATCGCATTTTCATTCTCGACACTCGGAGCCGGGTTCATCCCCAGCACCGCATACAAAAACAAACGCGGTGCCGCAATACTATTCTTCTGCGACTGCTCCCGCAGCGTCTTCGACTTCTCGAAATTCGAACCCACGTCCCGCACGCTGGTAATCCCCGACGCAAGCCACACACCAAATTGATATTCCTGCCGCATCGGCCAACCCGCCCGCTCATCCTGAATATGCGCATGCACATTGATCAAGCCCGGCAATACATATTTGCCTTTGGCATCGATCACTTTGTCTCCAGCCACCGGCAGGCCCGGCCCAGGCGTCACCGAAACAATCCGGTTCGCTTCGATCACGATCGTCCGCGGCCCATTTGCCGGCGTACCAGACCCATCGACAACCAGCGCGTTTGTGACCAAAAGCCTACCTTGCCGCACGCCAGACTCGGTCGGTGCTAAGGCCGTCTGGCCCATCAAAACAAAGGGCATCACTGCCAAACAAGCTAAGACATATGAACGTGTCATAAGAGGCTAGTCTACCCAACAGAAGTCAGGGCTAAGGCACCCCAGCAATACCTCCAACGGGAGAGGACTTCGAATGCGGTACCAAAGCCTGTAAAGTTACATGTCAGAAAACATCGAAACAAACGACTATTGGAATCGAGCCTTTGACCGAAGCCAAGACGGCCCGGCGGCTCAAAATACAACAGAAGGAGTGTTAACACACCCATGCGCAACTTACTGGTGCTTACCGTATTCGCCACCCTCACTGCCAACCTGAGCTTTGCTGAAGTAGTCGATCACCCCCGCAACCTCAAGGAAGAAGCCACCATCCAACAGAAGGCCCAGAAGCGCTGGATGTGGAGCGCTCTCGCCCTCACCGCCGCCAGCTTCGCCGACGTACACTCCTCCTGGGGCAAGAATGAAGCCAACGGCCTTCTGCGTTCCTCTAACGGCACCTTTGGTGCCAAGGGCCTCGGCGTCAAAGCCGGCATGGTCGGCGGCATCCTCCTCGGCCAGCACTTCATCGTCAAGGCAAACCCCACGTTCGCCAACGCCATGACTTACTCCAACTACGGCATGGCCGGCCTCAAGCTCTCCGTTGCCGCCCGCAACTACAAGATCGACCCGCCCAAATACCTTCTGCGCTAGATGCTAGCGAGTCACTTTCTCGGCAATGCTTCGGGCGTGCACAAGGATATCGGGATCCTTCACGCCCACCGCAAGTGCCCTCTTCATTTGCTTTGATGCCTCCTCATGCTTACCGTTGACATGCAGCGCCCAGGCATAGGCGTCGAGTGTGTGAACGTCGCTGCGCCGCAACACTTCGCGCTTGGCAATTTCCAGCGCCTTCTCAGGCTGGTCCGCGTAATCCGCATAATAAAAAATCAACTCATGGTTGCTGTTGTCCTTTGACTCTGTTTCTCTGAGTGAGTTCAATTCAAAACTTTGGAACGACTTTTTCGACTCCTCCAAGTGCCCAGCCTTGTGTTGCGCTACTGCAAGGGCAAAGCCATTCTCGGCATGAGGCGCCGCGCCAAAGCGTTCCTGCTCCAAAACCACAGCCTCTTCGAATTTGCCGGAATCGATCATGATTCTCGACAATGCTCCAAGAGCGTAATGATATCCGGGAAAAAGCTGCAATGCTTCCCGAACCACTCTCTCGGCCTCCGTTCGATTCCCTCTTTTGCGTTCCAGTTGAGCCACTTGCGTCAACATCCAGGCTCGATCTTCGCGCTCATCGTATCCCGCCATTTCACAAGCCTTCGACATGAGATCGATCGCCCCGTCCAAATCCCCGAAAAGCTCTCTGAGGTAAGACGCACGGCTTAGACTCACCACCGTCGCCGGTCGAAGATTTAACATCGTCTGCACCGCTTTTTCAGCGGCGTCGTAGTTACCCAACTCCACATTCGCATCGGCCAAAATGCCGTATATGGAAACGTCGTCTGGGTTTTTTGCGTTCAATTTCTTCGCGATTTCCAGTGCAAGGCTGAAGTCGTGCTTCCCCATCGCGAGCCATGCCGTCGTTTTGCGGGCTTCCAGATTATCGGGTTCAATTTCAAATGATTTTTTTAGCGCTTCTTCGCCCTTATCGTAATAACTGGTGTCGGATATCTCGCGGGCCCGTCTGGTGTAGGCCACAGCTAGACGGTTGTATCCAGAAGCGCGTTTTGGCTCCTTCGCAATTTCCGTCTCTGCAAGCGCGATCTGCTTCTGCGCCGGGGTTACAAAAGACTGTCCATACAATGCAACCGCACTCAATACAATTATCCAAATATTCATGTAATCCTTCCTAAATAAGAGAATGGGCTCAGCACAATAAGTGCCGAGCCCCTGCGTTAACTACTGCACAGGACAGGTTCCGCCGCCGCAGCCTGTCTCGCCTGGATCGATGTGACGTCTATCTCGGCCGCTATTAGCGAACGCGACATACGGAAACGTTTCCTGGTAAGGTTTGTCATTCGTATTTACGCCATCGCCAAGCCGGTTGTTCGGCGCCACGTTGAACGCGGGAATCAAAACTCCGGCAACGACGCGAAGCGAAATGTCGGTTACGTCATCGGATACCCGGCGGCCATTGGGATACCCGGCGTTGTCGCCGCCAAGTACACCCAACCTGCGACGGTTGCCGGCCGTAGTTGGAGGAACGCCAGTGTTTAGCCTGAGCAAATCCGCCACCGGTCCCGCCGGAGTGCCGGCAGCCGCGATCGGGGGGGCATATTGCACAAGGAGCAATAAGTCCGTCCGTTGTGGGGGAGGAATTGGGAATAAGAATAAGGCGTTCAATACTCTGGCGATCAATGGATCGAGCGCAAAGCTCGCGAACTGTGCGTCTGCCGATGGCTGACTCATACTCCACGTATCTTTGAAGCCTGTTCCAATCAGCAGTTCATTGAACAATGCGTTCCCCATTCGCTGAACTTGCGAAAACGATCCCGAAGCGGCAGAAGTCAGTGGTGCCCTTCGAACCAGCACGCGCTGGCGAGAAGTCGTTCCGAACACGCCAATCGTGGCTGCCGCGTTGGTGGCCTCTACCTTTGTACCCGTACGCGTTAACATGGCGATCGGCACTTCAATCGCGATCGTATTCACATTAAAGCCGGAAATAGCGTCGGCTGCGGTATTGATTCCGTCAGCCGAATCCTGGGCGGGGCTAAGTACTCCGCCACCGGCGCCCGCTCGAAAGTTAAATGTATCGAAGGCCGCTCCTACGTCGATATAAAAAGGATCGTCGACGGTACCGGCGAAGGTACGAATTCCATTTGTAGAATTGTAAATACCTTGCGCGGCGAGCGCGGGATAGTTAGGCATCGTTCGCGGACCGACATTGCTCGGTACGGCGAAAAAGCTTCCGCCGTTGCTGTTAACGATGTCAGTTCTTGTATTACCCTTGACCATCGTCACCGTGTAAGTCTGCCGCAAGCTCAAACCCGCCGAGCCAGGTCCATCGAGCGCCGTGATTGCCGGGGGAATAATCGGATTGGGAAGGGCTGGAAGCGGCGCATTGGCTGGAGCGTTCACGCCTGAATCTTTGCCTGCAAAACCGGTAAAGAGTCGCGGTGCGCGTATTTCCGTCTGAAAGCGAACTTCAAACACGATATCTTCCACCGCGTCATTATTGTTGTCCACTCGAATCGCATACAGAATATCCGGATCGAAAGGAAAGTAATTCGGCCCATTGGAGGGCTCAAGAAGTGGGTCGACGTTCATAAGCATCGTCACCTTGTTTGAATCGTCGTAACTGACAAATGCAAAAACGTCGGTAATATCTGCTTTGTGGTCGAGAGCGGTGATGGGTGCTTCACGGTGACTAGCTCCAAAACTCGCGGGAGTCATCATCATCGCGGCCATAGTGGCGGCGATGATTGGTCTGTATTTGTACATATTTACTTCTTCGCTTTCTTGAATGAGTTTTTAAGCAGGATGCCAAGCCCAAGACCTGAGCCCATGAGCAGAATAGCCGAAGGTTCCGGTATAACGCCCGCAGGTGGAACTGCACTGGCGGTAAATTGATCGGTAACGGTAGCTCCGGTGGCAGATCCACCTCGTCCGCCGTCAATCGTCAGGTCGTGAAGAACAGCAATCAAGTTGACAGGACTGAATGTCGCTTCGTCCGAGCCCGAATTCAACACCACTAGTGGTGTTCCGTCCGTTCCCGCACAAGTCCCGATAGGGTTGGGCGGATCAGGTACGAACCTTGCCCCCAGGCAAGAGTTTTGAATTTCCGTCACCGCCCCGTTGCCTCTCGACGAGGCACCCGAAAGGCTAACCGAATCGCTGGTAAATCCAAACCCGCTGATCTGATACATCAGCAAGAGTTGGAAAATTTGAGTTCGCTCTGCGGTTACGGAGGTCGTGAAAGTCAATCCAGGGTTCAAGCTGGAATTGATGGGGGATACCGAAATGAGGTTCGGTGAAATTGCCGTCGCTCCAGTGATCGGTGCGAGTACGGTGAATGCGCTCACCGTATTGCTACCTAACATGCATCCATCTGCGCCTAGTCCCACATATGTTGAAAGTGAGCCCGGAAGGCACAAAGGGGCTGCGGTCGCCAGCGTAGATAACGCTGCCAATCCAGCCACACAAATCAGTTTTTTCATTGTCTCTCCTTGATACAAAAGATGAGCACTCAGCAATAAGTAAAGAACCGGTGCTACTGAGTTTCTTGAGTGGCTCTACGTTCATTTGTTTCCCGATTTGAAGTAATTTTAATACCTTCCATGTGCCCAAAATATAGGTCTGACGAACCGTCGCCGACTGATCTCATGTGGTCAACAAATGAAGCTTAGTACGGTCCGTTTGCAACCATTTCAAATGCGAGACCTTCCTTTCTCCTCGCCGTCAAGAAATGGACTGCCGCCTCATCAATCCAAATGAGTTCGATGATTAGAAGGTGGAAACGTTGTTCGACGAAATCGCCTGGCACTTGGACGAGCTCGGTGTCTATCGTCTTGGTGGAATGTGGGTAACGCAGAATCTCATTGTCACGGACTTCCATCGACACGCTAAAACAGGAAGAAACTGTACAGGATTACTGAAGCTTTACACTTCGAGCCGTACATCAGGCCATCGGCTAACACCTCATACACAGCACTGAGTTGATCGAATGCGTCAAAAAGTGTGAGCGGGATAAATCTCATGGGGTCGCCGACAATCTGGAGCGTTGGTCGTCTAAAGGTTTGCGATTTAAGTAGATCCTTGATATTTTATGGAATGGCTCGTCGATGAGATTTTCCGCAATCAATTGTTCTTGGCTTGATCCGAAAGCTACGTGAATTCGACATCCTTCGAGTCCAACATTCGCCGCCCTCTCTGCATTGAAGAAATCCTGCTTCTGGGTCGAATCTCAAGAGCTGAAGATTGGGCAGGCGGGATTATTTACCTACTACTCGCCTAATCCCTCACCCCGGCCAGCTCGGCCAAACATAAGCCGACAAGCGCGTCCGCTCAACATACCCGAGCGACTCATACAACCCCACCGCCACCCGATTCTCCGCCGTCACCGTCAGCGTCGAATACTCACACCCCAACTCACAAAACTTCGATAGCGCACCCAACATCATCAACCTCCCCACGCCCTGCTTCCTCACCCCTGGGTCCACACAAAGCTGCGACACATGCCCCACCTTCTCAGCCGCAGCATCAGACACACTAGCCAGCAACGCCCCTACCAACCGCCCATCGTTCTTATCGCTAACCAGGTACGAAGCCTCCGCACTAAACCCGCCACAAGCCGGATAACGAATCATATTCGACAGATAAACTCGAGCCCGGGCAGGCACGCGGTACTGATCGTTGATATCCGCATCCATATGTCCCCGGTAAGCCCGAACCATCAACTGCGCCACGTCTTCTTCAAGACGCCAGTTCCAGGGTTCAATCCGCAAGCCTAGCGGAGCAACAACAGAATCGGGCCACCTCGCCCCACTCAACTCAAGCTCCATAAACCGCCGCTCATACCGCTCCGCCCGCGGATGCGAATAAGGAAAGCGCAACATCATCGGCTGCGTCTCAAGCCGCTTCGCCTGCGGAAAACGCCTGATCGCCTCCACCGTCGAGGCCATCAACAGCCGCTCATTCTCAACCGTCGCCCGCGCATCACAAACATAGGCATCCCCAATCAGAGCCTTGTTTTCTTCCACCACAAAATACGAATAGCCCACCACCCGCCGGCCCTCAAGCAACGCCACTCCACCCAAACTATGCGTCGCCACAAGCTGCCTCACCAGCCGCGCCGTACCTGCAAAATCCCACCGGTACCAATCGAGGTAGCGCTGCGTCTCTTCCACCAGCAACTCCTCGATCTGGTCCAGATCAATCTCTTCAAGCGCTACTGGCTCTGGAAAAATCACGCACTTAAGAACTGCTTGATGCCCGCAATCGCCTGCCTTGTCCGGTGATTGTTTTCGATGAAGGCAAAGCGAACATGGCCTTCACCCAACTCACCAAACCCGATCCCGGGCGACACAGCAACCTTCGCCTTCTCCAGCATCTGCTTGGTAAACTCAAGTGACCCCATCGCCTTGAAACGCTCTGGAATCGGGGCCCACAAGAACATGCTGCCCTTCGGCTTCTCCACCGGCCAGCCCGCCTTGTTCAACCCACCCACCAACAGATCACGACGCTTCTGATAGATGTTGCGGATCTTGACAGTCTCTTCTTCGCACTCCCGCAGCGCGATAATCGAAGCAATCTGCACTGGTTGAAAGTTCCCATAGTCGAGATAACTCTTGATCCGGCCCAGTGCCGAAACCATCTTCTTGTTCCCCAGCACAAAGCCCACGCGCCAGCCCGCCATGTTGTAACTCTTCGTCATCGAAAAAATTTCAACGGCATGCTCTGTAGCACCGGGAATCTGCAGGATGCTAGGCGGCTCATACCCGTCAAACCCAAAATCGGCATAGGCAAAATCATGGATCACCATCGTGCCATGCTTGGCAGCCAGATTCAGCACGCTACGGAAGAAATCCAACTCCACCGTATGCGTCGTCGGGTTGTGCGGAAAGCTCACCAGGATCGCCTTCGGTTTCTTCACCTCGGTCTTGTAGACATGCTCAAGGCGATTCAAAAACTCATCCGGGCTATTCAGAGGAAGAATGCAAGGAGTCCCCTCGGCCATAGTCACGCCATACTGATGGATCGGGTAGCAAGGGTTCGGCAACGCCACAATATCACCCGGACCAATCACGGCAAACATCAGATGCGCCAGGCCTTCTTTGGCCCCAATCGTCGCAATCGCTTCCGTGTTCGGATCAAGGTCAACGCCCCACTTCCGCTTGTAGCGTTCAGTAATGGCAAGCCGCAATTGAGGGATCCCCTTCGACACGCTATAGCGATGATTCTTCGGGTTCCGCGCCGCTTCAATCAGCTTGTTTACAATGATGCGCGGCGTCGGCCCATCCGGGTTTCCCATTCCAAAGTCCACCACATCCTGCTGGTCTGCCCGCATTCTAGCCTTCATCTCATTGACGACGGCGAACACATAGGGGGGCAGCTTGGCGATGCGGTAAAACTCTTCATTCGATAACGACATTCCTTCTATTGTAGAAAACGTCTCGCCTCAGGTTGCTACGATGACAATAATTCGATGCAAATTCGTAACCTGGTTGCCATCTCTCTGATCCTCGCCATCTGCCTGCCCAGCCCCGCGCAGCAGTCCAAACTGACAATCGAAACGATCATGCAGGGCCCGCGCTACAGCGGCTACACCCCAGCCAGCCTCCGCTGGTCCGGCGACAGCCAGAAACTCTACTTCAACTGGAAGCGCCATACAGATCCAATTCAGGCCCCCATGGAAACCTACGTAGTCAACCGAGACGGCTCGAACCTCGTCAAACTCAGCGAGACGGAAGCCCGCCTCGCCCCACCCGAGAACTGTACCTACGACGAAGCCCGCAACAAATGCCTCTATTCAAGTTCAGGCGACCTCTGGATCTACGATTTCACTACCGACAAAATCAAACGCCTCACCGCCACCAGCGACATCGAATCGCAACCTCGCTTCATCCCCGGTGCCAAAGAAATCGCCTACCAGCGCGCAAACAACCTCTTCATCCACTCCCTCACCGACGGCTCGATCGAGCAGATCACCGACATCCGCACCGGCAAGCCCTCCCCTGAAGAAGAAGAGCCCAAGAAGGACCCGAAGAAAGAACTCACCGCGCAGGAATTCCTCAAGCAAGAGGAAAAAGACCTCCTCGCCA
>ENA-ORBV01010373-ORBV01010373.1-microbial-mat-metagenome-genome-assembly--contig:-NODE-10373-length-14934-cov-4.075183_pt1 | contig 14934 bp, 9 predicted proteins | sample MGYA00237777_ERZ505514 | MGnify/ENA primary metagenome ERZ505514 (study PRJEB26160, sample SAMN06269048) | microbial mat metagenome | isolation source: Oligotrophic lake microbial mat | place... | reverse complement strand
GGCTGATCGTGTTCCAAATGCGCGTCGATGAAGCGCCGAAACTCCCGCGCGTCCTCCCTCCCCTCCCCGAAGCGTCCCAAATTCACGTTGTCTATCTCGCCGCGAAACATTGGCTGAAGGTCGCCGCCGCGGTCGAGCAGTCCGACGCCAAGATCATCGTTGAAGGCTACGCGGTCTTCGATCCCAAGCTCGGTAAACTGGTCGTCTATGCCCGCGATGCCTATCTGCCGATGCGCCGCGCGCCTAAACCCGCGCCGTCGCCATCGGACGACGATACCGCTCAGACGCCGATCCCCCGTCTGGACGCCAACGCCAACGAATCGCGCGATTCGCGCCAAGCGCACGATGCGCCCATGCCGCCCGCCGATATCACTGCCCGCTTGGCGCAGCTCCGCGAGAGCGAAAGCACGTTACAGCGCAAAATCGACACGATTAAAGCGATGCCGTTTTCGCAGCGCCGCGATTTAGTCGCGGTGATCGGCGAATTGGAAGCGGTACAGCGCCGCATCGAGGCGTTGGAAGCCCACCAATGAAGAACCGGAACACCATCGTCCCCGAATTTCGCCCGATGCCGCCCCCACCACCGCCGATCAATCCGCGTCGAGTCGTCTTGCTCCTGCTGGCTGTGGGGATCGTCGGTGCGCTGGCGTTACTCATCGGCGCAACAATGTATGGGCTGGCGAGTCTGCCGACCCCGACGGTAATTTTCCTCTTGCCGACGCCCACACCAGCCACCGCTACGCTGGACGCCGCGCCGCCGCTGACCGTCAACGCCATCGTGCCGAGCGCGCCCGCCCCGACGCCGATGCCCGACGAATTGACCGCGAACGTCTTGGCGGTTATCAACGTCAGCACGATTGAAGTTTCGTTCGGGGGCGCGCGTCATTTGGTCTACTATCTCGGCTTGAGCGCCCCTGCCACCACCGACGCCTGTTTCGCCGCTGGACGGCGCGCGAATGCCGGGTTGGTCGAAAATCAGATCGTGCGCTTGGTCAAAGATGTGACCGATGTTGACGAAATCGGGCGGCTGCCGCGCTATGTCTATGTGGGCGATCAACTCGTCAATGCGACGCTGCTTCAACAGGGCTATGCGCGTTACGTCCCGTATGCGCCCAACACCCGCTTCGATGGCGCGTTTCAGATGGCGGCGACCGATGCGCAAGCGGGCGCGTTCGGTTGCTACACCGAAAGTGGCAGCGTCACTCCCTCAACGCTTGACCCGCTCGTCAGCACGCCCCTTGAGAATGAATGTGGACGCTATCTGGCGTGCAGCGAATTTGGGACGAAGCTCAATTTTGATCTGTATGTCGCGGTCTGTCCGCAGGAACAACCGTTGTTCGACGCGGGCGGCGATGGCATCGGTTGTAATCAACGGGTCGATTGGGGCTATCCGCCCTGATCGGGTCGGGGATGTGCTTCGTGTCCACACAAGCCAACATGGGGTCGCTCGGAAGAGATCGCCCGATGCTGCTCAAGTTTAGCGTGCTTGCCACCGTTTATGCTGCTGCCCAACCTGCGGCGTCTTTCGAGCGGATTGCCTGACCCACGAGTTCAGTCCCGAACTGTTCGCATGGCGTCAGTCTGAAAATTGAAAAAAGCAACGTTTTGATCCGCGACGACCAGCGCAAGATCGTCACAGACGCCCCGATGAGAACGTGTAGGTAGGCGCTACACAAGATAAAACGTTTCTACGGAACACCAAAAAGTATATGGTTGATTCTATTCTTTGTCAAGCGATTCCTTGCGCTTTCGTTGGGGTCCGTATTTGTTCGCGTAAGCCATCAAATCAGGCAGCCACATTTCATACCAGTTTGAGCGTTTTCTGATTTTGATCCGTCGCTTTTCCTCAGGCAGCCGCCATATTCGACCAACTAATCCAGTAAGATAAAGTTGATTATATCCTGTTAATTCTGCGGCTTCGGCAGTCGTCACCCACACCTCAGCCGCCGGAGTTGTTTTGTCCGTCATGATTTCCAGTTCCGTAGCAAGCCTAACGTACAGCCTACCTGTACGCTGAGAGCATTATACCCTCAAATGGGCGTCCGCGTCACGATTTGAGGGGAAACGTGAGGCGAAAACTCCCCCTCTCCACATGGAGAGGGGGTCGGGGGGTGAGGTGAACTACGACTCCACACCCTTCGCCTCCAACCACAACACCAGCCGCGCAATCCGCACCAGTGCGACCATATGCCCCGGCAGCAGCCGTCCCCCCGCGCGCCAGCGGCGGTACGTCGCTTGAACGGCGCGCACATCGACATACGCGGCGGCGCGCCCCATCTCCGCGAAGATCGCATCCATCACCGGCAGATCGTAGGCGCGCATCGCATGTAAAAACGCGGGCGTGAAGTCGGTCTTATCGCCGCGGCGCGCAATCGCATCTGGCAGCAGATCGCCCATCGCGCGCCGCAGAATCGAGCGCGTCAAACCATCGCGCAGGCGTTGTTCGCCGGGCAAGCCGAGACAAAACTCCGCGATGCGACGGTCACTGAGCGGATGCAGCGGGACGATGCCATGCGCCGCGCCGATGCTGTCGGCGTCCTCGAACGCCAATGGCAGCCGCCCCGACCGCAGCACCCCAAGCTGTTCCGCGCGCGCGGTCAGCGGTTCGGCTTGCTCGCTGTCGCGCAGCCGCGCTTCGAGGTTGAGCCGCCCCACGAAATCGGGATTGAGCATCGGGTTAGCCTGCTGCCAGCGCGCCCACCGCAGCGGTTGTCCCTGCCGCCAAAGCTGTCCGGCGCGTGCCAGTCGCTCGGACACGAAATAGTTCCGCCCCCAATACGCGCCCAACCCCAACGCCGACCCGCCGAAATCGGCGCTCAAGCGGCGCAGCATCGAGACCACCCCCCCCCACTGTCCAGCGCGCGCCCGCTCGTTGATGCTTGGAAACGCATATTTGCTCATCAGCGCGCGGGCGGGCGCGCGTTGGGCGGCGGCGAGGGCGCGCGTCTCCCGCGTGAAGCGGGCAAAGTCGCCGCCGCCCACCAGTTCGGTGAGCCAGCGCCGCCCATACGAAATCACCATGTCGCCATCCATCCCATCGAAAAAGGCGCGCACGCCCGCCGCCGCCGCTAAGCGATACATCGACAGCGACAGCGGCAGATTGAACCAAAATGTCGGCATGTCTAAAACATCGTAGATCGCCGCGCCGCCGCTGAGGACGCCCGGAATCGGCGCGCGCTGATGCGTCAGACCGCCGCCTGCCAAGACCGTATCGACATAGGCGCTCTCATCGGCGGCGGCGACTTCGGGCTGCATGTAGAAGGTGCGAAAACCGCCGCCGCCCGCGCGCAGCAGACACACAACCGATGACGAATCCATGCCGCCGCTCAACGCCGCGCCGATTTCGGTATCGCTCCAGCCGCGCCGCCGCGCCGCCGTCGCCTCGAACAGCAGCGCGCGGAAAGCGTCGGCATAGTCCGCGTCGCTGGAATAATGCGTCTCCCGATTCGGGTCGAGTTCCCAATAGGATCGCGCTTCAAGTGTCAGCCCGCCGCCCACCGCGCCCACCCTTATGCGTTGATGATCCAGCACGCGCCGGACAGCGTGATAAAACGTGCGCGCGCGGTCGTCGCCCAATTCCGATACCAGCGCCAAATAAATCCCGATCATCGCCTCATCGGCGCGCGGCGCGGCGTCCGTCAGCGCCAACACCGTCCGCACATCCGACGCGAAGGCGAAGCCCGCTTCGGTCTGTGCATAGAACAGGGGTTTGACTCCCATCGCATCGCGGACGATGATCAGCGATTGGGCGTTGCTGTCCCACAGCGCGGCGGCAAAATCGCCTTGCAGTCGTTCAAACGCCGCATCCCCCCAAGCGCGATATGCCGCCAGCATCAACGCGGCATCGCTGTCAAGCGCGCTGCCATCATCGTTCAGACGCCGCCGGATTTCCGTTCCGTTGTCGATGCGCGCATCGGCGACGATCACCCACCCATCGCGCTCATGAATCGGCGCGCGATTGCCCGATTGCGCTATGTCGCGCTGTCCAAGTTGGATTCCACCATTAGGCGCGCCCGCGCGCTCCCAAATGGTTGATGAATCTGCCCGCTTAATATCATCAGGCAGCATAAAAGCACGATCTAAACGCCAAATTCCCCAAATTTTAGTCATGTTGCTCTCTTAGTCGCATCTCTTTATACTTTCTATCGTTGCAGAAAAGGAGATTTGAGCAATAATTATAAGGAGTTCCCAAAGCGATTTTGTTCTACATGCTTGGGGTTGGTTTTAAAATGCGTTCAGGAGAGAAGGAGTTACTATGTTCGTTCCAAACCTAGACCGCCGTCAAATGGCGCGTTGGACGACACTCCTGCTGGTATTCGGCTTGATTGCGGCGCTGATGGTTTCATTTGGCGCACAACCTGCCTATGCCGCAGATGTCTTCTATGTTACTGCCGGTGTCGCTGAAGGTGTCAATGGCGATGCCGATACCGATTGCAGCCTCCGCGAAGCTGTGGATGCTTCAAGCAACAATCTCGTTAATGCAGACTGCACCCCCGTTTATGGCAACGGCGCGCCTAACCTGGACGTAATCTATGTCCCGGCAGGTACGTACAACCTGAGTACCACGACGGGTCCGTTGGTGCTGCGCCGCAATATTCGGCTGCGTGGTCCCAAGGTCAACATCCCCGCCGCCAACTTGACGACCTTCACGGTGCGCCCGGGCGGGGCGTCTGAAGCCACTATTCGCTACAATGCCACCATCAACAATCAACCCTTGGTGAACATTAGTGCGGCGAACATCGAAGTTGAAGGCTTGACCTTCAGCAGTGGTGGTGGCACCCAGACCAATGTCTATGGTATCAATATCACCAATACCTTTGCCAATATCGAAATCAGCAACAACGTCTTCACCAGTTTGACCCACGGCGTCACCTTACGCGGCACGACCGACGCGACCAACCCCACCGATGTGGTCGGTAATGCGTTCGTCAACATGAACAAGACCGGCACGCTGCGCGGCATCGGCGTTTACACCGCATCGGTCAACAGCACGGGTCTCCAAATCGAAGAAAACTTGTTCCAAGGGCTGGTCAACTACGCCATTCGTTTCCCCGTCATTGGCAGCAGCCCGATGACCTCGAACGTCAGCATTGCCAACAATGCGTTCAACAACGTCTACAGCGCCGTTGGCATGACCCGTAACGAGACGGTATCGATCAACAGCAACGTCATCAACACGATCAGTGGTCCGACGAACTTCAACGCTGTCTTCGATATTTTCGACTCGGTGGCAGTCGAAATCTTTAACAACACGATCATCAACAGCTCGCTCCCGGCGATCCGCACGCGCGGCACGCTCAACGACGCGCACGTCTTCAATTACAACCGTTTCATCAACACCGATACACTCGGTTCGGGAAACGCAATTGTCTTGGATGCCAGTTCCAACCTTGGTCCCGTCAGCATCGATGACAATTGGTGGGGCAGCAACGACGGTCCCGGCTTCGCATCGAACGACAACTACAGCGATCCGAGCGCGTATGCCGGGACGCCGACATGGTTGGCGTATCAAATCATTGGCTCGCCGAACCCGATTGGCTTCTCTTCGACGGATGCGGCGAAATCCGAACTGTTCGTCGATTTCTTCAGCACCACTGATGGCACAACCATCAATGATAATCTGACAGGCGTAAATGTGCTGCTCCGCAATACGCCCATCGCTGTCGCAGTGCCGTTTGCGCCGCTGCCGATTGGCACGGTCAGTCCAAGCACGGTCTTCACCTTCGACGACATGACCAATAAGACGGTCTTCACGTCAGATGGCATTAGCAGCGGTTCGCAGGCAGTCGAGTTCACGCTCGACAGCGAAACGGTCTCCTTCACCGTCGTGATCGATGCGCCCACACAAGTGGTCTGCGATTACAACGATGGCGTGTTCTCTGATGTTGGCGTCGATCTGAGCGAAGGCGCGACCATCGGTGATCGCTGCGTACTGAAGCTGACCAGCGATCCCGGTCCGAGCAACTTCGTCGATGTGACGATTTCGTCGGATAATGCGTCGGTCTTGGGCTTCTATAATACCCAAAGCGGCTTGCTCTCCTTCGCCTCGCCGCCCCCCGGTAGCTTCAACATCCGCTTCGGCTCGGTGCGTGATAGTGCCGCAGTGCCGCCCGTCGTCAAATGGGATTCGGGTATCGGCATCAACTTCTCCGCTTTGGTGAATGGTGCTGATGGTGCTGGCGGGGATTATTACGCCGACTTTGTGGATTGCGCCATCGCTGGCGTGGTTGGCACACCCGGTTACGCGCTGGGTGCTTGCCCCGGTCTGCCGTCGATCCCGCTCACGATTTACGATCCCGGCGTTGAACTGGTGATTATCAATTCTGACCTCGACTTAACCAATCCGAACGAAACGGACATCTGCACGTTCCCAGCGTTCGACCGCACCTACTCCGTCGTGCTGACGGGTCCTCCCGGAATGCGCGCTGGCGCGCCAGCGAACAGCCCTGAGGTCGTGACGGTCAATCTGTTGTCCAGCAACGTCTTACGCATCACGGTTGCGCCCGCAACGCGCACATTCACGCGCACCGACTGGTCAATGCCGCAAACTGCGACCGTCACGCGCGCCTATCTCCCGCCGGATGTGGCGCAGCCGAATGTTGGCGTTTTCCACTACACCACGTCGACCATCGCAACCTCAGCGCTCACTGTGTCGCTCTACTACGATGATGGCATCGACACCAACAGCGATAGCATCGTTGATGGCTTGAACACGACCTTGACCGTCGTCAATCCAGGTTGCCCGCTGTTGGGCAAGGATGATGCCGTCGATGCGGGCATCAGCGCGTCCGTATCGGCGTCGTCGGTGAATGTCGGCGACTCCATCCAATTCGTTTACAACTATTGGGGTTCGGGCTTGGCGTCCGCGTCTGAGGCGGGCTTGCTCGTCACCATCGACATCCCGGCGGGCGTCCTGTATCTGGGTCTCGACGAAAATTCGTCGCCCTACTGCGCCGGTCCGAACGAAGGCACAGCGGGTCCCGTCACGCTAACCTGCGTGTTCCCCGGCGATGTTGCCATTTACGGCGGCGGTCTGAGCATCAATGCGATTGCCTCGCAAGCGGGCGTCGTCCAGACGACGGCAACCGTGACCACCTTCGGTGGCGCCGATACCAATGCCAGCAACAACAGTGCCTCATCGGAAGCCTTGGTTAACTAACCCGAGTTTTGCATAGCTTCACCTCACCCCTAAATCCCCTCTCCACGCAGTGGAGAGGGGGTCGGGGGGTGAGGTGAGCTTGTCGATTGAGACCTCGTATCTTGATGCTTTTGCCCTGGTGTCGGGTGGTGAGGTAGAATTACTTTTTCCCCCGCAGCAGCGCGCCACCGTATTCCACCGCCATCCGCACCGGACGCACCAACGCATACAAGCCATGCAGCCCTTTCGGCAGCCGAACGAAGGCTTGATCGCGCGGGCTGGGCTGCCAAGCATCCAGTTGCGAACGAGCATACTGCCAGCGCGTCCGCCACGACTCGCGCAGTTGCCATTGCCGCCGAAACTCGGATGGTGTGAGGCTGCCGGGCGCAGCGCGGGCGCCGAAATAATCAACGGTGTACGCGCGCATCAGCGCCCGCGCGCTGGCATCGTCCCACGCCGCACGCCACGCCGTATCGGGGAACGTCACACCAAGCAGCGCCCCAACCATGAGGACGCCCAATGCGACGAAGCGCCGCGCGTCCAACGCCGTCGCGCGCGCATAAACGGTATTCCAATCGACTGCCGCCCCAAATTCATCCAACCACGCCGCTACATCGCACGCCCAAATCAAATCAGACCACCCGTGTTTGGAGCCGTGCAGCAGCAGCGCGAATAGTTCGTCCTCTGGCGCAAGTACGACCGTCGGCGCGCCTAAAAAGTTCTCCGTTCGCGCCCGCTTCCACAAATCCGCCATGCCCCGCCCTGCCACATCGGGCGCGCGCATCAGTCCCCAATGCAGTTCCAGATGGATGCCGCGTTCATCGTGATGGAGCGTGTAATGGGTCTTGCGCGCAACATACGTCCGTTGTTCGTTCGGCGTCAGATACGCTTCGATCCAGCGATAGCCATCCCCGATCAGCACCTCGCGCGCCCGCTCCACCGTGGTCACCGGGACAACGATATCCAGATCGCGCACGTCGCGCGCAAATAAGCTGCGATAGGCGCGCTGTGCCAGCGGAATCCCTTTGAACGGCATCACCACGATCTCATGTTCGTTCAATAGCGGGATAACATTTTTGATTTCTGTCGCCATGATTAGATTTCGCCGCCGCAGTTTGTCGATGTGCGCCCCCAACATCCCCCATGCGGACGCTGGCAGCATGTCGGCGTGCGGTTGGAGCGCGAAGTACAACAGCGGCGTCACACGATGCAGCGCCGCCAGCCGCAGCAGCGCCTCCCAGTCGAGCGCGTCCACGGGCAGCGCCCCATCAGGGCGTGTCCCGCGCGCCGCTGCGATGCCGACGGGCAGCCAGCGCAGTAAAGCGGCGTGTTCCGGTGCGGGCGTTGTCGGGTGAATGGGTGCAGCAGCGTTCAGGGGCTTAACCTTTCGATTCGGACAATTCTATGTTATCGTCCCAATAGACAAAGTTGGGGCGTTTCGATGGGACGCCCGCCGCAATCGGGTTGATCGAAGTCTTCAAACATAACACGGTCATGCAGAGGAAGGAAAGTCAGGTTGATCACGCTGCAATCGCTGGTCGCCGCGTCGGTCGATCAAGTCTCATCGCCCTTGGGCGATGAATTGGTCATTTTGGATACCCGCAATGGGGTCTATTTTGGCTTGAATCCGATGAGCGCCTTCATCTGGAAATTGATCCAACAGCCGACGCCCGTTGTCACGCTGCGCGACGCGATTTTGGTCGAATTTGATGTCGAGCGGGATGCCTGTGAGCGCGATTTGTTGAGTATTTTGAATGAGTTGAACGCCAGCGGTTTGGTCGAAATCCGCGATGCTGATTAAACTCGCGCGCTTGAGCGGACGCCGCCGTGCGCTGCTGCTCCAAGCGGTCGTCCTGTTATGGGCGGCGCGGCTCACGCTCTCGCTGCTCCCCTTTCGGATGTGGCGGGCATGGCTCACGCGCATGATGCAGCCCGTATCCACGTCGCCCATGCCATCGGCAGCGGCATGGTGGCGTGATGCAGCTTGGGCAGTGCGCACCGCGCGGCGCAGCGTCCCTAATGCGACCTGCTTGGTACAAGCGATGGGCAGCTCGTGGCTCGGCGCGCGTTACGACCATGCGTCTCAAGTCTTCATCGGCGTCGCACCCGCCCCGACTTCGGGCGCGCCGCGCTTAGAAGCACATGCGTGGCTCGAATCTGATGGACACGTTATCATTGGCGGTGACGCCGACATTCGCCGCTTCGCGCGCTTGCCTCAGTTCCCTGCGCAATCCAATCGTGTTGGAATGGTGCTGCGTTTTCGTTAGCCTATGAATTTCGCGCGAAAAATACCAAGTTGATCGCTTTTACCGAGTTTTGGGTTATAATTATTATTGTTTGATTCCGTATCTGTACGGAAACTGCCTAGCCAGCCAAAGGATTTGTCATGATGCAAGATTCGCTCAAGCTTCAGGCGCAGTCCGCCGCCGTCAGCCCGGCACAGGACACGTCCAAGAAACCGTATATCCGTCCCGAAGTCATCCGTTATGGTGACTTGAAGACGCTCACGCAGTCCAATGCCTTCGGCGCGTTGGTTGACTTCGAGGGTTTTTTCAGCTAAATCGTCCGCTATCGTGTTTGCGGCGGTTGATCATGTTTCATTTCAATCGAGGCGCGCTCCTTGCGTTTGAGCGCGCTTTTCTGTGACTTATTATAGCTAATAATGACATAATATCACGAGGGCTTTATGTTCGCTCATTCCCGAAGCCACCGCTTGTCCATCGGCGCACTATGTTTGGTGATCGTCTGGATGTTGTGGGCGCAGCTTCGCCCTGTCGCCGCTGCTGCCATCACAGCGCAGGTCGTCCCCTTTGCCGATGCGCTCAACGGCGCGGACGGTAAATGCAGCCTCTCAGAAGCCGTGATCGCCGCCAATATCAACACGAACGCCCACGAGCCAGCCTGTATCGCTGGACAACCCGCCCCTAGCATCGATCAGATCAGCATCCCCGCCGGAACCCACTACGCACTTGATCCGACCATCAACGATCAAACGGCGTTGTTCATCAGTGAGACCGTGACGATCACCGGCGCAGGCGTGACCACCATCATCGCGCCCGGCGCGGACGATAACGCGCTCCCGACCGATGGACAGTTCAGCGCGAACGACACGCATGGCTTTTTCATCCTCGCGGATGGCATCACGATCCAAGATTTGACCATCGATGGCTTGGGCAATGCTGCCTTGGGGAGTGGAATCGAGTTTCGGACGGGCATCGTCTCCAACGCACTCCCGCTTGACGACCTCACGATCCAAAACGTGACCATTCAGAACGTGCGTCGGCGCGGCATGAACATCGCCGCAGGGACGAATGTCAATATCTTGAACAATACCGTCCAAAATCTCGAAACAGGGCTGAACGGTGTCGGGATTGTCCTGTTCGCGGCGGCAGCCAACGCGGATGTCCTGCTTAACGGGAACGTGGTTACGAATTTCGGCAATGGCATCGCCACCAATAGCACGGGCGCAGCCAGTAACTCAGGGCTGTTCACGATTGAAGCTAACACCGTCTCGAATCTTCAGCCGATTACCCTGCCAGTAGTTTCGTTCAGTTATGGGCTGCTCATGGGTGGATCGCGCGACGGCAGTACACTCGATGGGAATACGGTCACGTTGACCGACGACGGCGCGCTGGATATTGCCGTCTATGCCTCGCGCAACCTCGAAGCCAGCGCCGGAACGCCCGGCACGGTCACGATCAGCGCCAACACCTTACAAGTTGCGGGCGCGGATACGGGCATCGTCTTATATCGTAACGGCTTGATTGGTGAGAGCGCGTTTAATCAAAAGCTGCGCGTCTTCAACAATATCATCGCTGGCGACGCGACCTCATCGGCGTTTCTCAATTCGACTGGGGTCTATGTCACCGACGACAGCACCAATTTATTTACCACGACCGACCCGCGCCCCCAGTACGCCGAAATCGACACCAATACGATCACGGGCTTCTATCGCGCGATTCACGTCCGGCGCGCGGGTGTCAGCGGCACGTATCCGACCGGACAGCCCGTCGCCGCCGTCATTGATGCCAATGACCTGCTCGGCGGCACGATTGGCTTGGACGTCGAAGGACATGCTGCGGGTGGCGCGGCGCTGGTCACGACGGCGGACGGCGACAATCGCATCGAGGCGAACAGCATTGGCGTGCAGACCAGCGCGAATGCCAGCGCCACGCTTGGCAGCGGCACAGCGGGCGAATGTCTAATCGCCAACACGACCTTTGGCGCGCAGAACGGCGGCGGCGCGCTGACGCTCTCCAATACATGGTGGGGCAGTTCAGCGGGACCCGGCGTCGCTGCCAACGGCACGAATGGATCGGTCACAACCACGCCGTTCGCCGTCGCGCCGATCATTCGCCTGTCCACCTCGCAGCCGTGCCAGCCGTCCTATGGCAATTATGTCTGGTACGACACCGACAGCGATAGCGTGCAAGATGCGGGCGAACCGGGCGCGGAAGGCGTCATGGTCAATGTTTACGATGCGACCGGAACCACGCTGCTCGGCAGTCTGCCAACAGGCGCCAACGGGCTGTATCGCGTCGGGCGCTCTGGCGCGGCGAATACCGTCTTGGAGATCGACCCCGCCTTAACCTTAGTTACGGCGCTGCAAGGCGGCAATCCGGCGTTGGACAGCAATTTCAGCCCTGCCAACAACCGCGTCACGGTCAGCCCCAACGGGATTGACGACAGCATCGACGCGGGCATCGTGCCAACGGTCGGTCTGCTGGTCAACCGCACGAGCGCCGCCGGTTTGAGCATCACCGATGATGTGTCTGCCGTCACGGAAGGCACGACCGTCGGCGATCAACTGGCGATCCGGCTTGGCAGCCAGCCGAGCGCGAACGTCACGATCCAAATCGCAGTGGACAGTCCAGCCCAGCTCCGAATCAGCACGGCTGCCGCGCCGCAAACCCTGCTCATCAGCTTTACCGTCACCTTCGAGCCGGTCGATACAATGGCGGCGATTCCTGATTGGGATGAATGGGTCGTCGTCAATGTCGGCGCATTGGCGGATGGCGCGGCGGAAGGCGTCCACAGCTCGAATCTCACATTGAGCGTCGTTGCGGGCGGGGCGGCGGAATACAACGCGATGCCAAACGTCGCGGAGGTCGTCACAATCTACGAGCCGGGCATCCTGATCGCGCCCTATACCCCCAACCCTATGCAAGAAGGTGGGACGGCGCTGTACAGCGTGTCATTGAGCGCGCCGCCCGGCTTACGCACGACCGGCGGCGGCGTCGAAGCGGTCACGCTGAATCTTGTCGGCTATAACATTCGTTTTGTCGTCCCGACACAAACACAGCTCACCTTCACGCGCACGGGCGCAGCCACGGATTGGAATCAGCCGCAAATCGTGAATTTGACCGCGCCGAACGACACGGTTCAGCGTGGCGTGCGCTATCTCGTTACCATTTTCCATCAGCCGACCACCAATGTCCTGTCGCCGTTGGACAGCTATTACGGCGGCGCGCCAACCGTGATCGCCAATGGTCGCCAGCGCATCACCATCTATGATAATGATTTGATGGCAGTCCCCGCGCTCTCGCCGGACACGTATGACGCGCTCAACGCGGCGGCATGGTTGGATGGTGTGGTCGCCGTGGCTCCGCTGGTCGAAGGTATCAGCGATACCGTCGTCTCGGTACGCTTGAGCGGACAACCGGCTGCGGGCGACAGTGTGACCTTAACGGTTGCCAGCGTGTCGGGCGTCAGCCTTGTACCGTCGTCGCTGCTGTTCACCTATCACAATTGGGATGTCTATCAGCCGATCACCGTGACCGTCCCGGCGGATTTGATCACAACGGGGATGCTGCCGATCCAAGTCAGCGTCGCGGAGACCAACGGCGAGACGACGCTCGATTTTGAGGGTGCGGCGATTGCCCTCGAAGTCCAGATCATCAGCGCGCCCGTGGCGCCGCTTGTCCCGTCCGAACTTCCGGCATCTGGTGTCGCGCCCGGCGCTGAAAATGGGGCGGCAGTCGAAGGAACGATTAGCGAGTAGTGAAATTCGGAGAACAAGGTCAAGCGGTGACCCGCTGGTTCGCCCTTAGGACTACTAGTCGGTCAAGAATGTAGATAAAAGCAACCTCACCCCCCGACCCCTTCTCCGTACCGGAGAGGGGGAGCAGGACGGCTCACGATGGATATGAAAGCCCCCTCTCCATGCAATGGCTGAGGGGGTTGGGGGTGAGGTGAAGCTATCCGAAACTCCGGTTACATTACTCTGATCCCTCTCGCTCTAAGGCATCCAGCCACAGCCGCAGCCGCCCAATCCGCGCCCGAATTTCGCTCCGCTTGCGCTCCCCCCTTGCCCGCCCGCCGTGCTTCATCAGCCAGCGCAGGTCGTCATTGACAGCAGGTTCGCGCGCGGGCAGCACGCCCCCGTTCATCTCGGCGCGCAGCGTTCGCTGTGACCATCCCTCGGCTTCGGCGCGTGCCAGCCAGTAATCTTGTTGTTCGGGTGGGAGCTTGGCAACCTCAAGATGAATCGAAAAACTCAACTTCTCACGACGCCGTGAGAAGTCAATCGCGCTACAGACCGATACCCAGTTGTAGAGTGTGCCGATTTCGCGTCCCAACTGTTCCGCCGCTTCTTCATAGGTTACCCCATAGACGGTATGCCCGAACAGCAGCCAATCGCCAACTAACCATTGCAGCGCGTTTTTCATCATCAGCAGCGCCGCGCCCACATTCATCCAATCGTCGCGGGTGGCATTGTCATAGCGCATCAAGCCTGTGCGCGTGATTTGGAAGCCTTTCGCTGGAATCGTTCCATCGTCCGTGACGACCAATCCTGGAACTTCAACGACTTGTTGGGGGGGGATGTCCGTCATCATTTCGTCCAGCGCCGCCGCCAGCGACCCATTGAGGCGCGCTGCCAGCGGATTGTTGACGGGTTCGCGGCGCGGCGGCATCAGCGCACCTCCACGATGGCGCTCAACACGCGCTCGACCAGATCGGTGATTTGCGTGGCGGCGGGCGAACGCGGATCAATGGCGCGGACTGTCTGCCCGAATTTGGTGGCGCGGGTGAACGTCTTGAGCAGATGGATCATGGGATAGACCAAGCCGGGAAACGCCTGTCCCATCGAATTGACATTCTCGATATGTTCTTTCAGCCGATTGAACTTATTCGGCACGACGCCCAAGATTTTCATTGGCGGCAGTCCGCGCTTGTGGCGATGTTTCTGCATCCGTTCCACCCGACGCACGCTCTCATTCAAGCCGAGCAGCGACCCAATTTCGCACTCGCTGACGTACAGGAAGCCATCGGTCGCGGCGTAGATCGACCCGTCGAATAACGATAGGGTAGGGGCAGTATCGATGATGATGAAATCGAGCGTGTACAACTGCGCCATCTCGTCGAGCAGGGCATCGAAGGCATCGACATCATCGAGCAGATAGGGAATGCGAAAGGTGTTGCTGTGCGAGGGGAGCAGATAGATCGAGCCGACCTGTTCGGGTTCGCTGCCGTTGGGCAAAGGCGCATAGTAACTGTCGGTCGGGATGAGTCGTACCACGTCCGCCAGCGGCACCGGAGCATAATCATCGCCCTGCTGGACGCCTACCGCGAGAAGGACACCGTCGCGGCCATGGCGGGGGCCAATGTGACCTCGTTCGCCATGGAGTTCGTACCCCGGATCACCCGGGCCCAGGTGATGGACGCCCTGTCATCCCAGGCAAATCTGGCCGGATACCGGGGGGTGATCGAGGGTGCCTACGCCTATGGCAAGGGCTTTCCGATGATGATGACGGCGGCGGGCACGGTCGCCCCGGCCAAGGTTTTCATCATGGGCG
>ENA-ORBV01010372-ORBV01010372.1-microbial-mat-metagenome-genome-assembly--contig:-NODE-10372-length-14934-cov-5.594400_pt1 | contig 14934 bp, 8 predicted proteins | sample MGYA00237777_ERZ505514 | MGnify/ENA primary metagenome ERZ505514 (study PRJEB26160, sample SAMN06269048) | microbial mat metagenome | isolation source: Oligotrophic lake microbial mat | place... | reverse complement strand
CACATGGTGCGTGCATTTTGTGTGTGCGTCTGGTGCGCGCATCTGCGCATGCAGTGAAGAGCAGGGGGGGGGGTGTCGGCGCACTTTGCATACCCAGGCTTTGCTGACTTGGACTAGAGTGGCTGGATAGCAGCTTTGGGGTTGAATTCCCTATCACTTCATTTTGGGTCACTCAACACAATTTATGAATTTGTCCAAAACAAGAAATCAAAGCTTGTCTGATTTATAAAAGATAATTGGGCTTGTCTAAGACTGACAATTGCATTGAAAACAAATGACAAATATTTTTTGGGTTGGTCTCACAGTGTTCCAAATTAGACATGGGTATGTCAAAGCATTGCACGTGACAACATGTTCAACATGCTCTTTTGGTTTGCTTGTCTTTTCCTCCATTGAATCAACACTCTTGGAGGCTGTCCATTTTGTGTACCTATGGATCTTTTGATGCTGGCTGCATGCATGACATGAATCAACTTTGGAAAGTTTAAGGGTTGCTTTTCTTCTTTTTGCACAGGAAATAAATTTTGGACTGCACTGATAGGATTGCATTGCTACTTTTTGCTGTTGAATTTGGGCTGACCCAGGAGTCGATTGCTTGGCAAAGTGCATGGAATATGAAACTGTTTACTTCAATAAAGCATTTTTACATTCTGGCATTGAGTTTTGTTCTGTGCTCCTGATGTGCACTTTGCTTCTATTGTTGCATTTGACACATCATTCTGCATTTGATTTTCTAAAGACATTGGTGTAGCCACACACCCCACCATCTACAACTTTTCTACTTCACTGAAGCATCATTGCATTCTAACCTTGAATTTTGTTTCATGTTCCTGATGTGCACTTTGGCTCTGATGTTACCTTTCATTTATCATGCTGCAATAGAATTTCTTCAGACACTGCTGCCACAAAGGAACCACCTATTCTAAGATGAAAGAGTACAGTAAGTGTTAAAAGTCCTTAATGGTTTTCTTGAAAGATTTTTCTAAGAGTGGTAAAGCTGTGTTAGGAAATTGTGAGTCTGGGCCACTTGAGTTTGGATTTGGCATTGCCTTTATATTGACAATGCAGTGGATTTGGCTTTTGACTAGAGTTTGTAGTAACCGATAGAGAAGTAGATTCTTCGTCGGTTTTCTTCATCAAAATATTTGTATGTGGACTCCTTTGACTAGTTTTGCCACTGATGGGTTTTCTTTTGTTCGCTCATTTATTTTTATCAGACCACGTTGATGTGAGAAAACAAGAGCTTCCCACTGTCTATAAACACTTTACTTATTTCATAGCAATTAGCAAGATATTATTGAAGTTTTGCTGCAGAGTTTGCTTTCCGTTCTCTCGTTTAATCATGTCAGGGACATGGCAGAAAACCAGCATTTTGTTATGATACTGCATGGAGCGAAAGCAAGTTGTTCCGAGTCCACCAACAAGAGACGATTCCAGTGTGGAAAGCACCAATCGTCACCAACCAATGAATCCATCTCAAATTGTTATTGTATCCCTCCTCCTCCTCCTTTATAAATGGGCGCACACAAGTTTTGTGCCCAGGGCAATACATCTCCAATAGCACTGACTCCATTGTATTCACAGAGAAATTGTCGACTGAGGGCCAGAAACAATTCCGCTCCAAATATGGGAACGAAGATCAAGACCAATCCCAAAACCGCCAGTCGATTGTCATTGGTGACTTTGGCCTTGACTTTTTTATTCTTGTTGGCGCGTAGATTGGGGTTGGAATACCAAATGTAATTTTCGGGCCGACGCATTTCGTCCCAATTGACTTTTTTGGTGGCCGTGGAGTTACAGTTTTTCACGGTTGTCGTGGCCGCGGTGGAAGTTGCATTCGTCAAAGTCAGCTCAAATGTAGCTGTGATATTACTACTGACATTGCTTGTTCCTCCCGCCTCCCCTAGTAGTTCTTTTATTTCTTGATCCATTTGAGCTTGGGCTGCCTCCATGGATTTTATTTTCTCTTCTTCTTGTTCGTCCTTTATATCTCGAATCCATAACACCACATTCGGAAAGGAAGAAGAGGACTGACCTTGCAAAAATGAAGCCAATGCGGCCAGTAATAAAGCCAAAACAATCCCTACCCCAATATCGGCGGAACTGAGTGCATCTGTGGCTGTTGTTGCGGTTTCAGCAGTGGATATTAAAATCATGGAGGAGGCATCTTGTGCCTCTACTAGACCTTTGACGACAAATGACGGCTGGACTGTTCCGTAGGAGGCGCCACGGTGCAAATTACGTTGGATTGTTCGTAGTAAATGTACATGTGATACAGGGTTTTTGTGGAGGAGAAATGCCCGAGAAGCATTTTGGAGGCATGAGAACAATAACAATGTAAATGTTATGACAGATCTCCGCCGCAGATGGGGCATACTGGAATACTGAACTGCCAAGCCGAGTCACTTGACTGTCGTACTGCAGCTTTCGTGGATGGCTGTACCTATTGATTCAGTAGCAAGTGTGATAGCATTCGCATAGCTGGTACCTTGGAAAAATACTGGGGTAAGAGCTATAATAAGGCAAGCCAATAATCGTAAAAGGGTCCGCCATTGTCACTCACAACTATCTTCATCGGCCAATGAATCAATGCATTCATGCCGCAGCGGGGGAAAAGTAGTTTTACCCACTCACGATTCATTCTTATTCCCGCCAATGAGGGCAAACAGTAAAAGGCGATTGTGCATCTTTATTATCAAACGCAATTAATGTTGACGATCTTAAGGTTAAGTTTTTCGGGAAAGATCGGATACATGAACGAATCAATCAACGAGTGTCAATCATGCTTTGAAGTTCTTTCGTTTGAATTTGACATCCAACATCAAACGAGAACCTATGAAAAAAGTGATTTTTCTTCTAACACACCCGCCATTTCTCATAAACTGACAAACGAACACAGATTTTATCAACTACTACATAATTATCATTCAAACCATTAACAAACAGACTCACAACAGTACCTACCGTCCATTGTTTCTTCTCTGCTTCCGCATTAATATTGAACCCTTTCTGCCAGCTTACGCATCCTACCAAAGATCGCAACATTATTTTCATATCCAACAATGACCATGAAGGCTCCTCGTCTAGCTTACCAAAGTGCTCACCATTCCTTTGTTCCAAGCGTCTCTTCGGCTCGCCAGCAGCCAAGGGTCGATACACTGACTTCCATGTGTGATCACCGCCTAGCGCCCTCTCAATGCCGACGACCCAAGAAGAAACAGCCCAAGAAACAGCCAATGAAGGAAATCTACACGGAAGTAAAGAAGAAGGAACCACTAGGGACCATACTAGAAACTTCAGCTGTTGCTGCTGTCGCCGCTACAGTTGCACCTCTCCCGAAGAAGAACCCACTCAGCACGAACGTCCATGAGACGAAGCATTGTCCTCATAATCTGGTCCAAGCGTCACAGAGAGGCATGTCTTCTACTTCCCTCTCCATTTCGGGAGGAAGCAACATCCCTTATCCTGCACCTACTCGAAGCAAAGAAGAAACTCACCATCCCCGACGTTCTTCTTTTGCTCGGATTGTCCACCACTTGCTGCATCTTCATCATCCCCATCACGAGCATGGTGATTCTCTTAGCCAAAAGAACACAGTAGGATTAGGTGCTCCTAGGACAACGGTGGGGGCTGGAGCTGCATGAGACGGAAAAGGACTGATCCAATCTGTTTGTGTTGGAGGGGGAAAGCCCAAAGATGGCGTTCAGCTGCTTACAATTTTCCGCCATGCTACTGCTGTGTTACATATGCCATACCTAAAGACATGTTTTTATGAAATCTCCCATCGTTTCGTATCCCTACCCTTTTCGACTTGCTTCGACTAGGAGCCAGCTAGCTACTAATGAATTAGGCGAGCAGATACATGCAGTAACTACGGCGCTCCTAAGAAGCGAACTAGCCAACGTATAGCAAGATGGGATGATTTACTTTCGGCCCGCAGTAAGTAAATTACCTCGAACACCACTATAACAAAGACGCGGGTGATCAAAACTACTTTGCTCCAGCTTACTCTCCGACAAGTATCATTCTTCTTTTGGGTACTTGAATCGTCCTTATCCTGCATGTTCATCGATTGTGTGTGCGGCAAGAGTATTGTTGCTATGCATATACGTTCCCCAAACATTATTCTGCTTTGGGGGATCATCTTCCTAAAGAACCCTCATTCTACATCTTCGGGAGCAATCATCAAGGAGATAAAATTAATGTACAATTCAGGAATCTTGTTGGTCCACATTGTACCTGTTGGGGCTAAACTAATGGTGCCTTGTGTGCTGCAACAGTAGTGTCTGGGGATGGACTCTCTCTCTTTACACAGCACATTCGCAATCGCATCCACACAGAAGCGTGGAGTCATTATGACAATCAAACGTCAAAACTTCAATCCCACAAAGTTGCGGAGGGACTGTCCCGGACAACATGGTTTCGGGAACCTGCAATTCTATCAACGAAGCATTCGCCAATTCCACTGGAATCGTACCGGTCAGACGATTTTCCTTGAGATTGACGGAAAATAAATCTCTCATGATACCAAGCTCGGAAGGAATGGTTCCTGTCAATTGGTTAGTGTTCAAGGAAAGTGCCGCCATCGACGTTGGCAGACTGGTGGGAATGGTCCCAGTTATGGAATTCCCCGACAGGGCAAACCAACGGAGCTTGGACATGTTCGAAATCTCGGTCGGGATTGTCCCCGTGAGCTGATTATTGTGAGTGACAAACCATTCCAGGTTGGAAAGCAAGCTGATCTGGGTTGGAATGGGACCTTCCAAATCGTTGCTGAATGAAGCCCAAACCTTTAAATTCGAAAACAAGCCAATTTCGGGTGGTATTTGACCTTCCAATTGATTGTGAAACAGTCCAATGGCTTCTAGTAGAGGCATGGGTGGCTTGGAAAGATCCCGCGGTACGAGACTTTTAAGGTTGCCGCTCAATTTATTCAAGCCGACATTTATGGAACGCAAGGATGTCAGGAAGAACAGCTCCGGAGGGATCGTTCCTTCCAATCCATTGTAATACAACCAAATATGGCGCATGACTTTCCCACTGTCATCATCATTATCATCATCACAGGGTTGTTGGTACCACCCTAACCCCGAAAGATAATTGGACATTTCGTCTCCAAACAACGGGTGGGTCAAATTCTGAGCAAACCATTCGCACTCGTGGTGGTCGTAGTCGAGCCAGTGGGTATTATTGAGCCAGTTGGGTCCGTTGGTGGCATGAAACAAGACGGCCAGCACAAATCGTTGTTGAATCCTCCAATCTGGATACATGCCAATAAAAGGGTCCTCCAGAAGCCACTGATACGCTTGGCTCTGGGGTGATGATACGTCTAAGGCATCCAAGGAATAGTCTGGCAAGAGATTGAGTATATGGCCTTCCAACGCATTATCCAAGGTTGTGGGGGAAGGAAGTGGGGCTGCTGTTGTGGCAGTCGTAGCGTCCTCCTCCTTCTTGTCCCGCAAGAATACGACAAGAAGCACCACGACCAGAAGGACGAAACCCGTGGCACAACACAGACAGAGACCAAGTCGAAGGCGAACTTCTTTCTTTCGACTTTCTCGTTCCTCCACAGCCTCGGCTACAGCCAAGTCCAGGAATCGGGAGGATACGGGGTCGGCCACGACCAGGTCAGATGTTGAATTGTCATTTTTGTGTTTGGAACGAGTGGAAAAGGGAGAATTGGTGTGTTCGGAATGACTGGTGTCCTCAATGAAACCACCACTGACACCTTCCGCAAGGCCGGGAAGAAAGGCACCGACCAGGGAAAACAGAAAGGTGCTTCGGCGGGTCGGTTCAGCTGCAGTGGGGTCGGCACTATAAGCTCCTGGACGCGATGGTTCTCGTTCCTCTGGTGGAGGAGGAAGAGGTGCAATGTCATTCAAGATTTCTTCCATGGCACTCGCGTGGGAGGCTGTGGTGGCGGTCGATTGTTGCAGAGGCATGGGGGTGCTGCGAGAATTGGCAATGCTTGTAATGCTCATAGCCACGGCAGAATCAGTGCGTGCATTGCTGTTGTGGTTGTTGTTGTTGGGGTCATGGGATGCCGTAGTCGAGGTCATGGAGGATGAAACAATCGGGACGCTGTCATTTTGCTTTGCGTTTTGGGGCCACTTCGTAGTAGCAGAGGTTCCATGATTGGCAATTCCTTTCTTGTCGTTATCAATTTCCACTTGGTCCTCTTCTTTGTTGTCTCCTTTCGCCGCCAATGTAGTATTCGTCGTAGTGCCATCATCATCTTCCTCGTTGTTCATCATGCGTCCAATAACCTCTTTGGTTTCGGTAGCTGAGCCTTCTGCGCTGTCGGCGCTGTCGTTGTTGATTTTCATGTTACTGTCACAGCCTTCTGTTGCTGTTCTCATGTATCTACTGCACTAACGTGGGCAGGTGGATAGCTCGTTGCTAGCTAGTAGCTAATAGCTAATCGGTGGAGCAGCTAGCTAGATAATCAAAAGCTACTGGTACTATCTAGCTAGTAGCTAGTCTATGGACGAAGCACCATGGAATAACGGTCCTTCTCGACAGGGGGTGTACAATAGTAGTACTACTAGCTAGCTATCTACATAGAGAGGCTAATACAAGTGCAGCCTCTTGATCACCGGTTCACTCAGTCACAGATGAGTGCCTGGATCATCATTCTAATGACTCAAGAAAAGGGACATGTGTGCAACCTCGCATTGTACTACTAGAGGACAGGCAGGCTAAATGATCCATGGCTTGGGGAAACTTTAAAATTGCTGATGTACTACGGTATTCTAGCTAGCTAGTAGACTAGATAGAGCTACTAGAATTGGATCAACTATTTAGTAAATGTTATGAATTAGTCGGTCATTCACCATTCAAGGAGTCCTTTTTTTAATCTACCACTGCTCGAACGGTTTCATCGAAAGGAGACTGGAATCTTGTCCTCGGAAGCGCACTCCATGCAATGCTATGTTTCATTCTTCCAACGCTTGAATTACCCGTGACACAAGTTCTAGACTAACTCTTGCATTTTTACCATGCGTTGCACTTGTTGTTGGCGAACGTTGAGGCTGTGTCAGCTTTTGCTCACCATCGAGGTGCCCTCGTTCACCTTTGTGTAAACCGTTCGCGCTTTCCAAGACTGCATAATCGAAGACGGCAGGTTGTAAATCATTTCCAAAGTGAAGGCCTACAAAATACAATCATTTCCAAAAGACATTTGAAGCCATGGAACCACTTCTACCTATTGCTACAGAGTTGTTAAAAGCAGAAGAGGAAGTCCCAGTCTACGATGCCTTATCGGATACGTATGCCTGTACATTGTGTGGCACGGGCAACATATCCCCCACGTCGATAGCCTCGCATTTTGCGGGAGCCACCCATCGCCACAAGATGAGTCAGGAAGTCCACAAACTGCGAATCTTGGACTCGGCGGAATGGGCCGATGCTGCCATGCGATTGGATGCTCGAGCTCAAGCGCTTGGTTGTTCCAAGTGGACCAAAGCCGCTCACAGCGCGATCTTTTGTTCCTTGGCCAAGATGCAACGCGAGTCCCATCAGCGGCGTCCCGGTGTCAAAGTCGCGGTCTCTCCTACCGCAAGTGCTTTGAAGGACTCTTGGCAACTCTTGGATCACTTTGAAGAGATGGAACGTTTGTCTCTGTTGGAACTTGCCGTGTGGAAAGCCTTGTGTAGCAACAACTTTCCAAGCCCCATGAGGAATCTATTGGAAGTGTGGGATTGGCAGAAGACTGGATGGAAGTCCGTCAAGAGCAAGTTTCGACAAGACCGTGGGATCAACATTATTCTTTCCGGTGTGGTGCCTTTCCTCGGAAATGAGGTTCTGACGGAATCAAAAGTGCTTGACAAACCGGCGCAATCCATTGTGGATGAATTTTGAAAATGTGTGCAATGCATTGCACCAGTGGTTCATGATATAACTCCAACAAGCTCGTTTGATCTCTCCACAAAACCATGGCGTTGGGCTGATGCAATGGTAACAAATGATGAAATAATAATTCTTCCAAAACGTGTAGTACTTGTTGTTGTTGTTGTTGTGTATTATTGTCATGATTCTGCGGCAACTCCTGCATTCCCATCAAGATGCGATACAAGACACGCAAGGAGGCATCCAATCCACTGGCAGTGGTATTTTCACCACGCAAACTGGCTCCTCCCATGCCGCCGCCGCCGCCACCACTATTTCCAGAAGTACTGGCATTGGTCAAGACAAACTTGGTCCAAATCCGAGCCAATCCGGCCCGACACAATTGGCGTTGTGGAGTTGTCGCGACGGCATACAATTCTCCCAAAATACATTCGCAATGTCGTACATGTTCGGCAAATTGTTGGGTCAATCGTTGCGATAAGATTTGTGCCAATCGATAGTGATGCAATCGTTGGGTCGGATCTTGGAGTGCCATGGTGGTGGTGGTGGTGGAGGCTGACGCCGTTGGAGATGATGAGGATGGTGCGGTTTTGACAGTGATTGCTTGTTTGACTTTGGTTCCACTGGACAAAACATTTTTAGCGTTGGCGTCGGCTGTTGTATTCGTTGTCAAATCACCTCGTTGAAAAGCCTGAATGAAGAGTAATAATTGAGATTGATAGGTAGGCAACCATGTCATGTGTGTAAACAATGCCTGTAGTAAATGGGTAGCATAGGCTGGTGCCGCAGCAGCTTCCTTCGATGAATCATTGCCCTGCAATAAATATTCTGCAAAGGTGCGAATCCTCGGTTGTGCCACTCCTTCTTCTCCTTCTTCCATACAGTTGGAATGGCTACTACTGCCTTGGACGTTGCATTCCATCCAATGACGCAACCAAGTGGTCACTCGAATGGCAGGAATACAATCCAAACTATTGTAGGCGTCTACCAAATCATCTTCTTTTAAAGGGAGGTGAGGGTCACGTTGTTGTGCTTGCGCTTGTTGTTGTCGTTGCAATCGCCGCAATTCTTCAATAAACAAATTGGTGGTGAAAATCATATTGGGATTGCTGCTGCTACTACTTCCGGTGGAAGTAGTAGTGGAGGTGGGATCCCAGGCATGCATGAAAAGCGCCGCAATTTGGTCGTAGACGTGTGGTGAAAAGGGAGCACAATCTTCTACTGTCAAACCTTCCGTGTCGTCATCGTCGTCGTCGTCAGTAGTAGCCATCATTATGGCCGTAGAATTGGTGGTGTCGTTGACAATGCCAAGCCATTGCTCCATGCGACGAAATACTACCATGTCGTCGCTGTTGCTGTCGTTGTTATTGACACTGCTGCCGTCGTCATTGTTGTTGTTGTCTTGACCGGTGTGGGATGAAACACCCGTATTTTTCAAGACTCCCACTTCTTGTAGCAATTGACTTACAAGATGCTCCAAGTGAGTGGACGATGCCATGGTTATTATTTAATTCTTTTTTTATTATGGATTCGTTTTATTTTGATCTTCGATGGACTCTTGTGCCGAGCAAAGAAATACGATAGATACAATATAGGCTGTGAGTTGTCTGTTGTTGTGGCAATTGAATATTATATGCGAAGAATTTGAGTTGATGTAGTACTGTACTGTAGTTGTGTTCATGGAGCTGGTGATCGGGTGATGCCATTCTTGGTGGTCTTGTCGATAGCAACTGCTGGGTGAACCCGAACGATCGAAACACGAAGAGCCTCTCGACTCGGAAGACGACGGTGATTCAAAACCCATGAGAATCCATCACCGATTTAGTGTACGTAGATTGTGTACCAAAACCTACTTGAGTCGTGCGAAAACACCAAAACACATCCTTAAGGAAACGTCCTCTTATTTAACACGTGTTTTGTTAGTAGAAACGAAAACATGTGTTTTGGTGTCACTTGCAGCAAAAATTCGCAAGCCGAAACCGAAAGCACAGTCGATTTACAGGAATTCACATTCAATTCTTGGTGCAGTTCTACATGCGACTGCACCTCGGCGAATTTTCCCGGAATTCGTTCACTGATTGCTTAGGCAAAACACTGCATGTGCATGCTACCATTTTGGTCATCCATCATTTACGGCCATTTTGATGCGATGTCGTGAAATTAGTGCTACATCATACGAGAATCAGTCGGAGTGACCCATGACCGTTGAGAATTCAAACTGGTTTTCGAAGAATTCAAACTAGTTTTCGAAGCACGACTCTCGTAGGTTTTGGCACACAATCTGCGCACACTGAATCGCAGACAAATTTCCCCCACAATGCGTGCACCAATTCGGCACGCGCCTTGGTTTACTATTGCTATTGGGTGAGAGGCCTCGCGCAAAAGAGACTGCGCTTGGCCTCTCACCCGATAGCGCTAGTAAACCTCTGCGCTGCGAGTTTCGGTGCCGAACCTCGCAAACTCGGTTCGCACCTCAATTCCCAATTTGGTGACGCATTCTTGAGTAGAACAAGTGCGCGCCCAACCAACGATGTTTTCCCCTCAATGCGCCACCGCTCACGCGCCGGGCTGTGATTCTGCAATGAAGTTTGGGAAGAAATCAAAGCAGCTGCAACATTTGTCATGTCTGCATCAAGTGCTCTTGTTACCACCACCACCACTTCAAGAAGCATGGCATGAGTGTCAGCAGATGACGAGCACGAGAAGAACTCACACAAAGCTGAAAAGATCATTAAAAAGTTCTCATCCAATGTGAGTTGTGAAATGACCATTGTGGCTGGTCTGTCTGCTCTTCATTCTTTGAAAATGAGTTGAGCACAGAAATTAACCAATCATCCAAAAGAAACAAAGTGCCAATGCATGGTGTCAACACCCCATGCTGTGTTGCTGGCGACTGCTTGCCATTTGTGCACACCTTTGCCAAACGAAATGACAATTGTGTGCAAAATCAACCATGGCATGCCACAATCACCTGTGGCTATTAGAAACACAAGTTTTTTTTTAGAAAAAGAAAAATATCTACTTGTCGGCTAAAGGCTTACACTTTCCTTTTTTATTTCTTTAGCATTTTGTTTTGTCATTGCCAAGGTCACACAAAAGAAGAAGAATTCAAACAAATCCATGTTTGCTCCTCTTCAAGCATTTGAATAAAACATTGGGTCATGGTGGGATTTGCTCATGCACTGTAAGCTCCCTGGTTTCCCATCACCACTGCACAATGCATCATAGTCTGCTTGAAGATGTGCTCATTAAGACAATGAGTGGCAAAGGCAGTTCTGCTATGTCTGAGATGCAGATCTGGCCATGCACAGCAGATGCAAGCAATGAGAAGCAGGAGTAGGCTCTTTCCAGCACTTGGTGCAGTGAGCACAATGAAAGCCAAGATCAAAGGTAGGGAATACAATGACAGTTCTCTTCGTGCTGCGAGGAAGCAGGCAGCCTCGGATAAGGAACAAGGCACTAGCTAGCTAGCTGGAGATGTGGGGGCAATAAGCCAGACGCAGAGCGAGCAAGTGAGCGAGTTATTAATCTGAAAACCTCAGACGCATAGTTATTCGTATCTTTTAGTTCCGCTTTTCCTTCCCGGTGCCATTGTTGACTCCCAGTTGTTGTTAACTTCTGCAAGTACAGTACGGCGTGTGCATGCTTGCATGTGCTGCGGCCTTTCGATTGGAGCGGAACATAATATTTAATTCAGAAGGGAGCAGCCATAAAAAGACAACAGCAAAGTACAATGAACGACGAGCCTTCCCAGAAACGCATCAAAGTTGAGGCAGTGGTAGATCCTACTAGTAGTAAGCCCATTGGAAAATGTCACATCTACGAGCTTGAGTTGGAACTGAGGAGGAAACGGCAAGAAGAGAACAGGCAGAATGCATGGTTCAAAAACAAGTGCCTGTTGCCCATGTTAAACACAACTGTGTTTTGCCACAATATCATGCCATTTCTGGAGCCAAAGGAATGTTTGAAACTGATGAACGAAGAAAGTTTGGCTACGTTTGGAAGGGTGTTCGACATCACAGACAATTATTGCGTGGCTCATGCACATCCACTAAAAAAAATCGACCCAGAAAAAGACTTTACGAGTGAGCACAAGTCGTTGTTACTTCAGAGCGAATTACCACCGGCTCCTCCAGACGATTGGAAGGCATTGAACCCTTCACCCAATTCAACCGCGTGCATTGACTGCCTATTGGTCTCGAAGGGATATCAATACTGCCCATACCGGGTTTGCACAAAGATTTCCAAGTGGAACGAGATAGTGGCATGCAATATTTGCAAAAACAAGTATTGCCACAATTGCCCCACATGGCTGGGTGACCCATTTGTAATCAAATGCCGCATATGTCGAAACTTTGTGTGCAAAGATTTTATCGCAGGCTGCTTGAGATCCTGTGGCATTTGTGAGGACATTTTTTGCGTCAAGTGCGAGCCTGTGCCGGGGTCCTACAAGTGCCTTTATTGCAAAGACATGCCGGATACGCAGAGTTCGGGCAACGACTCGCATGAGGCTGAGGATGTAGATAACGATGATGACGACGATGCCGATTATTAGTTTTGTAGGCTGCGTTGACTGCAAGCCTGCTTATGTATGGGAATCTTTCGGGAAGATCTCTTGGCGAACAAAAATGGGCCATCCCCTTTTCCCCGACACGATAGAGAATGGGTTGGAATAACACAATCGGACTATATTTCTGTCCGCCCTCGAAATCCCTGATTTTTTCGTCTGTGACCGATGACATTTGTCTACGATAGATATTATCCTTGCTAGCTCGTGCATTAAAATGATGAATTATTTCCTAGATTTACATTAGTACTATAAAGCTATGCGATGCTGTTGCTCTCTGCCAACTGAACGAGGAATTCCCGTATTTGGTCAATCGTAATGGGTTTGTGTAAGACTTGGATCATCCCGCTCTCTATACATTCGGCATCCACGGACTCACTCACTTCGGCGGTCAAACCCACCACAATGGGTTTGGGTGAGTTGAGCGTGTTCCTCTTGAGAATTTCTCGACAAAGCTCCGTACCATCCATTTCGGGCATGGAAAGGTCAGTCAAGACCATGTTGTACGATTCGTTGTCGCCAGGACTATTTTCCTGATTCGTTTTGGCCAATTCAGCCAACGCTTCTTTGCCCCCTTCGACCGCGACCACCTTTTGGACTCCAGCTCGCTCTAGCATGCGGCTCACAACCTTGCGATTAATAGCGACATCGTCCACGACAAGGATGCGATAGTCAGAGGCCGCCATCTTGGGCGGTGCGGCGGCAATAGTATTGTTGGTCTCGCTGGGGTGATCGTTTGGAATCCTAGAGGAAAGGTCTGCCCTGCGTGGAAAATTTTGTTGTGGCTGTGGCTGCGTGGCGACGGCTAGGTTGACCAAGGTTGGATTCGACACGACGCGGTTCATCGAGGCTGGAACCAGGGGCAGATAGAACGAAAAGCAGGCACCTGGTCCATCACCGGCATCATGATCGTTGTTGTTGATGGAGTTGTTATTATTATTTTGAGCCCAAATGTGTCCATTCATGCGACGGACAAACTTGAGGCACAAATTCAATCCAAGACCCGTTCCGGTCGGTTGGGCAGTTCCAGAGGATGTCCTACCACCAATCTTGTTGACGGGTTGATGATCTTGTGACTGCAGGCTACTGCCCGTCGTAGTAGCACTCGTCACGGACCCTGCATCATCCTCTACGTCGCTGTCGCTGCTGCTCACCATGCTCAATTGGGAGAATTCCTGAAAGAGTTGTCCACTCTGTTCCACCGGAATACCAATGCCCGAATCCGATACAGAAATGACTGCCACTCGTTGTTGATCTTGTTGTGTTACGTCATCAGCTGGATCATTATCATCATTGGGATTGTCATCAGTATCATCTTGTTGTTGGTGGTAGGAGGATACCAATGCCTTGTTCATGGCATCCTGTGCCTCCGAAAGGGACATTTCCTCGACAAAAATCGTCACGTGCCCTCCAGATCGTGTATACTTGATGGCATTGGACACCAGATTGACCATGATTTGTTGGAGTCTCAAAGCATTCGAGTGAACCAACAAGGACGGCGTTATGGGCTGTACGATTTGGAGTTGAATCCCCGACAAGGATGCAGCGGGCATGCAAAATTCCATGGTATCCTGTATGGATCGTTGCAAATCGACGGATCCCAATTGAAAGGCATCCATCATGGCGGAATCACATTTTCGAACATCCAACATGTTATTGATCAACGTCAACAGAAGCCTGGCCGAAGCCATAATCATCGACAAGGATTCCATGACATCTTGTTCATCGAGCATCATGCTGACGGGAGAAGGAACCATCTTGTTGTTGGTACTACCATCTTGATGGTCGTTGCGGTTGGCCAGAATCAAACTGGTGACTCCCATGATGCCTTGGAGTGGAGTTCGTAGTTCATGACTGAGTGCTTGCATGGAACCATGCATGGCTTGCGCTCGCAAGGCTTCGGTTTCCGCCGCCTTTTCGGCGGCTTCTCTCGCCCGCAAAGCAGTCATGTCTTTGAGGATAATGAGGTGTCGATGTTGCTGTGGTTGTGATGATGGACTGGAGTTGTTGTCGTCCGTTTCCTGTACGTATCCCTCCAGAGCTTCCACTTCGACTTGAAAGTAGGTTCCATTGATACATAGCAAATCATCGGCTACAGGGGCATTGCTGCCATGTTGGTTTCGCTTGCTGTTGCCAGCCGCATTATTGTCGTTGACTTGTTTGTCCTTGTTGTTTTGGCAGAGATACATCTCTAGGTGTTCTTCCGTGACATTGAGAATCTCGGAGAGTCGTGCCATCATGGGGATCTTGGCACGAGTCTTGGCCGAAGTTTTGGGTGGCGCTGCTGCTGCTGCTGCTGCATGGGCGGAAGGAGTGGCAATACGTTCCAAGGCGGTATTGGACCAAAGGATTCGATGATCCTTCTTTTTGTCGCTACTACACTTGGTGGTTGTAGTAGTCGTAATCGCCATGGCGGTTTCACTTGCTTGCAGTGCATGTTCTACCACTCTGTCTCTTATACACATCTCCGAGCCCACGAGACTAAGGCGAATCTCGTATGCCGTCTTCTGCTTGAAAAA
>ENA-ORBV01010370-ORBV01010370.1-microbial-mat-metagenome-genome-assembly--contig:-NODE-10370-length-14940-cov-10.016686_pt1 | contig 14940 bp, 16 predicted proteins | sample MGYA00237777_ERZ505514 | MGnify/ENA primary metagenome ERZ505514 (study PRJEB26160, sample SAMN06269048) | microbial mat metagenome | isolation source: Oligotrophic lake microbial mat | place... | reverse complement strand
GGGGGGAGAGGGGGCTGATCTGACGCTGCTGATCCACCCGTCGGAGACGCGGCTGCTCAAGCATCTGGCGCGGCTGCCGGAGGCCGTGCGCGAGGCTGGAGCGCGCTACGCCTCGTTCGTGATCGCGGACTGGTGCTACACCACCGCGCGCGAGTTTGGGGTCTTCTTCGAGCAGTGCCCGGTGCTGAAGGCGGAGACGCCGGAGCTGCGCGCCGCCCGTCTGGAGCTGGTGGCGGTTACGGCCATGGCGCTGAAGAACGGCCTTGCACTGCTCGGGATCAAAGCGCCGGAGCGGATGTAGGCCCACTTCGCATTCCACTATGATGAGGAACCCCGCTCGATGAATGACTCGCTGAGCCTGTTGATTGTTCATGCCCACCCCGATGACGAGTGTCTAACGACCGGGGGCACGCTGGCGCGCTACGTGGCCGAGGGGTTGCAGGTAACCCTGGTGATCGCCACTGGCGGCGAGGAGGGCGAGATCGTCGTCCCCGAGCTAGATACGCCCGAGAACAAGGCCCGGCTGCGGGCCATACGTGACGAAGAGCTGGCCTGCTCGTGTAGCCAGCTAGGTGTGACACAGCTGGAGCGCCTGGGCTACCGCGACTCGGGCATGGTCGGTACAGATGCCAACGACAACCCCGCCTGCTTCCATCAGGCTGATCCAGATGAGGCCCTGGGGCGGCTTGTAGCCCTGGTGCGCCGCCACCGCCCGCAGGTGTTAGTGAGCTACGACGAGCGCGGCGGGTACGGCCACCCCGACCATATTGCGTGCCACAAGGCGACTGTGGCGGCCTTCACGGCTGCCGGCGACCCCATGCGTTTCCCCGAGGCCGGCCCGACGTGGCAGCCGCTCAAGCTCTACTACAGTGCGCTGCCGCGCCGCTCGCTGCTGCAAGCCTGGGAGTATATGCGCGCCCAAGGCATGCCCTCGCCGCTCGATAACCCCGAGTTCGACATCACCAACTTCACGGTGGACGACAATCAGATCACCGCCTCACTGCCGATCCAGCCCTATATGGAGCAGAAGCGGCGCGCTGTGGAGTGCCATGTTACGCAGATCCGCCGCGATAGCCCATTCTTAACCATGCCCGAAGAGCTGATGCGTGATATCTGGGGCTACGAGCACTTTACGCTTGTGGAGGCGCGGGTGCCGACCGAGCAGCACGAGGATGATCTCTTCGCCGGGCTGCGCTAGCGGCTGGCGCCCTGCTGGATCAGCTGCTGGCGCTCCTCGGCTGTGATCAGGGTGAAGGCGTTGTCGCGGTTGATGTAGACCATCTCTTCGTCCTTGACACGGACGACGAGATCGGGGGTGGCATCACCGTTCATGTCGGCCAGACGCATCGTAACTGCTGTGAGGTCTTCGCCCGCACCGAAGAGATAGGGGCCGGGCAGGGTGCGCACTTTACTCGCGTCGCCGCCAGGGATCTCGACGATCACCACCTGCCGATCCAGGTTCATGGCGATCAGGTGAGTTGGCGCGTTCGCCTCTTCCGGACGGCCGATTGTGGCCGTGAGGTGAAAGGTGCGCGGGCGCCCGTAGCGCACATCGTCGATGAATATTCGGCCGGCGCCCACCAAGCTGCTCAGCAGCACGTAGACGGCCAGCAGGGCCAACACCCCGGTGATGATGTAGGCGATGCTGCCAACATTCTTCACTGGCAAACTGATCTGTGGGCGGCGCTCGTTGCGCAGATCGCGACTGTGGACAGCCATGGCGGAACCTCCTCTAACAGTGCGACCTCGGCACGTTTCCCAACCCTGTACCAGCTCCAGGCGCTCTTTTGTTCTGTAGCTCGCTTGTTCTAAAGTATAGCGCAGGTTGCGCTCGCCGTCAAGCTGAGATACTGGGCAGCATAAAAAACAGCAGCGGTGTCGCCTGATGCGTCACCCGCCGCTGCCTAAGAGCTCGTACCGACCCGTGAAGACCGTGCGCTGCCCCGCTAAACGTGTACGATCCGCAGGCCCTTGAGGGCAAGCGCCGTCTCGATGCCATCGCGGAGATTAGCGCAGGTAATAACGTTCGAGAAGTCGATATCGAGGGCCACCAGGGTCTGGGCGATGCGGGCGCCGATGCCGCTGAGCACCACGCGCGCGCCGAGCAGGCCAGCCGCACGGATAGCCTGGCCAAGGTAGCTGGCCACCTGTGTGTCCACCACCGGCACGCCGGTAATGTCGATGATCGCCACGTCGGCCTGGCGCTCGGCGATACCTGTGAGCAGGCTCTCGATCACCTGCTGGGCCCGGCGCGTGTCGAGGTTACCCACGAGCGGCAGCACGATCACTTCGTCTAGCAGTGGCACGACGGGCACGGCCAGTTCGGAGATCACACTCTCCAGGCGACGATACTGCTCGCGCAGCTCGTCGAGCTCCTGCAGCAGGCTCGCGTGGTCGTAAGGGGGCTGAGCATCGCTCGAACTGTCAGTCATGGGAGTAGCCTCTGCGTGCGTGGAAGCAATGCGGCCAGCAAGGCCTGGCGCTAACACCTGGAGTGTAGCGCAGCGCTGTTACCGCTTCGGTAGACGGTGGACGGAGGACGGTGGACGGTGGACGGTGGACGGTGCCGGACTCTATCGTCCTTCGTCCTCCGTCCTGCGTGCGGGGATTATGCCAGCGCTGCGTGGAGTGCCGCGAGAGCTGCATCGTAATCGGGCTCGTGCCCGATATGGGGCACATACTCGGCGTAGCGAATCATGCCATCGCGGCCAACCACGAAGACGGCGCGGCTCTCGATGCGGAAATCTGGCACCAGGGTGCCGTAGCTGGCGCCAAAGCTCATCGCGCGGTGGTCGGAGAGGGTCTGAATAGCGCTGACGTCGTTGCTGCCGCACCAGCGGGCCTGGGCAAACGGCAGGTCGGCGCTTACGGTGATAAAGCTGGCCTGCTCGGCAAGGGCTGTGGCCTCCTGGTTAAAGCGCAGGGTCTGCTTGGCGCAGACGCCGGTGTCCAGCGAGGGTACAACGCTGATCACAAGAGGCTTGTCGGCGAAGCTGCTCAGGCTTACCGACTCGAACTTGCTGCTGATTAGGGTAAAGTCGGGCGCCTGGTCGCCCGGCGCCAGCTCGGGGCCGGCTAGCGAGCGCGGGCCGTAGAATTCAAAGGCGTTGGCACGCTCCGAGGTCATGGGGGCTCCTTCAATGCTATGGGGTCTCCATAGGATTGTAGGCAGGATTGTGGCGCGCTGTCAAACGACGGTGGACAGTAGACGGTGGACGGTGGACGGTGGATGGTCGTCGGTCGTCAATCAGCGGTTCATGGCGCGCACGTCTTGTAGCACGCGGGTGGCGACCTGCTCGGGGGGGCCGGAGGCGTCTACGCGGCAGAGCCGCTTGCGGGCAGCGTAGAACGCGATCAGCGGCTCGGTCTCGCGTTCGTAGACACGCATACGCTCCTGGATCACCTCGGGGTGGTCGTCGTCGCGCAGCTCCAGGGTGCCGCCACGGGCCGCGCAGCGCTCAATCGCAGCCTGGTCGCTGAGATGCAAGGTAAATGGCTCGCCACCGCCACGGCAGATCCGGCGGCCACCTAGGCGCCGCACCGCCTCCTCGTCGGGGATCTCCAGAGCGACGGCGCAGTCCAGCGGGCGGTGTAAGTCGGCCAGCATCGCCTCCAGCGCCAGGGTCTGCTGCGGCGTGCGCGGATAGCCGTCGAGAATACAGCCCTGCTCGGGCGGCACGGCGGTCAGCCACTCGCGCATCAGGCGGTCCATCAGCGCGTCGGGCGCGAAGTGGCCCTGCTCAAGTAGGCCACCGATCTGTTGACCGATCGGGCTGCCAGCGGCGATCTCGCGGCGCAGGCGCTGGCCTGTGGCGATCACGTCTAGGGGGGCGTGCTGCATTAGCAGATTCGCCAGGGTGCTCTTGCCAGCGCCGGGCGGGCCGATCAGCACAATGTGAAGCCGGATGTCCATAGATCTCTCTGCGACATAAAAAGGTGATGCCGACATTGCCGCTACATCATACACGCAGATCGCGCTGCCCCCTCTGCGCCCGCGTGGCACTGATCGTGAACGCGGTATAGTACGCTGGCGACGTGTCTGTCGCAGCGAGAACAGCAGAAGGAATGTGAATGCAGTACCGGCGAGTGGGCGACACTGGCCTGAAGGTGAGCGCGGTCGGCCTGGGCGGGTGGATCAACTATGGCGAGGGTAAGGTGCCCGACGCCGAGGCGCGGCAAGTCGTCGAGCACGCGTACAAGCAGGGCATCACCTACTTCGACCTCGCCGACATCTATGGGCGCGGCGAGGCCGAGCAGCAGATGGGCGCCATCCTGGCGCAGTTCCCCCGCCACACCCTGGTGATCGCCAGCAAGCTCTTCTGGCCCATGAGCGACGACGTGAACGACCGCGGGCTGTCACGCAAGCATATCTTTGCGAGCATCGAGGCAAGCTTGCGGCGCCTTGGCACAGACTATCTCGACCTGTACTTTTGCCATCGCCCAGACCCCGAGACGCCGGTCGAGGAGACTGCGCGGGCCATGGACGATCTGATCCATCAGGGCAAGGTGTTGTACTGGGGCACCTCGGAGTGGAGCGCCGAGCAGATTATCGAGGCGTACGATGTGTGCGAGCGCTACAACCTGTACAAGCCAAAGGTGGAGCAGCCACAGTACTCCATGCTATACCGCGAGCCTGTCGAGAGTGAGGTGCTGCCAGCCACAGCAGCGCGCGGGATCGGGCTGGTGGTCTGGTCGCCGCTGGCTATGGGCATGCTCACTGGCAAGTACGACTCAGGCATGCCCGCCGACTCACGCTTCGCACGCGAGGAGTGGGCCCGCGCGCGCTTTTTGAACGATGCGAACGCGGAGCGCGTGCGCCTGCTCAAGCCGGTCGCCGACGAGCTTGGGATCACGCGCGCGCAACTGGCGCTGGCGTGGGCGCTGCGTCACCGCACCGTCAGCAGCGTGATTATCGGCGCAACACGCACCGACCAGGTGGACGACAACGTCGGCGCGGTCAACGTTGTACTCACGGATGCAGCGCTGCAAGCGATCGAGCAGGTGATCGAATAGCCGACAACCGTCCATCGTCCATCGTCCATCGTCCATCGTCCATCGTCCACCGTCCACCGTCCACCGTCCACCGTCTACTTGCCAAGCGCGTCGAGGGCCTCCTGGGCTACGGCATAGTCGGGGCTGATGGCGAGGGCGGCCTCATAGGCGGCGCGCGCTTCGTCGCGGCGGCCAAGCTGCTCCAGGGTCTTGCCGAGGCCGAAGTGCGCCGAGGAGTAGCTGTTGTCGGTATCGCGCTCCAGGGCGGCACGGAAGCTGGTCTCGGCCTCGTCGTAGCGCCCAAGGTTGTAGAGGCTCCAGGCCAGGCCGTTGTGGTTCTCCTCGTTGGCGTCGTCGAGCGTGATGGCCTGCTCGAAGGTCGTCACCGACTCGTCGTACGCTTCCTGGTACTGAAGGATCCAGCCGAGCCCGCTGAGCGCGAAGGGGTAGCGGTCGTTGCGCGTGAGGGCGGCGCGGTACGCCTGTTCGGCTGCTGCATAGGCCGCTTTCTGCTCGGCGCTGTCGTCCTCGCTCTTGAAGCCCTGGAACAGCAGCGACTCGCCCAGGTAGCCCTGTACCTCGGCGCTGTGGGGGTTGCGCTCGGCGGCCTGGCGCAGCAGCGCGGCGGCGGCGCTGTAGCCCGCCACGTCCTCGGCGGCGTCGAAGGCGAGCCTGCCTTTGCCATAGTAGCCATCGAACTGGCTGTCGTCGAGCGCGATCGCCTTGTCGAATGCCTCGGCAGCCTGCTCGCTCTCACCTTCCTGGTAGTAGCTCCAGCCAATCCCCGCCTGGGCAACGGCAAGCGACGGCTCTAGCTCCAGCGCCTGCGCAAAGCCGTCGCGGGCCTCGTCGTAGTCGTCATCGGCGCTGCGCAGATAGGCCAGGTTCGCATGGAAAAGCCCCACGTTGGGCAGCAGGTCAATCGCCTGCTGGTAGCTATCCGCACTCTGATCGCGGTAGCTCGTGTTCTTGTCCAGCAGATACTCCTGGGCAAAGGTGTAGCCGAGCGCGTTACGGGTAAGGGCCTCCAGCAGCGGCGGCGCATCGCTCATGCGGTCCTCAGCCAGGCCAAGCGTGTCGAGGGCGGCGTCCATCTCGGATGCGCTCTGGGCGGCGACAGCCTGGGCCGCCATCACATTCGACTGGATGGCGTGGCCGAGCGCCAGCTGCGGGTCGATCCGCACCGCCTCGTTGGCAGCCTCCGCCGCCGCCACCGTATCGCCCTGAGAGGCGAGCGCGTCGGCCAGCAGCGCGTAGCCGAGCGCCACCTGGGGCTCGCTGCTCGCACTCGCGTCGATCAGCTGGTTGGCGAGCGCCTCGACGCGCCGGTAGTCTGCGCGGGCGCTATGGGCAAGGGCAAGCTGAGCCAGGGCGGCGGGATCGCCGGGGGCAAGCTCCAGCGCATCGTCGTAATAGTTAATTGCCTCGCTGAGCCCGCCCTCGTCCTCCAGTGCGGCGTCGCCCTGCGCGAGCAGCGCCTGAACCTCGCCGCCCGCCACGCTGGTGGGCTGAACGGTGACACCCGGCCCGCCCCTATCGCCGCCGAGGAAGATCAGGCCGACGCAGCCGGCGGCCATGGCGAGCGCCAGCGCTGCGGCGATCACGATCAGCGTGTTGGGGCCTTTGCGCGCGGCGGGCGCGGTGGCGACCGGGGGCAGCACAAAGCCCTGCGGTGGCACCATTGGTGCTGTGGCAGGCGCGCTGATCGGCGGGGAACTGGCCGGGCGCACGTACGGCGGGCTAGAAGGCGGAGTAGGCAACGACGGCAGCTGGGGAAGGGCCGAGGCCTTAATTGTCGCACCCATTGCGGGCATTCCAGCCATTGGGGTCGCGGGCCGCTGGGGCTCTGCGCTGCCGATGCCGGCGGCCGAGCGCAGGGCGCGCACCATGTCGGCGGCGCTGGCAAAGCGCGCCTCGGGCTTGCGGGCCAGCGAGCGCATCACGACGTCCTCTACGGGCACCGGCAGGTCGCCGCGCAGGTCGCGGGGCGGGGTGGGGGCCTGGAGCAGCCGTGCGGCCAGCATGCCCATTGGGGTGTCGGCCTGGAAGGGAAACGCGCCGGTAAGTAGCTCGTAGAGCACCACGCCGAGGGCGTAGATGTCGGTGGCGGGGCCTACGGTGGGCAGGCCCTGGGCCTGCTCGGGCGACATATACTCCGGCGTGCCCATCACCGTGCCGGCCATAGTGAGGCCGCCCGTCTCGTTGCCCGTCCCGCGCGCAAGCCCGAAGTCGGTAAGGTAGACCCAGCCCTCGCCAGTGACCATCATGTTGGAGGGCTTGATGTCGCGGTGGATCACGCCCTGGCGATGCGCGTGGTCTAGGGCGTCGCCCACCTGGGCCAGCAGCGTTGCGGCGCGCGACACGCTGAGCGCGCCCTCGTCCTGGAGCAGATCCTTGAGCGTGCGGCCCTCGATGAACTTCATGGCGATGAAGTGCAGGCCATTGGCCTCGCCCACCTCGTAGATCGGCATGATGTGCGGGTGCTCAAGGCGAGCTGCGCTGCGGGCCTCCTGGCGGAAGCGCGCCACGTAGGCTTTGTCGTAGGTGAGGGCGGGCGGCAGGATCTTGAGGGCGACAATCCGGTCCAGGTCGGTCTGACGGGCCTTGTAGACCACGGCCATACCGCCGCGGCCCAGCTCCGAGAGGATCTCGAAGCGGCTCAGGGTGGTTCCGATCAGGTTGAGCTCGCTCATAGGCGTGGGGATCTTTGGTGGGTTGAGGCGATTACATCAAAGCTCTACCATGCATACGAACGTAGTGGCGCAGATGTTCCGCTATTGCTTCCCGGCGTAGGCGAAGCTGCTCACCAGCACCCCGGCGCGATCCGAGAGCGTGCCGGAGTCGCCGGCGTTGTTCCAGATGGCGCCACTGCTGCCCCAGTAGAGATTGGCCGCATCGTTGGTGCCGGCCTTAGTCCAGAGCTGTACCGTGGCCTCGGGGGCCAGCGTGAAGGCAGGGAAAATAAAGAGATGCTTCGAGTCGCCGTCGCGCAGCGTCCAGCCGGTAAGCTCGGCGGGCGTGGCGCCGGTGTTACGCAGCAGCACATATTCGCCGTGCAGGTCACGGCCGGGCGGGTCGTACTCGATATGCGTGATCATCACGCCGGTAGCGACGGTAACCGTGGTGATCGGCACGCTGCTTGGCGGACCAGCGGGGACACGCACCCGGCGCACGCCTGGGGCGACTGTGGCGCCTGAGCTGGCCTCGGCAGCGGTGGGCGCAGCGGCCATGCTGTCGGCGTCGGCGGCCCAGTCGTTGATGGCGGCGCCCGCGCTGTTGGCGAAGTCGCGCGGCAGCTCGGCGAAGGCGTAGCTCAACTCGCGGACGGCGTTGTGCATATGGGCACGCGACTGGCTGGGGAGCAGGCCGAGGCCCAGCGAGAGCAGGCTGTAGCCGAGGCGACCGACGCCGGTTGCCATGTCTTCTGCCGCGTCGAGCAGCTCGTTGTTGCGCCGTGGGCGCCTCGCGTTAGGCTGAGTCATTGGTGCGCTCCTTAGATCAGGGTGGATTTGTGCTTATACTACTACGGGTTTACCCGTGGGGCAACAGATTCGGCAGTGATGTTGTGCGCACGGCAGGTTTGCCGCGCCCACGCGTTTGTGCTATACTGCGCGGCGGTGCGGAAAAACGCACTAAATACACACATCTCCTCAGCACAGGCGCTCCTGCCAGGCCAGTAGCCTGGTTCGTCTGTGGGTCGCGGAGGTGGCGGCTGGAACACCAGAATCCAGAGCTTAAGGAGCACAGACCTCATGACTCAGGCTACCACGAACCGCGTTGTCTCGATCAAGGCCCTCCTGGAGGCAGGCTCGCACTTCGGCCACCAGACGAACCGCTGGAACCCGAAGATGCGCGCGTATATCTTCACGGCGCGCAACGGCATCCACATCATCGACCTTCAGAAGACGGTGACTGGGCTCACCCAGGCTTACCGCTTCGTTGCGGATCTCACCGCCCGCGGCGAGAAGATCCTGTTTGTCGGCACCAAGAAGCAGGCCCAGGAGGCCGTGGTGGAGGAGGCGACCCGCTCGGGCCAGTACTACATCACCCAGCGCTGGCTTGGCGGCACGCTCACCAACTTCTCTACGATCAAGGGCCGCCTAAAGCGCCTGGCCGACCTTGAGGCCCAGCGCGAGCGGGGCGACTTCAGCAAGCTCACCAAGGCCGAGGGCCTGAAGCTTGATGAGGAGATCGGCAAGCTCAACCGGGTCTTCGGCGGCATGAAGGGCATGGATCGGCTGCCCGGCGCGATCTTCATTGTCGACCCGCACAAAGAGGATCTGGCCGTGAAGGAGGCGCAGACGGTGGACGTGCCCCTGGTGGCGATGGTGGACACCAACTGCGACCCAGACCCGATCAGCTTTGTGATCCCCTGCAACGACGACGCGATTCGCGGCATCCGCCTGATGACCAGCAAGATCGCGGACGCCGCCATCGAGGGCATCACGCGGCGCGAGTCGGCCCAGAGTAACTAGCGTGAAGTCGGCTGTCTGAACTGTGGGGGGGCGCAGGCCCCTCCGCGTCACGAATTAAGGAGCGAACCGTGGCCGTGTCGATTGAGCTTGTCAAAGAGCTGCGCGAGCGCACCGGCGCCGGGATCAAAGAGTGCAAAGAGATCTTGGTGCAGGTCGACGGAAATATCAATCAGGCGATCGAGATCCTGCGCGCCAAGGGCATTGAGGCCGCCGGCAAGAAGTCCAGCCGTGAGGCGAAAGAGGGCCTAATGGGCGTCTATGTCCACTACGGCGCGCGTGTGGCTGGCCTAGTGGAGCTGAACTGCGAGACCGACTTTGTGGCCCGCACCGAGGAGTTTGGGCTGCTCGCCAACGCTATCGCCCAGCATGTTGTGGCGCTCAACCCGCGCTTTCTGAGTGTCGACGAGGTGACGGACGAGCTTGTGGCCGAGAGTGGCCAGCTACGTGAGAAGTTCATTGAGGAGCATGTGCTGCTTGCCCAGCCCTTCGTCAAAGAGCCCTCGCGCACGATCGAAGAGAAGCTCAAAGAGGCGATCTCCAAGCTCGGCGAGAATATTGTGATCCGCCGCTTCGTGCGCTACGAAGTTGGCGCCTAGACACAGCGGGCGGTAGGTGGTGCGTAGTCCCCCGTGGGCTGCCGCCTTCTACCGCCCTCTGCCTATCTCAACCATGCAAGAGCCAGCTTTTCGACGCATTCTTATCAAGCTGAGCGGCGAGCAGATCAAGGGCACCGATGAGGTGGTCAGCTACGATATGCTGGACTATTTTGCCCAGGAGATCGCGAGCGTTCACAGCCACGGCGTGCAGGTGACAGTGGTGATCGGCGGCGGGAACATCTGGCGCGGCGGCCAATCGATCGCCCGCGGCATGGATACCGCTCAGTCGCACTACATGGGCATGCTCAGCACGATCATCAACGCGCTCGCCCTCCAGGACGCGCTAGAGCGCTGTGGGATGCACACGCGCGCGCTCACGGCGATCAAGATGGATGAGGTGGCCGAGCCCTACATTCGCCGCCGCGCCACCCGCCATCTGGAAAAGGGCCGCGTGGTGATCCTTGCGGGCGGCACTGGCAACCCCTACTTCACCACCGACTCGGCCGCCGCACTGCGCGCCGCCGAGACCCACTCCGAAGTGATCCTGATGGCTAAGAACGGCGTGGACGGCATCTACACTGCCGATCCGCGCCGCGACCCGAGCGCCACCAAGCTTGAACATCTCACCTACATGGACGCGCTCACCCGCGGCCTCACGGTGATGGACTCAACCGCGCTCACGTTCTGTATGGACAACAACATTCCGATCATCGTCTTTAACGCCCTCGAGCCCGGCACGATCAAGCGGATTGTGATGGGCGAGCGCGTGGGCACACTGGTGAGCAGCAGCCCTTCCGCGCAGTAGGCGCGCAAGGATCGCGGGCCGGGGCGCATGCGCCGAGCCGTCTGTGACAGAGGAGGCCACGATGGTCAACGAAGTGATCCGTGAGTACGAGGCCCAGCTGAAGAAGGCCGTCGAGGCACTACGCCATACGTTGGCCACGATCCGCACGGGGCGGGCCTCCGCTGCCCTGGTGGAGCATCTCCAGGTTGAGGCGTATGGCTCGCCGATGGGGCTCAACCAACTCGCAAGCATCTCGGTGCCCGAGGCGAAGCTGATCATGATCCAGCCCTACGACGCCGGGATGATCAAGGCGATCGAGAAGGCCATCCAGAACTCCGACCTCGGCATCAACCCCGGCAACGATGGGCGCGTGATCCGCCTCGGCATCCCGCCGCTCACCGAGGAGCGCCGCCGCGAGCTGGTGAAGGTGGTGCGCAACCGGGTTGAGGATGTGAAGGTCTCGGTGCGCAACCAGCGCCGCGAGGCGATGGACAGCCTAAAAGAGCTGGAGACGGAGAAGCTGATCAGCGAGGACGACCAGAAGCGCGGCCAGGAGAAGGTGCAGCAGCTCACCGATAAGGGCATCGCCGACCTCGACGGCATCGGCAAGGAAAAAGAGACCGAGGTTATGGCGGTATGAGCAGCGATGGCGAAGCAGGGGCGCGCACTGTGCCCCAGCACATTGCCGTGATCATGGACGGCAACGGGCGCTGGGCGCGCCAGCGTGGCATGCCGCGCCTCGCCGGCCACCGCGCGGGCACCGAGAATATCCGCGCCATCGTGAGCGAGGCCGACCAGATCGGCGTGCGCTTCCTCACACTCTACGCCTTCTCCACCGAGAACTGGAACCGGCCCTCGCTTGAGGTGCAGGGCCTGATGCAGATTCTTGGCGAGTTTATCGACCGCGAGACGCGCAGCCTGCACGAGCAGAACGTGCGGCTGCGCCACCTGGGGCGGCTTGCAGGCCTAAGCCCGCGCCTGGCCCAAAAAGTGCGCCACGCGGTGGAGCTTACGAGCGCCAACAGCGGTCTGACGCTCGCGATCGCGTTTAACTACGGCGGCCGCGCCGACCTTGTGGACGCCGTGCGGGCGCTGATCGCCGCAGGCACCAGCGCCGAGCAGGTGGACGAGCAGCAGATCGCCGCGCAGCTCTCCACCGTCGGCATGCCCGACCCCGACATGGTGATCCGAACGAGTGGCGAGCGCCGCCTCTCGAACTTTATGATCTGGCAGGCCGCCTACAGTGAGTACTGGTTCACCCCCGTCCTCTGGCCAGACTTCCGACCAGAGCACCTCCACCAGGCCATCGGAGAGTATGGGCAGCGCGAGCGCCGCTTCGGTGGCCTCGCCGAGCCGAGCTAGCGGGCTGCCCCTGCGCCTCGCCAGTGTCGCCATCCTCATCCCGCTGATCGTCGCAGCAACCTGGTGGTACTGGTTCACGGTGGCGTTTGTGGCCATCTGCATTATTGTGGCCGTTGTAGAGCTGTTCGCCATGCTGCGCCACGGCGGCTACAGCCCGCGCCTTGGCCCCGGCCTGGCGGCCGCCCTGCTGCTCTGCGCCGCCGCTGCGCTGCGCCCCTTCACCCCATTCGACCTGATCGGCCTCGCCCTGAGCCTGAGCGTTGCGCTGACCCTGGTACACGAGCTGTTGCCCCGTGACCGCGCCACCAGCCTGCTCAGTTGGGCGCTCACCTTCACGGGCGCCACCTACATCGGTTGGCTACTCAGCGGCTTTATTTTGCTGAGCCAGCTGGATACGCCGCTTCGCCCGGCCCTGCTCTCGGCGCTTGCAATCCCGCCTGGCACCGCCTGGCTGATGCTGGTGCTCGCGATCACCTGGATTGGCGATAGCGCTGCCTACTTTGTGGGGCGGGCGTTTGGCCGCACAAAGCTGGCGCCCGTGCTTAGCCCCAAGAAGAGCTGGGAGGGCTTTGCGGGCGGCCTGGTGGCCTCGATCCTCACGGCGCTCGTGGCGGTGCCCCTGCTTGGGCTGCCGATTGGCTACCTGCCCGCCGCACTGATCGGCCTCGTCGCAGGGATCGCCGGCACCGTGGGCGATCTCGGCGAGTCGCTGCTGAAGCGCCAGGTAGGCGTGAAAGACTCGGGCGCGCTTATCCCTGGTCACGGCGGCATCCTCGACCGCATGGACAGCCTGCTCTTTACGGCGCCCGTGGTCTACTACGGGGTTCTCTTGACTCTGGCGCTGTAACTCGGTACACTACCTGTACATTCGGGCGGTGGGCAGAAGCCCGCCGCCCTCGCGTTTGTAGACAATTGGGAGCATAGCATGTCCATCCTCGCATCTGTTGCCGGCGTCGTAGCGGCCGCACCGATCCAGCAGGCCGCCGAGCAGGGCGGCAGCAACTGGCTCGTTACGATTGGCGTGTTTCTGCTGATGCTCGGCCTGCTTGTGGTGGTCCACGAGCTTGGCCATCTGCTTGTCGCGCTCTGGATGGGCATCAAGGTGGAGGAGTTCGGTGTGGGCTTCCCGCCGCGCGCGCTCACGCTGTTCGAGCGCGACGGCGTGAAGTACACCCTGAACTGGCTGCCGCTCGGCGGCTTTGTGCGCTTCGCCCAGGGCGGCGAGGGCGTGGGTGAGACGCTGTATGGCGCCGGTGGCAGCCTGGCCGCAGCGCCGCCGCTGCGCAAGATCGCCGTGATGGTGGCCGGGCCGCTGATGAACCTCGTGCTGGCGATGCTGATCTTTGGTGCGCTGTTTAGCTTTCTCGGCGTGCCCACACCCACTGGCGGCCAGGTGATCAGCCAGATTTACGCAGATACCCCAGCTGCGCAGGCTGGATTTCAGCCCGGCGATGTCGTGATGAGCCTGGACGGCCGCCCGCTCGACGACACCAACCTGGTGGGCGAGGTGGCGCGCGCGAACCCCGGCCAGCCAGTTGAGGCCGTGGTGCTGCGCGAAGGCCAGGAGCTAGCGTTGAGCGTCACGCCGGGCCCGTGGCAGGCGCCCGATGGCACGCAGTACGACTCGGGCTTTGGCTTTAGCTACGGGCCACAGGTGGAGCAGGTGCGGGTCGGCCCGCTGGAGGCGTTTGGGCGCGGCGTCACCTACAGCATCGACCTGACGGGGCGTATGCTCAGGTCGCTCGCCGGGCTGCCCGCGTCGATCTTTGGGATCTTCTCGTCGACGCCCTCGCCTGACGGCGAGCCGATCGGGCCGGTGGGCATCGCCCGCGCCACTGGCGAGGTGATCCAGCAGCCTGGTGGCTTCGCCGCCTTCTGGAACCTGACGGCGGTGCTGAGCCTGAACCTCTTCCTGCTGAACCTGCTGCCCATCCCCGCCCTGGACGGCAGCCACATTATATTTGCCCTGGTGGAGTGGCTGCGCGGCGGCAAGAAGGTCCCGCCCGAGAAAGAGGCGCTCGTCCACGCGATTGGCTTTGCGGCGCTGATGGGCCTGATGCTGCTGATCACGGTGAACGATGTGATCAATGCGTTCCAGGGGACGCCGGTGCTTGGGGGCGGGTGATGAATGCAAAATGCAAAATGCAAAATGCAAAACTGCACCTCCCGGCACGGTTGCCGCTTGGATTATTATGATCCGGGCAAGCGAGGTTGGGGAGTATGTCTACTGTGCGCGGGCGTGGTGGCTGCGGCGCGTGGCGGGCGAGGAGCCGGAGGGCCAGGCGCGGCGTGAGGCTGGTACGGCCATGCACGCGGCCCACGGGCGCGGCGTGGCGCTGAGCGGCGTGGCGCTCTGGGCGGGGCTAGTGGTGCTTGCACTTGGCGTAGCGCTCTGGCTCCTGGCGTAGCCGCAGGCCCGAACCGTTTGGACCACGAAGGCGCGAACTGGAACGAACCACCGCGAAGCCGGGCGCCCGCAAGCTGCATCTGTGTTTGTCGCTCACCGCAGACCGCTGGGGTCGCCTCGGTTCGCGTCCTTCGCTGACTTTCGCGGTGTTCGTGGTCCAAACGGCTCGGGTGTCGGCTGGGGTCGCCTCGGTTCGCGTCCTTCGCTGACTCTCGCGGTGTTCGCGCTCCAAGGTGTTCGCGGTCCAAACGGCTGCAATCTGCAATCTGCAATCTGCAATCCTCATGCCCCTGCTCGCCCTCAGCCTGATCCTAGTTGCCATGC
>ENA-ORBV01010365-ORBV01010365.1-microbial-mat-metagenome-genome-assembly--contig:-NODE-10365-length-14943-cov-4.937374_pt1 | contig 14943 bp, 11 predicted proteins | sample MGYA00237777_ERZ505514 | MGnify/ENA primary metagenome ERZ505514 (study PRJEB26160, sample SAMN06269048) | microbial mat metagenome | isolation source: Oligotrophic lake microbial mat | place... | reverse complement strand
CCCCAGAGGTCGCCCGCCTCGCTTTACGCGCCCTCGGTGCGCACGGCGTACGCGAATGTCGTGCTGATGAACCCGCCGTACGCGAACTGCCCAAGGACTCGCCGCATGCCGCGCGTTCCCAGAAATCTTGAATGAGCAGGTGATCGTCTATGCCGTGTTCATGGCCGCCGCGGTTGAGTTGCTGCGGACCGGAGGCGAGTTAATCGCTATCACACCCCGGAATTTCTGCAAAGGGCTGTACTTCCGAGAGTGCCGGCGCCGCCCGCTGGCGCGCATGAGCCTGCGGCGCGTCCATCTTTTCGAGTCCAGGCGGGCGACGTTCAAGGATTCGGAAAGTCGTGCAGGAGAGCGTCATCACGGTGGCGGTCAATCAAATCCTGCAGGCCGCCGAGGTAGCCGTGAGTTCTTCGCACGACGCGCCATCATTGACTCCCGCATCACTCCTCCTCACGGTCCAGTAAACACCTACTTCCAATCCCAAAATCACCAAATGGCGCTTTTAAGGCTCACACCAATTGCCCCGTAACTCGGTGGGGTCGAAATTTTTCACAATAAATTTTCCGCTACAAGAATCACAGCACCAAACCCACTTCCAAGCCCCGAAAAAGCCTCGATAACGAGCGCACAAACGCGCCGCGCGGGTGGATATATGGAGGAGCACAATTATGCGCCCGAGTCACACAACCACCCGTCTTCTTTCCAATCCGACCCATCCCTCCCATTCATCCCATCGGTCCCTTTCCGCCCTTCTCCCCTTCCGCCCTGATTACCGGTCTAATACTTTCGACCCACGCCCTGCCGATGCAAAACCGCTGACGTTTAAAGACTTCAACACCCGACTTCAGTGCCGTAACCCCATGAAATACAGACAATTTCAACACAAGCGCCGTGCTGGTTTAAACGGCAAAGGAATCCTCCCCGACCTTTGCCGTTTAAAGAGTCAAGCCTCATTTGCCGGATAACAACCCCAGGAAACACACGCGATCCCACCACACCACCGCATTGCTTTTCCGAAACCGACAACTGCCAACCGACACCTCTCTTACCATCCTTTAAGTGTCTTGCCAATCTCACAACGCCACCGCCCCATGCCCCGCCATCGCCCCCGGCGCGGAAGATATTGATGCGCGTCGCACCGCCGCCGACCTCGGTCGCCGCGGCGGGATCGACCCCCGCATCACCGCCACCATTCCCGGCTTCGATGCTCCCTTCTTCCAGGCCGGGCTTGCCGGGTACTCCGATGCCGCCATGCGCATCATCGCGCGGCGGCACGGCTGCCCCATGTGCGTGACCGAGGCGCTCCTTGATCGCACCCTCCTCGCCGGCGGCCGCGGCTTTGATAAGGCCGACCTCGGAGACCTTCACGACAATGTCCCCGGCGGGCCGGAGGATCACCCCCTCGTCGGACAGATCATGGGAAGTGAACCCGCCGAAATGGCCGCCGCGGCGATCAAAATGGTGGAACAGAAAACCCGCACCGAACGCGACTATCGAATGCTCGCGGTTGAGCCGGTCGGCGGCGATGAGCAAGTGCATGGCGGCTCATCCTCCGATCACTCCGCATTGATCGCGGCGGTCATCTCACCTCATTGCTTCCAGGCCATTGATGTCAATCTCGCGTGCCCGGTCAAGAAAATCGAACGCAAATCCCGCGGCGGGCACTGGCTCACCCAACCCGACGGCGCCATCAGAATCCTCGAAGCCGTCCGCGAGGCCGTGCCCAAAGAAATCGCCTGCACCGTCAAAATGCGCCGCGGCTTCGACGACACGCAAGAGATGGCCGACAACTTCGAGAAGATTTTCGCCGCGGCGTACGACATCGGTTACGCCTGGGCCACCGTCCACGCGAGAACCGTCCAGCAGAAATACATCGGCCCAAGCCGTTGGACTTTCCTGCGAGACCTTGTCCGCCGACATCCCGACAAAATTATTTTCGGCAGCGGCGATGTCTGGGAAGTCAACGACATTTTCCGAATGATCGCCTACACCGGAGTCCACGCCGTCTCAGTCGCCCGCGGCTGCATCGGAAACCCGTGGATCTTCCGCCAGGCCCGCCAGATGCTTGCCGGACATTCTCCCCAGCTCCCCACCATCGCCGAGCAACGCGGGGCACTGCGAACACACTTTGACATCTCCCTCGCCGTCACCCGGCGCTTCCGCCACGGCGAAGAAACCACCAGCAAGATGATGCGAAAGTTTGGCATCAAGTTCGCCCAGCACCACCCACGCGGCGATGAAATCAAGCGCCGCATGATCGATGTAAACAGCGCCCAGGATTGGCACAACGTCATCAACGAGTTCTACTCCGAGGAGAACCAACATGGTTGAACGACTCTCCACCATCATCATCGCCGCGTGGCTCTCAGAGCTTGATTCCCTCAAGCAACGCTGCGACAAGGCGATCTCTCAACTCACCGACGATCAACTTCACACGCGCGTTCATCCGCGGATCAACCCCATCACGGTCATCATGCGCCACATGGCGGGAAGCATGATGTCGCGCTTCACCGACTTCCTGACCACCGATGGCGAGAAACCCACCCGCAACCGCGACGATGAGTTTCGAGAATTCCGTGAACCACGCGAGCAAGGGCTGCAACGTTGGAATCAAGCGTGGGCTTTAGTTCGCTCCGCGATCATTTCGCTTGCTGAGGACGATCTTGATCGTTCCGTAACGATCCGCGCTGAACATCATTCCGTGCCCAAAGCAATCGAACGCGCCATCAGCCACTACGCCTACCACACCGGGCAAATCCTCATGCTCGCGAGACTCGCGGCGGGCGACAAGTGGGAATGGGTCACGATCGCTCCCGGACAGTCGGCAGCCTTCAACGCTGAAATGAACAACCAGCACCAGCCGCCGCAAACTTAGCGTTTCACGCCGCGGCCTGATCGGCAATTTGTTTATGCAGCGTAAACAGGGCATCCACGAATCGCTTCGCAAGCCCCGGCCCATCGCACAGGGCCGATGCACGCATCCTTTCACGAAGCGCCCGCCGATACGCCCCCACTCTTGCCGGATCGCGAGCAAGCCCCGCCGCGATGCTGACATACTCGCCCTCATCCTTCGCGATCAGTTCATTCAGCCCCACCGCCGAAAGCAGCGAAACCCCAACGCGCGAAGCCGTCGTATTTCCCGCCAGCGTCACCACCGGCACTCCCATCCACAGCGCTTCACACGTCGTCGTCGTTCCATGATACGGAAACGTATCGAGCAACACATCGACATCCGCGTACCCCGAGTACGGATCCGCGCTCGGCGGCCTCACGTCGATGCGAGATCCTTCAACCCCGAGCGCAACAAATCGGTCTCGGATCGAACGCTGAATCTCCTCCTGCTTCGTCCCCACATGCTTCAGAATCAACGAGCTCCGTGGCGATTCCTTCAGCAACCGTGCCCACAGTTCATACAGCCCCTGATTGTGCTTAAGCAACGCACCAAAACACCCAAACACCGCACCGCCCTCACCCCCCCCACTTCCCCCCTGTTCACAAGGCGCGACCGAAACATCCGGCGCAGCCGCCGGCGGAGTAAAGCAATGCACGCACGGATCAAGCCGAATCAGTTGCTCGCGGCAATGTTCCTCGGTTCCCACCGGATCAGTGATGCTGTCTGTAAATCTCGCATCCATCGTGGTCAACCCAGTCGAGTTAGGATACCCCAGGTAAGTCACCTGCACCGGTGCCGGGCGAAACGCAAACACCGGCAATCGGTGCATGTGCGTGTGCCCCGCGAGATCCACAAGCACATCTAGATGGTCCGCCGCGACAATCGCCGCGAGCACCTTGTGCGGCTCGTGGGCAACTTGCCTGAACAACACCGCCTTCGATTTCAACCAGGCGGTAACATCATCGATCCCCGTGCCCGCGTGATACAAAACAAACTCAACCCGCGAGCGATCCGCGTGCCCGACGATGGGCCGAAAGAACTTCATCACGGCGTGATCCTGAAAATCAGGAGACACAACTCCCACCCGCAACTTGCCGCCAGACTTCTCCGTAACACGCGGCCGCGCCGGCGCGGCCACAACTCTGTGCATCAGATCACCATACCGACGGTGCTCCGCCGCGATCTCCGCGGCCTCGACCCCCGGCGCATAGTTGAGCATCGATGCAAGCCCCCCGCACAAACCAATGTCATCGGGCCGCATCGCTTTCGCCGCGTGCATGAGCGGAACCGCCTTCTCCACATCTCCGCACTGCTGATGCGCCATCGCGAGCGCCGCAAGAATCTTCGTGTCCGTCGGAGCACCTTTGTGCGCCTGCTCCAACTGATCGCGTGCGGTTGCATATCGGTGCCCAACCATGCAAACACCCGCGAGCGCATGACGCGACATCGCTTGTGATGGGTTCAACTCGAGCGCCTTGCGCAGCACCCGCTCCGCCTCCGCCAGCTTGTTGAGTTGCAGCAAGAGAGTGCCAAGGTTGTGCCGCGCCTGCGCATCCGCAGGATTCTGCTCGGTCAGCCGCCGCGAAAAATACTCCGCCTTGACAAACTCGCCCAGCCGCAGAAGCACGTAGGACATCGCGCCGATCAGCTCATCGTCGGACGGCTTCTTCGCCAACTCGCGCACGAGCGCCGCCTTCGCTTCCGCGAAGCGCTTGGCCGCGATGTGTTCGTTGATGATGTCCAGACTGTTGCCGCCGCGCATGTGTACCCGGCCGCCCAGTCATTGCTCGATCTTCACGCTTTTGAGCGTTGCCTTGCAACGCTTCTTCAGCGTCGTAAGTCCCCCGCCGCGAAGCCACTGGTCAAACTCGTACGCCGCGGCGGAGTCGCTCGCGAGGATCGTCAGCACGCCGGAACTGCTCAGCCGCTTGATCGAAGCCCGCTCAAAGAACTGCGCGGGGGCGATGTCCTTCCACAAGTCATTCAACAGCCCCACCGATCGTTGTTGTTTGGAGAACGTCCTGAACAACTCATCAACATCCTCGTAAAGAGAAAGATCAGGGGAAACTTTCGCGCGGAACCGGCGAAGTTTTTCAAGTTCCATTGTCACTGGTGATCGTCGAAGCACGCACACACCTCACAGAAAATGAGAGCGACCTTGCCCAAAGAAGCAACCGATCAGATACGGACCGGGCCCACTTCTCCCGTCCGCAAGGGATCAATGGTACCGCCCCCGAATGGCCGCGTCGCCTCGGGCCGCGAGTTCTTTCAAGCCTACATTCTCCCACGCATGTCCCCCATTGCTCACAACCCCTCGCCCGTTGTCACTGCGGATGCCGCGACTGGCATTGAAATCAGGAGCCTCTCCAAAGTATTTTCGCAGGTCGGGGCTCGTGCGGCCGCGGCTGTTGACGGCATCAATCTCACCATCAAGCCGGGTGAACTGTTTTTTCTCCTGGGTCCATCGGGCTGCGGAAAAACAACCCTTTTGCGGATGATCGCCGGCTTCATCGAACCTTCAGGCGGCTCGATTCTTTTTCAAACTGATGGATCATCGACGGATGTGGCGAGCCTTGCCCCGGAGCAGCGAAACACCGGTATGGTTTTCCAATCCTACGCACTTTGGCCTCACATGACCGTCTTTGAGAATGTGGCATTCGGGCTGGATGTTCGTAAAATTAAAGGGTCTGAACGCCGGAATCGGGTGATGGAAGCGCTTGACGCTGTAAAAATGGGAGAATATTCCGAACGTAAGCCGAATCAACTTTCTGGGGGACAGCAACAACGGATTGCGCTGGCACGCGCGGTCGTCATCCGCCCGACGGTACTTTTGCTCGATGAGCCGCTCTCGAATTTGGATGCGAAACTTCGCATTGAACTGCGAAGTGAGATTCGTCGTCTTTGCAAGCTCTTTGGAATGACAACCGTTTATGTCACCCACGACCAGAAGGAAGCGCTGAGTATGGCGGATCGGATCGCGATCCTGCGCTCTGGCAAAGTCATCCAAGTTGGTACACCCATTGAGTTATACCGGAATCCCGGAAGCAAGTTTGTCGCAGCGTTTCTTGGCGAGACAAATTTCATCACAGGCAAAGTAGTACAGACCGCGGGAACTAGGACGAAAGTTCAAACGCCGGCGGGAGAAATTTTTGCAGTCTCGGCGATTCAGCACCCCGAAGGATCGTTGGTCACTCTCTCTATTCGCCCTGAAGCGATTATACTTGGCACGACTGCTGCTGATCAGTGCTTTCAGGGAACCGTCCGCCACACGACTTATTTGGGCGAATCGCTTCAGTATGATATTGAACTCACTGGAGGAATGGTTGTGACGAGTGCGATTCACAACCCTCCGATTGATTCCGCGGTGCAGGTTGGTGCGAATACTCAAGTGAGTTTCTCGATTCAAGATGTCGTTGTATTGACGGAATAGCTCAGTGCTTGTTCCACGGGGAACGGGAAGTTCTGAGTTTGGCAACAAACACTTGAACCCCGTTTACATTTTTCGGTGGTTTCACGTGGAACATCTGATTCATCGATGATATGCTCAATCGTCCAAATGCCACAGAACAAACCTGTCTCACCTGATGCAAAGCCGCCACCGAAAAAACTCGGCCGAGGAATCGGTTCGTTGATTTCTGTGGCTTCCCCGATCGAAGTTTCGGCTTGGCCGCGAAAGGAAACTTCACAAGACGAAGCAACGCGACAGGCATCCGCAGCACCAACCGCCATCGCGAGTCCCGACGTCGACGCGGTACGATTTCTTGCGCCGACCCAGATTGCCCCTAGTCCGTTTCAGCCGCGTAGAGTTATGAACGAAGCATCGATCATTCAGCTCGCGGAGTCGATCAGGCATTCGGGGGTGATGCAGCCGATCATCGTTCGACCATCCAAGAGTGGTGGAGGAGTCGTATCCTTCGAATTAGTCGCAGGTGAACGACGCTGGCGAGCGGCAAAAATGGCTGGTCTCGAGACCATTCCTTCGATTGTTCGGGTTTTGTCAGACGAACAAACCGCAGAATGGGCTTTGGTTGAAAACGTTCAACGCGAAGACCTGAACCCAATTGAGCGAGGACTGGCTCTCAAGGATTTGTCATTGAGGTTCGGAATTTCGCACAGCGACCTTGCGAAGCGAATTGGTCTTGAGCGTTCAACGGTCGCGAATCTCATTCGCCTCACTGAACTTGAGCCCGAAATCGCGGACATGATTTCGCGGGGCGAGTTGACCGGCGGGCACGGTAAGGCGCTCTTGGCGATTCCCCCCGGCGAAGCCCGACTGAACCTCGCCAGGGAGGCCGTAACGAACAACTGGAATGTTCGCAAAGTCGAGTTTCTGGCACAGGCTCATGCCGTCAAGCCAGAGAATGTCGGCACCAAATCCCCGAAGGAAGAGGTTTCAGCGCGGCAAGCTGTGCTGCGCGATCTTGAACGGCAGATTGGTCAGCACCTCGGAACCAAGGTACTCATCACGACCGACCGCACGGGTACGAGAGGTAAACTTAGCATCGAGTTCTATACGATTGACCATTTCGACGGGTTGCTTTCCCGTTTGGGGATTCCTACCCAATAATTTAACAACTTGTATTTCCGTCAACATCGCTATGGCGAGTCTATTATGATGTGTTCACAACTCCCTGCGTTGTGGGTTCACTATTTGTGATGCGATGGGCGGCTGCCCATCGGAATCTGAACTTTCATGGCATTATTTTCCGAAGGATGTATGTATGGCAAAGTCTCCCAACCCGAACTCGCTCGCAGAACTGTCCACCGACGCGATCCATAAGGAACTCGCGAAGCGCGGCACGAAGGTGGGCCGTCTCATCAAAAAGCGCGAGCGGATGGTCGGCCGCCTGGCGGACCTTGATGCAAAGATTCGATTGATGGGCGGCGGACTCAAGCTGCCCAGCGCCCCCGTGCCGGGCAGGGGACCGGGCCGCCCGAGAAACAGTGAGGGGCTCGTTCACGCGCTCGTCAAACTCCTGACCGGAAAAACCATGAGCGTGAAGGACGCCGCGGACGCGGTGAAAAAGGCCGGCTACCACACGAACGCGGTCAACTTCCGCGTGATCGTGAACCAAGCCTTCATTAAGCACAAGGACTTGTTCAAAAAGATTTCGCACGGGAAGTACACCGCGGTGTAACTCAGGAACGGTGCAACACAACGAACGACCGGATCGCTCTTGCGCGCCGGTCGTTTTGTTTTAATATCTACAAACATCGATACACGCGCTGCGCGGACGCGACCTCACTGATTCACGTCATCTGCCTACACCGCGTGACAACGGGGTTAGTGGGGCATTGGATAAGGCGTCAGGCGGCTGGGACGGTCGATCAGCGCCGCGCGCGACCAGTCATCAACAAGCATGCGGTTGTCGGCGTTCCATGTCACCGATGTCGAGTTCTGAAGGTCGACGGGGCGCTTGGCCAAGCCGATCATTTCTGGTGTCAGGTTATGAACAACCGATTGGTGTTTGGGGCCATCGGTTGTGCATCCGCTCACACCCGAGAGGGCAACAACGCCGACAATGGCGAAGAGCGCGGTTCCCGAGATCCAAATTGAACGAATGGCGCGAATGGTTCGATGTGCCTGCATGATGACTTCTGTATCCCTTCAAACTACGAACAACTTCCCATGACAGCTAAAAATCTTGAATCCGAAGGCATTCAAGGGTGTAGGTTGTAATCGAAGTTATCCCAAACGTCAAATGAAATCTTCGGAAATATCGGTTGCAGTTTGTTCGGCAACGGTCAATGCTCTGCCAAATTGATACGGATTCATAGGGGGAAAGTTGCTCGCGTACTTCGGAATTCCCTGCCGGATTTGCAGTCATTTTTAATCGTTTCCCGAATTTGATCCCGCTGCCACCGGCAATTACCGTCAAGGGCGGGTTGGGTGTTCCCGAAACCGGCTGCCCGCTTGGGAAATTCTGGTATGCACTTTGCACTCCTGCTCACTAATGAAACCAGACCGCTTTACGACGTCGGCGCAACACGCTTTGGCGGATGCCCAATCCGACGCGAGCTTGCGATCCAATCCCGAAGTCATGGGGCTGCACGTGCTGTCTGCGCTCCTCAAGGACAAGTCAGGACCGGCGGTCTCGGTCTTTGCGAAAGCCGGGACGGACGCCGCGAGGGTGAGGCAGGTTGTTAATGTCGAACTGTCGCGGCTGCCGAAGGCATCGAGCAACGCCGGCGCGGCCGGTCGTGCCTGGATGGATGTGCTTGCCAAGGCGGAAGGCGAGTCGAAGCGAATGGGCGACGTTTACATCTCGAGTGAGCACCTGTTGCTTGCGCTCGTTGACGTGAGTGGGGGGGCGAAGGAACTGCTGTCGATGCTCGGCATCACCAAGTCGCGTCTTGAAGAGGCGGTGAGAGCGATCCGCAAAGCCAGCGGGGTGGAGACAATCGCGGACCCGGATGCAGAGGCGAACTTTGAGTCGCTCAAGAAATACGCAATCGACCTCACCGAAAAGGCACAGCAAGGAAAGCTCGATCCAGTCATCGGGCGAGATGAGGAGATTCGCCGCTGCATGCAGGTGCTCAGCCGTCGCACAAAGAACAACCCGGTCCTGATCGGTGAACCGGGCGTCGGAAAGACCGCCATCGCCGAAGGCCTTGCCCTTCGCATCGTGAATCGCGACTGCCCGGAAGGGATGCGCGACAAGCGCATCATGGCGCTCGATGTGGGCCAACTTCTCGCCGGTGCGAAGTTCCGCGGCGAGTTCGAGGAGCGGCTCAAGGCGGTGCTTCGTGAAGTTCAGGCGTCCAACGGGGGCGTCATTCTCTTCATCGATGAGCTGCACACCATCATCGGCGCGGGCGCGGCCGAAGGGGCTGTCAGCGCGGGGAACCTTCTCAAGCCCGCGCTTGCCCGCGGCGAGCTGCGATGTATCGGCGCGACCACGCTCGATGAATACCGCAAGCATGTCGAGAAGGATCCGGCGTTCGAGCGCCGCTTCCAGCCGATCTTCGTTGACCAACCATCGGTCGAGGAGACCGTCGCTATTCTGCGCGGGCTTAAACCGCGGTACGAGGCGCACCACGGTGTGCGCATTCTCGACAGCGCGATCCTCGCCGCGGCCCAGTTGAGCAATCGGTACATCACCGAGCGCTTTCTCCCGGACAAGGCGATCGACCTGATCGACGAGGCCGCGGCCCGCCTGCGCATCGAGAACGACAGCATGCCCACCGAGCTTGACGAGTTGCGCCGTCGTATTCTGCAGTTGGAGATCGAACGCGAGGCGCTCAAGATCGAGGTCGGTGGTGGGGGGCGCGAGCCTGTGGCGACCCGCAAGGAACTTGAACGCGTCGAGCGCGAGCTTTCCGAGTTGCAGGAGGAGAATCGGACGCTTACGGCCCGGTGGGAGGTTGAAAAGCAAGGCCTTGACTCGATCAAGAGGATCAAGGAAGAAATGGCCGCGAAACAGGTATCGCTTGACCAGGCCCAACGCAACGGCGATCTCGAAACCGCCGCCAGGATCCGCTACGGAGACCTGCGCGACCTTGAAGCGCGGCTGAAGGGCGCGGAAGAGGCTTCGGCCAAGCGTGAGGCGAGCGGAGACGCGATGGTGAAGGAAGAGGTTGATGCCGAGCAGATCGCGGCGGTAGTGGGAAAGTGGACCGGCATCCCGGTGTCCCGACTGGTCGAAGGCGAGCGAGAGAAACTCACACGGATGGAGGAACAACTCTCCAGGCGCGTGATCGGTCAGGAACACGCGCTGAAGGCCGTCAGTGATGCGGTTCGGCGCAGCCGCGCTGGTCTGGGTGATCCCAACCGCCCGATTGGCTCGTTCCTGTTCCTCGGCCCCACGGGTGTGGGCAAGACCGAAACGTGCAAGGCGCTCGCCGAGTTTCTGTTCGACACGCAGGACGCGATGGTCCGCATCGACATGAGCGAGTACGGCGAGAAGCACGCGGTCTCTCGCCTCGTGGGCGCGCCTCCGGGCTATGTTGGTTATGACGAAGGCGGGCAGTTGACCGAGGCGGTGCGCCGTCGTCCGTACTGCGTCGTGCTTCTGGACGAGATCGAGAAGGCGCACCCGGATGTGTTCAATATTCTTCTGCAGGTGCTTGATGATGGGCGCCTTACCGACGGGCAGGGCCGCACCGTCGACTTCAAGAACACGCTCGTCGTGATGACGAGCAACTACGGCAGCGCGCAGATTCAGGAACTGGCGAGCACCGGCGCGGAAGATTGGGAGATCGAAGCGGCGATCCGCGAACTTCTCAGACGCGGACCCGCGGGCATGATGGCCGATGAGTTCAGCAAGGCCAGCGGACTTCCCCCCAAGGTCGCGGAAGTAATGAGCAAGGCCGCGTTGACCATGACCGGCGGGCTGATGCGCCCCGAACTGCTTAACCGAATCGATGAGGTGGTGGTGTTTCATCAGTTGCGCAGGGAGAACGTCGCGGCGATCGTTGATATCCAACTCACGCGACTGCGCGAGCGTCTCAAAGAACGCGACATGAAACTGGAACTTACAGACAAAGCCAAACTTGAACTGGCAAACGAAGGCTGGGATCCATCATTCGGCGCGAGGCCCCTCAAGAGGGCAATTCAACAGCGTATCGAGAACTCGCTCGCGAGCCAGATCCTTGCCGGCAACTTTGGCCCTGGGGACACCGTTCAGGTTGATTGGGAGAACGGAATTTTTCGATTTGCCCGTTAGTATCCCTAACGATCGTGCTCATCCGTCTTACCGCCGACTACGAAGCACGAGTGCTGCAATTGCGCAAGCGACCGCGATCGGCTTGATTCTGTTTGGTCGTGATTTTGCACCGAACGTGCAGACACACTGCGCGAATACCGATTACTCACCTACAGTCGCAGCCCGGTACGCACTCCAAGCCCCCCTTCAGGATCCCGAATATGCCTTTCAAACTTAACACCCGCATGTGGGTACTCGTTGCTGCCGCGACTTCCAGCGTGGCGCTTGGTCAACTGGTCACGCCGCCGCCGGCAAACAATCCCGACCCCGAAAAGGACATTCCCAAGGCACCGGCGCCCCCCCCGATGCCTGCCGCGAAGCCGCCTGTCATTTCGCAGGCGAAGCCCGTCAAGGAGCCCGCGCCGAACATTCCTTGGAAGCAATGGGAAAAAGATGCACAGGGAAAGATCATTCCGCTCAACGAGCCGATCGAACTTGCCGCGTTGCGTCGCAACCCGCTGGTGACTGCCGATATCATGGCGAAGGCCGAAGCGCTGGTTCCCGAGCGCCGCAAGTCGATGGAACGGATTGTGATCGAAAACCTCGACCTGGTCGAAAAAATCGACGGCGGGCTTTTCGAGCGCACCGACTTCGGCAAGAAGGAGTCCGTTGGCGAGGTCGTTGATGCGACCAAACCGCTGACGACCGCCTCATTCGCAACGGAGCTCAAGAACCGTCAGATTATTGACGACAAGGCGTTCAGCCTCAACGCCAAGATCACTACGACGTACACGACGGATGCACAGCCCCCGCGCGACCCCAGCGCATCGGCGAAGGACAAACAGGCCCAAAGCATGCGCACGCTTGGCCAAATCTACAAAGGGGCGATCAACGAACACCTCTGGACGTACGATCAGTTGATGCTCGCCGCAGCGAAAGAGTTCCCGGCGATCAAAACCGGCGGTGAAAAGGCCGAGACCGTCGCCGCGGTGAAAGCCGCGATGGCGGGGATGACCCTTGATCAGAAGAAGGACCTTCTGCGGAAAGTCGCGGGCCTGCCCAAACCGGAGGCCAAAGCGGAACTCAAGCCCGCAGCGGAGCCCGCCGGCATCAAGTCCGAAGTGAAGACCGACGCCAAGCCCGGCGTGAAGTAATCCGACTGCTCGATAGGGTGATGAATACACACGCGGCCCGGGGATAATTTCCTCGGGCCGCGTTCTTTGTTGGCGAACACGTTGGGTATTGAGCCGATACAACACACTCTCAATCGCCCTCGTTCGCCCCAGCAGATTCCCGTATCACGCGCATGACTCGCCTTTCCACGCCAGCCGCATTGCCAACTGATCTACCGCCAAAGCCTCATGGATCGATGGGGCGTGCCGCGGGCGGAGGGCTTTCGTGGATGCTCGTCGCGACGGTGGTCTCGAAACTGGCGACCAGCATCACCCAGTTCCTGCTGGGGTGGTGGCTCCTGCCGGAGCACTTCGCGCGATTCGCGATCGCGACGACCGTTGCCGGCCTGTTGATGCTTGCGAAGGATGGGGGTCTTCCGAGCCTGCTCACCAGGGGCGGCCCGGAGCAGTATCCGCGCCTGAGCGGGCCTTCGTTCTGGATGTGCCTTGCGTACAACACGGGCGCTGCGCTGGTGATGGCCGCGGCGGCGTGGCCGATCTCGACACTGGTGTACCAGGATTCAAAGCTCGCCCCGATGCTGTGGGTTATGGCGATTTCGCTTCCCTTGGGCACCTCTGCATCGATTTTGCAGTCCAAACTGCGCCTGGACCTGCGGTTCCGCGATTACGCTCTGCTGATCACGCTCTCGGGACTTTTGCGTCAGGTTCTCACGATTGTGCTTGCAAAGATGCACTTTGAGGAGATGAGTCTGGCAGCCCCTGTGGTGCTCACCGCGATCTTTGATTCGATCGCCGCGTGGTATGTCTGCAGCGACAAACCGTGGCGGCGGCCCGCGGTTCTCGCCATGTGGGGAAAGCTGTTTTCCCAAACGAAATGGCTGATCAACGGTTGCGTCGCGGCCTTTACAACGGAGTGGGGGCCTTATCTTGCACTGGGATTGCTCCTGACGCGCGATAAGACGGGGTACTACTTCTTCGCGTATCAGATTACGGCGCAGATCGGAATGCTGCTCCAGTACAACCTCAACGTGGTGCTGCTGCCGGTGTTGGCGCGGCTGAACGATCAGCCGGAGCGCCAACGCGATGCGTTCCTCAGGCTTTTGCGGGGGTTGACGCTTGTCGGTTCGTTCCTTTCCCTCTCGGTGGCTGTTATCATTTCCCCGCTTGAGCATCTGCTCTGGCATGGAAAATGGGCGCCGGCCGTTGCGGCGGTGATCATCTTCGGCATCTTTTATCCGTGGCGGGTCAGTGTGGCTTTGACCTCTGCGGTGCTGATGGCGCAGGGCCGATTCAAGCGATTTGCTGGGACAGCGTGGTTCGAGGGGATCACGCTCACGGTGGTCGTGGCCATCGCGGCGTGGTACACGAGAGAGTTAGTGCCCGTGGCCATCTGCTCCGGCCTGGCGATTCTTATTACCCGGCTGTTGGTCACGCTGCACGTGTGCAGGATGTTTGGAATTCCGGGATTATCGACGATCAACGCGATGTTCACGGGCTGGATCATCTCGCTTGTCGCGGCGGCACCCGCGTTTGCATTGGACCAATTCTTCAACTGGACATTCTACGTCAAGGATCGTCTGCCCGCGAGCCTCTCCCCGGTGGTTCGGGAGGGAGTTGTGGATGCGGTGCGTTGTGCCGCGGCGGGCTCGATTTTCTGCTTGGCGTTTCTCATTCTTGCGGGCGTGTTTCTGCGCACGGATGTGCTGGAGGCAGTCAAGCTTGTGCCGGTGCGGGTGAGGCGGCCGGTGTCGAGGCTCTTAAGGCTGGGTTCCACTGCTCCGATAAGCTCGGGGTAAGCACCTACCATTTGCCAGAATGGAAGAGCCGGGCACATGGCGGATGCTCGCGAAACTGGTCGCCGAAGATCGTCGGGTGAACTCCGACATGTTTTCGACCAGAACGTTGTTGGCGACATATCGGATTGGACGTTTCGTGACGCGCCGGAGCGCGGCTGCGGGGAAGATTGGGCGGTTGTGGTGGCGCATCGTGCTGGAACCTTTCCACCGGGTACATGTGTTGCCGATGACGCTCGTGGGATGCGAAATTCCTTACGCGGCGGCGATCGGTCGGCGGTTTCGACCGGTGCATGGGTTCAACGGCATCTTCATCTCGGTCTGGGCGGAGATCGGGAACGATGTGGTGATGCTTCATCAAGTGACGATCGGGTCCAATCAACACACTTCGGCGAATCCCGGCGCTCCGAAAATCGGAGATCGGGTTTTCATTGGAGCGGGGGCGAAAGTGATCGGCGCGATCACGATCGGCAACGATGCTC
>ENA-ORBV01010363-ORBV01010363.1-microbial-mat-metagenome-genome-assembly--contig:-NODE-10363-length-14948-cov-6.065833_pt1 | contig 14948 bp, 9 predicted proteins | sample MGYA00237777_ERZ505514 | MGnify/ENA primary metagenome ERZ505514 (study PRJEB26160, sample SAMN06269048) | microbial mat metagenome | isolation source: Oligotrophic lake microbial mat | place... | reverse complement strand
ACGACCTTGGCGCGGTCGAGGATCCAGACCCACTCGCCGTTTTTCGCCTGCATCCGATGCTCGTGCTGGAAGAAGGGCAGCCGGCCCGAGAGGTGGGCCAGGTTATGTTGTTCGAAATCCTCGCGGTCGTCGGGATGGATGAGCCGGGAGTGGCCGGGGTAGTGGTTGGGGAGTTCGCCGAGGGCGTAGCCCAACATTATCGAGTAGCGGGTGTCGTGGAAGAAGTGACCGCTCACGAGATCCCAGTCCCAGACGCCGTCGTTGTTGCCTTCAAGGGCGAGTTGCCAGCGTTCTTCGACCAACTGCAACGCCGCCTCGGTCTTGCGCTCCAGGCTGATGTCGCGGTTGAGCCCGACAACGCGGAGCGGCCGGCCGGCGGCATCGGTCTCGACCTGGCCGTAGGCCTCGATGTGGCGCACGGTCCCGTCGGGGCGCACGATGCGAAACTCGTTGCTGTAGGAGGACTCCTCGCCCGCCGCAACCCTCTCGCTTTGCCCCCGGACCTCTTCCTGGTCTTCCGGGTGGATGGCGCGAAGCCAAGTGCCCCGTTCCCCGTCGAACTCGGCGCGGCTCAGGCCATAGATTTCCAACATGCGGTCGTCCCAGACCATTTCCCCCGTCTTCACATCGGTCTCCCAAACCCCGTAGCGTGATGAGCGCAGGGCGAGTTGCAGGCGCTCGTTGACCTCGATCAGGCGCTGGTTCGCCTCGCGCTCCGGGGTGATGTCGCGGTTCAGGCCGACAAGGCGCACGAGAGCGCCCCGCGCGTCGCGTGTGGCTAGGGTGTGCGACTCGATGTGGCGGACGACCCCGTCGGGGCGGATAATCCTGAAATAGGTTGCCCGGGCTTCGACGCCGGGATCGTGGATTTCGCCGGCATGAGTGGCGGCGAAACGGTCTTCGGGATGGATGCGCTGTTCCCAATCGCTGCGCCGGCCGGAGAAACCGGCGCGGTTTACGCCGTAGAGTTTCAACATATTTTCGTCCCAGAGCATCTGCCCGGTGACGAGGTCGGTTTCCCAGACGCCGAAACCCGAGGAATCGAGCGCGAGCTGGAGGCGTTGGTTGAGCTCTTCCGTGCGGCGGGTCGCTTCGACTTCGTCCGTGATGTCACGTTCGGCGCCGGTGCAGCCGATCAGCTTGCCTTTGGCATCGCGACGGGCGATGGCGCGGGATCGGATCGTGCGCACGGCGCCGTCATTTGCGCGGATGATGCGAAACGTTTGATCTGAAGATTCGGTGCCTTCCTGAATCTGGTGCAGGGTGCGCTGGACCTCTTCGGCATCCTCGGGGTGCAGGCGGGCAGCCCATTCGTCGAAGTTGCCTTGGAGGGTTTCGCGCTTGAGGCCGTAGATGACCAGCAAGCCGTCGTCCCATTCGCAGGCGTCGGTGTCGTAGGTGCCTTCCCATACGCCGAGCCCGGTGGCGGTGGCGGCGAGCTTGAGGCGTTGGTTGGCGGCGACGAGCTTCTCCTCGGCTTGCCGCCGTTCGGTGATCTCGGTTTGGACCGCGATGAAATTGATCAGGCGACCGGCGGCGTCGCGCACGGGCTGGAGGTCGATGATGACCCAATACGGCAGGCCGTTCTTGGCGAGGTTTCGCACTTCGACGTTACAGGGCGTCCCATCCTTGAGCGCCTGGCGCAATGCGACGGACGCCGCGTCCTTCGCGCCGTCGGGGGTGAAGCCGTTGAAACCCGGCGTGCGTAGCTCCTCTGCCGAATATCCGGTCATCTGCGAAAAGGCGGCGTTGCACCATTCCAGCGCGCCGCGCGCGTCGCAGATGAGGATGCCGTTGGTCGCGTGGCTGGCCACGAGGGCCAAGCGGGCGTTGGCCTCGGCCGCCGCCTGCAGGCTGGCGCTGGACTCGCGCAGCTCGCGCGTGCGCAGATCCACTTCCTCGATGAGGCCGGCCGCCTGCTCCTGCAGGCGGGCCGTGAGATGGAGGCGGGCGCCCTCGGCCTCGCCGCGGCTCGCCTCCAGCCCCGCCATCGCCCGTAGGGACATCAGCGCCAGCCCGACGCCCGAGACGAACAGTGAAAAGGCGTAGAATGCCATACCCTCGCGCGGTCCGATGATTTGGAATTTGTGGAGCGCCACGAGCAACCCGCCCAGCGCCACGGGAACCAAGATCACCCCAGAGAACAAGCGCCGAGCGAGCCGGCCTGCGGCCGACGGCGCGAACAGTTGGGCGATCAGCCGATCGTAGTCGTTGTGGAAGAGCAACCCGGTGCCGAAGAACAAGAGACTGATCGCGATTTCCGGCCCGAGGTGAAGGCTCCAGATCAGCGAAAACGGCGTCAGGCTGCCGATCAGCGCAAAACAAAAGGAGCCGAGGGTTGTCGCGATCAGCAGGACCGCGAGGCCCAGTGCCCGACTCTGCCTCGCCGGTCCCGGCCGGCGCTGACTCTCAAGCAGGCCGAATGCGGCCACGAGGAAAGCGACGCAGCTCATGGGTGCCATCCGGCCGGGGTGCGGCACCCCGGGCCGGACCGGGCTGTCGTCGGCGAGCAGTTGGTCGATACCGAGTTCAAGACCGAACACGTCCTGCGCGAGGGTCAGCACGCTCAGCATGCTCGGCACCGCGGCGAGCGCCATCGTGAGCCGGCGCGGGCCGCCCCGGGCCAAGTTCCACAGGCCGAGGCCGAGCAGCACAATGGCCGCCGCAGAGTTGGCGCGCATCGGCATTTCGCTCGGCCGGATGGCCCCCAGCGGGTCCGTGCCAAGCCACCAACCCACCAAAACCACCAGCCCGATCGCAGCGGTAGTCAGGCCCAGCCAACGGGCGACGCTACGGGTGATTTTTTCATACGACATAACGGCAAATGGAGACCGTGAAAATCCCCGCGCCGCACCGGATTGCAACGCCGTTCCTCTCCCCGGCGCGCCGATGCCGGATTTTTATATAAGGGATTTAAGTCCGGCGCGAAGCGGACCGAAGAAACCTTTGATAACCTTAACCTATGCAATCCTCCATCCACCTCCTCCTCCGCGCCGGCGCCCTTTGCCTGCTGGCGGTTTCCTCCGCGTTCGCCCAAGCCAAGGCCGAGCCTCCGGTCCCCGTCCGCACCGTCGCACCCGAATATCCGCAGGATCTCCGCCGGGATGGCGTGAGCGGCGTCGTCATGATCTCGTGCGTCATCGACGAGAAGGGCGACGTGCAGGAAGTCGCGGTCGAGAAATCGACCAACCCCAGCTTTGATCGCCCCGCGATGACGGCGATCAAGAAGTGGAAATTCAAACCGGCCAAGCTCGACGGCGCGGCCGTCGCCAAGAAAGTCACCATCCCGCTCAAGTTCAGCCTCGACGAATCCTGAGCCGGCGCCCACCGCCGCCTCTTTTCCCGGCCCGCCTTAGGACCCTTATTTCCATGTCCCTCCCGTCTCTTTCCATCGGTAAGAAAATCGCTTTCGGTTTCGCCCTGGTCTTCGCCGTGCTCGCTCTCGTGGCCGGCATCGCCCACCTGGCGCTCGGCGGCGCGGGCCGGCGGCTCGTCGCCTATTCCGAGACGGCGAAGGAATCCTTCGCCGCCGCCGGCCTCGAATCGGCCATGCAGACGCTCAAGCTCCGCGTAACCGAATTCCTCGCCACCGGTTCGCCCGGGAGTGTCGAGGCCACCGTGGCCGCCAAAAAGGCGCTTGAGATCGAACTCACGGCTGCGGCCGAGATCATGACGGAGCCCGGCCGGGCCGCCGAACTCGCCAAGGCGCGCGATCTCCTCTCCGCCTACACCGCCGCCTTCGACGACCTCGTTGCGAACCTGAAGGCCCGCACCGCCCTCGAGCGGGAGGTGCTCGACCCCCAAGCCACGGTGATCTCCGACGGACTCCAAAGCCTGCTCGCCCAAGCCAAGACGCAGGGCGACATGAACGCCGCCTTCCAGATTTCCAGCGGTCTCAAAGCGTTCTTTGAAAGCACGAGCCTGACCAACGCCTTCCTCCTCACCTCCGAGACGGCCAAGGCCGACGCCGCCCGCAAGGCCCTCGCCGAGACCAACGCCCAGGTCCGGCGCTTGGCCAAGGATCAGGCCGAGATGGAGAAACTCGACGCCACGCTCAAGGACGACGCCAAGACGAAATTGCTGGTCGACCTCGGTATCGCGGCCGCGGCCTATACCGGCGGCATCGACCAGATCGTCGGAAACAAGGTCGCGCGTGAGCGCATTCTGGCCGGGCGCATCAACCGCCTCGCGCCGGAATTCTCCGCCGCCCTTGGCCGCGTGAAAGCGTCGGTGCAGACCTTCCAAGCTGACCTTGAGCTCCGCACCCACTCCGAACAGCGGCGCAATGAACTCGTCGTCGGCGGGATCACGGTCGGCGGGATCGTCGCCGGTGCGCTCTTCGCCTGGCTGATCATCCGCGGAGTCACCGCCGGCATCACCGGCATCGCCGGCCGGCTCGCCGATGAATCCGCCAAGGCTCAGGCCGCATCGTCCTCCGTCGCCACCGCCAGCCAGACCATGGCGACCGGCGCCACCCAGCAGGCCGCGGCGCTGGAAGAGACCAGTTCCTCGTTGCACGAGATGGCCAGCATGACCACCCGCAATTCCGAGAACGCCCGGAATGCCAAGACCCTCGCCAATCAGGCCCGCTCGACCGCCGACGCCGGCGCCACCGATATGGAGCAGATGAAGTCGGCCATGGGCGCGATCAAGGCTTCGAGCGGCGAGATCGCCAAGATCATCAAGACCATCGACGAGATCGCCTTTCAGACGAACATCCTCGCCCTCAACGCCGCCGTCGAAGCCGCCCGCGCCGGCGAGGCCGGGCTCGGCTTCGCGGTCGTCGCCGAGGAAGTTCGCAACCTCGCCCAGCGCTGTGCCGGCGCCGCGAAGGAAACCGCCGACAAGATTTCCGCCTCCGCCGAAAAGAGCGCCCAAGGCGTGCGCATCAGCGAGAAGATGGCCGTCAACCTCGCCGCGATCGTCGACAAAACGCGCCTCCTTGATGAGCGCATCGGCGAGATCGCCCAATCTTCGCAGGAACAGAGCGAGGGCATCGGCCAGCTCAACAGCGCCGTCTCCAGCATGGACAAGATCACGCAGGAGAACGCCGCCCTCGCGCAGCAATCCGCCGATTCCGGCGAGGAACTCAAGCGGCAGGCCGGGCAGGTGCGCGTCGCGGTCGCCGAACTCCTCCGCATGGCCCAAGGCGGCGACCACACGGAGGCGGCTCCCGTCGCCGCCACGTTGGCGACCCGCTCGCCGGCCCGCTACGTCGCGAGCTCCGGCCGCCTCAAGAGCCCGAAGCTTCCCGCCGAGAAAGCGGGCTTCACCGTCGGCTCCGCCAGCCGGCGCACCGCCCTCGCCACCGCGCCCGCAGCCGCAGCCGACGACGATCTCTCGTTCAAGGACTGAGCGGCTGGCTTTTCCGGCTCCGTCGCGTTCCCGGGCCGCCGACCTGAGGAGTCCGGCGCCGCGTTGGAGCGAGATCGCGATCGTCGCAAAAGTGGGCGCCGGCAGCGGTCGGCAGACCGAGACCGCGGCGGCGCAAGGGCGGGACTCCGCCCGCCCTGCGGTGCCGCGGTATCCGTAGGCAGCTCGTTGGCGGGCGCTCGGCGCCCGGAGCGCCCGCCGGCGAGCTGCCTACCGCCGACCGGCAGTTGCGCCCGGTCCGCGGCCATAGCCGGAAATCCCATTGGCCCCGGCGATTTTTCCGCTACGAAATGAGCCATGCCACGAGAAAAGCCCGCCGCGATACCCGTTGATCCGACCGAAGATTTGCGCCGGGAGTTGGCGCAATATCGTCGCGCGATCGATGCCCATGTTTTGCTCAGTATCACGAATCCGGCGGGCATCATCCTGGAGGTAAACGACCGCTTTTGTGCGGTCTCCGGATATAGCCGCGACGAGCTGGTCGGGCGCAGTCACGCGGTGGTGAATTCCGGCGAGCACCCGCATGAGTTCATGCGCGAGTTGCGGGGCACGGTCGCGGCGGGCCGCATGTGGCAGGGCGTTGTCTGCAACCGCACCAAGGCGGGCGCTCTCTTTTGGGTGAACACGACGATCGTGCCGCTGCTCGGTGCGCGCGGCCATCCGGAGAAGTATCTCGCGTTGCGCACGGACATCACGGCGCAACGTCGCGGGCCGTTGTATGATTTGGCGACCGCGACCGAGGTGAACCGCCTGCTCAGCCTGCGTGAGATCGAGGTGCTCGCCTTGCTCGGGGAGGGCGTCACCACCAAGCAGGTGGCCGATCAGCTCGGGGTGAGTCCCAAAACGATCGAATCCCACCGGCAGCATATCGAGACCAAGCTCAACGCTCGCGGCCAGGTGGCGCTGGCCAAGGTCGCCCTGCGGGCCGGTTTGGCCGGGCTGTGAACCGAACCGCGTAGGGAATTTCCTGATGGGGCGGGGTTGCGTCGCGTCGATGAAAGGGGGGAACCGCAGCTTTCTATAACGTCCTCCCGCCTCCCTCAATTCACCTATGAAACTTGGAAATAAAATCATCGCCGCCGCTGTTGCGGCCGTCGTCCTCACAGCGGGTGTCGGCCTCGTCATCCAAAAAAACGCCATCGAGCGCCAGGGACTTGAACTCACACGCGATACGATGCGCACCACCATCATTGCGGCGGAAAACGTGCGGGAAAGCATCTCGGCGTTGGGCGAACGAGGCGCCTTTGATCGTCCCAAGCTGCTTGCCGAATACCGCGCAGGCGGAGAGGACCTGCGGAAGTCCACCATTTACGGCACGATCCCGGTCGTCGCCGCGTGGAATGCCGCGCAGAAGGCGGCCACCGAGCAGGGTTTTGATTTCCGCGTGCCCAAGCACAAGGCGCGCAATCCCAAGAATCTCCCCACCGCCGATGAAACGTCGATCCTCACGGTTTTTGAAAAAGACGGCGCCGCCGAATATTTTCGGGCCGACCGGGCGACCGACACCATCGTCTTCGCCCGCCCGGTGAAGCTCACGCAGGACTGTCTCGCCTGCCACGGCGATCCCGCGAACAGCCCCACCAGGGACGGCAAGGATATCGTCGGCTTTGAAATGGAAAACTGGAAGACGGGCGAGGTGCACGGCGCGTTCGTGCTCAAGACCGATTTCAAGCGCGTCGACGCTTCCGTGCGCGGCGCGATGCTGACGACCTTCGGGTGGATGAGTGGGGTCGCCATCGCCATCGTGGGTGCGTTTTACGTGATGAACCAGAAGCTCATCGTCCGCCCGCTGGGCTCCGCCATCGGCGCCATCGGCAGCGCGAGCGCACAGGCCTCCTCCGCTTCGGGGCAGATTTCCCGGGCGAGCCAGAGTCTGGCCGAGGGCGCGAGCGAACAGGCGGCCTCGTTGGAGGAGACCAGTGCCTCGCTCGAAGAGGTTTCCAGCATGATCAAGCGCAATGCCGACCACACCCACACCGCCAAGGCATTGGCCGCCGAGACACGGAGCGCTGCGGATACCGGCGCCACGGGCATGGTCGCGATGAAAGGCGCCATGAGCGACATCAAAAGTTCCTCCGACAACATCGCGAAGATCATCAAGACCATCGACGAGATCGCGTTTCAGACGAACATCCTCGCGCTCAACGCCGCCGTCGAGGCCGCCCGCGCCGGCGAGGCCGGGATGGGCTTCGCCGTCGTCGCCGAGGAAGTCCGCGCGCTCGCCCAGCGCAGTGCCAACGCCGCGAAAGAGACCGCCGCGAGTATCGAGGACTCGATTCAAAAAAGCGCGCGGGGCGTCGGCCTGTGCGGCTCCGTGGAAAAGAGCCTTTTGGCCATCGTCGAAAAGGTGCGCCAGATGGAGTCCATCGTCACCGAGATTGCCAACGCCAGCAGTGAACAGAACCGCGGAATCGAGCAGATCAATACCGCCGTGGGCGAGATGGACAAAGTCACCCAGGCCAATGCCGGCAGTGCCGAAGAGACCGCCAGCGCCTCGGAAGAACTGAGCGCGCAGGCGGCCGAGCTGAATCATTCGGTCAATCAACTCATCGCCTTGATCGGAGGCGGGGCGCCGGTGGCCGAGAGCGGTCCGGCGCGTGCGGCGAAATCCGAAGCCGCGGGATAGGCCCGCCGCGGAAGGCCCGGACGCCCAAACGCAAAAGCGCGGCCACGCATCGGCGGGTCCCGATGGTGGCCGCCATCGGCGGGAGTCGGGGCACGTCTCGGGCGTTCGTGCGGGCGGCGCCCGGTCGCGACGGTGGCGACGCGGGTTCCCGCGCGCACGCGTCGGAGAAAATCCGCCGCGCCGAACCGCATTGCGACCGGCGCGCGCCCTCCGACCAAGCCCGCGGCCGAGCCCATCGGGGTGGAAACGGACACGTCGTTTGAGGTTCTTCGCCAGTTTCAGCGGGCAGGTGGAGCGGATTGAACCCAATCCGCAGAGGCGGCTCGCGGCGTCCGGATCGCCAGGGCTCCAAAACCAGCGCGTTGCGGTCGACGCGCTGCACCTCGCACGCCGGTGAGTCCTTTCACGGCCGAGCCATCGGGGTCTCTGCCCGTGGGCAATAGCGGGGAACCGCATTTGATTGAGCCGGGGCCAATTGACCGGTCCGTTAAAGAAATCCGGATTTTGGTCGATGTGATGGGGTCGCAATGGCTCTCGTTCACCAGCAACCCAACCCGGCGATTTCGCCGCTCCTGCGAGCGGTCATCGGCTTTGGTCCGGCCGCCGGCGTGGGCTTTGTCATCGCCACGGCCGGCTGGAATTTATTCACCGGTTCCTTGGTCCCGGCGCTTGGGCTCGTGATCGCTCTCGCCGTGGGGCTGACGGTGAACGCCTGGTGGCCGCGAGGCCGCGCTGCGAACGGTCCCGGGGCCGAGCGGGCGCCGCCGATGAGCGGCCCGGGCTTTGCGACGCTCGCGCTCGTGGCCGAGAACACCACGTCCGCCGTCGTGATCACCGATGCGCTCGGTCGGGTCGACTGGGTCAACGCAGCTTTCACGCGCATGACCGGCTACACGTTGGTCGATGCCCTCGGCCAGTGGCCGGGGCGACTGCTCCAAGGGGCCGAAACCAATCCGGCGACGGTCGCCCGGTTCCGCGAGGGTTTGGCGAACCGGATCACGTTCGAGATCGAAATCCTCAACTACCGCAAGGATGGCCGGCCGTATTGGGTCCAGATGAAGATCGATCCGGTCTGCGACGCCACCGGCCGGCTCCAACACTTCATCGCCATCCAGACGGATGTGACCGAACGCCGCCGGCTGGAGATCATGAACACCGGGGTGCTCGCGCACGCCGCGCACGGCATCATCGCGACCGACGCCCGGGGCACGGTAGAAATCTTCAACCCGGGCGCGGAGCGGATCACCGGCCGGAGCGCGGCCGAGGCGATCGGGCGGCTTTCGCTCACCGCGCTGCTTGATGCGCGCGAACGGGTCGCGCACGCCTCCGCCTTGGCCGCGGAAACGGGCCGGGTGTCCATCCCGGGTCTGGAATCGCTCGTCTGGCGGGCCCGCGAGACCGGCCGGCCCGAGGAGCGGGAGTGGACCCTCGTCCACCGTGACGGGCACGGCGTGGCGGTGCGCCTCGCGGTGAGCGCCATGCGCGACGCGCGGGGGGAATTGACCGGTTACCTCGTGATCGCGAACGAGCTCACCGCCGAACGCCAGGCGGAAGCGCGGCGCCGCGAGTTCGACCAACGGCTGCGGAAGATCGCCTCGCAGGTGCCGGGTGTGGTCTACCAGTTCAAACTCGCGGCCGACGGGCGCACAAGTTTCCCGTATGCGAGCGAGGGCATCCGCGAGGTCTACGGCGTGAGCCCGGCCGAGGTCGCCGCCGATGCCTCCGCGGCGTTTGCCCGCCTGCATCCGGCGGACGTGGCGAGGGTGAAGGAGTCGATCCGTCTCTCGGCCGAGACGCTCGACGAGTGGGTTTGCGAGTATCGCGTCGTCGGGGTGGGCGAGGGCGAACGTTGGCTGCGCGGCAGCGCGATGCCGGAACGCGATGCGGAAGGCGCGGTGCTCTGGCACGGCCTGATCACGGATGTCACGGCGTTGAAGCGCGCCGAGCAGGCGCACGAGCGGAACCGGGCCTTCCTCCAGAGCATTTACTCCAGCGTGGACCTCGCGATCTTTACGCTCGAACCGACGCCGGAGGGGGACTTCGGGTTTGCCGACGTCAACCCGGGTTTCGAACGGATGACGGGCCTCGCGGCCGCAGCGGTGTGCGGGCGCCGGCCCGGCGAACTCGCCCCGGCGATCTCACCCGCTTTTGCGGAGGCGTTGAACACCAAGCTTCGCACCGTGGCGGAGGGAGGCGGAGCGATCGAGTATGAGGAGCAGGTGGTCGCGGGTGAACGGGCGATGTGGTGGTTGACGCGCCTGACGCCGCTCGCGCACGCCGGCGACCACCGGGTGCGTTGGGTGGGCCGGGCGGTCGACATCACCGCGCGCAAGACCATCGAGTTGCGGGCCCAGTCGCTCGCCGAGCGCCTGCAACTCGCCAGCGCGGCCGCGCAAATCGGAATCTGGGACCTGAACCTCGTGACGAACCAACAGATCTGGGACGAACGGATGCACCGGATTTACGGATTGAAGCCCGGCGAGTTCCAAGGCGGCTATGCCGACTGGACCCGTCGGGTTCACCCCGGCGACCTCGGGCGGATCGAGCAGCTCTTTCGGGATGCGCTCGCGGACCATAAGGAATACGAGGCAACCTTTCGGATCGTGCGGGGCGGCGATGGCGCGGTGCGCATGATGCGGGTGTTCGGCCATGTGCAGCGCGCTGCGGACGGACGACCCCTGCGGGTGGTCGGCGTCAATTGGGACATCACCTCCGAACAACAGGCGCAGGACGAGATGATGCGGGCGAAGAACGAGGCCGAGCAGCTGAACCGGCTCTTGGGCGACTCGCTCGGGCGCGCGCGGGAGTTCGCCCGCGAGGCGTCCGCAGCCGGCGTGGCCAAGTCGGCCTTCCTCGCCAACATGAGCCACGAGATCCGCACGCCGCTCAACGCGGTGCTCGGCATGAGCAGCCTCCTGCTCGGCTCCGGCCTCAACCCCGAACAGCGCGAGCTCGCGGAGACCATCCGCACCAGCGGCGACTCGCTGCTCGAATTGCTCAACGACATCCTTGATTTCTCCAAGATCGACTCGGGCAAGCTGGAATTGGAACAGCAGTCGTTCCAGATGCGGGAGTGCGTCGAATCCGCCGTCGATGTGCTGGCCGGCCGCACGGCCGAGAAGAAGTTGGACCTCGTCTACTGGATGGGGGACGACGTGCCGGCGGTCGCCGTGGGCGACGTCACGCGCCTGCGGCAGATCATCCTCAACCTGCTCGGCAACGCCGTGAAGTTCACCGAGCGCGGGGAGATTTTCCTGAGCGTGCGGCGCACCGCCACGACCGTCCCCGGCGGGCTCCGCCTCCACGTCGCCGTGCACGACACCGGCCTCGGCATCCCGCCGGAGCGCATGGACCGGCTTTTCAGATCCTTCAGCCAGGTGGACGCCTCGACGACGCGGAACTTCGGCGGCACGGGCCTCGGGCTCGCCATCAGCAAACGCCTCGTCGAGCTCATGCGGGGTCGCATCTGGGTGGAGAGCGAGCCGGGCAAGGGCAGCGTGTTTCAATTCGAGGTCGAGCTTGCCGCCGCCGAATCCCCGCCCGCTGTCGCGGGGGCGGTTCCGGCCGCCGCGTTCGGCGGGCGCCGCGTCCTGATCGTCGACGACAACGCCACGCAATGCCGGGTGTTAAGTCTCCAAGCGGTGACGTGGGGGCTCTTGCCGCGCTCGACCACCTCGGCCGGCGACGCGCTGAAATGGATCGGGCGCGGCGACCCCTTCGATCTCGTCCTCGTCGACCAGACGATGGCGGAGATGGCCGGAGGGGAATTTTTCGCCGGGCTGCGCCGCATCCGCAGCCCCGCGCAACTGCCGGTGATTTTGCTGACCACCCTCGGGCACGCGCGCGCGCCCGACGGCCCCGGCTTCGCCGGTCGCTGCGCCAAGCCGGTCAAGCCCCGCGCGCTGCACGCCCTCGTGCGCGCCGCCCTGCTCGGCGGCGGCACCCCGAACGCGCCGGCGGAGCCGACCGACGAAAATATCGCGCGCGCCCACCCGCTGCGCGTGCTTCTCGCCGAGGACAACGCCGTGAACCAGCGCGTCGCCCAGCTCATGTTGAAGAAACTCGGCTACGTCGCGGACGTCGCCGGTAATGGCCGCGAGGCCGTCACGGCGGTCGAGCGCGCCGAATACGATGTCATCTTGATGGACCTCCAGATGCCGGAGATGGACGGGCTCGAAGCGACGCGCGCGATCTGCGCGCGGTGGCCGAGAGGGACGCGCCCGCACATCGTCGCGATGACGGCGAACGTTTCTACGGCGGACCGGGCGGCCTGCGCCGAGGCGGGGATGGACGGCTTCACCGGCAAGCCCGTGCGGATGCAAGACCTGCGGGCGGTGCTGCTGGCCACGCCGGCGCGGGTGCCGGGCGGAGCGTTGCTGGTGGGATGACGGGTCGTCCTGCGGATTTTACAGGAGCTGCCGGGGGAAACGGAGCTCCGCCTCCCTCCGCTCCGTTTTTGCGGCGGTCCGGTGGATAGCGGCCGGGCTCCGAAAACGGGGAAAAATATCCCGGCGGGAGGGTGCTCGCATCGATCGGTCGGTCGTCACACTGTTTTGCCAACGCTATGGAAACCGTGACTCTCTCACCCGAGTTTCCAGGTCGTGATCCCGCAGGCGGTGCGCAAGGCGCTCGGGCTCACGGGCGGTGAAAAACTGCGGATGATCCCCTTCGCGGGTCGGGTAGAGTTTATCCCGGTCCGGCCGATGAAGCAGATGCGTGGCTTTCTGCGGGGGATGGACACGACCCTCGTGCGTGAGCCCGACCGCCTTTGAGCAGGATCGATATCGTCGATTCCTTCGGAGTGGCAGGAATACCTCGCGGGCAGCAAACGTGCCGCCTTCTTCGCGCAGGCGATCAAAGACACGGAGCGCTTGATCGTGTCGGTGATCACGGTCTATGCGGTCTTCAAGAAAGTGCTCCGCGAGCGCGGCGAAAACGAGGCGCTCCAAGTGGCAAGCATGATGCAGGGCGGGCAGGTGATCGAGGTGGACTCGGCGCCGGCCTTGGACGCCGCACGTTATCTCCTGCCGCTCGCCGACAGCCTGATCGACGCGACGGCTCTCCGGCATGGCGCCACGCGCTGGACGCAGGACGAGCATTTCAAGGATCTGCCGGGCGTGCGGTATTTGCCGAAGAAGCCGCCGGGCGCGGGGGCGCGGTAAGCGGTGCGGTGTTGGCTAATCTGTCAATTGTCACGCCAGGTCCCCTTTTTTAAGGGCCTCATTCGATCACATCGGCATACGCGTCGTGCCGGCCAATCCAAATCCAAATCCAAATCCAAATCCAAACCCAAACCCAAACCCAAACCCGAACCAGACCTTCAGATCGTTCCGTCGCGATGGCGCGATGCTCCAGCCCGACACGGGCTGACCAAAATGCGCCGACCCGCTTCAAACGGAGCGAGGGATGTCGCGGGTCGCGTTTGAGAAGTTCGAAGTTTTTATCCGCAAGGCGTTGAACGGCCTCGGGCAACCGGCGAGAGTGCTGCCAGAATCTGGGACTCGCAAAATGTTTCAAAGCCCGGTGCAGCGACCGGCATTGAAATCGGCGTCGGTTTCCGCGACGGGATGGGCGAGCTTGCCGGCCTTTACGTCGGTGGCGAACTGTTGGTCCCACGCATCGGCGTCAAATTCGAGAAACCAGTCGCGAAACGCCGCCAATTCTTTTGGCGGCAGTTTTTTTCACCGCATGTTCGATTTCCTGCACGGTGCTCATGGCGCGGACGATAGTCGGGGCGTGCGGCCGGGCAAGCGTGCTTTGGTTAGGATCGGGCGCACTCCGGCCGTAGGCCGCTCGCTTGCGAGCGCTCCGGTCGCTGCGCGCTCCGCCCGTTGCGCGCTCGCAAGCGAGCGGCCGACAAAGGCGGGTGCGATGCACCCCGACTCGGAGATGCGCCCCTCGTTAGGATCCCGCGCCGCTTACGAAGGAAGCCCCCCTGTTCCAACGGTGGTGGTTCGTTCGAGGACGCGACAAGGCCTTCAACGCCTCGGCATCCGGTGAGTGCGGCCGCTAAATTCACCGGCAGAGATGTCCGCGTCATGGCGGGAAGCTTAGGGCTTCGTCTCGGAGGGTCCGCTTCCGGTCTTAGCGTTTTGATCGCCCGGGCCGAGTTTTCGGCGGAAGAGACTTAGCGCGAGTTGGTAGCTTTGAAGGGCGATCTCGGGGTCGTAGCGGGGGCCTTCGTCGCGGAGGAAGGCGTGCGCGCCGTTGAACTCGTGCCAGGTGAAATTCGCGCCGGCGGCGGCGAGGGCGGCATAGACTTTGGCGCGGCCTTCGGCGGGCACGTGCGGGTCTTGGCGGCCCCAGATCATGAGGGCTTCGGCTTTCAATTCGGGGATGCGGGCGAGGGTGTTGTCGCTCATGCCGGCGCCGAGGCCGCCTTTGTGGATGTCGGTCGCGTAGAAACAGGCGACGGCGAGCACGTCGGGGTTGAGCGCGGCGCGGAAGGCGAGGTGGCCGCCGATGCAGATGCCGATCACGCCGAGGGCGCCCGTGCAGGGCGCGTAGGTTTTGAGGAAATCGAGGGCGGCGCGCGCGTCGCTGTCGTAGGCGGAAACGGGCTTGGTAGTTTTAAGGGCGTTGCCGCGGTCGGCCCCCGCTTGGTCGTAGGCGAGGACGGTGCCGGCGGGTTCATATTCGTGGTAGATCTCGGGGACGGCGACGACGAAGCCGTGGCCGGCGAGGAGCGCGGCGGTGCGGCGGATGGGCGCGGTGATCTGGAAAATCTCCGAGTAGAGCAAGAGCCCTGGGTAGCGGCCCGGGGCCTGCGGACGGAACACGGCGCAGCGCATGGGGCCGGTGGGGGTGGGGAGATCGACGGATTCGGCTTCGCGGAGGGTCATGGGCGGAAGGTTTGCCTAGCGAAGGTTGCCGGCTCCGCCGGGGAGGGCGAAGAGTTGCGCGACCTCAGGCGCGGTGAGGGCGCGGTCAAAGACGGCGAGGTCGTCGA
>ENA-ORBV01010362-ORBV01010362.1-microbial-mat-metagenome-genome-assembly--contig:-NODE-10362-length-14950-cov-3.297183_pt1 | contig 14950 bp, 23 predicted proteins | sample MGYA00237777_ERZ505514 | MGnify/ENA primary metagenome ERZ505514 (study PRJEB26160, sample SAMN06269048) | microbial mat metagenome | isolation source: Oligotrophic lake microbial mat | place... | reverse complement strand
GGGGCGGCAAGAACTGCGAGAAGAAGCACACATTGTCGTGCCCGAACAATTGCAACAAGCGCGGCATCTGTCACTTTGGCCGATGCACCTGTGACATGGGTTGGGAGGGTCGTGCCTGCGATCAGGCCAGCAAGTGTGCGCCTGGCTGCGTCGAGAGCGGTTTTGGTATCTGCCATCGTGGCAATTGCGTCTGCGTGCAGGGCCGATCAGGCCCCTCTTGCGAGATTGAAGGTATGATTGCCATCGCCCGTTTGTTCCACAGCACGATGTGCGTAACTTGTCTGCTTCAGCAGAGGATAACGTTGGGATGCGTTTGTGCTATGTCCGTTGATTCCAGCCTCTGCAGGTGGCGCACCAGCTCCCGCTACCACGACAAGTAAGACGGGTGCCTCCATGCAATTCAGAGAAGTGGACGCGGCTGCCGTCTTGGTGCGGCCCTCTGACGGCTGCGCCAGCAGCTGTGCTCCTCATGGTATTTGCATGAACCAACAATGCTATTGCAAGAACGGCTTCACCGGAGCTGATTGCTCGCTCACCGCGTTATCAGAGGACTACGGTGCGTTGTCGCTCATCCGCCACTGCATAGTTTGATACCGTTCTCAATCTGTGTGGTTGGTGTTTGCGCAGTATCCAAGATGGCGGCGTCAGGAGTGAATCTGCTATCAGAAGGTGCGGCACCCGCCAACGCTGGTACACGGCCACAACTGTCAACATCTGTTGCGACCGTGCCGGAGAACCGCACCTGGTACATCGTCGTCGGAGCCATCTGCGGTTTCGCGGGCGGTGTACTGTCTGCCCTATTAGGCTACATGTGGTGGGAGAAGTACAAGGAGCAGCAACGGGCGAAAGCGTCACAGCAAATTCTCAAGCCGCTGCTGCACACGTTAGAGTGAAGGTCCTGAGCCGTGCTGCTCGCCCCGTGGTAGTGTGTCGTTGAGGGCCTTCTGTAAGCCTGTGGTTTGGTCACTGTACAGCGCTGTGTGCAACTGACATGGCATGCCAAACCACACGCACGCTGGTTTGCAATGATGCACTAACACAAATAACACGATTTATCGATTATAGCTATGGACGCAGTCAACAAGGATTACACATTACGCAGGTTCTGCACCAGCCATGACATGGCATCCTGCAACCCGCCGCCAGTGTTGGCGACGGTCTCGAACACTTTGATTTGCCGGCCCGTTATCGTAGCCAAGCCGAGCGCCTGAGCGACCTCCTCCGGTGAGGCGTGTGGCATATCTGCCTTGTTGGCGAGCACAACCACTGACAAACAGCATCATCAAAGCGGTGAATAGGGCTCCATGGGATACTGAGATGGTGGAAAACTGATACAGCTACACAGCTTAAACAACAAAGCTGGGAATACGCACCTGGTACACCATCTAGTGCTTGCTCCCGAAGTATTATTGCTAATTCGGACCGCGCTGCAGCCTGTCCAGCCAGAGGTACAACTCAGTCTCAATGGCCTGCTCAGTGAGCGATGTGACGAAGCACACTTACCAGCCGCTCTTTGTCGTTAGAATCAACAACGTATATTACACCTGCTGATCCTTCATAATAATGTCTCCAGAATGGTCGGGATTTTTCTTGGCCCGAGACATCCTGATGTAACACCAAAGCGTTAGAGGTCGTGGTCGTGCACAGCCCAACGGCACACGCGACCGGGTTTTGAATAGAGCGCTCCACGGATGATTACCCAAACAAGACATCTAACTTGGGTGCCTGGGATGATCACGTCTTGAGCATCGAATGTGAGCGTGGGTACTGTCTCCGCTGGCTTCCCGGTCAGCCAATTCAAAACCGCTGAAATGAACAGGTATGATACCGAACCAACGCATGCCGTCATCTTGTATGGTTTGTACCAGTCAACATACTATCCGCGTACTTGTTTTCCCTGCAGCATCCAGACCGAGCAACAGAAGCCGGGCTTGTTGAGGGCCTGCACAGCAGGTTCCCATCTTGCTGAAGTCGGCGGCGGGTGAGCGAGTGACAAATGTTGGAATGTTGGATCAATCCTGGATTCTTACATCGCAAAACATGTTATCAAACTGTGACCATGCTGGTCTCATCATCCTCGTTCCGACGCCCCACCGGAATGCAACCAATAGACATGTTCGAATTGTGGCGATGAGCATCTGTCAGCGGGTTCGGGTCCACAGCTGTCGATTCGCTTAGCCAATTTCTGCTTGTCTGACATTCAGTGTATCCTTCTGTTCGAAAGTCCATTGCGTCAAGATGGCATCGGTAACATGCTACATCACCGGCCAACGACAATGTCTTTCACCACTGATTGCTAAGCTAGCCGTTGATGCGCTACTCTAGGCTTCGGAATCAGCCTCACCGACCTTCAAACTGAACAAGAAAGCCAGGCACGTCATATCCTTGTCATCAGACGAAGATGAAATCACGGATGACATCGAGATGGCATCGCCTGCACCCGCTGCTGCAGCCGCCCCTGTGCGCAAGGTCAGCCTTTGTTCCTTGCTTCTGCCGTGCTTCAGGCGATGCACATCCGCTAGTACAATTCTTTGCTCCAATATAGTTGGCTGTTGCATGCGTTGTCTAGGCACGAAAGGATACCGCGCGCCCGGTCTCACCCCGTTCGACTGCCGCACCGAAGCGATCGCTGTCGTCCAAGCAGACCTCGTTGAGTTTTCCACCGTTGCCTGTCTCAAATTGGAAAAGCAAATGTACCATTTCGCATCGCATTTGGTGTTCATCTTGCTTCGCTGTCATCAAGGCATCTGACCGGATCGCTGCGTGCCGATGTGTCCAGTGTCGCAAGAGACGCAGTCAAAGTCCACAGGTCCCAGCAGCGTCAAGCGTGTGCGCCTGCCATCTTCTGGTGATGGTGCCAGAGCGGTGCCTTCGTCAAGTCATTCTCAGCTATGGATCGACAAGTTCGCACCTAAAACACCGGTTTGTTGAGGGCCATAACGTGAACCGATAACGGTGCAGGCGCTCACGCGGTCTTGTGTCCAGGCGGAAGTTGCGACGCACCCAAAGAAGGTCACGGATATCCGCGCATGGTTGCAGATGAGCATCGCTGCGCTCAGTACTCGATCTCCAGGACCGGTAAGTCTAGGCAGAGCCCCTAAAGTATGGTGTGAAGCATGAGTGCGCGATTGGTGCATGCTTACTGACAGGTCATTCTTCTGCTGACGGGACCTCCCGGCTCCTGCAAATCCGTCACGGCATGTGCACTCAGACCTACTGCTTTTCCCTACTATTGCTTGGTGGTATTTTCGGTTTGGTTGTTCATTCTGGGTTTGTGCCATGCAGTTGCGAGTTCTGGCACATGCGGCTGGCCTGCAAGTTGCGTCGTGGTAGGGTGAATGCAAATCAGATGCACCACTGCATCGCCCTGCAGTTGTGGCCCTTTCGTCCCGTTAAATCGGCTTGTGGTTTTGATAGGCATGAAGCTACTGATGGCGGAGCAACCGCGTTCAAGCTGCGGGAAAATCAAACCGGTGAGTGCGTGTATGCTGTCCCGTGTGGATGTACGCACCGGTCTCACCACCGCTCCTGATGTCTGTATGAATGGACAGCTCCTGCTAGCGTGTTCTCAGAGGATCGCATCGATATTCCTTACGAGACCAAGCTGCAGTCCTTCCGGCGGTTCTTCGACCGGTCCAGCAGATACGCGTCACTGGGTGTCTCCTCGGCAGCAGCTGCTGCTGCCAACGCAAGCAATCCCGCTAAAGCAAGTTTAGCGCAGCGAAAGCTCATTTTAGTGGAAGGTGAGGTCCGTTCTGAGCGGCTGTGGTGCACATTCCTGCTGATCACCTTCTGGTCAGATCTGCCGCTGCTAAGCAAGGAGGAACAGAAGGCCGAGTTTCACGCCATCTGTCGCAATCTTCTGCAGACGGCTAGGTATCGTTTTAGACGATCGTGCACCTTATATGCAGCGCTACTTGTTGAGAGACCACGTGTTTTTGGCAATCAGGTGCCCGATTGTGTTCAAGGTTACGGACCATCACGAAAAAACCAATGAAATCGACAAGCTGTTCACTCGAGACTTTTTGTCAGATAGCCGTGTGTCGCACATTGTGTACGTTCCTTCCCGCGCAATTGTGTCTCCGTGCAGTCACCGCTAGCATGGCTCACTTACGAGCCGTGGGTGGGTGGATGGCTTTGTTTGGCAGTTGTAACCCTGTGTCCGATACTGCCATGCGGAAAACCCTGCTCAACATCGCCAGGTATGTGCAAAATAGGTGCTTCAGCAGTTGGACGTTTATGCGGAACAGACTCAATCGGCGCTGTGCAGGCAGGAGCGATTGCCGCTTGAAGATGTGGGCATCGAACAAATTGTGGTGAGTGTCGTTTGTGAGCGCATCGCGCACCCGGCTGGTGCTCGTTGAACTGAAAGCTGCTGATCGTTGCCTATGAATTGATTACAGAACAGCAGTAAGGGAGACCTACGCAACGCGATCAACACATTACAGTTTCAATGTAATGATCTGAACCTTCCCGTCGGCCAGAGAACTGAATCGAAAGGCATGTTACTTTGACATTCGCAACGCAGTTTGCGATTCTCAGTGATATTTGGCGCGCGGTGCCTGGGTCTGTTGTTCAGGAGCTCCTCTGAAACGCAAGCGCTCGTCACGATCGGAAGCTTCGTCGGTTAACAAACCGTACTGTTAGAATGCTGACTCGTTTGTGCACTGCTCCGCTCGCTTACTGTTGCAATGTGGGTTGTGATGGGTCCATGTAGGCCTGATTTCAAACATAGCGGGGACGGAGGGATTAGTGCATTGATTGATGATTTGGACGGATTATCACCGTACGTGTCAGAACAGCGATTATCGATGCAGTCTCTACCCATCGATCGCTCATTGCTCTACACCACAGAGCGGCTGGTCGAGATGATTCCTATTCCATCTTTCATTCCCTCGGGAAAGTGCTCCATGGCAGGAGTATGTGTGTTCCTTGCGTTCTCCTTCACGCACGCCGATTGAGCTGCTGGATGATATTGAAATCATTTACCGGGCTGATGTTGTTCACAGAGGATGTTCCTCCTGAGATCGTCGTGGAGAGAAGTGGTGTGGCGCCTCTCATGTTTGCTGAATTCTTACATCACAACTTCATGGACTACCTGCCGACGCAAAATATTGACACGTATGCTGACTGGTGATTGTGCAGTATTCAACGATGTGCTTGCTCATTGGGTTGTGTTGTTCGCAGGTACGGTGAAGCGCTGAGCTCCTTCAGCAATGCGGACGTGATGGCCGCAGCGACGAGTAGGAGGTTTGGCGATGTAGGTTGAGCGGCTTAGATCATTTATCGTTTTTGTTCATTCACCGTCTGAAAACACGGTCCGCTCTGCAAACGTGCAGTCGCAGCATTCCTTGACGGACGAATATATATCGGCGCTGGCCTGTCGGTATGCTCTTATCTGTTTCGGCCGGCTTCCCTATGGCTCATTCAGTACTCCGTTCAGTGGTTTCCTGACTGCGCTTGATGGAGTACCCGAGGAAGATAAGGCGACGCGAAAGAACAGGTGGTTGAGCACGCGAGCCCCCGTCAGTGGTGGCGTCAGCCGAGCTGGAGCTCAGCTTCGAGATGAAGCTCTGCACGCATTGTCGTACGCGAGGCCAGACCAGGGTACTGTGGTGTCATGCACGGGTCATGCAAACGTTGGTTCGTAAATTGATTGATGTGCCGTCGCGCGCATGCAGCCGCCTTCTCATCGCAGTCATCTCTCATGACGGAGGTGTTGCCGTTAGCTATGCGTGTTCTCCGGTCACATTCTGCCGAAGCATCCAGGAGGCAGAGTGCTCTGGTCACCAGTACGCAGTTGTGTCTATGTCACCAAAGTGCACTTGCTGACTGAACAATTCGTACTGTATTCTGATCGCACCGGCAGATCAAGTATCCGCACTAGCAAGATGTAACGATTACTCGGCCAAAAATGAAGCCAGACCGCCACGAGTGATGCCTTATCGGAAGCGCACTCAGAGCGTACCCCTGTCACAGCCAGGTACCGTAGTGCCGAGACAAGGCTTGTCATCGAAGCCGCACGCACGTGACATTTTTCTGTTACGTGATGTTTGTCACCTTGAATTCCTGCGATGCCAGCAAATCCGATCCAAGAAACAAGTGTAGAAACGTCGACGATGGATGACGATATCGAAGCTGTCTGAATGCGCTACGCCCGCATGACGCGAAGTCCGATTGCACACCAACGCAAGAGGTGTGAGCTCACAAGATGAAGGAAGGAGGTTGCCCGTCTGGTGGTCTAGTGACCACCTGGTCCAGAGGTGCCGCCCTGATGGCTGGTCTGTCCGATGCACCCCCATCTGTCGCTGATAAGAGCGCTGCATCCTCGTCATCGTGATACGCGTCGCCAAGCGCCCTCAGATCCGCTGTGCGTGCATCATGTCCAGCAGCAGCATACATCAAGTCTCCACCGCGATCGCTGCGAGGAGGAGTGCCGACACTGTAAAACCGAAACGAAATATACAAGGGATCGACCTCTGCAAATCGAGAATTTGACATGACGGGTTCAGGAGCGGCAGCTGAGCCTCGCGGAGTGGATGGGGCACTGCCGCTGCCGCCGCTGATCTCTTTATGACCGAAGCCTGAGGGTCGGGGAGCTATGCCAGTTGGAGTAGCATGCCCTCCGTAGGGCTGGATGAGGGTGCTGCCGGTACCGCTCGTGTTGCGAGTGCGGGCGATGAGCGATGATCGCGTGGAGGGTGGCGCCTTGCGGATGATGTACAACACTAGTAGTGCTGGAATAATGTCCACCGTTATCAGATAGCAGAACCATATGATTTCATACTGCGAGTACGTGACTAGTGACTACCAGCACAGCGACGAGCAAATCACACGTCAGCTGCCGAGTTCGAGTAAAGCAGTGAGGACAACACGTACAGAGTGGCACAGCGAGTGGTTGATGTAGAACACAGCTGGTGCCTTGATCAAGAAGGCGATGCAGCATACAATGGCGACACCGCCGACCTGCAGCCGATATCACATGCACCAGGGCTGAGCTCGCCCGCAAGCACCCCAGCAAGTGAACAAGAATCAAATAACCACGATACCTTCTGCATCATGCCACGAGAGTACGCCGACACGATAGGGTATTGCCTTAGCTTGCGATATAGTGCAACGCCATACACGAAAGCTATGCACACAATGGCGCCCGACAGCGAGGCCACGTACACCGAACTGGTGGATGTACAGAGGAACACGAACGCGCATCAATTAACCATGCAAACAGCAAGATGACTGTTGACCAGTATTACCTCAGCTGTGTCATTTGGTCGTAAGTCCGAGCAGACATGTCGACGTAGGTAGCTACACCAAACATGCTAAGATATGCAAGCAGATTGATAACGACGTAATACAGAAGAACTCGGAACTGGAATTTGCGCGAATACAGCTCGACTGCGCGATGGTACACCGCCGCCCTAGAAAATCGCACATTACCACACACAAACACACAGATCAAAATATGTCACAGGTTCGCTAGCAGACGCATGCAGCGCAAACTCGGTACCAGTAGAAGAACAGCAGTAGATACGCTGAGAAGTACATGGCGCCCGGCAAAGTTTGAAGCACGAACATGCCAAATAAGCCCACTTTTTCAAACGTTTGATACGGTATTGGCAGAAGAATCAGGCGTGCTGGAAAAATCACAAAAAACACAAGGAATTGGAATGCAACCTGAGTGACTGTGCAACGCACGAAACGTACTGCAGTTGACGATACAAAGTATGACATGAAAGAGCTTCTGTGGGGTCATTTCTTTGACCGGATCCAGGCGATGTATTCTGAGAAACTGGAATATAGCGACCAGAAACACCACCAGGTAACACGCGAGCACGCTGAACTTCAGCGCCACGCTCCGATCGTAATCAGTGCCGAAAACCTGCTCGCACTGAAAGCCTTGCGTGTCGTTGATGAACGGCACTACGCCCAACAGGCGGAACTGACCCGCCAACGAAGATAATGCATGCTCCATACTGGCATTGGTGACTGAAAAGAGCTGACAACAGTCGCCCTACCCGACTCCCGAGCAACAAACAGGGCAAAAAAGATGTCGCGTCTCAACTTTCAGCGCTAAATGCTAAGTGCGACTAGAAATGTTGAGCCCTGTTACCAACTGCTGGCTGCCTCAGAAGGCGGCACAGACACCGCGGTGGTCTGCTCTTGATTTCTGCATAATGCTTTCGCGATCATTGCTCAGGTTGAGTCGTCAAGCCAGCGACTGTGCCAACCGAACGGTGGCGCGTGGTTTGGGCTGCTTCACGCCACGAATCACGACTCTCTTCTCCGGTCAAGCACGCAGGCGGACAGTGTATGTGGTGCCTGCTGAAACCTTCAGACACCGTCCGGCCACTCACTACAATATTCTCGATGCATATGCAGTGAACTACCTGTAACGCTACCCAACAGGGTCTCAACTAGTTCTGCATTCGCCCCTGGTGCCGCCACACCTAGCTCACAGGCCATGCAGCAACCACGGTGCCAGCTGTCGATGGAGCAGGTCAACTTCTTCAGAGAGAATGGCTATTTGGTGATACCAGACTTCGCTCCCGTTGAACAGGTACTTGCACCGTATGTTCTGATTTCAATTCTACTTTGAAATGTCAGATGTATCTTCGATCTAGGCTGACGCAATGCGTACTCGGGCGAACGAGGTATTGCTGTTCGTCAGTTCTTGAAGCTGCTAGTGTCCCGCTGCGAAACGAATGCATCTTGATTGCTTCGAAACATGTAGATTGTTGCGGAATTCGCAAAGAAGCCCTCCCGGTCCATTTTCTCAACTGAAGAGCAGGTATACCTTGAATCTATCATCTGACCGACCCTCACAGCTGCTTCTAAACGCGATGTACCGTGCAGCATCGACACCATGACGACTATTTTCTGACTAGCGGAGATAAAATTCGTACGTAATCAGCTCACTTCGTTAAGATGCTCGACCTGAGCCTGACCGCACTGTCGTATGGGTAGATTGCTTCTTTGAGGAGAAAGCTTTTGATGCCACTGGAAATCTCAAGTACCCCATCGGATTATCTATCAACAAAATTGGTCACGGTTCGTACGAAGCGTTTCAATTTGGTTTACATCCACTCATCAATCTATCCGTTTGATTTGTTCAGCATTGCAAGAGTTCGATCCTGTATTCCGCAAGTTTTCAAACTCTATGAAGGTTGGAACTGCACCATCGATCGGTTGCAACTTCCCGATCACATTAGGTTCTTAGCGTGTCGCCCTGCACTACACCTCAGGTGAAAGACGTGGCGTCTTCGCTTGGCTTCAGGGATCCGCGCATCGTGCAGGGCATGTTCATCTTCAAGGTCTGTTTCCAATACCGCAAGTTTTGAGGTAGTCTGATGTCTCAAATTATTCATGGTGTTTGCAGCAACCTGTGTTTGGTGGAGTAGTTTCGCCGCATCAAGACTCTACCTTCCTGTACACTGACCCGTTGTCAACGGTAAATATCACGTGCGCGTTGTTTCCAAGATGACTGTTCACTCATCGTCGGATGCATCGTGGCTTAGGTTGGCATCTGGATCGCTTTGGAAGACGCCACCTTGCAAAACGGCTGTTTGTATGCTTTCATCGTCTTGGTGTCTGCGTGAGCGATCTAGATGTATTGACTTCATGTTGTGTCGTACACAGGTGGGCCGTGCCTGGTTCGCAAAAGATGGGATGCACGCGGCGGTTCAAACGCACAGCCGACGGTGTGTGATGTGCTTGGTTACCGCTCGTGTCGAGTGCGCAGTTGGTGACAACCTGATGTGCGCACACAGGCCGCAGCACGTATTTCGACCCTCAAGATGAGCTTCCCAAACTACCAACAGAGCCTGCCGTTCCACTGGAGGTCAAAAAAGGTACAGCGCTTGTGTCAACCCAACATGCAGACCTGGTTTACAGTGGTCTTGATGCTGTAGGCACGGTCGTGGTGCTTGATGGATCTTTGGTGCACTTCAGGTACGTCTTGCACATTGTTGGGCACAGTGACTTGATCAATAGGTTGACAGCTTACTTGAATTCGGTTCCACTGCCAGTCGCGAGAATAACTCGCAGAAATCTCGCCATGCGTACACTGTTCACATTATTAAGCAAACGGTTGCGACTATCCTGCAGACAACTGGTATGGCATAACGGCTGACGTGACAGCTCACGTGGGATGAAAGTGGGTAGTTGTGATTGTTTCTCACTGTTGTACATGTGTGCCCAGGTTGCAACGATTCGACGGTAAGCCCTTCATGCATCTGACGGGGATGGAATGAGCAGCCTGTAGCCTCAGTGGAACCTCAGCTTACATGCAGAGCCTCAATACAGTCAATCTCATGGGTTATTGAACTGCCGCCATGCGGCTCACCGTCTCATCATATCATAGTACTAACTGAGTACAGTGACCCGAACGCTCGCCCGATCACCGCGCTAGTTCCGCCGCTGCAAAAGAAGACAAAATGGTGGACAAAGCCCAGCCTGCAAGTGCGGCAGGTTGTAGCTCTTGCAGCTCTTGCGGTCCTCCTTCACAACAAGATTCAGATAGGTCTTGCCAACTCTCTCAAGATAGTCCACTGGAACGCACCATAAACGAAGTACTGAAGACTTGGTCCGTGCCACTTGACGAACCGTCAACATCTGCGACCGATCTGATAATCAGCGTACGTGGCATTTTCAGAGCCCACGTTGTTGCCGTTGGCTCACCAAATCTACGATTGGTGGATCGTCATTATGTGCAGGAAATTGGGCAAGCGTTGGCAAATCATAACGCACAGGCTCTGAAGGTGGGTGTCGTTTGATTGGGTTGGTAAGCTGGTATCTGATATGAGTTATCTCTTTGTTGTTGTGCATCATGCTTTGGTGACCGCCACAGCCTCTTGTGTCATATTTTGAGACTTATGGCCCAAAGGATTTCCTTCAGTTTTCGCTGCGTCTGTGCACGATGCGGCTGAGGGGTCTGCTTCTTTGCTGGGCATACGAGCACTGCGCGTTTGACGTTCGGATACTCAAGGAGAAAATCTACGGAAGTGATTTGCAGTTGATTGCTTATGTCAATGACAAAGCTTCGTTTTTCGAGTGCTTTCCGGGAAACTCTAAAGTCGACAGAGCGGTTCCAGTTTCCGAGGATAATGCCTTACCTGCTGCCAGCTCAGCTGGTCAGCGTGCTGTCGCTGATGCATGCCTCAATCATGAATGTGACTGTCGATCCACCACACTGACACTCGATCAAGATGCACAGCATGCTTCAGTCCCTGTGAAACGGAAAGTTTCCGGCAACCCCTGGCGTAAGATCGCTACTTTGGACACAGTCTCAGGCTCGTTGCGGCAGTCAAGCAGGAAAGTCAGCATGTGGCACCGATGCGGCGTGCGGCAGGCGCATCCATTGATAACCACAATCTTCCTGTTATTAACTGTCACCGCAGGTGTGTTGGTGTGGCATGTGCTGTATCTGCCGCCGCTGTAGGTACACGAGCTGTCAACCTTCGTTATGTAAAACACTACCGTGATCGCAGAGCCCATTAGACGTGGTCCTACATTGCAATCTAGACATCGTGTGATGCGATGTAATTCCGCGACCACGTGCCAAATAATGATAGGAGGAGGAGCACAACTGGCAAATAAAAACAAAGACCGGACGACTGTGTTTCGTTAGACCACCGCCACCCCAGGCTCGGTGATCGGCTCCATCTGCGGCCCATCGGGACCACTGCTTGGCCTTGCGATAGCGGCCGCTGTCAGCGACATGGTAGGCAAGTGAGACAGCGCAACGGAAAACACATCTGGAAACTTGAACCTTGCCGCCATGAGCGCGCATATCGTGCCCACCAATGCGCCGGCGATCACATCGTCCGTGTTGTGCCAGTAATCCGTAATTCGAGTTAAGGCAATCCAACACGCCAGTAGCACTGGAATGAAGCAAGCAAAGACCAGCCAGTTGAGGTTGCTGTACGCCTCCGCTATTTGCGGCGTGACATACGCAGATACATGATGACGCGCCCGACCTCCAGGCATGCGGCGTAAATCACCAGTTAGGATACGAGCATCTGTGGCGATGGTGGAGCGAGGAGTAGACGAATCGGTTGATCTGGGAGACGCATCCTGCATGCCTTGTGCAGGTGATAGCAGGTTTTGACCAAGCTGACTGGACGGCAGTTGCTGAGGCAAGCTGCGCTGCATATGTAACTGTGGAGGCGCCATCGCATCCACGGATATCTCCATGTGAGATGAAGGTCCCTTACTCCCGTAATCCACGCGATCACCTGCGGTACTGGCGCTCATCAGAGGCGCAGCAGCTGAACCTCTCATCCGATTGGCATCTGACTCCTGCATCAGAGGAGCCGACTCTCCTAATAGATGTTGCAGATGAGCGTCTGCGGCCTGCGTCTTCAGAAACTCGTGTGCTGCACTGAGAATGTACAGGCGAAGAAGGTACACCGAACAGAACACCAGGCCGGAAAAAGCGAACGATGCGTGCCCAGAAAAAAAGCTGGAGTATGCATCTGCTTCAACAGTAGACTGGGACGCCACAATGTGCCAAGTTTACACAGAAGCACGCATCAGCTAGGCGCACGCGACCAGAGTGTCTACATACATGCGAACAATGCACCATACCGAAGCTCTGCAGCGACCGTCGACATACTCGCACAATGCGATGAAATTAGGACGAGGTCTGCCCGTGATTTTCTTGGTCACTTCAGAGAACAGCGTAGCCCACATGATCGCCAGGAATAGGCCACAGAGAGCACTATTGAGATGCCGCTGCATTCACACGAAGTGTAAAAGAGGAGTGGATGACACGCAGGCGACAACCAGTCTGCGGGTACCTTGAATCCGGGACCCCGCACGTGCAACATAGCACTGACTGCTATTACAACAGCAGGTAGCACCGCGGCCAACAAAGCTAGAAGCCACACGGGAACGGTGCTGTCCTGAAGAGGCGTCCATGATCTACCTCAGAAAGTAGACTTGAAAGAAGTATATGGTCAAGAAGAAGACGTACATTCAAAGGGTACGCCACACGCGGATCATTTGCAATGATGATTTGCCGGTGTCCGACTATGAGGTGCAGCAACAACGAAAGCAGACCAAGCGCGAGGCCGAACAGCCAATCCCCAAGCGAATAACGCGTCCAGATCCGAAAGACTCGGCGTCGCATATCGCGGCCCACGAGCATTGCAGAATATCAAAAACAGAGAGTGCAACAAGCAGATGTGATATCGATGGATCGAATGCTTTGCATCACGTCCCGACAGAGTACATGCAGCGATCAAACGTGGCGAAGACAGCTGTGGCGGTCAGAGGCGGTATTTTTGCCATGGCTAATCAGAACTAGGAAATCAGCTTGGGATCACTAGCAGAGGCAAGATGCGTTGGTAATACGTTCTAGAGTTGCCATCCGTTGACGCTTCACGCCTCGTAACGTCATACGCCACAAGACATGGCACAGCAAGCAAGTGCATCTTCCAACAAACCAATTTTGCAAGTCATGCTGAGCGGACCGAAGGATTTTTGTCCCTTCACCAAAGGTATCATCGGGCAACGACCGTTTTCAGATTCGCTGTGTCTGATGAGCTGCTGTTGAATGCGAACACAAGGCGGGCCACATCAGTTCAAAGGGGGCAAATGCGACGTTTGTGATAAACCCGATCCCTCAATCGCTGCAGTGGCAGCAGCTGCACCACTGAGCACGTCGGGCGTTGCTGCAGTGCAGCATTCGCAAGTTATGCAGAGTGGTACGACGGATGAAACTGATTGCAGTCTCGTGGCTCGAAACTTATGACGGCATCCACTTGTAGGTCCCCAGAAGACTTGCCCCGCAACGATGGGAGGTCGCTGTCATTATGTTGATGGTGTTTGCGACAGTTGCGGCGGTTCAAATTCATGAAATACATTATTATTGGTGATTTTTGTCCGCTGAGTCATCTCCACCCTTTCCTCGCGACAACAAAGACGGGGTACGCAGCGCTTTGGAGAAGGCGCTTTGCCATAGTGGATATCGACTGGATATTACCAGCTCTGCCCGCTTAGCCAACTGCATCAGCATGTCTTCATTCGTGACCTCTCGTTGGATGACGAGGAAGTCGGGGCATTGATCCGGGAGCTCCACATCCTGTACACCAATCCCACGAATGATACTGATACTTGCCTCCGTCGCTGCAATTGACTCTGATAGCACCGTACCTTAGCGAGCTCAACGTTGAGGATCAAGTGACTTTGACCGTTTGAACAATCCTGTCGTTCACTCTCATGACAAATCCCAAGACCCTCACAATAACTCATATCAGAAAATTACCATCATCTTATCGAGCTCATAGTAGTTGTTGCGCCACACGAAACACAACCGTTGGCGATGTACTGTACGCAACAACGGTCAACCAGACATTCGGACGCCAAAAGTGGCAATTGCAAAGAGGGCTACCTGCTTTCAAGGACTGATCGGCCAAGTTCAGCAAACTTAGATATTGGGTCATGCTCAAAGGCCACTGTTCCGTCACCATGCAAGAATGGTCGCAAGGAGGCTCGTGAGCGCAAATATCAGCCAGAGACGGGCTGGAGGTCTCTCGCAACAGCGAGGGCTTGTCTGCAGGATTGTGCAAGGTCGGATGCGGAGCCTTCGACCAAACAGGGCCAGCAACGATCATCCAATAGCGAAAGATCTTGATTGAATGCATGTGATGGTACCTCTAGCTGTACCTTCGAGTCTGCGGTCAGCATATGCACTCGCCTTCGAACACTCTGCGAATAGATAAACCGACCTTTTCAGGTAGACAGCATGGTCAGCTCAGAAGCACTGTGAACTCGGTGTTCACGAAAAGTCAAGGCACACCAGATTGTCCACGACGACGCAAGACCACCTCTTGACCCGGCTGTACGTTCAAACAACAAGTTCAGCACATGCGCAATCGAGAATTCACGCACAGCGTTGCGTACGACGGTGCATTTCAGAAACGTGGACAGTAGATGCACCTCCTACAGA
>ENA-ORBV01010361-ORBV01010361.1-microbial-mat-metagenome-genome-assembly--contig:-NODE-10361-length-14950-cov-36.739864_pt1 | contig 14950 bp, 11 predicted proteins | sample MGYA00237777_ERZ505514 | MGnify/ENA primary metagenome ERZ505514 (study PRJEB26160, sample SAMN06269048) | microbial mat metagenome | isolation source: Oligotrophic lake microbial mat | place... | reverse complement strand
GACCCCTGGACTACACCGGAATCACCCGCCACTGTTATCCAGCCACCCAACTACGGTCGCGGGGGACAACCCGGAGTCGGGAGGGTAGTGGAACCACCTACCGAGCCAGACCCCTGGGGACAGTCACCACCCAGTCAGACGGCAACACCCCACTCGGTAGCCCAACCCACTGCCACGGTCACACAAGGGGAGGCAGTGTTCTCCAACGGTACGGATGCCCTGGCTGTGAGCATCATTACCAACCCCGGTCTGATGCCCCCCAGACAAGTCGTTGATGCTGACATGGCTGCCTTCGGAGTAGACCCCCAGACAATACAAGATGACATGGGTGCGTTTGGTATTGACCCGGAAACGGTTGATGCTGATATGAACGCCTTTGGGGTAGACCCGGAAACAGTTGCCAACGATATGGGTGCGTTTGGGGTAGACCCCCAGACAGTCATTGATGACATGGGTGCATTCCCCGACCCAGCCCGACTGACTGGTCAACCCGACCGTCCCCAACTACCCGCCGGGACAGAGCGTACCCTCATCACACCGGAACCCTCATCCGGGCAGACTATCATCACCCCCGCGCCACGGGTTGTTGAGCCAATCACCCCTTCGATGCGAAAGGCAGCGGAATCCAAACCCAAGACACCAGAGGCTTCCACCCCCTCAAGTGCCGATTTGCCAATCACCCCGCAGACGATGTTACGCGCCGTAGCCAATGACCCCACCAGTCTTGAGGCAGCCAACCCCGTAGTCCGGGCAGCGGTCGTTAAGGAGTCAATCGATTCACAAATCCTGGATGATGTTGGGGGTGGGGAATTTCAGTACACCGATGCTACCGTGCGGGAACAGAACCGCATGGTCAGGAGATTGGAGAGACAGGTAGAGAACCTGAAGATTAGGGAGCAGAGTGCCAGACAGCGTAGACTGGACACCACCCCCATTGCTAAAGAGCGCATCGCGTTGCAATCCCAGATTGAGGATGTCAAATATGAGATAGGTCAGATGCGCCAGTCTATGCCGGAGGATAAGGCGCTGTTGGATACGGCATCCCCCGTGGTGACTGCGGTTGATATGCGACCTGGTATGACCCTGGATGCGTACCTCGGTTCTACCCAACGTGACATCACCTCACGCGACATGGCTCAGGTTCCCCGTACCCTGAAAGACCTGACCGCACTCGGAAAATTTTTGACAGGGAATGATGGCAAACCTATCGTCAGCCTAACCCGCAAGCGTCCCCTCGACACGTCGGAATTGAAGAAGCTCCAGTCGATGTATGGCTCCGTGTTCGATAAGGTAGGGAAGCCAGTCCCCCAAGCCGTACTCGAAGCCAACCCCCTGATGCGGGTAGAGACAGCGGTAGACTCCAGCCAGATTCCCACCAAGACGGCATTCGTCCAGACACCCGAAGCCAGACAACCAGCAGTCACGGTCACACGACAGGCACCCGACCCCCGGTTTGCTGACAAGGAGTATGCCGCACCGGGCAGTCCACAGGCTATCACTGAGGCGATGAGGGCACGGGAGCAGGCACGGGCTGACTTCATGTCTAGCCAGTCGGAGGAGGCAAGTCACGCCCTTGATGACCTCTCGACGGAGCCAGGTTCGGCAGTGGCAGTGGAGGAGTTTGCCCAGAATGCACCCACCCACCTGAAGCCAACGGAACCAGGCACTAAGAAGCAGGCATCCAAAATGCTGAAGGCACGAGCCAAGGTTCACGAGTCCGGGCAGATTGCCTCCGAGCTTGAGGATAAGATTGCCTTCGCTCAGGCGGCATTGGTGCAGGATACGAAAGAGCTTCAGCGTGTGGTGGGTGATGGTCGGGCGGTCGTGGCGGATGAGGTACTGACTCACCGTGTCATGGGCGTTGAGCCGAAGAAGGCACCACCCGCAGGCTACACACCGGATGACGTATCTGAAGCTGTAGCCCTCCTACAGTATGAGGCGTACCAGAACAAGAAGCCCTTTGACTTCACAAAACTACAGGAGTATGCCCAGGACATAGCCTCCGGGAAACGGGAATCTGTCGGGATTAGTCCTGACACACCATTCCCCATCGTCCGGGAAGACCCTGAATTTTTGGCAACGGTTCCCCGCGCGCAGATTATGGCGAAGGCTGGTGAGCTAGGGGGCATCCGACTCGACCAACCATTCGACCAAATTTTCCACCAAGTCCAGGACAGGGTTCTGAAGTCCAGCCCCGGGACTGCGGAGAACCCCAGCAACTTCATATACTATGACCGCCTTGAGGATATCCCCGCCCCCGTCGCCCTACCCGAAGCCCTTGCCTATTTGAATAATACAAAAAAAATAAGTGAGGTGGCTCTGCCCAAGAAGCTTGCACAGGCGGCAGAGAAGACAGCACAAGAGGTTAATAAAGTTACCTGGTATCACGGGACTAGGGTGGGCATGGATGACGTGACTAATATGCACCCCAATGCTGGCTCCAGCTCCAACTTGGATATGGGTGCCGGATTATACCTGACACCAGACCCACAGATAGGCGGTTTGTATGCACGGGCAGCTAAGCACACAGAGTCAGCGGTAGACCAGTTGATTGAACACTCTCCAACCGGGAACCTACATGAGGTGGTAGTGAATCTTGATAGGGTGGTGTTGTCTTCTGATGTTATCCCCAAACCCATCCTCGACCAACTGAAGCAGGTCATGGGATTGAGTAAGCTGACCAAGGCATCGACCTTCGCCGATATCTGGAAGGAGCTTAAGGATTCCGGGGTAAGTGCCCTGACCTACCAGAACTTGAGCGCAGAGGTGGCAACCATCCTGAAGGGTAGTGGGCTGGACGGCATCCGACGAGACATCGGACTCAAGAAGTCTTCTATGGCTGGTGACTTACTGGTTCTGGATACGCTGGATGGCTCACCCCTACCAGCCAACACCACCACCAAGACGGAAGGATTCGGAACGCCCGACCCACTGGACTCTAAGATTGCCCGACACCAGGTTGATTCAATGATGGATGAACTCGACAGTACCAAGCACACCAAGGCTAACGAGCTGCAATCCAGGCTACAGGTGGAAGGGCAGCACCTCCAAGACCTCTCCGAGCAGTACGCCAAGACCCTCCGTCAGGCTGAAACCGAGGTGGGTGATTACGTCAAGCAGTCTGAAGTTCTGGCTGAGATGGTTGAGCGCCAGAGGAGAATCGTGGACGGCATCCAACAAGAGCAGGCACCAACCATAGCACAACGGCAGGCTAAGAATAAGATAGAGGCGACACGCACTAACCGCGATTCACCCTGTCTGTGACCTTCGCAACCCCGGGGCGAACTTGCTGACGGCAACACCCCCCCTCACCTTATTTTTTTTGTATTATCCAACGGAGTTACGATGGCACTTAGTAAGGAAGAAATCAAAGCACGGGCTAGGGCTGCACGAGAGGCAGAGAGGGCAAGGGTAAACTCCAGGGTAGAGAAACTCAAGGCTAAGCAGGCGGCTAAGACTAAAGCTGCTGCGGAGAAGAGTCAGGCGAAGGTTGAGGCAGCACGGGTTAAGGGTAAAGCCAACGTCGTGGTGACTAGGGAGAATGCCAGAGCGCGGGCTAGGATGACCAAGGAAGAAACCAAAGCACGGGCTGCGGCTGCACGAGAGGCACAGAAGGTAAAGGTAAACTCCAGGGTAGAGGAACTTAAGGCTAAGCAGGCGGCTAGTACCAAGGCTGCTGCGGAGAAGAGTCGGGCGAAGGTTGAGGCGGAGCGGGTCAAGGGTAAATCCAATGTTGTGATGACCAAGGAGAATGCCAAAGCCAGGGCAGCCCTCCAGAACGAGCGTAGGCTAAATCCCTTGGGTGCTGCCTTCGGTTGTGCCCTCCCGTCTGTTGCACAGGATACCATCATGCGTAACCTGGACTACTCGTCCGCCCAGATGACTGACGTGGAGAAGGGGTACGGGCAGTTCATTGCTGACATTGAATCTAGTGAGGCTGCCTCCCGACTGACCGCCTCCGATAAGCTGGCTGCCAGTAGACGAATCCTCTACGACCACACAGTGCGCATGGCTGAGTCATCCAAGGCAACCATCCTATCCGCCGACCTAGGTAAGAGCCTGGAGTCGTGGGCTTCTGCCAAGCTAGGCGTGGTGCATAGACAGTTCGGGCTGGGTCAGGAGTATACCGATGCGGGATGGGCGCGCTTCTCATTGCAGCAGGCGGGGCGTGACGGTGCTGGGTTCATGAACAAAACGCTACGGGAACAGAGACTATATGAGCAGGTTACGGACAACAACAGGCGACTCAAGAAAATTTTCAAGGACAATGGCATCCGGGACAGGGCAAAGCAGGGGTACATTTCCTCCCTCGCAGTCGAGTACGGTGCCCTACCATACCTTGATAATGTGGGTGGGCTTGGTCGTGTCAGCCGTATACAAAACCAGGCGAAGGCGGCTAGTTTCCGTCGGGAACTCTTGGATATGGGTATTCCTGTCAAACAGGTTGACGAAATTTTTGAGATGGGTGCTGATGTCAATCGTGTTTACAATCAGACGGGCATCATTGCAAACCAGGCAGGCATCCGGGTCGGTGACGCTACCCAGTCTGGCATTGGTTACGTCCCCAGAATCTTTAGTGCTGAAGCCCAGAAGCGAATCAACTGGAAGCACGCTGATTTAGCAGAGGGTACAGTAGAGTGGATAGATGGGTCGGGTGAGAGCGTTGGCTCTATCCTCACACGCACCCGACAGACCTTCGACACCGTGGTAGAGAATGAGGTGATACTGGATTTCGTCATCCGTACCCAGTCCAAAAGAGCCTACGATAATCCCCTTGCAATTTATGAGAAGGTGGGTGGTGCGGGTGCCCTGCTTGGGGATATTATTGATGACCATCGCTTCATGAACACCCTCCTCTCTAGTGAGTTAGGGGAGGATACAATCGTAGCCCTGGTTGACAATGGTATCCTGGGTCGGGTCGCCATGAACTCCGATGAGGTACGTAAGTTCGTCACGAGTAAGTTCAATATGCCATTCAAGGGATTAGACGAGCTGATGGCAACCGATTGGCAGAAGGGTTACGAGACATACGTTCGGCAGCTTGAGGGTCTGGCGCGAGAGTCGAACTACGTAGGTCAGATTGTAACCAATGTTACGAACGGGAACTGGGGTGTGCCTGGTGACTTGGTGAGGTCAGACCCGGACAAGTACAAGGGCTTTGTCCCCTTGCTGGGGAGGAAGGATACCCCCGGTGCCATGACACAAGCGCAGATGGACAAGTTCTACCTGGACAAGACTACCCGGATGGGTGTCCCCGTGGGTCGGTTGGTTGAGGATGCTTACGTTCACCCCATCGTGGCTGAACTGATGCAGTCTATTCACAAAGCCTCGACTGACCCTATCACCCTGGGTGTTGCGGGTAACTTAATACAGACCGCAAATAGGCTGTGGCGTGGGCTGGCTCTTGCCACCGTTGAGTTCATTCCCCGTCAGATAGCCGCTACTACCTTCATGACCTTTGCGGGTGGGGGGAATCTCCTGTCCCTCCCGGAAGTTATGGCACGACTGACCAAATACCAGGTGGATTTGTGGACGGGTGGGGGGAACATGCGGTCGGCAGCGGAAGGAGCCTTTGACAACACCCGTCGCATCTACACCGATGAGAAGCTGACGATGTTGGAGATGTGGTACAAGGCAATCGACTCCGGGTTCATCAATGACATTGACCCCCAGATGGGTATGTCCCGTAGTGGTACGGCAGCTAATACCTCCAGCTTCCACCCCGCTGACCTCCGCCGGAATCTCCGGTATGCACAGAACGTCCTGAACGAGGGTGGTGTAGGTCGCCTGATAGGTGAGATGGGTGGGGTGGCGAGTAGGGCAGTGCAGACGATGCTCACCCCCATCATGATAGGCAACAACCTGGCTGACATCATGGGTCGTTTCAACGGTCTGCTCTCCACCACTAAGCGGTATGGTGACACCGACCCCTGGCACAATCCCCTGCACGTCATTGAGGATGGGGTGTACGGGGCTGGTCATCTGGTGTCTGGTGTGCAGAAGTACCACGGGACATACGATGAGGCGTACGAACACTGGCGGAATTATTTCTATATGTATGACGATGTGACCAGGGCGAATGCTGCCCTCAACGAGTTTGTCATCCCTTTCTGGAGTTTCGCATCCAAGAATATCCCGGCAACCTTCCGCCACGTAGCCAACCACCCATCACGATACGCCACCTTCGCCCGTATCTACGCCATGATGAACAGCGATGCGGTGCAGTCACAAGACCTGAACGAGGGGAACACTAGCTCTTGGATGCTCCAGGCAGTCCCCGTATTTATTAAGATGAAGCGACAGGATGGGACTGATGCGTGGATGGCAATGCCCCTCCGCTCCATTGACCCCTACACCCCCGTGCTTAATGATGCCAAGGGCTTGACCCAAGAAGTGTTGAAGCAGTTTGGTCTGTGGGGTGACTACACCAGACCGGGAACCACGGGACAGATTTTGGAGGATGCCCCCTGGTCGGAAGACAAGTCCAACTACCTCCAGGATGCCGTCCTCTCCAAGCTGTACCCCAGCATCCGGGCGGGTATGTCCGAGCTATCCAACACCGACCTGACCACGGACTTCGAGCGACCACTGGACGGGACGGAGAACAGGCAGAACACCTTCCTCGGTTATGCCATGACACCCCGTACCGAGATGTGGCTGCGTACCTTCCTCCCAATTCTGGCGACAATCAACAACGAGAATCCGGGGAACATCTTCGGCAAGGCAGACTACCGCAACCCTCGTACCGGGGCTGTGCGGCAAGGCTTCAACTCCCGGATGCCCGGGTCTGGTGGTGTAGCCCGGACAGACCGGAACCCCAATGCCAACGTGGATGAGTTTCCAGACCTAGCCCTTAACAACGTGCTGAGGTTCGTGGGTGTCAAGCTGTACCCAGTGGATGAGGCAGCCAACACGGGCAACACCCTGATTCAGATGTACACCTCACTCAAAGAGGGGAAGAGCTGGCTCCAGAAGGGGTATCGGGAGCTGGGTAAGATGGATGAGGGGAGCGATGCCTACAACAAACAGAAGACATACCTGGATAACTCCGTACAGTTCTTCTACCAAATAGCCTCTGACCGCATGAGACTCCAAGAGTACGCCCGAAACAACGGGATGACACCGGACTCTGCCCTGACCCATCTCCAGAGCAGAGGGGAAAAGGTAGGAGATTTACCTACAGAACTTTCACCACAAGAAGAACACGATAAGGTTATGGCTGAGTTGAAGTCAGAAGATTAATACAAAAAAAAATTAGGTGGTGCCGTCTGATGGTTACGAACAATTCCACAGCTTTAGTTTCTGGATTCCGCACAGGTACGGGGTGGACTATTGATGTCACCCTCTGTAACCTGTCCGCCTCCCTCGCAGAGAAAGACTTCGACCCGTACACCAATGGGGGTATCAACCTCCTGTCCAACTGGACTAAGACCAGTCAGGTGTTACTGACCTACACAGGTGTTTCCCTCGCTGCCTCTACCCCCATCTCAATCGTTCGTCGCACACCCATCGTCCGGGTTCAGGAGCTAGTCTATGGGAGCCGCCTGAACACGGCAAACTATGAGGGGGAACTGAACTCACTGCATAAGATGATGTTCGACCGGAGCATACAGCCACCCATCCTCCTCAGCCCATCCCTCATTGACTACCTGACATATGTGAAAGCTACCTGGGCGGCTAACGTCCTCCAAGCACCCACGGCACGGGCTGTCACTGCTGCCATTGATTCGGCTATCGCTAGTGCAGCCGCACCCACCAGTCTCGCGGTGTCCACCTTCCTGACAGTAGGCACGACGGGTGCATTCACGGGGGCGTTGTCTACAGCCAGCACCTTCCAAGTGGGTAGCACCAGCCAGTTTGCGGGGACGGTCAACATCACGACTGGGAACCTGGTAGTGGGTGCGGGTAACTTGTCCGTCACGGGCACGGGCACATTCAGCGGGGCGGTGGGCACGGGTGCATTGACTGTCACGGGCACACTAGGTACGTCCGGTCTGGCAACGTTGAACACCCTAGCCAGCGGGAACACGGCAATAACCGGAACCCTGAGTACCTCTGGTCTGGCATCACTAGACGCTGCCACGGTCAGCAACACCACAACACTCAACGGGTCTACCAACACCCTGACGACAGCACCCAACCAACTGACGGCGGTGGGTACGGAGATGGTCAATGCCTCCTGGGTTCGGAAGTCTATCCGTCCTTACATCAGGGCATTCGCGGCGGGTACTCAGACGGTAGCTAATAACACCGTTGCCACTATGCTGTTCGCTACTGAGACACACGACACGGACAGTAACTTCGCATCAGGTATTTTCACGGTGCCTGCTGGCGCGGGTGGGCTGTACCTGGTTGATGCATTCCTAGAGTTTACATTGGGGTGTACAAACATCACCCTACGCTTTAACATCAATGGGGTTACGTACCGGAACACTGCCCCCATCGCCTCCTCCGCTAACAACCAATTCCGGGCTGAGACTTGTAGAAAAATATACCTGGCAGCGGCAGACACCCTCATCATAGAGGCTTACCAAACCAACACGGGTTCAGCAGACAGGACGATTGCTGCCGCGTCAATGGTAGACATCAACCGGCTAGGGAATATCTAGTGGCTCCACACTACCATCCGGCATCCGGTAGCCCGTCACGTAGCTGGTCATCTTCCCATAATTATTCCTGGACTCAGTGACCTCGTAGATGTGGGGGGCTAGTTGCTTGTCGATGTCCTGTGGCACCTTGAAGTTCCCCGTCATGCCGTTCTTATACTTCTCCCCCTCTGGTGGTGGGGCGCAGAAGACATTGAATACCTCATCCCATTCCGTAATCCTTGCGTACTCTGCGATGACTTGCTCTGCCCGTCTGATGAGGTGCTGGTTCTCTGCTGGGTCGAAGGCTTGGAAGGATATCTCCGAGGTGTCCTTGTTGTAGAAGCACCAGTAACTATCAATGCCTAGACATTGCTGGTAGAGGGCAAGCTGGGTGCGGTATACCATGGGCACACAGTTGATACCCTTACACATCTGGGTAAACTTGTGACCCGCACACGTCTTCAGTTCCAGGAGAAACCGCTGACCTATCGCGTCGCAGACTATGAAGTCAGAGTGTCCAGTCACCCCATTAAACGACACCACCTGCTGTGTCGCCTCAATCTCATACCCAAAGCGGTCGAGGTGAACATACATATCAGCCTCAAATGTGTCACCCGCATGGAACAGTTGGGTCAGGCGCTCAGTCTGCCAGTCAGTCGTGAACCATTCAGGGTGAAATTTCCTAGCAAAAATATCCAGGGCAGGTTTCCCCAACCCCGACAGCCGAAGACCTTCCTTCTGTTGACGGTCTACATACTGCTTGATAAGTCCCTGCCTGTACATCTCTGCTGCCATAGCCAACGCATCTGGTGAGGGCATATAAACACGGCGCAGCGGCTCATCCCAACACTTAACGATATGCTCAAACAAAATGCTCACCTTATTTAATACAAAAAAAATAAGGGGGTGCTGCCTTCTGACGACAACACCCCCAACACCAGATTAGAACGGGACTTTAGCTGAGACGTTACCCTCTAGGAGGATGTCAGAACCCTTGGCATAGAACAGGTTGAGGTTAAACTTCTGTTCCTTGTCAGCAGCCTTGGTCAGTTGTAGCTTCAGGGCTACGGAACCGGAACCCCGATAAGCCTTGACCCAAAAGGCAACACCCTTGCTATCCTTGGCGGAACCACCGGCGAAGGGGGCTTCATAACGGTTGACTTCAGCATACTCAATGTCCTTGTCGGTAGCGTAGAACAGGGCTAGTTCATAACCCTTGTCTTCAATGATGACCAGACCCTTGACTGCCAGCTTGTCATTGTCCTCAACCTTGTAACCAAGGAACCGACCAACGTTTGTGTACTCTTGCGACATGATGATACCTTATAATTTTTGTATTGTAGCACGGACTAGAACGTTTTGCGGTTGACCTTAGCGGAGGGTGCTGCTGCCTTGGTGTCCGGTGTAGTGCCCCGACCCATCGTGGACTCACCGTCGTCATCCACCGCTGCCAAGTTGAGTGCAACCTGTAAGAGGTAGCGTCGTTGGTAGGTTGTGGATGCACCATACTGCTGGGCGTTCTCACCATACAGGGGGGCGGTGTGGTCTTCATGTTCCCCTGATGGGATGTGAACCAGGCGTAGGAAGATGACATCGTTGGACAGGAAATACTTTAGGCTGACTCCCTCTTCCTTCAGTGCAGGCTCAACGGCTTTGAGGATAGAGGATAGGCTGGAGTACATCTTACCAAAAAACGGATTGAGGGTATCCTTAAGCACGGGGTCAAACTTGGCGGATGCCCTGTCGATTGCCTTGTAAAGCTCAAGTGGAATCTCTGACATTAGTTATTTACCTGCTCTGCTAGTTTATCTGCGGCTGACTCGTACATTGAATCCAGGACTTGCAGTCTACTTCGTATCTCATCCATCTCACGGTACTTCTGATTAATCTCACCCTGAATATCTTCAAGAATCTCTACCAGTTCCTTAACAGTCATAGTACACCCCCGTGTTGTAGGTGGGCAGCAAAGTAGAGGCGAACGATAGCGTGGGTCAGGTCGTTCGTATCCTTGTGCAGGCGGTACTTGCTGATGTGATTTAGGGCGTGACCAATGTGGTCTGAGATAGGTAGCTTCATCCAGTTACCCTCACCATACTTGTGTTCACCATGAGCCAACACCTGCCCAACCATATCATGAATCTCTGCGGGGAGCAAGTCGAAGCGGGTATCAATGCGTGATTGCTTGCCGCCTGCCTCGTTCGTGATAGTCTCGTCTTCCCCAAGGTCATTGATGAAGTCGTCAAGCCATGCAGCATTGGCATCGAACACACTCATGTCTGCATCCACTACGTCCTGGCTGGGTGGACGCAACCCCTGAAATTTTCCATCATTTTTTTCAAAGTCTTCCAGCTCACCGATGTACTGCGTGTAAGTTGTCATGTCTCTATCTCCTAAGTATTCAACGAAACCCTTTACCCACTCAAACATTTAGTGAATCTCCAACCAGGTATGTCCAATCTTGGCACTGCCAGCACAAGGCAAGTAAGGTAGAAGCTTGGCTGCGAATGCCTGTTCTAATAAGTATGATACCACCACTGCCTGCCCCTCGTCAACACACTCGACCAGCAGTTCATCGTGTACTGATGCACACAGCTTGGAACCCTCCGGCAACACGGGCACCACCAGCAGTTGTACTATCTTGAGTAAGTCGGCAGCACTGCCTTGAACAGAAGCGTTGAATGCCTGACGCTCCGCACGTAGCCTATCCCACTTGTTCTTTGCCAGTAGGTCTGGGTAGAACAGGCGGCGACCAAAGAGGGTATGACCCACACCACCACCAGCCTTCATTTCCACAAGCACACGGCTATGGAAAATGTTGAAGGACGGGTTGGTCTTGTCTGCCAGGTCGAGGATATCCTGCGCCTGCTTCTCGGTGATGCCCATCATGACGCTTGCCTTAGCCGCCTTGAACCCGAACCGTAGTGTTCACTCAGGTTCGTTACACCTGAGCCGTTCTCTTATGAACTGCTGCATATTCCTATGCAGACCAGACTATATCATACCCGCATCACCAGGCTATCGCGCTTCGGGACACTTGCCCCTACTCCCCGTCGGGATAGTCGTTAGACGTTCTAGCTGATGGTCTTTCATGTGCTGAGAGTTAGTCAGCAGTTGAAGATTTTCAGGATGGTTATCTAGTTTGTTCTTGTTGTGGTGATGAACTACCATCCCGTGTGGGACACCATCCATCAACCCAAGAGCTAGGTGATGTTCCTTACGCCACTTCCCATCTGTACAACGGATGATTCTATACCCATCAGGGTCTATTAACCAACCGTCCCCGTATACATGATTCCGATACGTGTCGCAGTCTGACCTGTTCATCGACCTTATTCGGTGTGTACGTTCCCAGACTTCTTCGGGTGTAAAGTTCTCCCTCCAAATATCCATCACCGTGTTGTGTCTGCAACCTAGGTATCTTCCAATACTTGCGGCAGAGGATGTACTCTTAAAGCTTCTAACAACCAGCGGTACTAGCTTCGCTCGGTGTTGCCCTCTCCATCTGTGTGGGTGTTTCCTCACAAGATGTGGCTGGATTTCCACCGAGTTCACGATATTATCAATGGTGCATTTCTGCATCATGGGACATCCTCAAGTACTACCCTTCTATGGTAGCACGTGATTTGTTTATCCGACCGTATGAGATGTTCTTGCCCCGCTTCCGAGCTAGCTTCCGGTCAGGCTCATCACCCAACCACAGGTCAGCCATTGCGGTGTGAATGTCATCCCCCTTGATGAACACGTCCATCATGAACTGAACATCAAGTGGTATGGCACCCTCATACCTAAGGAAAGAGTCAGCCATTTGCGCAGCCAACATCCGATACTCAATCGCCTGGAGGTCACACGACACCAACCGCTTATCCCCATCTACCCCAATGAATCCCCTGATGATGTTGGATACCTCATCATCGGCATCAGCGGGCAGGTTCTGGAGGTTAGGACTGCTGGTTGATAGCCGTCCGGTCAGGGTCAGGGCGTTGTTGTATGAGCAGTGGAGCCTGTGTCCTGGGGTGGTGTTGTTGACGGCAGCCTTGAGGAATGTTCCCATCACCTTCTGGGCAGATAAATACTCAGTCACCACACGAGCCAGCGGGTATGGTAGTCCTTCCAGAATCTCACCCGTTACCTGAACGTTACCCTTTTTTGTTTTTGTATTAGGCTTCCAGCCGTAGAGTTGGGTGAGGGCTTTGCACACTTGTTGGGTAGAGCTGGGCTTGAAGTCATCAATGACTTTGTACATAAATTTCCCAGTATTTTCCTCTACTCCGAGGAAATGATGGTCGCCCCTTGAGGTACCCGTCGGCTTCTCTTTGACCAGTTTCTTGATGGTGCCCTGTGGAATGAGGGGGAAAATCTCACGACACTTGGCAAGCCTGTCCTCAATGATGCCTTGGAGGGTGGGGATAGCAGCCAGCACCTTAGTGGGGATGATGGGTAGCCCATTAGCCTCTAATGTCATGAGGATTTCGGAGTACGGGAGGTCGATGGTCAGGTAATGCTCCCAGGCGACCGCATCGGCTTGCATTTTGGGCAAGAGGTCAGATACTACAGCGAGGGTAGTAACAACGTCCTGACGGGCATACACAGCCATCTCCTCGTTGAATTCTTCCCAGTCCCCATCATACTCAGCCTTCTCCTCGCCCACCCGGCTACCACACGCTGCCAGACCGTGCTTGCTGCCCTTGATGGGGTCAACGTTGGCATGGTAGCAATTGGAGAGGAGCATCGAATCGAAGTAGAGGTCTACCGTGTACCCGAACAGGCGCAGGACGGCAATGTCGAATGGGGCATTGTGCCAAAAGTTCCAGTGGGTAGTGTCATCCAGGATATTTTGGACTTCCTGATTAAGCTCAAAAATTTCCCCCAAATTATGGTTAAGCACAATGACATTAGTATCACCCTCACCAGTAGCGTACTGGAAGCTGTGGAGCTTAGTCACCCCACCCTTCAGACCGTTTGTTTCAATATCACAAGCTCTTATCAGCATGATTCCTCAAGTATTGGATGGCATTGGCAAGAGATACGGGATTCTCTCTAAACCAGCCTAATCCCGCATTACAACCATTACACAAACACCCACGAACTATGCCCGTTGCGTGGTCGTGGTCAATACATAACTTCTTCATTGAACCACAGATGAGGCAACCTGTTGAAAGAATCTCCTGAGCCTCATCCCACTCTAACCCATACTTCTTTTTGAGTGAGTGCTTGTAACTGCGTATCCTGTTTTTTTCAGCGTGCTTCTCCGGGTTTAGCTCCCTCCACTGCTTTTGGTACGCAGCCCTACTTGGTCTTGGCATGGTGTAACTCCGTTTAATACAAAAAAAAATTAGGGGGGGGTGGTGTCTTCTGCTAGTTTCCACCCAGCTTTAACGAAGAAACCCTGTGAGCCTGCATCAAAGCCATTGCCGATTTCTATGACACACCAAGGGCTTCCTGTTGTTGAGGAATAGACATTACTGTCCACCTTTGACAGGATACCGAACTTGCCTTGGTTTTCCACCCTATCACCTACTTTCCAAACTGTTCCCATGTTGCTCCTGGTAACGTTCGATGAATTCAAGTCTACCAATCTCGTCGATTAGTTGATTTGGTCGCAATGGGTTCCAGACTAGGTACTGGATTCGGTACTTCTGGCACCACTCTTCGTGGCTCTGTCCACCTTTTCCGTTGATTGGCACGTTCGGCTTCATCAGCACTAGCAGGTATCTTTTTCTTAGGCTGGGGTTTTGGTTGAGGATGCGGAATATTTTCCCCCTCCAGGTTGAATCCGTCACGGCTTTCGTCTCGATTACCCAGTCCATTAGTAGGAAGTCCGGCTTGTAGCTCTCCGTCTTGACTGCCTTGAATGTTAGGCTCTGGTTCCGCTGTAGTTGGGGGTTCAACCTGTGGCAGTTCATCTCGTACAGGCTGTCGTAATTCCCCAGTTCCGACTGGCACTTCTTCCCCTTTGGTCGTGGCATCTAGCCCCCCACCAGCAGGGTCAGAACTATGATTAAAATAATCCCAATTGTGTCTGTCATCTATCCACCCTTGTGTGCGTTTAACGAGCGTTGTCTTGTAAGCCTCATCCATCATGAGTTTTGAGGCAGCCTTCACGTATCCCCGTCTGACCAAAAGTGGGTAGCCATCCTTTGACTTACCCACCTCAAATGCCCATTCCCGACCCCGTGTTCTATGCTCCTCACCAACCGCCTGATATTTACCGTGTTCCGACTTGCCCCAAGGTGGTAACAAATCCCTAACTTGTTGCGGAGTCCAGGTGGCTGGGGTGTTGCCTTCTGGTAGCGTTAGGGGGAACTCGTCAGACGACAACCCCCGGAGCGCTACGAACTCACCCTCTTTACGTAGCAGGTCTA
>ENA-ORBV01010358-ORBV01010358.1-microbial-mat-metagenome-genome-assembly--contig:-NODE-10358-length-14955-cov-5.792647_pt1 | contig 14955 bp, 14 predicted proteins | sample MGYA00237777_ERZ505514 | MGnify/ENA primary metagenome ERZ505514 (study PRJEB26160, sample SAMN06269048) | microbial mat metagenome | isolation source: Oligotrophic lake microbial mat | place... | reverse complement strand
AGGGAACATGAGCACTACACTTTTCGACCGACCATCGGTAACCCGCCAAGCGCTGCACTCTTCGAGCGCCGTTTACAACGGGTACATCGTTAGGATTCGCTTGATTCAGTTTCTGAAGGATCTGCACGGCAGCAGCATCCTCAGCTTGGCGCGAGTACCGATGCGCAAGCGCGAAGGCCTGATTGAAACCCAACAATCGCTTCCTGCCCTGCAACTCGATGGCAAGCCGAAACTGCTTTTCACTACTTCCATTGCCCGTCAATTTGATTGGCATATGCCACCTCGTGTTCTTGATCAGTGTGCCGTGAGGACGAGTCGCATCAACTACTTCACAATGTCGCCTTGAATCAGGAGTGCGCATCGAGCACGGTCGTCGCTCGCGCTGGATTCTGACACTGAGCATAAGCGTTGCCGTGCGCATCGGGCGACGTGCGGCGCTCGCCGGCACCGGCGAATGGACAATCCCCACGCGTAACGCGCTTCCTCGGACAGTGTCATCTGCTCGAGGACATCGCCCAGAAACAAGGCGACGGTTGGCAGATCTGACCTGAGGCATGCGGTCTCGGCAAATAGATTCGCGGCCTCAGTAACGCGTCCCTCAGCGCGGGCCGCGAATGCGCGCGCCAATCGATCGACCGCAGAAGTGCCTGCTGTGCCCTCGAGCGTTGAGGCGACGACTTCGCGGCTGTCAGCAAGCTTGCCCAGTGACGCCAGACAACAGGCGATCATCAACTGTAAAGGGCGATCGTTCGCGCATGATTCGCGAAGGCGGCGGAACACGTCTAAAGCCGCGGACACGCGCTGCTGACGAAGAAGTTGATAGCCTTGCGCGAACAAGTCCGCGAACTTCGTTCCATTCGACCCCGCGAAACGCGACGCCGGTTGAATACCGTGTCGATGATCCCAACGCGTATGTCGTTTGCAAATGTTCATTGTGAATCTCCTGTGGATGGATGTCGCGGTCTCCGTAGTTGAGGATTCTTTGCCTACCGAAGCCTACAACGGGCAGTCGGCGAAAACCTGCGGCCGCGTCGTGCGTGGGAACAAGCGAAGCGAGGGCAAAGGCCGATGGTCCTCCTGTTCGTTCGAATCGGCGCTAAACTCGCCTTGCCTGGTACTCGGGCTTGATGCCGCGAAAGGCCCCACGACCTCTTCCTTTGCCACGCAGACGACGCCGTTTTCGGAATACGTGTGGGAATGGTCCGTTCGCGGCGATCGTCCGTCAATAATGGCCGCAGCTAGAACCTGCACGTGCTTGTCAAGAATCGCTCGACGGACGATTGCTCCGGGGCCGACGTGCACTCCATCCATCAAGATCGAGTCCTCGACCACGGCGCCCGGAGCGATGCGACATCCCCTGCCAATAATCGAACCGGACACGTGAGAGGCGTCAATGATGGAACCGGCGCAAAACACATTCGGCCGCGATGCGACATCTCGTCCGCCGACAGCAGTCGCGACGCGCGGAGGCGGCAGGCTGGGCTCGAAAGTGCGCAGCGGCCAACGCTCGTCGTAAAGATTGAGCGGGGGCTCCCGGTTCAGCAACTCCATGCTGGCCTGATAGTATGCGTCCAACGTGCCGACGTCGCGCCAATACGGGCGATCGCTGGCGACGCCCTCGAAGGTGTGCGCCATGGCTTGGCCGCGCGAAATAATTGACGGCAACAGGTGATGCCCAAAGTCTGGGCCGCCGGCTGATGGCGCAGCGTTTACCTGCAGCGCCTGCCGGAGGAAATCAGTCGAAAAGACGTAGATTCCCATGGAAGCGCGGCATGTTCCGGGCTTCCCCGGAATGGATTTCGGATTGGCGGGTTTCTCCTGAAATCCCACGATTCGATGCTGATCGTCGATCTCCATCACGCCGAACTGACCAGCCGCCTCCGTGTCCGGAACCTCCAGGCACGCCACGGTGGCTGGCCGTCCGTGCTGTTCGTGGAACTGGAGCATCAATCGGTAGTCCATCTTGTACACGTGATCGCCTGCCAGGATTAAGACGCGTTTGGCGCCCATCCGCTCGATCGAGTACAAGTTCTGGAACACCGCGTCGGCTGTGCCACGATACCAGTCATCGCAGACGCGCTGCTGGGGCGGGATCAATTCCAGGCACTCACCCAATCCGGCTTGGAAGTAGCGGCCCCAGCCTGAATGAATGTGGCGATCCAGGCTCGCTGACTTGTATTGCGTCAGCACGAGCACTTGTCTCAAGCCACTATTCAGGCAATTCGACAGTGTGAACTCGATGATGCGATAGGGGCCGGCGAATGGCACCGCCGGCTTGGCACGATCGCGCGAAAGTGGATCCAGGCGCTTCCCGCGCCCGCCCGCCAGAATGATGGCCAATGTGTCAGTCATTTCGATCCTCCGGTTTTCTGAAAACGTCTTGTTCGCGGTCTGCCGGGACGAGCCAACGCCTAGTGGCTCGAAGCGCTCTCCCTATCGTCGTCGTTCTTGCGGGTTGTTTGTCTGTCCAAGGGCAACTCTGAACGCCGCACAGGGATTTCACGCGGAGCGGCGATTCCCAACTTCACCCGGTCCCCATGCACATGGAGCACAACCACTTCGATGTCGCCACCGACACAGATGGTTTCCCCGTGCCGTCGTGAAAGCACTAACATGGCGTCCCTCCTGTGAAATTCGCTGACGCGAGGCGGAGGTCACCGCCTCGTTGAATCCGACGGCGACCAACCAAGAAGCATCGAAGCTTCCGTGCCGATCACTATCCATTGCCTACTATGCATCTTTGCTTCTGGCAACCCGGATCGCGCATGTGATGCTAGGTTATTGATGGCAAACAACTTGCGAAAACACGCGGAATCGACGTCTGCGCCAGGTCGCCGAAGGTATTTGCACCATTTTTGATTGTACACTATGCTCTTAAGGCTGCATTTGCTCATTGACGAGGCTCATTGACGAGGTTGTTGCATGCTTTCCACCGAAGATCAGATGATCGTCGCCCTGCGAAGGATCAGCCAGGCAGTGGATCAGTACTCCCGCAAACTGTGGCAGGAATTCGGGCTCACGGGGCCGCAATTGGCAATCCTGCGGGAGCTATTGAGAGCAGAAAACGTCTCGCCCGGTACCTTGGCGAAGGCAATGCACTTGAGCCAGCCGACCGTGACCGGAATCCTCACGCGACTTGAGTCCAGCGGATTGATCGTGCGTCGGCGATCTGACACCGACCGAAGAATTGTGATTGCGGTCGCGACAGATGAGGGTAAGCGAGTGGCCGACGCCGCGCCACCTCTGCTTCGGGACCGGTTTCGGAAAGAATTAAAGCTACTGCCGGAATGGCAGCAAACCGAACTTCTGGCGGCATTGCAGCGAGTAGCTATGATGATGCAAGCACCGGATGCCGATCTGCCACCATTGCTGTACCTTGAAGGCGCCGATGTCGTCGAGAACGTAAACGGTTCGCGTGGGCGTGCTCCGAAGCGACGACAGTCCGCATTCGCGAAGATCGCTAGCGATCAAGAGAATACAAGCGGCGTCGTTCCGACCTAGGCGTTGAATACATGGATGTGGAGGCGCATCGCGTCGCATTCCGTGGCCATGCGACGACCACTCTGGTGACGCGACAGCTTGAACGAGGGAGCTTGTGGAAAGCAGTGCGGTCTTAACCACTCTGGCGGCCTGCGTGGCCCTTGGCGCATTGGCGCAAGGATTGGCCTCGGTAAGTCGATTGCCGGCAATCGTATTTTTGTTGCTCCTCGGAATGATCGCGGGTCCGCATGGGATCGGCCTGATCAATCCGTCGAGCTTGCACGAAGGATTGCCGGTACTCACGGCGATCTTCGTGTCGATCATTCTTTTTGAAGGAGGCCTGACGCTCCGGCCGCAGGTGTTGCGCGAAGCGATCAAGCCGGTTCGTCGCCTTGTAACCATTGGACTTTGCGTCACCTTGTTCGGAGGGGCGGTCGCAGCTCATTTTCTGCTGTATGTTCCCTGGCCCGAGGCGTTCTTGTTCGCGTCGCTGATCGTGGTCACTGGTCCAACCGTGATTACGCCAATCCTGCGCCGTATCCGCCTCAAGCCGCGAGTCCACGGAATTCTCAAGTCCGAGGCGATTATCATCGACCCTATCGGCGCCAACATTGCCGTGGTGTTGCTGCAATACGTTCTCGCGTACTACGAAGAGCGGGCAAGTTGGCAGAGCGCGGTTTGGGCCATGACGTTGCGAGCCACAACAGGGATCGTGATCGGCGGCGGCTTGGCATTGGCAGCAGCGTTTGTCCTCCGTTTAAGATTCTTTCAGCATCGCGATCAGATCGCTTTGGTTAATCTGGTATCACTAGCGACTGCGCTGCTGTCGTTCGCCGTTTCAGAATCGCTTTACCATGAATCCGGCGTTATGGCCGCCACGGTCGCAGGACTGACATTAGGCGCACTGCCAATTCCTTTTCGAGAAGAGTTGGAGCACTTCAAAGAGCAGTTGACGGTCTTGGGCGTTTCGTTGCTCTTTCTGTTGCTTGCCGCTAACGTTGCCCCTGGCATGATCTGGCGGATCGGCTGGGGCGAAGTGCTACTCTTGGCGAGCCTCATCTTCGTCGTTCGCCCTTTGGCGGTGTGGGCGTCCACGTTCGGCGAAGGTCTCGATTGGCGTTCCTGGATGTTCGTGAGCCTGATCGCGCCGCGCGGCATCGTTGCGGCCGCCATGGCCGCGCATGTGGCGGATCAATTGCATCCGCTACGCGCTGATTCCGCAGAGTTGATTGAATCGCTGGTGTTCCTGACCATCGCCGCCACGGTCCTGCTGCAAGGCTGCTGGGCCGGCACATTGGCTCGGGCCCTGGATCAGATTGAATTCGACCCGCCAGGAGTCTTAATCGTTGGCGTGAATGAGCTGTCGTTGACGCTGGCCGAACAGCTCACTGCCGCCGGGACTAAGACGACCTACATGGACAACAGCCGATGGAATGCAGGATTCGCCCGCCGTAGGTGTCACACGGTCGTGCAGGGTGATGCGACGCAAGAGCAGAGTTATGAGGACTTGGATTGGTCCGAGCTTGGCTGGTGCGTGGCAATGACCGGAAATGACGCGCTGAATACGCTCGTTTGTGATGCGGCCAAGGTTTGGTTCTTTGACGAGCAGGTCTTACAAGTGGTGGCAAAACCAGATGATATTCGAAATGCCACTGGAGTAAGACTCTCAGGCCGTCGCGCCATGGCCAGCAATACGCCGCATGCGGTCATCTGCTCGATGTTATCGGCGGGGCGATTGCGGATCGTCGAGCGAAGCGACGGCGAGGACTCCACGCCTAAGTCAGGGCGCAAGGTGGTCGTGCCATTGCTGGAGAGAGACGAACTCGGCGTACGCGTTCATACGTCGAAATCGGCTGAATCGACTGTGACGACCGTTATGGAGTTAGTCGAGGCGGACGACGAGGAGCCCGCAAGTCGGGCAAATGCAGAGCGTGTTCAGCCGGAGCCGTACTCAATCGTGCAGGAGCGACTCACGCAAGTAACGTTGGTATCGCTTAGCGAGGTTGGTTGTGATGCATCATGAAAGCGATTTTGGAACCAGGTCCATCGACGATGCCAAGGCAAGATTAAACATCAAGCGTCTGGCATTGCAGATCCACGATGCGAGTTTGCCTGCGACCCCCGATGAGGACGTCGGCCGAGGTTCGCCTTACAGCTATGGCGCGGAACAGTTCTTCACGTTCATCGCCGGCCTGGGTTTCGACACCATTCAATTCGGTCCGCACGGCATGACGGGGCGAGGCAATGCCTCGCCTTACGACGGCACGATTTTTTCTCGCAATCCGCTCAATTTGCCTCTCGCCCGCCTGGTCGATGAGGGACGACTGCCGCGAGCCAGTTTCCGTGACGTCGTGGCGTCGCTTCACGCATGTGGAAGAACCCCCGCATATTCAGCGTTGTACGATGCGTTTGAATCCGCCCAGCGTGAGATCGTCGCCGCCGCGTCGTCCGCTGACCGCGCTGCCTCGGGCGACTTTCTGTTCGCGAACGCAGAGTGGTTGCTGCCCGACGCGATCTACGCGGTTCTGAGCCGAATTCATGGCCGCCCGTCTTGGCGAGATTGGGGCGGTTCTACGCAGGGCGTCTTGGATCAGCGATTGTACCATCCAGAATCGGGAGCCGCGTCCGCCGCCGCTCGAAGGATCGATTCCCTTCGCGCGGAATATCAACGCGAAATTGAAAACTACGCGCTCATTCAATTCATCCTTGACACGCAGCATCAAGGCCTGCGAGATCGTCTGCACACGTTGCGGCTGGAAGTGTTCGCAGACCTGCAAGTTGGCCTGTCACTCCAGGACACTTGGGCCTATCAAGGGCTGTTCCTGCCGGGTTACCGGTTGGGAGCACCCCCGAGTCGCACGAATCCTTTGGGACAACCCTGGGGATATCCCGTCTTCGATCCGAACCAATATGGATCAGCCGATGCTCCCGGACCCGTGCTGAACTTCGTGCGGGCGCGCATCCGCAAGGCCGTCGCGGAATCTGACGGCGTGCGCATCGATCACCCTCACGGTTGGATCGATCCGTGGGTCTACGGCGACGACGACCTTGACCCCTTTCATGCGGTTCGGCAGGGAGCGAGATTGTTTTCCACGCCGAACGATCCAAGGCATCCGCAACTTGCGCAGTTCTCGATCGCCAGGATCGACCAACTCGCTCGCGAGGAGCCAGAGTTTGGAGAAGAACGTGTTCGCGACCTGGATCGAACGCAAGTCGCCCGCTACTCCGCGCTGATCGATGAAGTTGTCGCGGCATCGCGCGTATCAGACAGTGCAAGTGAATCGGTCGCCTGCGAAGTGTTGAGCACGCTCCCTAGGCCGGTTGCCGAGGTGTTGCGTCGCCACCGACTAGGGCGTTTCCGCGTCGTGCAGAAGATCAATCTGAACGACCGCACGGACGTTTATCGCATCGAGCATGCCCGGCCTGAGGACTGGGTTATGCTGGGAACCCACGATTCGCCGCCAATTTGGTTGCTGGCAAATGCTTGGTGCGTCACGGAGCAGGGAGCGGCCTGGCGCCAGTACGCTACTCAGCGACTCGGCTCCGATTGGGATCCGACTTCAGCGCCGGAGGAAATGGTGAACGAGTCGGGCGCGCTTGTGAATTGCGTCTTCTCAGCAATGCTGACCGGCGAGGCGAGGCATGTATTGGTGTTTTTCGCGGATCTGTTCGGCTTGACGCGTCGCTACAACGAACCCGGATTGGTCAACGACGTTAATTGGACGCTGCACGCACCGTCGGACTTCGCGGCGGAATACGCGAGACGACTTGCCAAAGGCGAAGCGCTCGATTTGAAACAGCACTTCGAGCTGGCAGCGAAGTGCAGTTCAGTGCGGCGGTAGACGGCCGCGGTACGAATGTAATCGCAGGTCGCAAACTGTGTCGCCAGATCGTTGCACTTAAAATCATTTCTTCTGCAACGTATAATCCTGGCAACAAATGCTCTCGTGCAGGAGATGGGAGTGTCCGAGAATCGAAATGGGGGCGATTCAAAGTTTGAGCGCCGCATGTTGGCGGCGCTGCGACGCATCGTTCATGCCATCGATCTGCACTCGCGCGAGCTGTTGGAGCAGTTCGAAGTGACCGCCCCGCAGCTGGTGTGCTTGCACGTGTTGGCTGGCGACGGAGAGCTAAGTTCTCGCGCTTTGGCCGCGAAGGTTCACGTAAACCCCAGTACGATCGTCGGTATCCTTGATCGACTGCAGAAGAAAGGCTTCGTTCAACGTCGACGAGACGAGCGCGACCGCCGAACCGTTTTTGTCGGTCTCACTGCCAAGGGTACCGCTTTTGTCCGACAGGCTCCGTCTCCTCTTCAAGCGTCGCTCCTGGATCGTACTCGAGGGCTGTCAGTCGCAAAACAACGGAGTCTAGCTGAGTCGCTGGAAGAAATCGTCAAGTTGATGCAGGCGGATGAGTTGGAGGACATGCCCGTTCTGGCGTCGTCGAGATACGCCAAGCGCAGGAGTCGCTAGCACAACGGCGTACGCGCGTCGACGTCATTCCATGCTCGGGCTGCAGATCGAATTCGGAGTCGACGATGAAACGCCTGGATAACTATTCGTCCGATGGACGCAGCCGCGTGTTGATCGAAGCAGTGTCGCCGCGGGTCGACGACGGTCGATTTCCCGTCAAGCGTGTCGTCGGCGACGTCGTCGAGGTCCGAGCGCGCATTTTTACGGACGGCCATGATTTGATTCAGGCGAGACTTAGGTTTCGTCACGAGGATGAGGCAAAATGGACGGAGTGTTCAATGTCGCCCGAGTCCAACGACTGGTGGAATGGTCGCTTCGAGGTGGGGCGATTGGGGGCTTACCGCTTCTCGATTGAAGCTTGGATCGACCGATTCGGTTCGTGGCGGCGGGACTTAATGAAGCGCCTCAATGCGGAACAACCGGTCGACGTGGAGCTCCTCCAAGCGCACGAAAGATCTGACGAACATCATCGTGACAGTGGTCAACCTTGATCCGCGTCATAGGCAATCCGGTTGGGTGGATTTGCCGCTTGCAGAGTTCGGCATCGATTCTGCTCAAGCATTTCAGGCGCATGATTTGCTAGGAGATGGTCGGTTCCTCTGGCACGGAACTCGCAACTATGTCGAACTTGATCCACAGACGTCGCCGGCGCAAATCTTTGCGCTGCGGCGACGCATGAGGACGGAGGCGCAGTTCGAGTATTTCTTGTGAACCGCGACAACGACGAACTCATCATTGCAGCTAGCGACTCAGGCATAGGAGCGACGCCATGCTGGAAAAGGATTTGAGCTGGTACAAAGACGCGATCATCTATCAAGTGCATGTGCGCTCGTTCTGCGATTCCACGGCGGACGGCATCGGCGATTTTCGCGGACTCACCAGCAAACTCGGCTACATCCACGACCTCGGCGCGACTGCTATCTGGGTCCAGCCGTTCTTTCCCTCGCCGTTGCGCGACAACGGCTATGACATTGCCGACTACGAGACCATCAACCCCACGTACGGCACTTTGGCCGATTTCAAGGCGTTCCTCCGCGCCGCGCACGCTCGCGGACTGAGGGTCATCATTGAATTGGTGCTCAATCATACATCCGAGCGTCATGCTTGGTTTCAGCGCGCCCGTCGAGCGAAGCCAGGGAGCCGCCATCGCGACTTCTATGTTTGGAGCGATAGCCCCACGTTGTACGGCGACGCGCGCATTATTTTTCGCGACTTCGAGACCTCGAACTGGACTTGGGATCCCGTGGCCGGCGCGTATTATTGGCATCGCTTTTACAGTCGCCAGCCGGATTTGAACTATGACAGTCCGGATGTTCGGCGCGCCGTATTCCAGATTCTCGATCATTGGCTGGCGATGGGAGTGGACGGTCTGCGGCTCGACGCGGTGCCGTACCTCTTCGAGCGCGAAGGCACGAACTGCGAGAATCTGCCAGAAACGCACGCGTTTCTGCAGGAGATTCGCGCTTACGTCGACCAGCACTATCCCGGCACCATGCTGCTCGCAGAGGCCAATCAATGGCCAGAGGATGCCGTCGCCTATTTTGGCGCAGGAGACGAATGCCAATGCGCATTTCATTTTCCTGTGATGCCGCGGATGTTCATGGCGGTGCAGATGGAAGATCGCTTCCCCATTATCGACATCATGCAGCAGACGCCGGAGATCCCCGAAACGTGCCAATGGATGATGTTTCTGCGCAATCACGATGAATTGACGTTGGAAATGGTGACCGACGAAGAACGCGACTACATGTACAGCGTGTATGCGCACAATCCGCAGGCACGCATCAATCTGGGCATCCGGCGTCGGCTGGCGCCGTTGCTGGGTGGTCATCGCAAGAAGATCGAGTTGCTCAATTCATTGTTGTTGTCATTGCCTGGCACGCCCGTCATTTATTACGGCGATGAGATCGGCATGGGCGACAACATCTACTTGGGCGACCGCAACGGCGTGCGTACGCCGATGCAGTGGAGTTCGGATCGCAACGCCGGATTCTCGTCGGCGAATCCGCAACAACTCTTCCTGCCCACGATCATTGACCACGAATACCATTACGAGGCCGTTAACGTCGAGACGTCGCTTCGCAACGGACACTCGCTTTTCTGGTGGATGAAGCGACTGATCGCCTTGCGGCAGCAGCACCCTGTGTTCGCGCGCGGCGTCCTTCGCTTTCTCACGCCAGAGAACAATCGGGTTCTGGCCTATCTGCGCCAAGACGCGCAGCAGACAGCGTTGGTGGTTGCCAATTTGTCACGATTCTCGCAGTTTGTGGAACTTGACCTGAGCGAGTTTCGTGGTTATTCGCCGGTCGAGATGTTCGGGCATTCCGTGTTTCCGCCTGTGGGGGAGCCGCCCTATATGCTGACCTTGGGGCCGCACAGCTTCTATTGGTTCTTGCTGCAGCCAGCCGGCCGAACGCTACAGCCGATCGTCGATGGTCCGTCGCCAGCGATTGAGGAGTCGGCGCGGCTGCCGAGCATCAAAGTGGAAGGATCCTGGCATCTCGCGCTAGACGGCAAAGCGCGACGTGCGCTGACTGAATTGCTTCCGGACTGGCTCTGTGAGCGTCGTTGGTTCGCGGGGAAAGGAAAGCCAGTCAGTGGAGTGGAAATCGCGGACGTGGTTCCGTTGGCGGATCGCGCGCTCGGCGCTGACGTGCAACTGCTGTTGTTGACGGTGAATTACGCGAGCGCGCAGTCAGAAAACTATTTGCTCCCCGTAAGCTTCGCCACCGAACGGCATGCCGACCAGCTTCACGCGGACGAGTCGACCAAGCGACTGGCGTTCCTGGAGGTGGAACGAAGTAAGGGAGCTATCAATGGCGTGCTGTACGACGCGTTCGGAGACGAATCATTCAGTCAGTTGCTGCTGGAACTGGTGCGCGGCCGGCGCCGCGCGCAGGGCCGCGAGGGTCGGCTTTCCGGCCAACCGTTTCGCGCCCTGCGCACCTTGTGCGAGTCGCCTGATAAGCGGTTGCCTTCCCGATCGCTTCGAGTGGAACAAAGCAACAGCGCCGTCGTGTTTGGCGACCGCCTGCTGATGAAGCTGTTTCGAAAGCTGGACGGCGGCGTCAATCCGGAGTTGGAGTTGGGCCGATTCCTCACCGAGACCGCAGCCTTCGCGCATTCACCTCCGATTGCGGGTGCGCTGGAATATCGAGGTGAGGCGGGGGATGTCGCCACCGTCGCCATTCTTCAGGGATTCGTACGCAACGAGGCTGACGCCTGGACGCACGCCCTGGACAATGTACACCGCTTCTTCGATCGGGTCATGACCACGCGTCGCGACTGCCTTCCTGTTTCGAATGAGTTTCCTGCACGAGACCTTGTCGCCTCGTGTGACGAGCCTACTTCCCAACTGGCCTTGGAGTTCTGCAACGCCTACCTAGATTCCGCAGCGCTGCTGGGGCAGCGTACGGCCGAAATGCACCTGGCACTGTCCGGAGCGGCCGGGAATCCCCAGTTTGATCCTGAGCCGTTCACGGAGCACTACCAGCGTTCGCTGTATCAAGCCATGCGAGGCACCGCCCGTAAGAGCCTGCAATTATTGCGATCTCGCCTTCGAGACCTTCCCGAGGACATGGTGGCCGACGCCAAGCTGCTGCTCAGTTCCGAAGAACCGTTGCTCGGCCGATTTCGCGCCATTGTGGGCCGCAAGTTCGGCGGCGCGCGGATTCGCTGTCACGGCGACTACCACCTCGGGCAAGTGTTGTTCACCGGAAAGGATTTTGCGATCATCGACTTCGAGGGCGAGCCCACACGACGCGTGAGCGAGCGGCAAATCAAGCGTTCACCCCTTCGCGACGTCGCCGGAATGCTCCGCTCGTTCGATTACGCCAGCCAATCTGTACTGTTCAATCATTTTTTCGGCGTCGCGCAACAAGACGATGTGCCGAACTTACAGTGCTGGGCGGCGTTCTGGACGAACTGGGTCAGTAGCCGGTTCTTGTCGGCTTATTTGAGGACCGCCGCGGGCGCCTTATTCCTTCCGACAAACCGCGAGGAATTGCGAACGCTGCTGGAGGTCTTTTTGTTGGAGAAGTCCACGTGCGAACTGGCTTATGAACTGAGCTATCGACCGACGTGGGTCAAGATTCCGATCGCGGGCATGCTGCGCATCCTCGGCGTCGAAAAATAGCGAATTGCCTCCGCACTTCGCGCCGAAGCGCGATGACGCCGAAGCAGTGGACATTCAGGAGCAAGACATGTTCCATTCACGAATTGGCGATCAGGACTTGCACTTCTTCAACGAAGGCACGCATCTGCGCCTCTACGAATTGCTCGGTTCACATTGGACCGAAAGCGACGGCCAACCCGGCGCCCGTTTCGCCGTCTGGGCTCCAAATGCCAAGGATGTCGCCGTCACCGGCGAATTCAACGGCTGGGATGCCACAGCGCATCGGATGACGCCGACGGGAAGTTCCGGGATTTGGGAGGCGTTCGTACCAAACGTCACCGTGGGCCAACGATACAAGTATCGCATCTTGTCGAGGGCGGATCAAATCCTGGACAAAGCGGATCCGTTTGCCTTCGCTGCCGAAACGCCACCAGATACAGCTTCGGTGCTGGTGGATCTTGCTTACAGTTGGAACGATCAAGACTGGATGGCCACACGCAGGCGGCGACACGAACTGACTTCGCCAATTTCGATCTACGAAGTGCATCTCGGCTCCTGGATGCTAGCGCCGTATGGTCGTGAGGACGTGTGCTCGTATCGTGCGGTGGCAGAGCGATTGGTCGACCATGTGAAGTCGCTTGGCTTCACGCATGTCGAGTTGCTGCCAATCATGGAGCATCCGTTTTACGGCTCCTGGGGCTACCAAACGAGCTCCTACTTCGCGCCGACGCGACGTTACGGTCCGCCACAGGATTTGATGTACTTGATCGACAAACTGCATCAACACGACATCGGCGTGATTCTCGATTGGGTTCCTTCGCACTTTGTCACCGACGCCCATGGCTTGGGCGAGTTCGACGGCACTCATTTGTTCGAGCACGCCGATCCTCGTCAGGGCTTTCATCCCGACTGGAAAACCTACATCTTTAACTACGGGCGCAATGAGGTCCGCAGCTTTTTGCTCAGCAACGCGTTGTTTTGGCTGGAAAAGTACCATATCGACGGGCTGCGCGTTGACGCCGTGGCGTCGATGCTCTACCTGGACTACTCGCGGGAAGAAGGGCAATGGATCCCCAATTCCTTTGGCGGTCGCGAGAATCTGGAAGCGATCGAGTTTCTGAAGCAATTGAACGAGCAAGTGTATCGGAGCTTTCCCGATGTGATGACGATTGCCGAAGAATCCACGGCCTGGCCAAAGGTGTCGCGCCCAGTCTACGGCGGCGGACTTGGCTTCGGGTACAAATGGGACATGGGATGGATGCACGACACGCTGAGCTACTTTCGCCGCGATCAAGTTCATCGCAAACACCATCATGGCGAAATGACATTTCGCTCGGTCTATGGGTTTACCGAGAATTTTGTACTCCCTTTGTCGCACGATGAAGTCGTGCATGGAAAAGGCTCGCTACTCGCCAAGATGCCGGGAGACGATTGGCAGAAGTTCGCCAACCTCCGACTGCTGCTGGGATACATGTTCGCCCAACCCGGTAAGAAACTGCTATTCATGGGCGGCGAATTCGGTCAGCGCGGCGAGTGGAACCACGACGATGTGCTTGACTGGAAGTTGCTCGAGTCCCCGGACCATGACGGAATTCGACAATGGGTGACCGACCTGAATCGCCTCTATCAATCGGAACCGGGGTTGGCGTCAGGGGATTGCGATCCGGTCGGCTTTCGCTGGCTCGAAGCGAATGACTCTGAACGCGGGGTCGTCGCGTTCTTGCGCTGCGGCGCTCCCGGCGAGAATGACGTACTGGTGGCAGCAAATTTCACGCCCGTTCCTCTCTCGAATTATCCTATCGGCGCGCCAAGCCCGGGCAATTGGCGGGAACTGCTCAACAGCGACGCTCGAACCTATGGTGGCGTCGGTTACGGGAACTCTGGTGAAGTAGCCTCTACTCCGATTCCTTGCCACGGCAAGATGCAGTCGCTGAACCTGTCGATTCCCCCATTGGGCATGCTCTTTTTGGGCTTGTCTCAAGGCAGCTAGGTATGATTGCTTCCACGAAGTTGCGTCTTGCGTGAAGTCGTTTTCCGGCCGAAAACGAATTCCCGCAACGGCGTGAGGGAGCGTGTGTGTGGGCGCGAGAGCGAATCGAGTTTCGAGCGAAACGAGGACTTTTAAGAAGTGTACGTGCATGGCCAGCGCGACGCACGCGGCCCTGCATGCGGTCGCTCTTCCGCCTGGCCAAACGCTCGAAGGTATAGGACATTCGGGCGAAGCCGTGGATCTGTTGCAAGAGTTGCTGCTACTCAGTCCCCAGGACATCCAGGGGGCGCGTTATCTGTCCTGCCGCATTTGATGGCAATCGGCCATGACGAGGAGGCGGCCAACTCCAGCGAGAGCGTCATTTACTATGTGTTCATCCTCGGTTCATTCAAAAGGGTGAATGCAAGAGTCAATTGCGACGGAGCTTGAAGGCGAGGACTTCGCTGGGCGTTCGGTAGCCGAGTCGTTTACGGGGGCGTTCGTTGAGTAGTTGTTCCACGCGGGCTGCCTGGCGGTGACTGATCCGCGTGAGGTCGGTGCATTTGGCAAAGAACTGCGGCAGCAGTCCGTTGGTGTTTTCGTTCGTGCCGCGTTGCCAGGAGGCGTATGGCTCGGCGAAGTAAACCTGGAATCCCAGCCCACGGGTCAATCGGTGACGCTCCGCGAATTCTTTACCGTTGTCGAAGGTCATGCTTCGCCGCGGTGCTCGCGACCTGCCGTTCTACGCCGGGATTGAGCTGAAAGGGGGCCAGTCATGACCAAGTTACCGTCGCGCACCATCGCAGACCGTCGCACAACCGTCGCGATGATGATCGCGTCAGCGATCTGCGCGGCGGCGTCGATGCAACTGACCTGCTTCTCCTTCGGCGCTTTGGGGGATTTCGCCGTGGCGACCTTGG
>ENA-ORBV01010356-ORBV01010356.1-microbial-mat-metagenome-genome-assembly--contig:-NODE-10356-length-14962-cov-5.730870_pt1 | contig 14962 bp, 8 predicted proteins | sample MGYA00237777_ERZ505514 | MGnify/ENA primary metagenome ERZ505514 (study PRJEB26160, sample SAMN06269048) | microbial mat metagenome | isolation source: Oligotrophic lake microbial mat | place... | reverse complement strand
GCCAGCTTCGGCTACTCGCTGGCCCTGGCGGGTGCGCGGTTGGTCGTGGGCGCGCCGGGCGGAGCCACCGCCGGGAGCAATGCCGGCTACGTGTGCGTTTACGATCTCGATAGCCCGCAGCCGCTGGTGCCGCTGACGACGGTGGAGAATCCGGAGCCCGAGGCGTCCGATTTTTTCGGCAGCGCAGTGGCGATCTCGGGAGACCGGCTGGTGGTGGGCGCGACGCTCGATGGCAGTTTCGATTCGGGGAAGGCTTACATCTTCGACCTCGCCGGCGCCCCTCCGCTCGCGCCGATCTTTTCGTTGTCGTCGGAAATGCGACACTTCGGGAGCAGCGTGGCGATCTCCGGGACGCGGGTGATCATCGGGGCCTACGGGTATTACGACTACAACGCGCGGACCTACCGCCGCGGAGCCTATACCTACGATCTGGCGGGCAGCTACCCGACCTCGCCAATGACCTCCAGTTTTGTCGGATCGATTGCGGCCATGAGCGGTCCGGTCTCGGTGATCGGCGAACTGGGAACGCCCGGCGGCAGCGCGTCGGTGGCCGATTACACCGCCTACTTTACCCTGCCGCAGCCGATCGATAACCCGCTCGGCCCGGTGTCCACGGGCTTCGCCGAGGCCGTGGCGCTCGATGGCTCCACTTTGGTCATCGGTGCCGAGACGGCGCTGGCTCGCGGCGTAGTTTACATCTACCAGACCCCGACCCCGGATGCCGGCACGGCGCCGCCGACGCTCATCAGCCCCGCCGCCGGGAGCGTGGCGGGCAGTCCGGTGAACGTGGCTTTTTCCCTCCCGGAGCGGGCGCTGGGCCGGAGCGTGCAGTTACGGTTTCAGGGGCCGGTCTTGCGCTTTTTCACGCTGGCGTCGCCGTATGAAGCGGGCGGGACGCATGCGTTCAGCTTCTTGCCAGGCGCTCCGCTGGCCTCTCCGGCCATCCGGCCTTCGGGCGGTGTCAATGGCGCCAGCAATCTGCCCGACGGGCTCTACACCGTGACCCTGAGCTACCAGGATGCGCCGGGCAATTTCGCGGCTTCGGCCTCGGTGGCCAACGTGCGCATCGATGCGACCGCCCCCGCCGCTGGCACGGTGACCCTCGCGCCCGCCGGGGCGGTGGATGCCGGTGCGGCGCTGCTCGTGACTTTCGCGGGCTGGACCGATGCAAGCCCGCCGCTGAGCTACACGGTGCTGATCGATGGCGCGATCGCTTCACCCACGGAGGCTGGCGCAGTGCGCACTTTCACCGGCCCGGTGACGCCGGGCGTGCGTCTGCTGCAAGGCCGCATCACCGACGCGATGGGCAATGTGGCGGAGGTCACGCAGACTTTCACGGTGCTGACGGCGCGGGAGAGCTGGCGGCGCCTCCACTTCGGCATCACGACAAACACCGGAGCCGCGGCGGATGCCGCCGACCCGGATGGCGACGGGAACAACAATGAATTTGAGTTTGTCGCCGGGCTCCTGCCCGCGGACCCCGCTTCTCGCTTTCAGACCCGCGTGGAAATTCCGCCGGAGCAGCCGGCGTCGCGCGCGATCATCTTCGGACCGGTCGTCGCGGGGCGGACCTACACGGTGAAATACAAGGCGAGCCTGGCGGATCCAGCTTGGACGATTCTGACGAACAGCAGGACGAGCGAGAGCGGGACCGAGCGGACGGTGACAGACGAGAACCCAGGCGAAGGCCCGCGGTTCTATCGCGTCGAGATCACGCGGCAGTGAGAGGGAGGAAACCGAAAGTCGGATTTTGCTGGAGTGCGATTCTCCTACTTTGTCCGCCGGACGGACGTGGCTTTTTATCCAAACCGGAAACGACTTTCGCCCTGCGCTAACGGCCGGAGCCGTTGAGCGTGCCGATGATCCGCAGGCCGTCGAGCGTGAGGTTTTCCTGCACCGTCTTGATCTCCGGCAGGCCTGCGGCGATGAGCTCCGCGTAGCCGCCGGTGGCGACGACGGGGAGGTTGTGCGGGATGCCGAGTTCCTTGCCGATCTCCTGCAAAATCTGCCGCACGAGGCCGCGGTAGCCATAGACCGCGCCGGCGAGCATGGCGTGTTTCGTGGATTTGCCGATCGCGCTCGGCGGTTCGAGCAGGCTGATCTTGGGCAGTAAGGCGGTGCGCTGGTGCAGGTAGTCGGTCATCGCTTCGAGGCCGGGCGCGATCACGCCGCCGACGTAGTTGCCCGCGGGTGAGACGATGTCGAAGCTGACCGCCGTGCCGAAATCCACGACGACCACCGGCGCGCCATAAGTCGCGAACGCGCCCGCGGCATTGGCCAGCCGATCGGCGCCGATCGTCTTCGGTTGCGGATAGTCGATGCCGACGCCGAGCTTGGTCTTCGGCCCGACGCGCAGCACTGGATGCGGTGCGAGAAAGTCCGCGATCAGGTCGCCCTTGGACGGCACGACGCTGGAAAGCACCGCGGTTTTCCAGCTCCACCCGCGCAAGACTCGCGTAAGGGCATCGCGCTCGATCTCGGCGGTGCTCAGGCGGCGCGAGGGGCCGACCTCGGTGCGCGTGGCGATCGCGAATTTCGTGAAGGAGTTGCTGTTATCGATGAGCAGGAAATCTGCGTCGGTGATGCTCATGAGAGGCGCGAGAGAATCCTGCGCCGCCGGGCAGGTCAAAGGGATTCTCCGCTCGCAGACCCGCGCGAGAACCTCGTCGCTCCTTGCTCTTTCGGCGGGATTTGGCCTTGCCCACCCGCCGCGACTCGCGAGACTCCGCCGACATGAAAGCCTTCCTCGCCTCCCTCCTCGCTCCCCTTTGGCTTGTCGCGACCGCGTCAGCCGACTGGGTGCTCGAAACGAAAATCGAAAGCCCGCAGGTCAACTCCTCCGGGGTGATGAAGATCAAGGGCGACAAGCTGCGCGTGGACATGGACGCCGGGCCCGCGGGCGCGGTCAGCTCCATCATCGACAGCTCCACGGGCGACACCATCCAGGTGCTGCATGCGCAGAAAATGGCGATGAAGATGAGCGCCGCGCAGATCAAAAGCGCCATGGAAGCGGCCGGCCAGATGCCCAAGAAAGACGCCGCGCCCGTCCCCGCGGCCAAGGCGACTGGTGAGAAGGAGAAGGTCGGCGACTACGAGTGTGAGATCTACACGTGGACCGATGCCGGCACCTCGGTGCGCCTCTGGATTGCCAAGGACCACCCGCACGGTGCAGCGCTGCAGGCTTTGGACAAAAAGATGCGCAGCGGTGTGCTCGGCGCGATGCAAAAGGGCCCGGACACCAGCCTGCTGCCCGGGCCGTCGCTGAAGACGGAAACCACGGTCGGCGGCGCGAAGATGATGACCAACACGGTCGTTTCGATCAAAGAACAGCCGCTCGATGCGAAGGATTTCGAGGTGCCTGCGGGCTACAAGGACATGGCCCTTCCTGCGGGAGTCGGCGGCAAATAACACCCCCGACAGCTCAGGCGCACTTGCCGCTTCCCAATCTCGGGACGGGGCGCCTAACCTCCTCCGCCCATGTCTCAGGAATACAAAGTCAAACTCGAGGTCTTCGAAGGCCCGCTCGATCTGCTGCTCTATCTCATCAAGAAGGATGAGGTGGATATCTACGACATCTCGCTCGAGCGGATCACGGCGCAGTATCTGGAGTTCATGGATGCATTCAAGGTGCTCGACCTCGAAGTCGCGGGCGAATTCGTCGTCATGGCGGCGAACCTCATTTACCTGAAAAGCCGCGCGCTTTTGCCCGTGAACGTGCAGCCGCCGGATGAGGAAGCCGAGGAAGAGGATCCGCGCTGGGACCTCATCCGCCAGCTCGTCGAATACAAGAAATTCAAGGACGCCGCCGCGCAGCTTTCGCAGCGCGAATTCGAGCAAAGCAACCTCTTCGCCCGGCTCCCCGAGCAAAGCGACACCTCGCCCGAGCGCCCGCTCGGCGACGTCAGCGTCTTCGACCTCATCAACGCCTTTAACAAAGTCCTCAAGCGCATCGCCTCGAAGAGCGAAGACCTGCGCGAGATCTTCGAGGAGAACTACACCGTCTCCGACAAGATCGACCTGATCATGAAAATGGCGGCCAGCGGCGTGCCGCTGAAGTTCACCGAACTCTTTGCCAGTGCGGCTTCGCGGTCCGAGATCGTCGTCACTTTCCTTGCCCTGCTCGAGCTCATCCGGCTCAAGCAACTGCGCTGCGTGCAGGACGAAGCATTCTCCGAAATCGAGTTGCGGCGCGTCTGATCCGTGGAAAGCCTTTTCGCCAGTATGACGCTCAAGCAAGTCATTGAAGCGCTCGTCTTCGCCTCGCCCAAGCCGCTCCTGACCAAGGAAATCGCGGCGGCGTTGCGCGCCGCCGGGCAGGGGACCGAAGACCAGACGGCGCTCGAATTCGCCAAGGCCAAGGAAGATGACGTGCTCGCCGCGCTCGCCGAAATCCAGGCGGAGCTGCCGGCCACCGGACGCGCGTTTCAGCTCATCGAGCGCGTCAATGGCTGGAACTACGTGAGCGATCCCGCGTGCGCGACCTGGGTGCGCCAGCTTTACCCCGAGGCCAAGCCGACGCGCCTCACCGGGCCGCAGCTCGAGACGCTCGCGATCATCGCCTATCGCCAGCCAGTCACGCGCGCCGATTGCGAAGCCGTGCGCGGCGTCGCCGTGGATGGCGTCATGCAAGTGCTGCTCGACCGCGGCCTCGTGAAGATCGCCGGCCGCGCCGAAGTGCCCGGGCGCCCGCTGCTTTATTCCACGACCGAATATTTCCTCCAGCACTTCGGCCTGAAAACGACCGACGAATTGCCCAACGCGAGCGAACTCAAACGCGTCGCCCTTCCCGCCGCTAAGGTGGAAGAGCCCGCTGCCGCTCCCGCCGAGGAGGCTGCGGCTCCCGCTGAAGGTTCCGCTGAAGGTTCCGCTGAGCCCGTTGTTGAAGCCGCACCGGTCGAAGCTGCCACGGAAGCCGAGCCGGAGCCCGCACCAGAATCTGAAGCCGCTGCCGAGTCCGAGCCCGAGCCCGAAACGGAACCGCCGAGCGAAGAAGAGCCCGCGGCCGAGGCTGCCGAAAATCCCGACCCGCCGACCGCTTCCTGATCGCATGAAACTCCCGGAGATTCGCCGCAAGATCGACGCGCTCGACGACCAGCTCATCAAGCTGTTCAACGAACGCGCCGACCTCGTCCACGAAGTCGGCCTCGTGAAGCGCGCCGAGGGCACGGAAATCTACGCGCCCGAGCGCGAGGAGACGCTCCTGCGCGCACTCGCCGCCAAGAACGCCGCGCTCCACGGCCGCCTCCCGGAGAAATCCATCCGCGCGATCTACCGCGAGATCATGTCGGCCTCGCTCGCATTGGAAAAGGAGCTGAAGATCGCCTACTTCGGCCCGCAGGCTACGAACACTCACCAGGCCGCGCGCTCGAAATTCGGAGCCAGCGTCGAATACACGCCGCGGGTCAGCATCGCCGATGTCTTCGATACCGTGGCGCGCGGCAATGCCGACTACGGCGTCGTGCCGATCGAGAACTCCACGGAAGGCGCGGTGAACCATACGCTCGACGTCTTCATGGACAGCGAACTGCGCATCTGCGCGCAGATCCTGATGAAGATCGAAAACCATCTCGCCGCGAAAATCCCGCGCGACCAGATCAAGCGCATCTACTCCCACCCGCAGGTCTTCGGCCAGTGCCGCAACTGGCTCCGTCTAAACCTGCCTGATGTCGATTTGATCGAAGTCTCCAGCACGCCCCGCGCGGCTGAACTCGCCGCGACCGAAGACGGCTCCGCCGCGATCACGGGCGCCATGGCTGCCGAAGTCCACGGGCTGCAAATCCTCGCGCCATCAATCCAGGACATCGCCAGCAACACCACGCGCTTCCTCGTCATCGGCCGCAGCCCGTCGCCGCCGACCGGCGACGACCGCACCGCGATCATGTTCTGCGTGCAGGACAAGCCCGGCGCGCTTTTCCACGCGCTGGAGCCGTTCAACCGGCTCAAGATTTCGATGAGCAAAATCGAAAGCCGCCCCTCGAAGCGGAAGGCGTGGGAGTATTTCTTCTTCGTCGATATCGACGGCCACGCCGGCGACGAAACGGTCAAGCAGGCGACCGACGAACTCGAGAAGCACTGCACCTTCGTCAAAATCCTCGGCACCTACCCGAAATCCCCGTTCGTCTAGCTGTGGAGGCTCAATAGGTTGTTCAGCGGCAGGCGGAGTCTGGAGGTGGGAGAGCGGAGTTTGAGGGAGTGGTGAGGACGATGCCAGTTGGAGTTGTGGAGAAAGAAGGGGAGGCGGTCTGAGCGCTGGTCGGAATGGGCCTAGGCGTGAGCGTAGGCCCACTTGCGGAGGGAGGTTTGGATGAAGCGCTCGGCCTTGCCGTTGGTCTTTGGGGTGGAAGGTCTGGTTGAAGCGCTGCTTGAGGCCGAGGGCGGCGCTGGTGGCGCGGGCGATCTGGAAGCCCGGCAGCTTTCGGCGGCGCAGGGCGAGCACGCGGGCCACGCGGCAGGGGTGGGTGGAGCGTGGGGAACATTGGAGGCGCGAAGAACGATCCTGAAGTCCGGCGAGCCCCGCGGTGCGGAAGCGGGCGAGCCACTTGAAGGCAGTGCGGATCGCGCCGCCAACTCTCATAGCGAGTGGATCAAGAACTGGGGGCAGGCCACTTCCAGCCCGCATTCGCGGCGCTGGCAAGCTCACCAGTCGCGACCTGCAGTTCCGAGCGGCGCCCGTGGAGTTTCGCGGCTGGGTGAAGCATCGCTTCCTCACCTGAACCGGGGCACGAATGGCACTGATACCAAATTGGTGAAATGATCAGACACCTGCCCAGCCCGGAGGGCTGAAGGAAATTAGCTCCGGGTGAAACCCGGAGTTTCGGACCACCATCCGATGCACCCCGGAGGGTGTGCCGGAAGCAGCCAGCCATGCACCTTCCCGCACCGCCTCCGGGGTGCCTCCGGTTTCTCTCAATATCCCCGGGTTTCACCCGGGGCTAATTTCCTTTCAGCCCTCCGGGCTGCGGGAGCGTCTGATTGTTTCCTGAAGTTGGTATGAGAGGGTTGTGAAGTATCGCAAGTCGTCAGGAGGGCACGATCTCGAAGTGACTCGCGTCGTCTCGAATCGCGTGGGCACAAAGGATGAAAGCCGCCGCGTCCCCACGCGGCGGCTTTCTGTTCCCCCACAGCGCCCCCGTCAAGAAACGCTGGAGTTCCCGTTCTTTCTGCCGTGCACGGCAGAAAAAAAGTTAAACGCCCCGGCGGCGGAAGCGACGCAGGCCGATCAGCATCCCGAGCCCACCGGCGAGCGAGATCAGCGAGCCGGGTTCGGGCACGGCAATCAGCGCGACCGAATTGCCGCCGAAGTCGTAGTCGAGCGTGAACTGATTGGCCCCGACCGTCAGCAGGCCGCCATCGGCGATGATGGCGCTGTTGTAGGTGAAGAGGTCGCCGTCCCACGTCCCGGTGTAGGTGATGAAGACGAGATTGCCGCTGGGCGTGCCGGCGGCCAGGTCGCTGATCGTGAGCACCGCATCGTCCGCGTCGGCCAGACTCAGGTTGCCGGTGATGGCGACGAGGTCGGTCGTGGTCAGGCTGGTGTTGATCTCCAGCGCAAAGGTCGAGCTGCTGGCGTGGCTGAGCGCTCCAGTGTTCAGCGTGCCGATCAAATTGCCCGGCGCGAGGGTGCCGCCGGTCTTCACATTGACCACGCCGAGCGTGCCGGTGCCGCCAAGCGTGCCGGTGGAGTTCACATTCGTGATCGAGCCGCTGATCGAGCCGTTCACGATGAGTGTGCCGGCGTTGATGTTTGTGTCGCCTTGGTAGGTGTTGGCGCTGCTGGAGGTGATCGTCACCGTGCCGCCGGTCGTCTTGGTGAGTGCCGCCAGCTCGCCCGAGAGGCTGGCGGAGATGGTGCCGGCTTGCGCATTCACCGCCTGCACGCTGAAGGCACCGCCGCCCGTGCTCGTGATCGAGCCCGAGAAGAGGTCGATGTTGCCGCCGCGCTTGGAGATGGCCGTCGCGTTGTCGAAGGTGCCGCCCGCGATGTTCACCGGCGTCCACGCCTGGATCGCGCCGTTCGCGCCGAGGGCGAAGGTGCCGGCGTTGATGTCGATCCCGCCGGAGACGATGCTTTCCGCGGTGATCAGGCCGGGCTGCGAGGAGGTCAGCGTCGTGGTGCCGCCTCCGTTCTTGATGATCTTGCCGAAGCCTTCGAAGATTTCGTTGCGCCCAAGTTGGATGCCGCCCACATCGATATTCCCGCTGCCGGCGAAGGTGACGTTGTAGGCGTTGTTACCCGCGAGCACGGCGTAACCGTTCGTCGAGCCGAGGGTCAGTTTGCCCGCACCGGTGTTTTCGATCGTGGCGTCGCCGAGGAGCGTCGTCTGGCCGGCGCCAATGCGGTTGTAGTCTGCGCTGCCGCTGTAGCGGAAGGTGGCGCCCTGGCCGAGCTGGATGGAGCCGAAGCCGGTGCCGAGCGCGCCGGTGACGGAGGCTTCGATCACCCCCTGGCCGACTCGGGCGCCCAAGCCGGTGTGGTTGCTGCCGTTGTTCAGGATTAAGGTGCCGGGACCGGCCTTGGTGACGACGGCGTTTGTGCCCGAGAGGGTGCTGGCGATGGTGAAGGTATTCGCCAGCGTGGTCTCATACTGATGCACGGCGATTTCCGACGCGCTGATGCTGCTGCCGGTGATGAGCGTGGGGCCATCGACGTTGTCGGTGATGAGGATGCCGAGGGGGGCGGCCGTAGCGGCGAGGGCTCCGGTGAGCGTCAGCGTGCGGTTGGTGGCATTGTTGAACCTCATGCCGGCCGAGGTGGCAACTGCGGTCGTGATCGGGCCACCGTTGTTGCCCACATCCGTGATGGTGTTGGTGACGAAGTTCGTGGTGTTGTAGCTGCCATCGGGCAGCGCTTGGATTCCACCTGAGCCATCGTTGCGGGCGTAACTCAGGCCGTTGTAGGTCGCCCAGGTGCCGATGAGACCATTGGCGCCGTTGGCGTTCGTGGTGGTGATGTTCGCCGTGCCGGCGCCTTGATTGGTTTCGAGGAAGTTGACCGTGCCGTTGTTGGCCCTCGCGATGGCCCCGAGCGCCAAGGTCGTTACCTGGGCTGCGCCGGTGCCGCTGCGCACTTCGATGGTGTTGCCGGCGTTGTTGATCGAGACGCCGCCGTTGTTCACGTTTTGCAGCGTGTTGGCGGAGTTGTTGCCGAGCAGGCGGAAGGTCGCGCCGTTGCTCAGCGAGAGGACGCTGGTCCCGAGGTTGGTGATGGCCCGCTCGTTGCCCGTCGTGGTGTTGAAGGCTCCCGTGTTATCGAAGACCACCGTGCCGCCGAAGAACGAGGTATTCCTGGCGTTGGTGATGCCTTGGTTGTCGAAATCGTTGCGGAAGGTGTAGGTGCCCGCACCGCGGAGAACGATCGTGCCAGCGTTGATATTGACACTGTTCCGGACGGCCCCCTCGAAGGTCAGGTTGCCCGGCCCGCCAATGCTGGCCGTGCTGATGAAGTCGTTGGCCGTCACCGTGCCGGAGATCGTCGAGGTGTTGACCGTGTCGGAATTGAAGAGCGTAGCCACGGGGTGGAAGTTGCCGAGCGCCCAGGAATGGGTGGTGCTGGTGTTGCTCACCCCGGCGAGATCAATGGCCGCAATGTTGCCCACGTTGATTATTTTTGTCGCGGTGGCATCGCCAAAGGCGGCGGCGCTGCCGACTTTGAGCAGCACGCCGCCGCCCACGGTGAGCGCACCGCCGTAGTTGCTGCCGGTGCCGTTGAAAGCCAGCGTGCCGACGCCGGAAATGCTGAGGGCCGTGGTATTGGCCCCCGTGCCATTGTGGGTCACGGTGCCGGTGAGGCGGTTCACCTGCGGGCCGAAGGTGACGACGTTGATCGTATCAGCCGCGCCCGCAGTGAGGTTGTTCGTCAGTGTCGTCTCGTGGGTCGAGAGCGCGGAGCCGAGGTTGATCGAGTTGAGGTGAAACGGATTGCTGCCTGGATCGTCGAAAGTGAGCGTCGCGCCGCCGTTGAGCGTGACGCTATTCGCGCCGCCGATGGCGGAGAAACCGCCGCTGTCCGGAACTTGCGTCGAGCCAGTGGCCGAAAAGGAGATCGTTCCGGCTCCATTGCCCACGGTGTAGGCGTTGGTGCCATTGGCCGCGAGGGTCGCGCCGCCGGAGAGGTTCAGATTCGTCGTGGCGAGGTAGCTGGAATTTCCGCCCAGATAAACCGTGGTGCCGGAGACGCCAAGACCGCCGGTGTGCCCGAGTGCGCCTTTGAGGTAAATCAGGCCGCCCGGGGCGGTGTTCGCGGTCGCCGCGCTCGTCGGCCCGAGGAGCGTCAGCGCGCCGGTGCCGGAAGTCGCCCCGCTGACCACGGCAAAACCCGCGCCGTCGTTGCTGTAGTTGCCGGACGCGTTGCCGCCCTCGGGACGACCCACGCTCAGGATCAGGTCGCCGGTGGTATCCACGGCGGAGGTCAGGTTCGTCGTCCCGGTGGCGGAGTGGATATTGGTCAGAATCAGATTGCCGCCCACGTCGCTGCGGGTGATCGCGCCGCCCGCGCCGGAGCCGGTGAGCGCGAGGGTGAGGCCCGCCTGCGTCGCGCCGAAGCCGCCGCCGCCCGCGCCAAAGGAAACCTGCCCGCTGCCGGTGCCGATGGTGCGCGTGATGGTGCCGCCGGCGACCAGCGAACCGCCGTTATTCAGGCTGAGATTGCCCGCGGCCAGCGTGGCGTTGCCGGTCAGAACGAGATCGCCTCCATTGACCGTGACCCCTTCCATCGTGCTCGCCGCGCTGATCGAGAGGGTGCCGTAGCCCGCCTTGACCAGCCGGGTGGTCGCGTCGCCGACGAGCGGGTTTTCGATGAAGGTCGGCCGGTTCGTGTAGATGTAGAGCGGGGTGCCGGGAGTGCTGCTGGAGATCAGACCCGTGCCGCTCAACCGCACGCTGGGCGCGGTGTTGTCATTGATTTGCAGCGGCAGGAGCGAGTAAGGCAGCGTGCCGACGCCGTTCCCCGAAGTATTGGTCACGATCAGGCCGCCACTGGTCAGCGTGATGGTGTTCGCGCCGGTGATCAGCGTGGTGAAGAAGGCCTGAGTGCCGGGCGACAACTTCAAGCTGTTGGCGGTCACATTCCCGCCGAGGGTGCCCACGCCGAGGTTGGAGTTTGCCGGCGCGATCACCGGGGCAAAAAGATAGTTGGTCGTCGCATCGGTGCCATCCGTGCCGCCAGCATTCATGCTCGTGAGCGTCGCCGCGACGATATTCCCGCTGGAAACCGACGCCCAGGTGATGGCATCGCCGGAGGTGTAACCCGGCGCGGCCGTGGCCAGCGTGGCCCACGCGCCGAGGATGCCGTTGACGTTGGTGTTGCTCGTTTGGATCAACGTCGTGCCCGCCGTCGGGATGGTGCGGAAGCTCGCCCACGATTCCGCTCCGGCCGTGATCGCGCCAAGATTGAGCGTGGTGGCAAAGGCACCCGTCGCGCGGTTCACGGTGATTTGATTGCCCGAGCGCGCCGTCACGGCGGTGCTGGCGACCGTCTGCGAGCTGGCGGCGGTGGTATTGCTATTCACCGCGAGCACGGAGTTGTTCAACGTCAGCGCGCCAGTGCCGAGCTTGGAGTTGGCCGCGTTATTCGTCGTGAAATCCATGAGCACCGCCGCGCCGTTGATCGCCGTGGTGCCGGTGAAGGCGTTGTTGCCCGAGAGCCGCAGCGCGCTCTTCTCCTGCACGCTCGTTCCACTGCCGGCCGCCTCGACGGTGCGGTTGTAAGCGCCCGTGCCGTTGACCGTCAGGTTCGTCCCCGAGAGCGCCCCGCTGATCGTCGCCCGCCCGAGATTCTCCGCATTCACGATCACCGAGCCGCTGGTCAGCGTGGTCGCGCCGCTCTGCGTGAAGTCGCCCAGATTGCGCAGGCTCAGCGTGTAATCGCCCGCAGCCCGCGTATTCACGCCGGAGATCGTGATATTCCGCTGCGTCGCGCCGACGGTGATCCCGCCGAGATTCGTGATCGCCCCGGCGCCGAGGGTGAAAGCCCCCGGCCCGACCAGCGAGAGGGTGTTGCCATTGCCGTTCACAGTGCCGGAGATGGTCAATGCCGAGCCCATGTCCTCGACGTTCACGCTCAGGTTGTCATTGAGCACGATCGGGGCGGTGATGGTCATCGTGCCCCCGTTCGCCGTCGCCGTGCCGCCGCCATTGACGAGGATCGTCGCCGGGCCGGAGGTCGAGTCGAAGAGGAGCGCATTTCCGCCGCTGCTCGCGATCGTCCAGGCAAAGGCGGTTGCCGGATCATTTTCCTTCAAAGTCAGCGCGCCGACGACCGCGGTCGCGACATTCACCGTGACAATGCGAGTGGCGGTGAGGCTGCGATCAAAGATGGCGATGTCGCCCGCCGTATTCGGGAATAAGCCGCCGGCATTCCAGCCGGTGGTGGCGGTGGAGGCGTCCCAGTTGCCAGCGGCATCGAAGCCCCAGGTGTAGGCGGCGACTTGGGCTGGAAAGACGGCGGTGAAGAGAGCGGCGATGCCGGTGGCGAGGATGCGGTGGGAGGGAGTGATTTTCATGAAAGGGAGAACGGGGTGTCGGGGAGAGGGAGAATGCGGATTCGGCCAGCAGATCGCTATGGGCTTAACATCCTCCTTTCGGAGGATGCCGAGAAAACTAACCCCGCCCCGCCTGCCCCAGCCGCAAAATGCCCCGCTCCAGCGCCATCGTGACGGCGCGGGTGCGATCCGGCGCGCCGAACTTCTGCAGGATGTGGGTCAGATGCGTTTTCACCGTCACCTCGGAGAGTCCGAGCAGCGTGGCGATTTCCTTGTTCGAGCGGCCCTGCGCGACCTGCCGCAGCACGTCGATCTCGCGGGCGCTCAACGTGGTGTGCAGATTGCGCTCGGCGAGTTTCCGCGCGATCTCCGCCGGGAAAAACCGCTCGCCCGCCGCCACCGCGCGAATCCCCCGGACGATCTCCTGCTTCTCGCTCGCCTTCGACAAATAGCCCCACACGCCCGCCTCGACGGCGCGGTGAATGTCCTCCGGCGTTTCATTGATCGAGACCATGATGACTCGCGCCTCGGGATGCGCCTCGAGGATGCGCCGGGTCACTTCGCAGCCGTGCAGGTCCGGCAGCATGCCGTCCATCAGCGTCACGTCGGGCTGAAGTTCACCGAAAAGCCGCAGCCCTTCCGCGCCGGTCGCCGCTTCGCCGACGACCTCCAGATCGGCCTCGCGCCCGAGCGCGCCGGTGAGACCCATGCGGACCATGAAGTGATCGTCCACGAGCAGGATGCGAATGCGCGCGGGCTTCATGGCGTGGGCGCCTCGGTGCGCGCCGGCACATTCACCTCGACCACGCACCCCGCGCCCGGCGTGCCCTGCACGGTGAGCGCCGCGCCGATTTTACCCACCCGCTCCTGCATGCCGCGGATGCCGAAGTGCGCGCCGTTGAGCTGCTGGAGCTTCTCGGGCGGGAAGCCGCCGCCGTCGTCCGCGATCCGCAGCCGCGTCGCCGCGGGGAGATATTCGAGAGAAAAGACGACCGTTTTCGCGCCGGCATGTTTGAGCGCATTGGCCAGCGCTTCCTGGGCGATGCGCAGGAGATGGAATTCGACCGCGGCCGGGAGTTCGCGCGCCTCGCCGGTCACCTCCACCCGCACCGCCGGGCCACCCCGCGCCGTGGCGCTCTCGGCGATGGCGCGCAGAGCTCCGGCCAGTCCCTCGAGTTCCAGCACCTGCGAACGGAGATCCCACACCGAGCGTCGCGCTTCCACGCGGGTGTGCCGCAGCATGTTCTTCGCGAGCCCCAGCGCATCCGCCGCCGCGTCCGGCTCCTCGTGCAGCGCCTCGGTCGCGCTATCGAGCTGGAGCGCCACGCCGGCGAGATTTTGCTCGATGGTGTCGTGCAACTCGCGGGCGACGCGGTTGCGCTCCTCGCTCACGGCTTCGCGCTGCAATTTTTCGCCGATGATCCGCGTCTGCTGCTCCACCTGCCGCCGCAGCATCGTCGCCCACGCCAGCGCCGCGAGCAGCAGCGCGAGCAGCGCCGCCCCGGCCACGGCGACGCGGCCCGTGGTCCAAAACTCCGGCCCTTCCAGCACGCGCACATCGCCCAGCCCGCGCAGGAGCAGCGAAAACGCTTTGGGCATTGGCGCGCGTTCGTCGGCAAATTCATTCACGCAGATGCCGGTTACGCGCAGGCGGCTCCCCAGCTCGATCGGCGGTGCTTTCGGCGTGCCCGCCGTCGCGTATTCCGCGCTGAAATTGACCCCTTCCGCGACGAGCGAAAGCACGCGCCTCCCGGTCCGCGAAGCCGTCGCCGTCAGCGTCGCATCGAGCTGCACGAGCAGGTGATGCCGCTTGCCGCTGAGCGCCTGCGCCGCCGTCACGGTGGCGGGTTCCACCGCCGCTGCCGCGCCCGCGATCCGCAGCACCGCGTCCTCCAGCGCCGGTCCGCCGCGTTCCAGCTTGGGAAATCCGACCGCCGCCACCGCGCTGCCCACCGGCGGCAGATCGCGCTGGGTCGTGCTGAGAAAGATGCCCGTCAGCGGCTCCGCCTCGTCTCCCGCGAGATAGACGCCGACGCCCGGCGCCGCGAGCGCGACCCGCCCCCGCACCTGCACCCGCCGGGCGCTGCTCACATCGGGCTGGAACTGTGCGATCGTCCGCAGCGCACGCGGCGGCTCGGCAAATGCCGCCGCGATCACAGTCTGGTCCAGGCTCACGCCTGCCAGCGATTGCGCGGCGATGACGACATTCGAGAGCGCGCGCTCGCCCGTGGCCACGGCACTGCGCACGCCGTGGACTTCCACCTCCTGCCCGATCCACGCGCGCACGCGCTCGAGGTCCGCCGGCAGGCTGTCGCTCACCGCCACGCGCACCTCGCCATCCACCGTGCTGAGCATGAAGGAGAGCCGCAGCGGAACCGGGACCGGGCCGCGGCTGCTCGGGCTCCAATCGCCCGCCTCGCGCACCACGCCACGAACCTTCGCGTAACGGTTGTGCTGCTCGAGATTCATCTTGTCGCGAAGCG